>ERZ1370068.781-contig-10716_pt1 | contig 25909 bp, 39 predicted proteins | sample MGYA00561227_ERZ1370068 | MGnify/ENA primary metagenome ERZ1370068 (study PRJEB38410, sample SAMEA6850437) | metagenome | study: Metagenomic assessment of the ecological functions of the soil: analysis of the soil microbiota associated with the...
CCAGTTACGTATTGCTGGGCGCGTTCTTCCCGGTCGGCACAACCAGTGTGGTTATTACCGACACCGAAGCTCGACGGCAGCACGGCAACCTGTGACTTTGACGTTACTGTCAACGACGTCCAGTTCCCAGTCGTCAGCAATCCAACCGCCAGCCCGAACACACTGTGGCCACCCAATCACCAGATGGTTGACGTAACAGTCAACTGTACGGTGAGCGACAATTGTCCGGCCACTTGTGTGCTAACGGTCACCAGCAATCAACCGGTCAACGGCCTGGAGATGGTGATACGGCTCCGGATTGGCAGGTGATCGACGACCATCACGTGTTACTGCGATCCGAAAGGAGTGGCAAGGACAAGGTGGACGAACTCTGCCACGACTACCACCTCACGTACTGATGCATCGGGTCACGCCACCGTTAAAACCACGACGGTGTTTGTGCCCCACAGTCAGGGAAAGTAAACCGGTGACAACTGCGGCGGGACAGCGCCGCACCTACAGCCGACCAACAGACGGAAGCAGGTAGGCAACACTTTCGTTCGAAAAGAAAAGAGAGGCATCGGTTTCAGCCGGTGCCTCTTTTGCTTGAAGAACGTACCGCCGTGGCGACTCAGACGCCGAGCACGTCGATCAGTTCCTGAACCGCCGCGGCGCTCTTTGTAGCGCGATGCGTTCCTCAGCCAGCAAGTTGATCTCGATGATCTGTTCGAGACCGCGCGCGCCCGAGCTTTGCAGGGCACGCCGACGTAGAGTCCGTTGATGCCATACTCGCCTTCGAGGTAAGCAGCGCAGGGCAGAATCTTCTTCTTGTCTTTCGAGAATCGACTCCAGTCATCTCGACCGCTGCAGCAGACGGGCGCGTAGTAGGCTGAGCCGGTCTTCAGCAAGTGACACGATCTCCGCGCCGCCGCCGGCCGTGCGCTTCACGATCGCGTCGATCTGATCTTTCGGACAGCAGCTCCGGTAATAGGAATGCCGGCGCAGGTCGAGAAGCGCGGCAGCGGCACCATCGTATCGCCGTGCCCGCCGAGCACAAACGCCGTCACGTTTTCAACCGAGACGTCGAGCGCCTCGGCGAGGAAGCAGCGCATGCGCGCGGAGTCGAGCACGCCGGCCATGCCGATCACGCGATGCTTCGGAAAACCCGAGCGCCGCAGCGCCACCTGGCACATCGCGTCGAGCGGATTGATGACGATGATCAGAATCGACTCGGGCGAGCGGCTTGACAACTTCGTCGACCACTTTCGAAACGATCTCGGCGTTGGTCTTCAGCAGATCGTCGCGGCTCATGCCCGGCTTGCGCGGCAATCCGGCGGTGATGATCACGACGTCGGAGTTTTCCGTGCCGTCGTAAGTATTCGTTCCGACCAGTTTCACGTCGAAGCCTTCGATCGGCGCGGCCTGGGCCAGGTCAACGCCTTGCCCTGCGGCACGCCTTCCACGATGTCGACCAGCACGACGTCGCCCAGTTCTTTGCCGCCAGCCAGTGAGCGGCAGTCGCGCCGACGTTGCCGGCGCCCACCACCGTAATCTTGTTTCGCGCACCCATGTGTTTAGTCCTTTCGACGCTCAGAAAGACTGCTCGGTAGTCGTTGTCCTCCTGCGCAATTTTTGCTTAAGAATGCTAGGATTTGAAAGACCGCGAGTTTATAGCCCCGTGCGAGAGAGTGTCAATTTCCGCGTGTAACGCAAACTCGTTAGTTTGCGGAATATGGGTATGGAGGACGCGAACCAACCAGTTTGGGACGGAGGTCGGATGAAACCCGTAGCTACCCGTTTTTGGCAGCTCTGCTGTTGCTGGCGGGCTGCAGTTTGATCCGGAGCCCGGACTGCCACCGTCAAGAAATATTTGGCTGCGGCGCAAAAAAGCGCGACACTCGACACGGATGATCGCAGCTTTTTCGAACGGGCGTCCAGAAACAAGGTCTTGAAAGATTAGATCAGCCACCGCAAGAGCTTCGCCGAGTTGGCCGTGCGCGCCAGCGCTGTCAGTGGCAACCTCCATGTGGAGGATGTGAACGGTAGCTGCCCCGACGCCGGAAGGCAAGCGAGTTTCGTTTTTCTACAAGAATGATAAAGGCAATCTCGACTCGATAAAAGCCTGAGTGCCTCGAGCTGGTTGCAAGGAAGCCGCGTCAAGCGTGAAGATCGACAAATATCGGCGGCGCTGAATCAGGAAGATGATCACGTCACCAACTCCGGAATTCGCGAGCTACCAACTGTGCCGATGCTGGTGGAAACGCCACCACCGGCCTGCCGCCGGGTGAGAATGCGGAAGCGAAAAAGCGAAACCAGTGGCAAGACAATTTCGGGCGTGTACTGAATGATAAAGCGATCAGTCTGCCGAAGGCGCCGCACCCGCCCATTGCCGGTAGAGCGGCGAAGGGCCTTCGGGCACCGTAGTTGTGAAAAAGTGCTGGCTGACGAAAACGGTAACGTCGTTTCCGCAAGTGCCATCTCCGGACACCCTTTGCCGCAGGCGGCAAAGCAGCCGTAGGCTGCGGCGCGCGGGGCAAAAGTTTTCACCCATCCAAACGCGGCGGTGAACCTGTCAAAGTAACCGGCGTAATCAACTACGTCTTCAATCCCGAATAATTTCCGCGCATGCCCGAACCCAAGAGTTTCCACAGTCTCATCGCTTTGCTGCAGCTGGCATACTCAGCCGAGCAGGCGGCGGCATATGCCTACCGCGGTCACTGGCATTCCGTTGTCGACCAGGATGAGCGCGCTCGCATCAAGCAAATCGAAGACGAAGAATGGCACCATCGCCAACTCGTCGGCGAGATGCTGGCGAAACTTGGCGCCGAGCCGAGCCGGCAACGCGAGCTTCGTTCATGGTTGATAGGCCGCGTGCTTGGCGTGCTTGTCATGTGATGGGCTGGCTTCGCGCCGATGTACTGGCGCCGGCCGCCTGGAGAGCCGAAACGTCCGCGAGTACGAAACAGCCGCGCTGATACGCGCGCGCTTGCCGGCCATGGAAGAATTCATCGACTGCCTGCTGACCATGGCGGAGGTGGAGTGGGAACACGAATACTACTTTCGCTCACGAGTGCTGCTTCATGGTCTGGGACGGAGACTCACGCTTGGGCCCGCGCCCCCACCGAAAGAAACGATTCGGGGCGTCATTCGCGCGCGAGATTGCCGTTGGTCTGGCAGCGGGGGCAAGCCCCCTTCCCGACCTTGAGGCTAATGACTTGAGCTGCTAATTCGTGATCGAGAGGTTTTCGCAGTCGGGCCATCGAGTTGATGGCAGTCTCAAGGTCGGGAAGGCGAGCTCGCCCTGCCGTCTGAAACCGTCCCGCGCCGCATGGTAGTATCCAGTCACTGTAACAACGTAGCAATCACCAGCCCCGCAACGCACCGGTTCGAGTCATGTTGAATAAACAAACCCATCATCGTCCGCTCGACAGCCGCTGCAACCTTTTCGCCGACTAGCAGTCTTTCCTTTCTAACTTTCGCCAACCCATTGACGAAGAGTCTCGGATTTTTCGCAGCCGAGCGTTTTCAGAGTTTCCGTGTCATCAACAATAGGAGAGCGCATCGATGTCCACCAGCACCATGGCCCCGCCAAGCGTCCCGAAATCAAAACCAGCTCTGCCCGGTCCAAAGGCGCAGGAGATCATTGCCGCCGACGCGCAGTTTGTTACTCCTTCATATCCGCGACCTTCTTTCAAGCTTGTCGCCGAACGCGCGCAGGGCGTTTGGGTCGAGGACGTTGACGGCAACATCTTCCTCGATTGCAACGCCGGCGTCGCGGTCTGCTCGACCGGCCACTGTCATCCGGAAGTAGTGCGAGCGATTCAGGAGCAGGCCGCGCAACTCATCCACATGTGCGGCACTGATTACTACTATCGCCACATGCCGGCGCTCGCGAAAAAGCTCGATCGAGATCGTGCCGGTCGAAGTCACCGACGCGAACACACTTTGCGAACAGCGGCACTGAAGCCGTCGAGACGGCGTTGAAACTCGCGATGCACGCCACCGGCCGCGAAAAGTTCATCGCCTTCTTCAATAGTTTTCACGGCCGCACGCTTGGGCTCGCTTTCGCTGACCTCTTCGAGAGCCGCACAGCGGCTAGGATTTAAGCGTCAGGCGCTGGACGTCGTGCACGTGCCTTACCCAAACGAGTTTCGCAATCCGTTTACCGCGCCGAGGACGTGCGGCGACGGCGGCGCTGCGCCAGGGCGGCTTGAACTGGATCGAAGAGCGTTTGTTCAAGACCACCACGCCGCCTCGAGGAAGTTGCAGCCATCGTGGTTGAGGCGGTGCAGGGCGAAGGCGGTTATGTGCCGGCGCCCGAAGGATTTCCTGCGAGGCATTGCGTCGCATCTGCGACGAGCACGGCATCCTGCTCGATCGTTGACGAAGTGCAGTCGGGCATGGGCCGCACCGGAAAAATGTTTGCCATCCGAGCACTACGGACGTGCAAGCAGACATCGTGATGTATCGCCAAGGGAATCGGTTCGGGTCTTGCCGATCGGCGCATGCGTCGCGCGCGCGGACCTGATGGACTGGAAACCAGGCGCGCACGCGTCAACTTTCGGCGGCAATCCGGTTTGCATCGCTGCCGCTCTGAAGACGATTGAGTTGCTCGAAGCGCGAGCTCCTGGTCAGAATAGCGCGGAGGTCGGCGCCTACCTGAAGGCGGGTCTGCGAAAAACTGCATGACGAAGTATGACTGCATCGGCGACGTGCGCGGGATGGGGCTGATGATTGGCGTTGAGTTTGTTGAGGATCGCGCGTCAAACACGAACCGGCGCCTGAGCTCCGCGATCGGGTCGAAATCGCGATGCTTCGAACGCGGACTGATTATTCTGGGCGCGGGCACGAACACGATTCGCTGGTCGCCGCCGCTCATCCTGACGAAAGAAAACGTGGACGTCGCGCTCGGAATTTTCGACGACGCGATCGCCGCTTCGCTGTAAGGACTTGAATCGCCAAGACGCCAAGAGCGCCAAGAACAGAAATGAAAATCAGCCCAGCCTGATCTGGAATTTTCCCCAGTTTTCTTCCTGGCGCTCTTGGCGATCTTGGCGGTTAGCTCTTCAGCTTTTCCGCAATTTCATTCATGCGCACCCGCAACCGATCCTCGTCGACCGTCAGGAGGCGGCCTTCGCGATAGACTTCCCTGCCCGCAACCACCGTCAAAATCACGCATCGCGACCTGAAGAGGAAAAATAAGAGTGTTGGTCGCATCGTACGAAGGAGTTTGATGGACACCTTTGAGCGAAACGGCAGCGAAGTCCGCTTGCAAGCCTTGCTTCAGTTCGCCGACCTGTCCTTCGAGTCCCAGCGCGCGCGCGCCACCGAGCGTGGCCGCTTTAAGCCTTCAGCCGCGCGCAAACTTTCAGCCCCCATGACGAGGCCGTTTGCTTGCGCGCGGGCCAGCAGCAAGGCGAAACGCGCTTCCTCCAGCAAGTCACAAGTGTTGTTGCTGGCAACCGAATCGCTGCCCAGCCCCACGGTAATTCCCTGTCGAGGAACTTTGAAAACGGCGCTATGCCGTGGCCGAGTTTTGAGTTTGACTTGGGACAGTGCGCCACGCGCGTGTCAGTCTGTTGCATCGTCTCGAGGTCGGCGTCGTCAACCTGAATGCAGTGGCGCCAGCAGCGGGCGCGTTTCGAGAATCCCATGGTCCTTAAGATATTGGATAGGCGAAACGCCGGGCGCGCGCCAGTCGATGCCGCGCTGCGCAGCCCGGTTGCGAAAGGTCCGCTGCCATCGCGCAGAAATGAAACTTCCATCGGCGGTTTCCGCCGCGTGCATCATCAGGGCAAGCGCCTCGTCCAGCGCAAAAGCTGAGATCAGCCTCAAGCTGGGGCGCGCAAACTGTGTAAGGCGCGTGTGGCGACACGCCGCACTTGACCAGGCTGGTCTCACGTTCGCCCAGGCGCGCAACTTTCGCCTTGAGTTTTCAAAGTTCTCGTTTAGCAAGACTCGGATCGGGGCCGAACGATTCCTGAAACACCACCCCACGCAGGCCCACATCGCGGAGCGCGTTCATACTTTCCAGCGCCGAGTCGCTCGCGTCGGCAACGCAGGTGACGCCGGCGCGCGCCGCTTCGCAAGCTCCCCACGCAGCCGAGACTTTCAGGTCGTCGGCAGTCAGTTGCTCCAGCCGAGCAACTGTCAGTTTCTTCAACCAGGCGAAGAAGTCGGCCTCTTCGTCTTCCAGAAAGCCGCGCATTGCGGTCAGTTCCAGGTGCGAATGGGTATTGATCAGGCCGGGGATGATTGCTGCCTCGCCCAGGTCGTGAATTGTCGCCCCGGAGAATTCATGGGCCAGCGAGGCGCTGCTGCCGACGGCAACGATCCCGTTTCCGTCAACCGCAATCGCACCAGTCAGGTAATTGGCGGATGACGGTAATGGGTAAGACCCAGCGAGCGCAATAGAGTGTGGTCATTGATTTGTAACTGCAAACTGTTACGTATGCGTTCTTGTTTGCGTCGGTGCTCGTTTCAGATGAGTCTTAGTATGGTTCGCTAACTAACAGTTTCACGGTTACCGGCAAACTCAACCGTCGTTACCTCGCGGGCGACGGCGAGTTCTGCGGAGTCGCGACGGCTTGCGCGGGCCCTTCAGTCTGCGGTAGCGTTCAAGAATCGAGCTGACGTAAGCGCGAGTAGAAGGAATTTCGATCTTGTTAACAAACTCCGCGCCTGACAGCGGCTGGTTGCCTTCGGAAACTTTGCTCCACTCTCGCGGCGCGGCTGGGGCCGGCGTTGTAGGCAGCGATAACGCGTGACTCGGGATCGGGAACGTCGCGATACTGTTCATAAATCTTCTCAAGGTACCAACAGCCGATTTGGATATTACGCTCCGGATCGCGCAAGAGCTCGGCCGGGTTCTGGCCCATCTGCCGTTCCAGTTCATGCATTCCTGTTTCCGCCGCCCACTCGCGGCCAACCGCTGGTGTGATCTGCATCAGGCCAATCTCACCGCTCTTGCCGTGTTTCCACGGACTGAAGTAGGTCTCCTCGTAGATGACGCTCCATACCAGATCGGGGTCGATGCGATAGACACCGGCCTGCCTGGCAATCAAGCCGTCGTAACGATGAATCCAATACTGGTTGAAAAATAGGAAGCGACAAGCAGTGAGAGAATGATGAGGCCGACAACGAGGAGACGCTTCATAAGAACCCTGGGGAATAGGAAAGGGTAAAAGGGGAATGGGTAAAGGCTAAGAACTTGTCGGCGCTTTACCCAGATGCTTTGTGCTTTGTCCGTTCTGGAGCCTGGTGCTTGGTGTTTGCGCTTTGTCCGTGCTTTGTTCTCTTGCTTCCTCTTACTTTACCCCGTTACCCTTTACCCAATCTCCCATTTCGCCTTTCGGCCGTCAATTCCGCGCTGCAGTTTCGCCCAGAAGTCGGCGGTGGCGCAGGAGCCATCAACTCCCTCATACCGCGAACTTAGTGCCTGCGCATCCAGGACGTGGCCCTGCAACCAGATTTCCGCGTCGAGTGTGACCCCGGGCCGGAGCGGGTCGCCGCGCAGCGAACGCTGGTTAACGAGAATCTCGAGATTCATTCGCTCGAGGTCGAGGTGGATCCAGTAAAGGTCGCTGCCGGAGAGCGGATTCTTGAGGGGCTTGAAGGCAATCACGCGCCCGGAAAGACTCCAGTCGTTTTCGTGGGCCGCGCGCGAAGGCGCCGCCTTGTCGAGCGGCAACCATCTCGTTTTTGCCGGCGCGTTTCGTACGCGAGCGCGATAAGCCAGGCCGCAAAGACCGACGTGAAGCTCCGGCGCGCGGAAACCCTCCTGGTCCAACTTCAGTCAGGTTTTGCAGTTCAAACAAGACTTCGCAATCAGTGCCTTCGCGAAAACCGTGAACGACGGCCTCGCCTTCCTCGTCGTATTCGGTCAGCGCCCAGGGACTGATCGCTTGAATGTAACGCGCGCGAAAGCCGGGCCGGCAGTCGGCGTAAAAACTTCGCCACCTCCCGATTGGTACAACACGGTCCAGACTTCAAGGCCTTCGCCGAGTTTCCAACAGCGTCCGTGCAGCACGGCGCCGCGACGATTGAGCTGAGTCGGTTCGCCCTGATCGCCGGCGCGCTCGGCAAGATAGTTGAAAGCCTTTTCGCTGGGGACTTCCAACCCGATTGTCTCAAACGTTGCGTTCATGGATTAAAGTCGGTCCCGATATTACCTGGTGCTCAGTTCGCTGCCTCAGATCTGCGACTCGGTTTTGCCGAGACTGTAGCTTTGAGATCTGATCTCAGTTTAGTTACTAGCGCGATTTGCCCGCGCGCTTCCTGGGTTTCACTGCGGGCGCGTCCGCCTCAACCTCGAGGCGGCGGGCTCGCGTTCTGATTCCGCGAATGACTCTTGCTGGCCCATGCGCCGGTCTGACACCAGAGCGGACCATCTCGGCAAAGAGGTCGACATCATAGTCCACTTCGCGAGACATCTCCTCGCGAATAGCGTGCAGCACTTCCAGAAATTTGGGACGACGATACATGATTAAGTTATTTGGCGTCGACTGCAAGCGTAAACTTTGTCCTTGTGATCGCAAAGCTGAGATCGCAGATCTCAAAATTGAAAATCTCAAAACGTAGAACTCAAAACACAGAGGCAAAACTCTTCAACCAACTTTCTCAGTCGCTTCCGAAACGAGAAACTCAGGCGTCACGATCATCGGCACATAAAAGCCGGCTGCGGTATTGAACAAGCCGAATGCGTGCCTGGCGTCGCACGTTTGCCAGATGCCCAAAGTTCCAGGTCACTAAGTAATCGATCTTATGGCACGACGCAATCGCCACGTGCAAATGCGTCGGCGATGTACTTGCGGTGAAATATGCCACGGGAGATGTACCCGTCCGCCAGGATCGCCGCTTCCTCGGTCAATTCCACCTGTTCCAGTGCCGCGGTCAGATTCAGGTAGGAAGAGCGGTGCGGTTCGCTGACGCGTTCCAGTTCGCGATTGACCAGCGGCGAAATTACCGCGCGATAGTCGGGCATCTCATGTTCCCACCAGCGAATCGTCAGGTCGCGACGAAAGGGCTCGCCGTTGTCCAGATAGGCGCCGATGACCGAGGTTTCGAGATAAAGAGACTGCTTCATTGTCTAGTACGGGTGCAGTTCCAGATGTTCCGGCTGCTTGAGACCATCAACGCCCACGTTCTTGGCGAGCGGCTCCAAGCTGATCAGGGCCCGCCCAAAATCAAACGAGACTCGAAAGTGACGCAGGAAGTTGCTACCCAGAATACCGTTTTGACTGAAGCCGGCGGTTTCGTTCACCGGTTCCAGATCCAGATACGGCAGCACTGATTCGCTCGAGAGGTTGCTGCCCAGCCTCACTCTCGGCAACAGCAGGACTCTTGACGTCTTCGGCAATACCCGCCGCACCATAAATTCGCATGCGCGTCGGCTCGAGATAGTTGCTGAGATCTTCCTCGCTTGCCAGTCTTTCGGAAACCACCGAGACGCTCGCGCCGGTGTCAATGATGAAATTCAGCGGCCGTTCAATTCCTTCAAGATAAACTTCGCCGCTGAGAAATCCGCTCGAGGTGGTGCGCAGCGGAATTTCCAGAACGCCCGGTGCCAGCGGCTGCACGCCATCTCGCGAAATCGCCACTCCCCAAAGGTCCTTGCTGTTAGCTTCCGAAGGCCGCCGGAGCGTGAACATCTTTTCGCCGTAATCCAGCGAAGCTATGAACTTGGCAATCACCGCCAGGCCGAGATAGCCGTCGATTGGTGTCTTGTCGTCGAAAAAGTGGCGAATGTAAACCGGCACACTCTCGACCTTAACGCCGCCCATATCCACTGAGTCGATGAAGCCGTAGACAATTTCAAACTTGCCGCCGCCGCCAACAGCGCGGGCCATTCCGCCGCGGGCCACCGGGCGCAAACCCAGCTTCTTCGCAGTCTCCTCCGATACCACCGACATGCCTGAGCCGGTGTCGAGCACGAAGCGCAAAGTCTCGCGGCTGTTATTGACGCGCACCTTGATGATCGGTCGGCCATCAATCGACTCGAACGGCATGGTCACCTTGCTTTCCCTGTTGGGGACGTAAAGCGAACCCTGCCGCCCCAGATATCGCAGGAAATCAATCAGGCCGCGAATGCGCGCGCGCCGGTCCTCGTCGGTCTTGGGTGCGATGGCCAGGAAACGTTCGTAGGCGTCAGCAGCTTCCTTGTAACGTTCGCTGCGCGCAGCTGCCTGTCCGAGGTTGAAAATGTAATCGGGTTCGTCGGAATCGATACCGGAGGCACGGCGCAACCCCTTCACCGCCAGGTCGAGTCGGTTCTCGTAAAAATCAACCATCGCCAGCCCGGCAATGGCCATCGCCTCGTTTTCCTGAATACTCAGGGCCGTGCGAAATTCTTCGACCGAGTCACGAAAACCGCCTGACGCAAGAATCACCGATCCCAACAATGCATGCGCGCGGGCCGAGAGCGGGTTGGCGAGTATGACTCTCGCGGCGTGGTCGTACGCATCCTGAAGCATCCTTCGCTTCAAGAGCGCGTGACTGAGCCCCAGCCGAGCTGCTTCGTCATGAGGGTCTTTCGCGAGCACCTCACGAAACTGCTTTTCGGCGTTCTCAAAATCTCCGTTACGAAGAGCTTCAGTCCCGCGTCGCAATGCCTTGGCATCGCCGGCAAAAACGACCGATGACAACGCCAGGCAAACTGCCAGGCCGGCCAGGAGTTTTATTGCTATTGGGGGAGCCGCCGTTTCGCGTTAAGAGATGGCATGACTTTTTCTTTCCGCAAACGGGATACGCCACGGTATCCAGGACAAACAAAAACGGGGAGCAAACGGGCTAGCTACTACAAAGGCTATTTCAAGACTTCACCGGTTTTCATCGACCAGAGAACCAGATCAAGTTCATCAAAGTCAATGCGGATTTCGCGCGCAAACGATCTCAGTCGTTCTTCAGTTTCCAGATATCGCGCCCGGGTTGCCGGCGGCTTGGGTGTTTCAACCACTTTCAGATCGGTCAGACAATTCATCACGTGCTTGTCAAGAATCGCGTGGCCCAGCAAACCGATGTTTCGCAGGAAATGGCTCGACTCTTTGTAGCCCAGACCTTTGATCTGTTTCTCGCGGGCCAGCCAGTCGCGACGTTCAATCGGATCTGCAAAACTTAGAAGCTTCTCGCGCAGGGCCAGGTTGCAGTGCTCGCGAAGATAACTGCGCGTAACGACAATATAGCCTGGCCGTTCAACTGGGAAGCGATGCGCTCCGGCACTCTTCAGAGCCCGCGTCATCGCTTCGCGCGTGCCGTTCATCAAAAGCGGTCTTACCGCTTCAACGGCGCGAAACCCCATGCGCGCCGACGCGCCCGCGGTAAAGATACAGTAGACGAGTTCTTCCCAAAGTTGCGCGTCAGAACCATTGCGCCACACGTCCCGAAACTGATCGAGGCGCGCGCGAATCTCTTTTCGTCGCGCCTTGTGGGTAGCACGTATGTCTGCAACAACAACCGGCTGGCGATTAGGTCTCACTGGATTGTCAATGCTCAGATTCTAGGTTTGCGCTTCTTGCATTGTCAACGAAATTGACCGGCGCGAGTGCGTGTCGCAAATGCAGGTTGCACGGTGCAGGTGCGACGCGCGCCGTGTTCACCTTGACGACATCCTGTCCGTAGAGAACCGCATCAAAGAAACTCTCTTCCTGCGGCTCTCCCGCCACATGTTACTATTCTCTCTCGCGCGCGAGCTTCAGGCTCGCCGGCTCGTTGCAATATGGGAAACGAACGGAAGCTCTCAAACATTTTCGCGGCCTCAGCATTTCTGTGCGTGGTCCTGGTGGGCACACGGCTGCTCAGCGCGCAAACGGTGCGAGAGCCAGCTACTTCTCCTGTCGCTGTTCCGCAGCAAACTCCCGCCGCGATCGGCTCAACTGAAAAGACGAACGACGAAGGCGTGGCTCCAATTTATGGCCTGCAGGGTGTGTTGATAGAAACGCTTGACGGCCGCGTCGTTTCGATGCAGGCAGCCGATCAGAAGTTTAATCCAGCCTCATCGATCAAATTGGCAACCGCCTTTGTCGCGCTGCACAACCTTGGGCCAAACCATCGTTTCTCAACCGGCTTTTGGACGGACGGCACGTTGGACAAAACCACTGGCACGCTGCACGGCAACCTTTACGTGACTGGCCGCGATCCTTCATTTCACCATGAACACGCGATCATGATCGCGCTACAGTTGAATAGTTTGGGAATCCGCACCGTGGACGGCAACCTGATCGTCTCACCCGGATTCACCATGAATTTCAATTCGTCCGCCCGCGGCTCAGGCAAATCGCTCTACGAAACGCCTCGACGCAGAGTTGCGATCCAGCGAAGCGACGCGTGCCTGGACTTACGAACGCACAGTGCTTGGCGATCGGTCCAGTCTACAGACAGTTCCCAGCGTGGCGGTGATGGGCGAAATAGGCGTTGGTCCTGCGGCCCCGGCTGCAAGACTTCTCCTGACGCACAACTCAAGCAAGCTTGCCGACGTGCTCAAAGTGTTGCTCTGCTATTCAAGCAATTTCATGGCGGAGCGGCTGGGCGACAGTCTCGGCGGCAGAGAGTCGGTTAACCGTCAGGTGGTCAGCATTCTCGGAATTCCCGCCGATGAAGTTCAGTTTGGTTCTTTGAGTGGGTTGGGCATAAACCGCGTAACGCCGCGCGCGATGATGAAAATCCTAAGGGGCCTGCGCAACGAACTTCAGAAGAACAGGCTGTCACCGGCGGACATCATGCCCGTCGCCGGCATCGATCCCGGCACTCTTGAGGACCGCTTCACCGGTCTGGCCTGGAAAGGGAGCGTGATCGCAAAGACCGGCACGCTCGGCAGGACTGATGGCGGCGCTTAGTTCGCTGGTGGGACAAATGCGCACCGCCAGCGGCGAGACTCTGCTCTTCGTCATCATGAACCAGCGCGGAAGTATTCTGCGGTTTCGCCAGAATCAGGATTACCTGGTGATGCAGGTACAACTCAGCCGCGGTGGGCCAAGGGCCTTTGACTATAAGCCGCTCGCCCTCATCATGAAACTCGCCGACACTGAGAGCATCTCAGGATCGGTAAACACCGAGCTCGGCCCGAACGTGCAAGCGCATCCGAAGTAGAGGTCAGAGGTCAGAGGTCAGAGGTCAGAGTCAGAGGTCAGGAGGTCAGAGGTCAGAGGTCAGAACGACGCTGTGCGGTGGAAGTTTCACGTATTACCCGGAGCGAAACGATGTAACTCAAACGTCGCCTCTGATCTTCTGATTTCTGATCTGACTTCTAATCTCTGACCTCTGCTCTCCAACGAATGCCCCGCCCATCATTGAGACCGACCCAGCTTTCCCAGTACTGCTCTTCAACCAGCTCGCGAAGCCGCGGGCGGCCGGCGGTGCTTAAATAGGAAGCGGACTTCCGTCACAGTCACCAAAAGTTACGCATCACTTGCCCACACAGATGGGCGGCTAATCGAAAACCACCAATTCGTTGAGATTGTGCGCTGGCATGGCTGTTGCCAAGAGAGCCACGCCGCTCGGCAGTTCAGTGGCACTCCCTGCAAGGCCTACCTTGATAGACGGACACGGAAAACAATTCGAAACGGGCAGCAACCGAAATCACAATTCGAGTTTGTTGAGGGGAAAGAAGATGAGTTCTGAAAAAGGTCGTCGCTTTGAACGATCCCGAGGCTTTACGCTGGTGGAGTTGTTGATCGTGATGGGGATAGCTGTGATCCTGTTAGTTATCGCGCTCCCGATGATGACATCGCAGCGTCGCCTCATGCGCTTCAACGGAGCCACCGGAGTTTCTGACGCAACTACGTTACGCCAGGCAGTTGGCAATGTCGGAACGCCAGGCAATCACCTTTCAATACGACGACAGCACCAAAACCATCAACCTCATCGATCACAACAACGATCCCACCGCTCCCGCGAGCGGCACGGCGGTGTTGGCCGATACGAGCTATCCCAATACGGCGTCGCCCGCGCAAATCGTGAACACAGTTTCGCTGTTGCAAGGTGGCCTCATGAGTTCGGAAATCAAATACGGAGTTCCGGGAACTGCTGACGGACTGCCCAGTGGTCACGCGGCGGTGCCCACCACGCTCGCAGATGGAATATCCATGACGACTCCGTCCAGCAACAAAATCAACATTACCTTTCAGGCCGATGGCTCGGTGGTCAGTCCGGCCGGCGTACCGGTGGGAGGTGTAACTCTCTCAGCGGGCACACGAATGGATTCAGCAATCTTCATTTTCGATACCGCGGCACCGACCGGGACGATTACTGCAATTTCAGTTTTAGGCGCGTCGGGTAGAGTGAAAGTGTGGAGGTATAGCGACAGTGGAAACTCATTTGTCGAATAGTCGTTGCGACACCCGTGTGAAGGGGCGTCGACGAACCGAGGGCGGCTTCTCTTTATTGGAGATGCTGGTGGCGATGGTCATCATGGCCGTTGGCCTGCTTGGGGTCGCTTCCGCAATAAGCTACGCGCTCATGGCCAGCAACCGCGGACGCGGTATCACCAATTCCAAGATGCTGGTCGTCTCCATATTGGAACAGATGGAAACCCTCAGAGACACTGGACAACTGCACTTCAATGAGATTTGCAATTGTCAGATAGTGGGCAGCAGTTTTACCGGTTTCCCCTCCACCTTCGCGCCGGTCTCCACCGTGCCGGGGCCCGACGGAGTATTTGGGACTGCCGACGATCTGATCGACGCCGGGCCAAACGGGACCTACGGCGACTCGGATGACTTTACTAACAACGCCTTGGCCCGTCCCGGCGTGAGCCGGCAGATACTGATCACTACTCTGCCGGACAACGACTACCTCAAGAAGATCAAAGTGACTCTCCCGCTACTCTCCGAACGGCGGAGAGGTTACGGAACTGAGCTGCTATGGCTATCTGAACGACAACGAACACGGCAATTACGTTCCCTAAGGAACTACCGCCACAGCAGTCCCCTTCAATTGGAGGTCAAAGGTGCACGTTAACTCAAAGCGCAACAGTCAAGCCGGCTACTCAGTCATTGAAATGATGATTGCTGCCACCGTAATGCTCGTCCTCACCGGAGCAGTTGTCTCCCTGTTGAAAAACTCGATCATGGTGGCTACCACCAGCTATGAGTTGACTGATGCTCAGGAGAGCCTGCGCACGGCTCAGGAATACATCAACCACGATCTAATGAACGCCGGAGATGGTCTTAAAGAGCATCAACTACCTTCCCGGTGAACATCTACTTTCGTGACGACCTACATCGACCCGTAATCCGATCGCTGATACGCAGCGCGCCGACCGACGCTACGATCCTTGGCATTCTTGACCACCCGACAACAACGCTGCCTCGGATTTCACGATCCCAGCGCCGCCACCACCGCCATCGGCATCGCCAATGCCTACACCCTCGCCTATTCCAGTGCTCATCGGCAGCTGACCGTCAGACTATTTTGGAAATCGATCCCGACCTGGCGACGAACCCAGCGCTCGCTCCCGCTTCGATCACTTTCAATACCGCCGGAGATCCGGTCGTAACGCTTCCGACGGCGACAACGACAGCGACGATGAACCGGTTCGGTTTGGGGGATATCTACTTCGTTACCTCGCAGCGCGGCGGCACCTTCGCCGCTATCACCAAGCATTGATGCCACTAACAAAGTAGCTGAAGTTCGAAAGCGGCGACTACTGTGGCCTGAATACTTCGGGGGCAAACAATCGGATCAAGGACATCTCATCCAACGGGACCCTGCCCACCACGCTGCAGCGCAATGAAGATCATTCACTATTTTGTCGACGCGTAATCGGATCCTCCGCGGCGGCGCGTCTTTGGCGAACGCGGCGCACCATACAGAGACACCATAATTGCCGAGCATGTTTTGGGAGTTCAATTTGTTTATTCCCTCGGTGTTGATAGCGCCGGCGACCCGGTGCAGCCGACCAGCGTGATCACAACTCCCGTGCAGCAGGTGAACATCAGTCAGGTGGAAGTGACCGTCACTGTGGAAACGCCGCACGCGACTATCCAGAGTTATAAACCGATGCTCTCCACCACCACCGGCACCAGCCTGCGCAACATGCAATTTCGCCAGGCTCTGCAGCCGAAACCTTCACCCACACCTAATCATCATTATTCAAACTTCAAGGAGAAGTTAGATGTCCATGAACACGCGCGAGAGTCGATTGCACTCAAGTTCAACAACTGAATCCGGCGGAAGATCGAGCGAGAGTGGCGCAGCTCGGCGACTGCCCTCCTGATGCTGGCCTTGCTGAGCGCCATCGCCGATGACAGTCCTGGCAGTCGTGCGAACTGAAACCCGCATCGCCGCGAGTGACCTCAAGCGAACGCAAACGTTTTTACGCCGCGGCCTCGGGCATCGAAAAATGACCAGCGACTTCAGCCAGCTTTTTACCAAGACCGCTCGCCCTTCGGATTCGCAATTGGCCCTGATCAAGAATTCTCCGCCGGTAGGACTCTCAGGCGAGGGTTACACCCTGGTCCAGACTCTTGACGTCGACCAGGTCACTCTGGACGCGATGAAGACAACCCAGGAATACTCCTAAGCAGCTCAACGCTCCCTAACGCAGTGATGGGCACGGATTCGCCTTTCGCCGGACTTAATGCCAGCGTCAAGCCTTTCACCCTGACCACCAGGGCCACCAGCATTGACGGTACGCAGAGTGGCTTTGACGCGGCAGATGAATAACTATCTGATCCGATTTTTCAGTTTGGCGTGTTCAGCGACAAGGATCTGGAATTCTGGCCGCAACCGCCTATGACTTTCAACGGGCGCGTGCATGCGAGATGGCAACATCTATTTTGGCGGCGATATAACATTCCTGCAGCGCGTCACGACCGCCAATGAGGCGGTGCGCGATAAGTTGCGCAACAACGCCGCAAACACGACGCTGGTCGGAGGTACGGGTGGTTATGCAAGTAATCCTCGCTTTAAGCTCGATCCCGCCAGCAGACCACCGTCGCCATGACGCAGGGCAGCGTGCTTAATGGTCCGAACCTGACGCCTCAGCCGCGCACTGACGGTCGCGGCAATTTCCCTGGTTCTCCCTCCGGCTATAACGCTTCACCTTCGGGAACGGACAATCCCTGGTGGAAAACGAATTCAAAGTCCACCTTCGGCGGACTCATGCTCAGCAAGTCGACCGGCGTTCTGCCGCTAAAACTGCCATTACAGCTTCAGGAAATTAACAAGCAACCGCTGGAGTTGATCAAACGCACGATGCCGGACGACAGTCTCTCCGGTTTTGATGCGCTCAACGATTCTCGTTACCAGAACAAGGCGCAGATTCGCATTCTAATCGACGATGAAAATGCCGGCACCGGCGCAGCTAACGCAGCCGGCATCCCTGCCGGCAAGGGTGTGCTGCTGTCAACCTGGGTGCCCAGCGTGCTCGACAGCGGCAATGCTTTGCGAGTCGTAAAGGACGACGGCACGTATGCCTCGACGGTTGATTGGCTGCAAGGAGATCCGTCGCGAGGCTTCAAGGCTGAGACCGTACGCGCGGTCCGGAATTATTCATCAGTGATTGTCGGGACCGCCAAGGCCAGCACTGGCGATACGGGAACAGGCGGCACCAACGCCGCTGCCATCAACGACACCACCAACAACACGAACGCAGCCGCCGCCTCGCCGGCAGTGACTTTGCGATCTCCAAACGGTGCGATCATCCCGCCCGGTTCAGGCGTCAAGGGCGCATCCTGATCGAGATCGTGCCGCCGCCTAATACTGACGGTACTCCCCGCGATCCGATTGATGTGACGCAAACGGTTTTGAGCATGGGTGTAACGGTCGGAGAGCCAAACGCCGTCATCATGATCCAGCGACCGGAATGGGCAGCCTTTCTCCAGGGCGATCGTGATCGCAAAGGAGACAGCACGCACCACAACTATCTCAACTTCTTCCTCGATAACTCGGTTGCCGATCGGCGCGCGTTGGCGGACGGCGAAATCAGGCTGGATGTTGCCTTCAATCCCGTCGGCTACATCAGCTCAGTCGACAACGTTTTGGATGATGACGGCGTTCACACTTCCACGGTTCCCTTCCTGCCGGCTTCGGCCAGCATGTCTCGCGACGATAAGCCCGGCACGGGACTGAATAGGGTCGTGCCGATCAACGTCTACAACGTCCGCGAGGGTCACATCGACGAAGCGGCAGACGCGACGGTGCTTTATCAGCGCGGCATTACCAGCGTCATCGACATCAACATGCGCAATCTGGCGCGCTGGGTTGACGGCGTCTACGACAGCACTCTCTTCAACGGGATTGCCGCTGCCACCAGCCCAAAGAGCGCAAATATCAACGGCGCCGACGGCTATGTCGTTTACGTTTCCGACCGGCGAGGCGATCGCGTCAAAGGCGAACGCAACTCCGCCGGCACCACTATCCAGACTACGAACGGCATGGCTGATAACGAAGACGTATACGGCTATAACCAGGCTGACGGAGCGACCCCTGATGCCGGCGAGGACGTAATCGACGAGGGCTGGGATCCCAATGCGACCACCCCGCCAACAAGAAAGGCACCCTTCAGGTCGATAAATGTGAACTGCCTTCACCGGGCGCGATTCCCGGGCCAACGCCCTCCGCATTACCGCCAACTGGTGTGGACGCTACAAACTTCTTGCAAGGCATCACCGTGGCGGACTGGAATCCGGCTCTGCCAACGAGCATGTCAGTGGCTTGCACTTCCCTTTACGCCAGCGCCAACAAGTATTGGTTCCGGCGCGCCGTGCGCGTATTCAACGGCGAGCGACTGATGGTCAGCGGAGCCTCAGGTAAACTCTCAACCACCAAAGGCATCACGATTTCGACCGAGAATATGATCTATATCTGGGGTAACTTCAACACCGATGGTATCAACGTGGCCCCCGACACCGGCACGTCCACTCTCAATCTTTCCACGGCCACTTCCCACTACATGCCGACCTCGACCGATACCCAAATCCCGGCCTCAATAGTCGCCGACGCTGTCTTCCCGATCTCGAAGACCTGGTACGACGCGTTGCCGTCAATGTATCCCGAAGGAGGCGCCAACCGCGTCGCCGACGCCGGTAGCACGGCGGACACCGATGCCATCACGGTAACGGAGGAGACTTCAGTGCGCGCCGGGATCATCTCGGGGTCCACTTTGTCTTCGATGACGAGCGCGGCTAGCGCACCCAGCTACTACCTGGACAACCTCAACGGCGGCGTACACAACTTCCCACGCTTCCGCGAGACCTGGGGTGATGGCAGTTCTTACACTAAACGCTGGAACTACGTCGGATCGTTCATCATCCTGTATAACTCTCTCCAGGCAGTCGGTCCGTGGAGTGTTGCGAGTAGTTACGTCTATTATCCGCCAACGAGAAATTGGGCCTTCGACATCACGTTCACTGATCCCCTGCGGTTGCCACCAGGCACGCCGCAATTCCAACACATCGAGCCAACCGGCTTCCGACAGATTCTCTAACCAGATTACCGGCCCGCGCCCTGGGCGCTCCCGAATAACGCTTCAGGCGTGCGGGCCGGTAACTGTTTTTCAACCAGAAGAATTCTTGCCATGCCGGCCCTACTCACTTCGTCCAAACAAACTATGCGCGGCTTCTCGAAGCTTGAGCTCTTGTGCGTCGTCGTCATGGCTTCGATGGTGGCGGGATTTGCGGTGGTGTCTCTCGTTCGCGGCAGCCGAACCGGCGACCGCACCAGGACCGCAGTTGACCTGGCAACCCATTTACAAAAAGGCGCGGATTGATTCGATGCGGCGAAACGCCAGGGACATCAACCAGATGGCCCAGGTCAGAGTCTTCAACCGCAGGTTTTACAGCATCGCCATTGACGGCGACAACGACGGTCAACTCGACGTTCCGCTCGTCATTAGCCTGCCCGAAGAGCCGGGAGTGGAGATCAGCGGCCCTTTCCCGAAAAACTACATCTTTGATGAGCTGGGCCAGACGGTAGATGGACAGAACCAACGCATGACGCCGCCGCCAATGATAGTTGGCAATGGCTCCGGCGCCAGCGCTATCAAGTTTTCGGACGACGGAAAGATCGTGGTAGTGCCCGCTCTGAAGGCGACCGCGGCAAGATGATCGCAAGCGAATTGAGAATGGCTGAGCCAGAGCAAGCTTCAGTACTCGATCAAGCGGCCTCCGCGGCTGCGCGGGTCGCGCGTCTCCAGCGGACACTCATTGATAGAACTGCTGGTCGTCGTGGCGATGATCGGGGTTCTGACCTCAATGGTTCTGCCACAGTTGCTGGTCCAGCGTCGACTAACCCGCTCGGTAACAGTGACGCGTGAAATCCTTGCTGGATTGCGTCAAGCGCGACAGTTGGCAATGTCCCAACGTCAGGCCTTCACCTTCCAATACAACAACACGACGAAACAAATTTCCATTATTGACCACAACACGAACCTCGGCTCCGCGATGCTGCTCGATCCGTCATATCCAAACACGGCCGGCAGTCAAATATTCAGCACCACCCGCTGGCGGCAGACCCGATGCTCAGCGCGGAGATTACTTATGGAATTCCCGCCGGTCTACCCGTGGGCGCGTTGGCCGACGGCATCTCCATGACGGCTCTGTTCAATAATCAAATCAACATAACTTTCCAACCCGACGGCTCGGTGATCGACGGCGCCGGCAACCCGGTAGGACGCGCGATGTTCATTTACAACAATCGCGCTGCGCGTGGCACAGCTTCAGCCATCTCGGTTATCGGAGCATCGGGACGAGTCAAGATTTGGAGGTATGACGCTGGTGCAAACGTCTATGCCGAATAGTGATTCTGGTCGCAGTTTGGGAAGCCGATCGGATTCGGGCTTCTCACTGCTCGAGATGGTTGTCGCTATCACCCTCCTGACGGTCGGGCTGCTCGGCGTTGCTTCGGCAATTGGTTACGCAGTAGCGACGACCAACCACGGCCGGTCAATCACCAACACCAAGCTGCTGGCAGTTTCCATGCTCGAACAAATGGAAACGCTGCGCAACACCGGCAACTTAACCTTTGGCCAGATAGCCAATGTCGGACAGGTCAATAACCAGGGAGCGGCAAGAATCTTTCTGGGGTTTCAAGCCGGACCGCAGCAAGTTTCTACCGAATCGGGTCCCGACGGCATCTTTGGAACCGCGGACGATCTAGTCGACGCCGGCCCCGACCGCCAGTTTGGCACCGGTGACGATTTCGTGAATCCTAATTTCGCTGTTATTGGCGTCACTCGCCAAATCAAATCACGTCGCTCAGCCAAACGCTAAAGAAGGTGCAGGTCACCGTGGACTATTCGGCTAACGGCGGCATGAAACAACTGGTCGCGGTTTGTTATCTGAACGACAACACCACCAGCACCTTTATTCCCTAACAGGCTCTTCATAAAGCCGGAGGCAAATCTTTCGTGCCGCATTGCGAATACAAAAAAGTGAACAAGGCTTTTCGCTGCTCGAGGTGCTGGTGGCGTTGTTTGTGATGGTCATCGTCACCGGGGCCATCTTTGCGCTGATGCGAGATTCGCTGAAGACGAGCACCGCGGCTCTGGAGCTGAGCGACGCTCAGGAGAGCGTCAGGACGGCGCAGGAATATATCAACCGAGATTTGATGAACACCGGAGACGGTCTCAACAGCATCAACAACATTCGCGTGCCGGAAAACTTTGTCAGGAACTATCTGACGCTTAGCCCGGTCACTGATCCCGCCACTCCCGGGTTCATCAACCTGGCGTTGCTTACGTCCGACAATAACGTGCTGCCGAATACGGTTGTCCGCGGAACGGCGCCCGCGGTGAACGTGCGCGCCACGCCGTTGCTGACCGACCGAATCTCAATCCTGCAAACCGAACGTCCGTCATACACGGACACCGGCGGCGTGGCTCCGGCCACGTTTACTCCGATTACCCTGGCCGCCAATGCCATCAACCCGGCCACCGGCTCGACCGCTGTTGCGCCAGCGGACATCAATCGCTTTGCGGTCGGCGAGATTTATTTCATCACCTCGGCCGCGGGCGCAATTTTCGTAACGATAACCGCCCGCCAGGGCGTCGGCACGCGCAACTCCCTCTTTGGTCTTCGGCGCCGGGGATGCGTTCGGACTCAACAGCGCCGGGCAACTCAACTTTATTACCGCCGCGGCGACCCTGCCGACGGCGATCTCGCGCATGAAGATTATTCACTACTACGTCAACGACAGTGGCTTGCTCATGCGGCGGGTCTTTGGCGTCAGGAACGGCGGCTTCAACGAGAGCGTCATCGCGGAGCACGCCGTGAGCCTGCAGTTTCGCTACTTCACGAACTTGCATGACGCAGCCGGAAATGCCTCCCAGCCGGAAGCGCAGTTGACCACCGCCGAACAACAGGTCGAAACCCGTCAGGTGGAGGTAACGCTGACGATGGAAACACCGCACAAGCTACAGAACGGCCAGCGCCAGCAAATCACGATGACGACCAGCACCAGCGTGCGCAACATGCAATTCAGACGGAGTCTGCAGCCGACTGCCGGTGGCTGAACGCCCTGACAGGACCGTCTCCGAAGGAGTTCTAATGATCCGGAAGGCCCCAAACCTCTCAACTAATAAGACTACCCGATCGCGATCGTCAGAGCGCGGAGCCGCACTCGTCACCGCGATTATGATCCTCGGAATGTTGAGCGCGATTACCATCACCGTGCTCGCCGTTGTTTCCCGCGAAACGCAAATCGCCGGCAGCGATTTGAAGAGAACTCAGACTTTCTACGCAGCGGCCGCCGGCATCGAAAAGATGACGACGGATTTCAGCGCCCTGTTTCAGGTTACTTCTCAACCCACCGCAAATCAGTTGATTCGCATCCAGGATTCCCCGCCTCCGGAGTTGACCACCGAGGGCTACACCTTAAATCAAATCATTGGCCTTGACGTTGCCGCTCTTAACTCAATGCGCGCGACTCAGGGCATTACCAACGGGGCGTACCCGCGGGTAACAATTCCGGGCGGTCCTTTCAACGGATTGTCCGCCAGCGTTGCGCCGTACATTATGAACACCACGGCAAGGTGGACCATCGACGGCACCGAAGTGTCCCTAAGCCGGAACATGAATAACTACCTGATTCCGATATTTCAGTTTGGCATGTTCAGCAACGATGACCTGTCGCTGCATCCGGGCCCGCCGTTTTTCGTTCAACGGTCGCGTGCATGCGAACGGAAATATCTATGTGAATGGCAGTGTCACCTTCCAGGCTAAGGTGACCGTGGCCAACGAACTGATTTACGACGTCACGCGCAACGGCGTTCCCAACGGCGGCAACGTCGCTATGCAAGTGGGCGCGATTAGAGTGCCGCTGACCATGGGCAGCATGTACGGCGGTCCGAATATTGTCGGCGCCACCTCCGGCCTGCGTGGCTATTTTCCTGGTTCGCCGGACGGAACAATTAACAGCACCTGGGATTCAACTTCGGTGGGACCGGCAACTGCGGGCGTGCCAAACCAGTTTGGCGGTCAATTGCAAACGCGTACGACCGGTGCGACTGCGCTCAAGCTGCCGATGCAGTTAAACGGCACCTCCACCCGCGAGCTCATCAAGCGACGCACGCCTGCCGACCCGCAGGTGGTTCGCGATTCGCGCTATCACTCGAAAGCGCAGATTCGCATATTGATTGACGACGAAAATCCGGGCCTGCGCCGACACGTCAGGCATACCGGCCGGCCAGGGCCTGGCGCTTTCCACCTTCGATCCCATTCCCTTGCCTAACCTGGCGTCGTCGTCCGGTGGTGGTCGGGCGTTGTGGCGAGTGAAGGATGACAAAACCTATCGGGACACTGCTGCCACCTGCGTGCTTCAGGAACGCGGCGGACAATCGCGCCAGGCAATGACGGTCCGCGGCGTTAAGAGCTACAAGCCAGACTCTGAATCTCCAGGGTGGCGGGCCTCCTACAATCATACCCGCCGGCGCCGGCTTATCAGGCCGCATTTTGATTCAAATCGTTGACGACACCGGCACCGCCCTCGACATCACGCGCGAGATTCTGAGCATGGGCATGACTGTGGGCGAGCCCAACGCGATAGTCACCTTGCAGCGACCGTTGTGGGCAGCCTTTACGCAGGGCAGTCGCGACGCCAGTGCTGCTCAAAATATCGCGCCCGACGGCACCGCCTACTTCAACAGTCTCACGGACATCATCAACAACACCTACATTGCCGCCGATGGTCAAATCCAAACTGCGCCTGGGCCAACGCAGGAGGCCACCTATGGTTATCTGACGGGACTGGTAGACAACGTCGCGGCAGGCCAGTCCGTGCGCGCGAGAGACGACCCCGGTGATGACGGTCACCGACTGGGGCACAGCCAACTGGAGCAACAACAAAGAATGGAACGCGATTGTCCCGATCAATGTCTACAACGTTCGCGAAGGTTGTATTAACGACGTCAACTGCGACACCGTCTACGAACGCGGCATAACCAATGTCGTCGAGCTCAACATGAAGAATCTGACGCGCTGGCTGGATGGTGTTTACGACACGAACCTGCTGGCAGGTTCAGCGGCGGTCAGTACCAACGTCGCCAATCCCAACGGTTTTACCGTTTACGTTTCTGACCGGCGCGGTGATCAGCGTGAAGCCCACAATGAATCTCGCCGGCGTGGTTGTTAACAGCAGCAACGGCATGGTTGACAACGAAGACATCTATGGTCCAAACGGCACGCTGGATGAAGGTGAAGACGTGCAGACGACCGGCGTGCTGGTGAAGGACACCAACGAGCTGCCCGATCCGGCAGCGCTGGGAGGCACTATGGCGCGGACTTAACGATGCGAGCGCTGACCGTTGCCGCGTGGACCAATCCCAATAACTACTTCCGTCATGCGGTGCGATTGTTCAATGGCGAAGACTTGATGTTAGCCGCCGGTGGGCGATTGTCCGCAACGCTGGGAATCACGCCTTGCAACGGAGAACATGCTCTACATTTGGGGCAACTACAACACAACCGGCATCGATGTCACTCCGCCTGACGGCACGTCGTCGCTAAACGATCCGACGTATCCTTACCATTATCTTGGCGATCAGGTACCGGCGTCGCTCGTCTCAGACGCTTTTTTCCCGTTGTCGAAAACCTGGTCCGACAGTTGCAGCGCAATGTATCCCGGAAATCTGGGCAGGCGTATAGCCGATCTGAAGTCTGCCGGCAGTCAATCCCCAAATGGCGGAAACTGCCGTCAGGGCGGGAATCATCGCCGGCAATAACCTCGCTGCGCTCGCCGGTTCTCCCTGATGCGGGAAACAGCGCGACGGGCGAGTCGCGGCTCAACGGCGGGGTACACAACTTTCCACGTTTTCTTGAAAGGTGGGGCGCGCGCTGGAATTTTGTTGGCTCGCTGATTCCGCTCTACCGTTCAACGCAGGCGGTGGGGCAGTACAACGCCGACTCGACCATCTATAGACCACCAATCCGAAACTGGGCCTTCGACTCGACCTTCCTCGATCCCAACAAGCTGCCGCCGTCAACTCCGCAATTTCAGTACGTGCAGCCCACGGCGTTCAGGCAGATCCCTGTAACTGCGAAGTCCAACGTCCAGTATCCAAAGTCCAGTAAGCCACCACGCGGTTGCCAGACAGCACCGTTTGTCTGACCCAAGGCACTTGGGCCCGAACCGGACCCTGGACTCCTGCGACCTTGGACTCCTGGACCTTGTCTCGTATACCTGCGTAACACTTTCATGGAAAAAGCCCTCCATCAGCACTTTTCCTAAGCTTGGACGGGGAAAATTTACGCGGAGGATACTATCTTTGAAGAGAACGCTTCTTTTGCTGGCAGCCATTGTCGTTATCGGTCTGCCCTATGACTGCCCTTGCCGACACTGTCACCTTCCGGAGCGCCGGCAACCGACCCTAACGGCGGCAGTGGCGGTGCGAATCAGTTTGACCTTGACCACCACCGTGCTTACACCTGGCGCATTGATAATGTGAATCTGGCGGGCCAAACGATAACTACTGGAGCAATACGTAACTGAACGGGCATAT
>ERZ1370068.8512-contig-7359_pt1 | contig 25908 bp, 31 predicted proteins | sample MGYA00561227_ERZ1370068 | MGnify/ENA primary metagenome ERZ1370068 (study PRJEB38410, sample SAMEA6850437) | metagenome | study: Metagenomic assessment of the ecological functions of the soil: analysis of the soil microbiota associated with the...
GGCGACGAACGGCGAAACGTCATCGTCTGGATGGACCATCGCGCGATGACCGAAGCCCGCCGGGTCAACGAGACGCAGGACGACGTGCTCCGCTATGTCGGCGGTTCGATCTCGCCGGAAATGGAAATTCCAAAACTGCTTTGGCTGAAGCGGCACCTGCCGTCGACCTATCGGTCGGCCGGTCATTTCTTCGACCTCGCCGACTATCTTGTCGTTTCGCGCCACCGGATCGACGGCGCGTTCGATGTGCACGCTGGCCTGCAAATGGAATTATCTCGCCCACGAACAACGCTGGAGCGGCAGCTATTTCGAGCGCGTCGGTCTTGGCGACCTTGCCTCGGATGAATACGCGAAAATCGGAACGGAGATCGTCGCGCCCGGCACGCCGCTGGGCGCCGGCCTGACGAAGTCCGCCGCACATGATTTCGGCCTGCTCGAGGGAACGCCGGTCGGCGCTTCGCTGATCGACGCTCACGCCGGCGGCGTGGGCACGATCGGCGGGCGCGGGAAGTCGGGTGAGCCGGTCGATGTGTGCCGTCGCCTTGCTTACATCATGGGGACCTCGGCCTGCATCATGGCGACAACGCCAGAGCCGTGCTTCGTCCCGGGCGTCTGGGGTCCCTATTATTCGGGAATGGTTCCCGGGTTCTGGCTCAACGAAGGCGGTCAGTCCGCCGCCGGTGCGGCCATCGATCATCTCGTCAGGTCCCATCCTGCCTATGACGAGGCCGTCGCAGCGGCGCATGCGGCCGGCATGGAAGTTCTGGAATTTCTCGAGCGGCGCATCGTCTCGCGCGCGGCAAGCCTGGGTGAGGCGGCGTTGCTTGCCCGTGACATCCACGTTCTGCCCGAGTTTCTCGGCAACCGGTCGCCTTTCGCCGATCCCGACTCCCGCGCGGTCGTTGCAGGCATGGATCTCGACGCCGACATCGGCTCGATGGAGCGGCTGTTCGTGGCCGGGCTGTGCGGGCTTGCCTACGGTCTTGCCGATGTCGTCGAAGCCTTTCGATCGCACGGCGTCGAAAGCGATATGATGGTGATCAGCGGCGGCGCAGGACGAAGTCCGCTGGTCCGCCAGATCATGGCGGATACGACCGGCCTGACCGTTGCCGTCCCCGAAACGCAGGAGCCCGTCCTGCTCGGGCGCGGCCATGCTGGGCGCGGTTGCGGCGAAGTCTTGCGGATCGATCGGCGAGGCCATGGCCTCGATGTCGGCGATCGGCCGGCTGAGCGAACCGACGGCGCCCGGAATGGCGGACTTCCACCGCACCAAGCGAAAGGTTCATGGATTGATGCGAAAGCTCGATCGGGAAAGCCGCGATGCGATGCAGGGGATCGGCATCGATCGCCGGGCTTGAAACGAAGAAGCTAGCGCCATGCTGCTGAGTTGCGGAGACGCCCTGGTTGATTTCCTGCCCGTCACATCCGTTGACGGACGCGACGCGGCCGTACCGGTTGCCGGGGGATCCTGCCTCAACATCGCCGTCGGCATGGCGCGTCTCGGCGCGCCGGCGGGGTTTGTGGGCGGCATCTCGACCGATCTTTTCGGACGCATCATCGCCGACCACGCGCTCGGCTTCGCAGGTCGACCTTCGCTACGCGACGCGCAGCGAGCATCAGACGACGCTCGCGTTCGTCCGTCACGTCGGGGGCGAGCCGCAATATGCCTTCTATGACGAGGCGACGGCGTCCCGAAACTGGACCTATCGGCGCGGCTCCATCCCCTTCGACGAGATCGAGGCGATTCATGTCGGATCGACCACGCTTGCCAACGACAAGGGGGCAGCCCAGGCGCTGGCGATGATCGAAGACGCAGGCGGCTCAACCACCATCTCCTTCGATCCGAATTGCCGGCCCAACCTGGTCAGGCACAAGGCCCGCTACGTCGATCAGATGAATGCGTTTGCCGCCGCCGCCGACATCGTGCGGATGTCGGATGTCGATTTTGAATTTCTCTATGGCGGCAGCGACTACGGGGAAAGGGCGAAGTCGCTTATCGCGGCTGGTGCAAGCCTGGTCGTCGTCACGCGTGGGATCAATGGAGCCCAGGCCTGGCACCGAGGAGCGGGTCTGGTGAAGGTCGAGGCGCCCGCAATCGACGTGGTGGATACCATCGGGGCAGGCGACAGCTTTCAGGCCGCGCTGTTGTTCGCCTTGCGCGCAATCGGACGGATCAAGCGCGGCGCGCTGGCGCAAATGAATGCCGGCGAGCTTGATCGGGCGTTGTCGTTTGCATCGGCTTGCGCGGCCGTCACATGCAGCCGCGCCGGCGCCGATCCTCCGCGCCAATCCGATGTCGGCCCGGCATTGTCTCGTCTTCTTGCCGGATATGTCGAATGAAACGCGAGAGTCTCGCCCGGCACGACCGTGTTTGTGGCCGCTGTAGTACGGGGACCAAAGCTTTGATCGCGCCCTGCCTGACGCCGTTAGTGGGGCCTTGCGCTCGTTCAGGCGAAGTGGAGTTTCCGAGGCGTCGGTCCGCGGAGTCCATCCGGGAGCGGACGGTGCGGCGCGCCGTATGGGCCATGATCGAGCAGGGTCGGTTGGAGCCTTCCGTCATCGCTCTCATCCGCGACGAGGTGCGCCCTTGCTCTGAGCCCTGGCCGGGCTGCGGCCTTGATGGGCACCGTCTTCGAGCTGCCGACTATGCCGGTTGGGCCGGCCGAACAGCCGGTGAAGTCTGCGACGGCGCGGTCCCGCTCGCCGGAGCCGGATGTCCCCACCGCCTCGGCTGCCGATCCAGGCCGTTTCGCCCTGCCGACGCGCGGCGCCGACGTAGGTCCGCTGCTGGCCGGAGAGCAAAGGACCTCTTTGGACACGCTTGTGCAGGATGTCGCTCAGAGCTGCTACACAGTGCTCGTGCCGATCCTGATTTTTCTCAGTGATTTCAGGTGCATGCGGGCGGCGACGATCTGGCTGAGTACCCTCCCGCCCTGCCAGCGCACCCTTAGTCAAAGCCCTGCTGATGGCGACGGGCGGCCAGGTGCGAGGAAGGCGATTACGCTGGGCGCGACTAACTCATCAAGATCAGCAAGTTGATCAAGGAGCCGGCGAACAGCGCCAATGTCACTGAGACCAGCGTTTCAGGGGCGGCTCGAAGCAGGAAGCGTTCTCATAAGAAATATCCGGCGATTCTACGCCGGAGTCCCTACGAATAATTTCACGGTAGATTCAAATTCGTTTACGACTCGGTCAGCAGCTAATGATGAGGACATTGTGGTTTCTGCGGCCGGATATTTTGGCGCAACTTCAGCCTAAATCGCCGGGCCTTCACGAGTAAACTGATCCAAATTAGCTCCACCCTCGAATGTAGCCCCATGTATCCCTGAAGCCCTGTTGGTTCCAATTGCGGCAAAACGCGGGCTACATTTAAGACGCCATTGTAAACAATGGTGCCGGTTGAGAGGATTGAACTCCCGACCTTCGGTTTACAAAACCGCTGCTCTACCGCTGAGCTAAACCGGCGAATTGAAGCGATCGGCGAGGGTGAAATATCCCGCCACTTGGTGCGATCTTCGGCGGCTCGAATATCAGACTTGGTCGCAAAGGGCCAGAACCTCACGAACGCTTTCATCGCTCCCGCATGGAAAAGGCGGCCTTTCCAGCCGCCCTTTCCGAACGCGATCTGCGCAGCCCTACTGGCAGAGATGCCGCCGGCCGTCCTCGCCGCGGAACCAGGTGCCGGGGACGCAGACAAAACCGTTGCGGCGGGCATATTCCTCGCCGCCGATCGGGAGGTGGCGATCGCAGCCGCCGTGCCGACCGCGCCGCCGACGACGCCGGCCGCGACATCGCCGGGCCAGAAGCTGTCATTATCGTCCCGGCGGTTGTAGCTGTCGCGCCAGGCGCGGTCCTGATAGGCCTGATCGCGATAGGCCTGACTCTGGTAGCTGCCGCCATAGTAGGGGCTTCCCGGTCCGCGGTTCTGGCAATTGGCGTTTGGATAGAACTGCGCGCAATAGCCTGGATTGTAGATCACCTGCTGCGCCATTGCCGGGCTGGCGAGCGCGGACGCAGGGATCGCCGCGGCGGCGAGAATTTCGGATTTTGTCATGGGGCACTCCGTTGCGATGGTGCGAGGCTAAGCGCTCGTATCGGCCGATCGTTCCGGTGTTCGCAATCCGGCTGAGTCAAACCGGCGTGATGCCGATCAGCGGGAGGGCGCAGCTTTGCGATTTTGGTTGTGCGGCCTGCAAACCGGTGTGAAGTTCCGGCTCTTTATTATTTGAAGGATCAGGAATTTGCTTGTGATTCAGGCGCGCGACGTCGACTACCGCTGTGGCGAGGCCAATCTGCGCGGCTATCTTGCCATTGACGAGAATGCTGTCGGGCCGCGGCCCGGCGTGCTGGTGTTTCACGAAGGGCTCGGGCTCGGCGAATTCGCGATGGAGCGCGCGCGCCGGCTCGCCGGTCTCGGCTATGTCGCGCTGGCCGCCGACATGTTCGGCGATCGGCGGCAGGCGTCCAATCTGCAGGAAGTCGCAACCCTGGTCGGCGGGCTTCGCGCCGAGCCGGAAAAGCTCCGCGCCCGCGGCCGTGCCGCGCTGGCGACGCTCGCCGCGCTGCCGCAGGTCGATGCCGGCAGGCTGGCGGCGATCGGGTTCTGTTTCGGCGGGTCGGTGGTGCTGGAGCTGGCGCGCGAGGGCGCCGACCTGAAGGCGGTGGTCAGTTTCCACGGCGTGCTGGCGACCAAAATGCCGGCGCAACCGGGGCAAATGAAGGCCAGCGTGCTGGTCTGCACCGGCGTCGACGATCCGCTGGCGCCGCCGGAACAGGTCGCCGATTTCGAGAACGAGATGCGAACCGGCGGCGTGAAGGACTGGCAGGTCATCGCCTACGGCAACACGCTGCACGGTTTCACCAACCCGGCCGCCGACGGCTCGATGATGCGCACCGCGCTGTACAACGAACAGGCCGACCGCCGCTCCTGGGCGTCGATGAAGAGCCTGTTCGATGAAGTCTTGACCTGACAAAGGCTTCCAACTGGTATTTCATAGCGTTTTCGCGAAGTGGGCACCGGTTCGCATAGCATCAAGTTTACGCAGATTGCGAGACTTATCTGCGGTAGAAAACGCGTCAAGACTAAATCGGAAGTTCATCTTGAACTTCAGCTGATACAGCGGGTAGGGGGCGTATGTTCGGAATTCTGGGGCTGGGGTTTTGCTGGGCATGCAGCATGCGCTCGAGGCCGATCATATCGCCGCCGTCTCCAGCATCGCCGCGCGCCGCAGCCATGTCGGCCGATATCGTCAAGCACGGGCTGACCTGGGGGCTCGGCCATACGCTGACGCTGTTCGTCTTTGCCGGCGCCGCCATCCTGCTCGGCCACGCGATCCCCGAAAGCATTGCCCGGCCGATCGAGACCGCCGTCGGCGTCATGCTGGTCGGCCTCGGCGCGCATGTGCTGTGGCGGCTGTGGCGCGACCGCGTGCATTTCCACCAGCACGGCCATGGCGACGGCACGGTGCATTTTCATGCCCACAGCCATGCCGGCGAAACCGCGCCGCATGCCCGTGCGGCCCATGCGCACGACCATGGCTTCCGCTGGCGCACGCTGCTGGTCGGGCTGATGCACGGCATGGCGGGCTCGGCCGCGCTTCTGGTGCTGACGGTCACGCAGGCGTCCAGTCCCGCGGTCGGGCTCGGATACGTCGCGCTGTTCGGCGATCGGCTCGATGATCGGCATGGGCGCGCTGTCGACGGTGATCGCCGTGCCGCTCGCGGTCTCCGCCCGCTCGCTCACCTGGGCCAATCGCGGCCTGCAGGGCGCGGTGGGTCTTGCCACCGTCGCGATCGGAATTATGACCGTAGTCGAAACGGTGCTGGCCTGACGCGGGGTCGCCTCACCGCTGCGGGTTGATCAACGATTATAAAGTGTCCGGAGGAATAGGATGAAACGCCGAGATTTTCTGGCCGGAAGCGCCGCATGTTCACTGGCCGCATGGACGGGCCAGGCGCTGGCGCAATCGGGCCCGCTGACCAAAATCATCTTTCCCTTCGCGGCCGGCGGCGGCGGCGACGCGCTGTGCCGGTTGCTGGCGCAGCACATCGGCCCATTGCTCGACCGCAACATCATCGTCGAGAACCGCACCGGCGGTGACGGGCTGATCGGCATCAAGGCGGTGAAGGGAGCCAATCCTGACGGCACCACCATCTCTCGTCACCACGGGACCGACGATGTATCTGCTGCCGATGGTCGAGACCACGCCGAGCTTTGACGCGGCGAAGGATTTCGTTCCGGTCGGCCAGCTCGTGCGGTTCGAGTTCTGTGTCTTCGTCGGCACGGCCGTTCCGGCCGAGGTCAAGGACTTCACGCAATTTGTCGCCTGGCTGAAGGCCAATCCGGACAAGGCCACGTTCGGCGTACCCGAGCAACGGCACCATTCCGCATTTTAGCGGATCGCGGCTCGAGCAGGCGCTGGGCATCAAGCTGACGCGCGTCGCCTATCGCGGCAGCGCGCCGATCATCAACGACCTCGTCGGCGGCCATATGCCGTTCGCGATTTCCACGTTGACCGACGCCATCCCGCAGCATCGCGCGCGGCAACGTCCGGATTCTCGCGGTCGGCAGCGAGACGCGTTCGCCATTCCTGCCCGATGCGCCGACGCTGAAGGAGAGCGGCGTCGATCTGGTGGCGGATGCCTGGTACGGCATGTGGCTGCCGGCGGGCGCTTCATCCGGATTTCGCGAGAAAGCTGAGCGAGGCGGCCGCCGCCGCGCTCGCCAAGCCTGAGGTCAAGGAGAAGCTGCTCGCGATCGGCCTGATCCCGGTCGGCTCGACGCCTGAAGGCCTGACGAAGGAGCTCGCCGCCAACACCGCCTTCTGGCAGCCGATCGTGAAGGCGACGGGATACAAGATCACGAATTGAGGACCTTGAACCATCCTGAGGCCGCAATCGGCGTCTCAGAAGGATGAAGGCCCGTCTGTGGCCTCATGTTCGAGACGCGCTGCGGGCTCACTCACGAGGGTCATCATCCTCACACCACCGGCGTCATTCCGATCTTCTCCCTGATCGCGCCGAGGTCCCAGATGAGCTGGTTCAATCCGGATACGTCCCCTCGGGCCGTCAGCCTCATTCTGGTAGGAACAATCGCGCCGGTGCTCAGCGGAACAGGGCGCGTACTCATAAATTGATCATGTCCGCTTGGTTGAACGGCCACATTTGCCGGAAAAATTGTCGCAAGGTGTGTCGGTTCCGCCGACCCCACGTACCATGTTAATTGCCTGAATTACCGCATGATTTGGCTATGTTGGCGGGCGTCTTCGCGCGCTCAATGGTCCGCGAATACCGGCCGCGCTTTGACTTGAAGATGATTCCAAGTTTAACTCTCGTAGCCAGTTGGAAGCAAGGGCGTCGGGTTTTTGGTTGACTCAGTCTGGCGGCGGCTGCCGACAGAACAGGGGATGCATCGCATGAGTTCATATTTTCGGCGGCAGCTTGCGGATTACGTTGAATATCATCGTGACCCCTGGAATTGCGCGATGCATGTCTTCGGCATCGTGTTCTTGTTCCTGGCCGCCGTTCTTCCGCTCAGCCTGTGGTCCATCACCGTATTCGGGATCCAGACCAGCGCGGCGACCATCGCTGTCGTACCGGTGCTCATCTATTGGTTCCTGCTCGACTTCGCGCTTGGAGCCGCGATCCTTGCGGCTGCGGTCGTGTTGCTCTCAGCCGCTGCCGTGATCGTTAGTCATGCGACGACTGCCGGCATGTGGTCGCTTACGGCCATCCTGATTGTCGTTGGCGTCGCATCGCAGATTATTGGGCACCGCGTGTTCGAGCGGCGGCAGCCGGCGCTGGTCGACAATCCGACCCACCTGTTGCTCGGACCGATGTTTGTCATGGCGAAGCTGTTTATCGCGCTGGGCTTTCGGCGCGATCTCGCCATCATCATCCAGGGGCATCCGCAAGGTGCTGCATCGTGATCTCAAATAGTTCAGCTTGAGTGCACCCGCAGCATGACGCGCATACTGGTCACAGGCGGCAGTGGGTTCATCGGAAAGCACCTCGTCTCGGCGCTGATCGCGCGAGGTCGGCAGGTGAGGGTTCTCGATCTTCAGCCACCGCCCCGCGCCTTGCCGCAGGTTCAGTATGTCAGGGGATCGGTGCTTGATCGCGACCTGGTGGACCGAGCGATGGACGGGGTCGACGAGGTCTATCACCTGGCCGGCCTGCCGGGGATGTGGCTGCCGCGAAAGGCTGATTTTCACACCGTCAATTACGGTGGCACCGAAATCGTCATCGAGACGGCGCGCAAGCGCGGCATAAAGCGCTTCCTGCACTGCTCGACGGAATCCATTCTGTTCCGTGCCTCGCCATCGATGGTTCCTGTCGCTGACGATGCGTTGCCTGCCGGACGACATGCCGGGTCCATATACGCGCTCGAAAATGCTCGCCGACCGGTTCGCCATGCAGGCGGCCGCATCCGGATATCCGGTGGTTATCGGCTGTCCCACCATGCCCGTCGGGCCTCACGACCACAACATGACGCCGCCGACGGCGATGCTCCGGCATTTTCTCAGCCGGCGTCTTCAATTGCATCTCGATTTTGTCGTGAACCTCGTCGATGTGCGCGACGCCGCCGAAGGGCTGATCCTTGCCATGGAGCGCGGACACGCTGGACATCGCTACGTTCTCGGCGGCGAAAGCATGCCGCTGAGACAGGTTCTCGAACTCATGGCTGAGATCAGCGGCCGTCGCGTCCGGTGCATTCACGTGAACGGCAAGGTCGCCGAAATGGTCACGGCAACGCTGGAGTTCATCGCCGATCACGTGACGCGCCGGCCTCCGTCCGGTACGGCCGAAGGCGTTCGTATCGCATTGCGGGCAGGGGCCTTGTCGATCGAAAAAGCGCAACGAGAGCTGGGCTATGCGCCGGGCCCGGTCGAACCCGTGTTGCGGGAAACCATTGCGCATCTGCTTGATGCCGGCCACAATCAGCCTGAATGGGGCTCAACGCCGAGTACTCGCGCTCGACCGTTTCACGTCGAGCGCCGGTTTGGCGGTTGATCCAATCGCGCAAGATGGTCCGCGACATGCTGAACGATCCTGGTCAATGGTTCGCTTTCGCCTGGAGTGGCTGGACCACCACCTGGCCCACACAGTTGCTCGCCATCATCTGGATCTTGTGGGTCATCAGTTGGGTTGTGGCGTCGTTCTGGTCCGGTCAAACCAAGAAACACGTGATGACCTGGGACTCGCTCAGATACCGCTTCCCTATTCTCGCAGGGGCCATTCTTTTCTTGCCATTGACCGGCAAGGTCCTGGGGGAAAAGCCGCTCTGGCAGTTCGGCAACCTTGGCATCTACGTGCTGGCGTGCCTTGTCGCTTGCCGGGATCTCGTTCACATGGTGGGCGAGAATTCATCTCGGACGTTTCTGGTCGAACGCGATCACGCACAAGGAAGGCCATCGGGTCATTGACACCGGGCCCCTACGGGCTGGTGCGCCACCCGATCTATACGGGGCTTATCGCGGGGATGCTGGTGACGGGTGTCGCGGTCGGAACAGTGACCGCGATGCTGGGTGCGGTGCTGATCTCGCTCGGGATGTGGCTGAAGGCCCGCATGGAGGAAGGCTTCCTCACGGCTGAACTCGGTGCGGATGCCTATGGATCGTATTGCCGTCGCGTTCCGATGCTGATTCCGTTCCTGCCGCCCACCTGACGCCGCAACGCCTGAGACTATCGTTTCGGCCGCGACGCCGCTGGATGTCGCGACAGGTGGCACGAGACGGCGCGGAACCAGATGACGCGCTGGCCAACCGACAGCGGTGCACTGTCCGAATACTGATTGGCCTGGGTAAGCGACCACAGCGGCACGTGGTTGAGTGCCGCAAGCCTCTGCAACGTATCGCCCGAACGGGCGAGTTGCGGCGTGCCGCTGTCCCACAGTTCCAGCGGAGCATCGGGAGGAACGACGTAGCGCAGCGGCACCGCCTCTCCCTTGGCCGGCAAAGGCGTCGTCGCAAGTTGCGCAATCGCCGTCACCAATTGCTCGTGGATGGAATCCATCTTGTCGATGTTGATGTGGGTGACTTCCTCGTGCTGCTTCAAATCGAAGCTTGCGTAGTGACCCTGATAACCCTGCTCCGCCACCACATCGCCGCCGCCCAATACGCTGTCGGACAGGAAAATGTTGATGAAGCGCTCGACGTTCAGCGGCACCTTCGGGCTTGCGTGAGCCGGATCGATGGTGACCACCAGGCTTACCGGGATGTTTTCGGACTGCAGTATCCCGGCGAAGCGTCAAGGCGCAAAGTCCGCCCATCGAATGACCGATCAGGACGATCGGAGCGGCATCGTCACGGAAATCGCGGATGGCCTGATCGGCGATCAGCCGGCAAATGGTGAATTCGTAGACGTCAGCCCGGATACCGGCTTCTTCGAGGCGCTTGGTCAGGCGGTCCATCCCGCGCGAAAAGATCGGACCCGAGCGCGCCGCGGAACAGGTAGACGCGCGCCTGCGGCTGGGTCGCGGCTGGCGGCGCTACGGTCGGGGCGGCCGTCGCGGCAGCATCGGTCGACGCGCGCGACCGGACCGGCGAGCGCCAGATTGCAACTGGTCGACAAGATGCAGGCGGAAAGCGCCGCCCAGATCACCAACGGCCGCAACCTGCGTCGGACTTGCTCATGTGCTTTCCGCTCTGCGATTTTCGGCGTACAGGCACGGCCGGACCCTGAATGCCGGCGGGCCATGCCACCCGGCGCTCTGCGGATGATCTATCGTCGAGGAATTGGCAGAATTTGCGGCACGTCGTCGCTGCCGGCGACAGCCGTTGAACCGAGAACGATCACTCGCGTACCGCCGCGGCCCTTGCCGCGCCGCGTGCTCACCGCGCCTGCCGCTCCAGGCTGCCGCGGCTTCGTGCGCCCCGAAGTTGGTGACCGATCGGCCGAAGACGACGGCGTCGATCTCGCTTATCACCTTCTGCTGCATGATCTGGTTCTTTTCGATGGACATGTGCCCGACGCCAGGCACGTCCTGCACATTGATGTTCTCCAGCGTGCCCTGGAATTGCCTGGTCTTCTCGACCGGCGTGCCGGCGCCGTTGGCGATGTAGAAGTTTACGTAGCGTCCCACGCGTCCCGAAAGGCTGGTGCGAAAGACCGAATCCAGGCCGATTGCCAGCTTAACGGGAGCGCCGAGCTGATCCAGCCTCGGCGACCATGTCGGGCAGGGCGGTCGCGCCCGAGGAATGCCCGACCAGAATGATCGTCTTGAGCCTGCCGCTCTTGTATTCGGCGGCGGCTTCGTCGGCGAGCGACGACCAGGAGGCGAAGTTCGCGACAGTGACCGGGATGCCCTGCGCCCGCAGCTTTGCCGCAATGTCATCCAGACCCAGAGAAAAGATATTGAGCACGCCGCGGAGCAGATAGACATGAGCGGTCGAGGCTCCCGACGCAGGATTCGTCACGGCTCGCGCGGGGTTTGCGCCGATCGGAAGGAGCAGCAAGACCGCGATCGCTATCGCTTGCAGCCGACGCCACGATGCCCGGCTGAGAAAGGATGACCAGCCGACAAATCCGGTGTCGCCGCGATATGGCTTCATTGCTCTCCTCGAAGGGCTGCGAAGTGTTTCGCCGGTGACCGTAGCGCCCGCGTGCTCCGGAACTGCAATTAAATGTGGCGTGGCTGGCGGCAATTCTACCAGCACGACGTGTCTCCGCCGCAACACCGGAAACGCCTCGGTGGCTCCAGCTGGGTGCCAGAACCGGACAGGATTGGCGGCGTGCGCGGGCCGGGCGCTTAGGGTTTTATTCCGATCTTCTCCGGATCGCGCCGAGTTCGCGCTTCGTCCCAGATTCCGATCAGCACGCCGTTCTTGACCTGCAATTGCTGGGCCGGCATACGCCGCGATCTTCGCGTTCGGCGTGGTGATGTGCATCTTCGGATGCAGCGCCCAGTCGAACAGCGCCGACTTGCAGCCGCGCGATGACATCGGCGCAGGCGAGGGTCCTCGCCGCGATCGGCAAATTCCTGCGGGTCGGTTTCGAGGTCGTAGAGCATCGGCCGGAAGCCGGAGGCGTGGATGTATTTCCAGCGGCCGTCGAACACCATGAACAGGCGGCAGCTGCTCGATCGGCTGGTTCAGCATCAGCGCGGACGTCCTGCATGGCATAGTCGTATTCGGAGAACACCACCTTGCGCCAATCGGCCGGCTGCTCGCCGTGCAGCAGCGGCAGCAGCGAGCGTCCTTCCAGAATATGGTCCGGCGGCGTTGCCGCCGAAATAATCGATGAAGGTCGGCGCCAGGTCGATCGCCTCGACCAGCGCATCGCAGACGGTGCCGCGCGTGCGTCGGCGCCGCGCGACGGATCGATCACGATCAGCGGAATCTTCGCCGACTGCTCGTGGAACAGATCCTTCTCGCCCATCCAGTGATCGCCGAGATAGTCGCCGTGATCCGACGTGAACACGATCATGGTGGTGTCGAGCAGGCCGCGCGCTTTCGAGGAACTGCATCAGCACGCCCATCTGGTCGTCGATCTGCTTGATCAGGCCCATATAGGTCGGGATGACTTTTCGCGCGCCTCGTCGCGCGCACATGTTGCGGGAGTAGCGCATGTCCATGTAGGCGGCGAACACCGGATGCGCGTTCCGCGCGCTCCTTCTGCGAGCGGATCGCCGGCAGGACGTCCTGCGGCGCCGTACATGCTGGCGTAGGGCTCCGGCGCGATATAGGGCCAGTGCGGCTTGATGTAGGACAGATGCAGGCACCACGGCCGTCCGTCGTCTTCCGGCTTCCGCGATGAACTCCATCGCGCGGCGCGTCATGTAGGGCGTCTCGGAATGCTCTTCGGGCACGCGCGCGGCCTTGTCGGCGTGCACCAGCAGCCAGCCGTTCTGCAGCGCTGCCGTCGTCGGCCGCGCCTGAATTGGCCCAGTGCTCCCACGGATTCGGGCGCGTCGTAGCCGTGCTCGCGCAGATAACTGTCGTAGCGCCGGCCGCGGCCGGCCGGTCCGGATGCAGCCCGTCGTCGCGCTCATAGGGCTCGAAGCCGCATTCCGACACATGCACGCCGATGATCGAGTCCGGCGCGATGCCGAGGCTCTTCAAGCCTTCGAGATCGGGCGCCATATGCGTCTTGCCGACCAGCACGTTGCGCACGCCGATCTTCTTCAGGTGATCGCCGAGCGTCGGCTCGCCGACCCGCAGCGGCCAGCCGTTCCAGTGCGAGCCGTGCGAGCGCATGTAGCGGCCGGTATAGAACGACATCCGCGACGGGCCGCAGATCGGCGATTGCACATAGGCGTTGGAGAAGCAGCACGCCGCGTCTGCGCCATCGCGTCGATGTTCGGCGTCTTCAGCGTCGGGTGCCCGGTGCAGCCGAGATAGTCATAGCGAAGCTGGTCGCACATGATCCAGAGAACGTTCTTCGCGGGCGTTTTGCGTCGTCATTTCAGGCATTTCGGCTGGAGTTCGGAGCAAGCGGAGAGGACGGGATGGTGCGATATCGCCGCGCAATGACAATCGAGTCGGGCAGCCCGGGCTCGTCAGGGGTCGGCATTCCCGATCCCCGGGTCGGTCTTTCGATCCGGGGTCGGCTTCCGATCCACTGGCGCTTAACGTTTGGATAGCGACATTTCTCGCAATTGAACGGCGATCGCATGCTTGCGCGTTAGCCTTATCGGCAGTTTGGCCGGCCGCCTTAACCCTTGGGATGGCGCGTTCGATTAGATTGGGACCCGAGGAAAACGGGGACCCAAGCGATGCGCATCGGCGTGACACTGGCAATTTTGATGGCGACGACGTCGACGGCCTTTGCCGGCGGCGGCTTCGACATCGTGATTCCCGGCCGCGCCGGCGTTCCCATCATCATTAACGGCGTCGATGCATCCTATGCGGTGGTCGAGGGCGACTGGGGTCTCGGCAAGGGCACGCATGTGCAGCCGACCATCTATGGCGGCCGCTACATCGATCCGGTTCCGCACGTCGGCCATTATTATCCGAGCGCGGGCCACATGCCGGGCTACGGGCGTCTCGAAATCGAACCGCCGGCGAACCGCAGATTGCCGCAGCCGGCCGAGAGCTATCACCAATCCTGGTCTGCGCAGTCGGCGCCGCTGCCGGCGCAGTCCAACGTGCCCGTCGATCCGCCGCGCGATCATCTACGCGCCGCAGGATGACCGGCGTCCCGGATTTCGGCCCGCAGACCACGGAACCTTCCACGCTAGACAACCAAGCCAACAAGAAAACACCTACAGGAGAGAGTAATGCGTCATTTGATTTCAGGATTGGTCGCGGCAGTCGCCGTGATGGCCGCTGCGCCCGCGATGGCGTGCGGCTACGGCCCTTGCGGGCAGCGCTGGTCTATGCCGCGCCGGTCGCGGCTGCTACAGTCGGGCTGCAACCCTGCGGCGGCGTCGGCTGCGGTCCGGTGACAGCAGTCGCGCCTGCCGATCCCGAGCAGCAGTATTATTACGTCAACCAGGGCCCGACCTATACCGGTCCGCGGCAACTGGGCGCCGTATCCGGTCTATCGCGAAGGCGCGGTCTCCGGCTACGGCTATGGCTACAACCGTCTGTCGCTACGGCTATCGCGCGCCGCTACGGCCACGCCGGGCGTCATTACGGCCATGCGCGTGCTGCGCCGCTACTACTGATCCAGCTAGGATCAGTCTGAAAGCTTCAGCGCCCGTTCGCCTCACGCGAGCGGGCGCTTTTTCATTTCATCAGCCCGAGCCGGCTGGCGCCGATATAGAGCGCCAGCACCGCGGCGTTCGAGACGTTCAGGCTCTTGATCTCGCCGGGCATGTCGAGCCGCGCCACCACGCTGCAGGTCTCGCGCGTCAGTTGCCGCAGGCCCTTGCCTTCGGCGCCCAGCACCAGCGCCAGCGGCTGCCGCAGCGTCGACCGCGCCGAGATCCTCGCTGCCCTCGCTGTCGAGCCCGACCGTCATGAAGCCGCGGTCGTTCAGCTCGGTCGAGCGCGCGGGCGAGATTCTGCACCGTGACCAGCGGCACCAGTTCGAGCGCGCCGGAGGCGGATTTCGCCAGCACGCCGGTCGCCTCCGGGCTGTGCCGCGCCGTGGTGACGATCGCCTTGACCGCAAACGCCGCCGCCGAGCGCAGGATCGCGCCGACATTGTGCGGATCGGTGATCTGGTCGAGCACCAGCACGATGCCTTCCTGCGGCAGCGTATCGATATCCGGCGAGGGCAGGGGATCGGCCTCCGCCAGCAGGCCCTGATGCACGGCGTCCGGGCCGAGCCGCTGGTCGATCAGCGTTCGGGCCGGACGATTTCCGGCGGCACGCGGGTGTCGATGTTCTCGTCCGCCAGCCGCCGGGCGGCGTTCTCGGTCAGGAACAGCTTGCGGATCTGGCGCTCCGGATTGGCCAGCGCCGCCGACACCGTGTGCCAGCCATAGAGAATCACCGGCCCGTCGGAGCTCGTCGTCGCGGTCGCGCCAGGCCGGCCGGCCGGCCGGATTTCCGGCCCTTTTTCGAAGGGTTTGCCGCCGCCACGGCGGAACGGCGGTTTTCGGTCGCGATCGCTCATGGGCAAGCTTGTGTCACGGGTTCCGGATTATGGCAATTTGGGCGCCTCGAGGGCGTTTTTGGCGGCTTGCCGTTGGTTGACTTTGCCATGGCGCCTTCGCCCATAAACGCGCCCGACCGGGAGCGCGCCATCGGCTCGCCGGTATTAACGTCATCCATGGCCTGATCCGCCGCCACTCCAGCGGGTGGGCTTGCGATGCTGTTGGACGGGGAGTGTCCCGAGTGGCAAAGGGAGCTGACTGTAAATCAGCCGTCTTATGACTTCGAAGGTTCGAGTCCTCCTTCCCCACCATCTCTTTTCGCCTGTTGATGCCGTTAAGCTTTTTTTGATCCCGGCCCGGGCACCGCCAAGGAAGGTGCGCATAGATGTTCCGGTTTCGTCTAGTTTGTGCGCGGCGCCAGAGGACAGGCGGGCGCGCTCCGACACCACGGGTGTAGACCTCGGCCTGCTGATGGTCGTCCAGCCGAACAGCGCCATCACTCCCGTGAACAGTCGCGCCGTTCTCAGCGGCGATCGTGGCAGCGATTTTTCGGACGCCATGGGCGCTTTGATGCCCGCCTGACGAGCAGCCTGAAAATTCGTTGCCGAAGCTTTCTTTAATGAGTCTACCGCGGGCGCCGCAAATCCACGTCAGACTTCGGTAGGGCCGATATCACGCTCCGCCGCAGCGGGGCCAGAACCGAATGGGCGCATTGCTGTGACAAGCTTGCCGCTCTTTTTCCGTCTGGAATTGGACGACCTTCTGAACGCCGCCGTCCTCGTTCCTGATGTCCCGTTCGTGCTGGCGGCCGATGATATGGCGTCGCGCGGCGCGCGGGCCGGCATAGAGCAGCACATCCAGCCAGACATATTGGCGGGTGCCGCCAGCCACCGGCGCCGGTAAGCTTCAACGCCTCGCGGGTCCATGCCGGAAAGCTCTTTTCCTTTTTCTCTTTGGCGCTTCGATGTCAGGATCGGCGGTTGGGTCAATTCTACGTGCTTCCGCTTCTTCGCCCAGCTGAACATGCCCTTCATCGTGTCGAGGAAGCTGCGTGCGGCTGCCGGCGTCTTTGACCGCCGATCAAGGCCCGCCTGAATGCGCGCTGCGCCTGATGGCCGCATACGGTTTGGGTTTCTCAGACCTTCAAGACGTGAAGCATGATGTTTCTCGCGCTGGCGCCGTGTCGAGGCGGCCGTTAGTCCACGCGCCAGCCTGTCGGTAGTCGTCCCACAGCCATTGCAGAGAGGTAGCCAGAACGCGCGGCGCGGTTTCTGGAAGCGGCGAGCCGTTAACGGCGGCCAGACATCGGCCTGAAATTCTGGCGTCCCAAAAGGCTGCCTGAGACGCGTCCGCGGCCCTTGCCGATCCGTGTGGGACGACCCAAACGATTTTGCCGTGTCGAGTGCGTTCTCGGTGTAGATGCGGCGGGCGAGGGCGTGGCATGTCGGCAATTACAGGACGATATCAACAACCGGCGCAAGTTCGGGCCCTTTAGCGCGGCTGAGAAGTGTGGGAGAGCGCGCGACGACTATTGTTCCGTCCGGTCGAATGGTGACGTCGCTTGCCAGCCTGCTTCGCGGCGCGGATGGCGCGGGCGACATCGGCCTGAGTGACTTCGCTTGTCGGCGGCTCATTCTGGAAATTCTCCTAGGCTGCGCTGCAGCGGCTCGGGATCGTCTCCGAAAAAAAAAAAAAAAACACGCGCGTGCCGTTTGATGCTGCAGAAGGTGCAAAACCGCGTAACAGCGCGGTCCGGTGGTCGGTCGATCGCTCTTTCGGGCGCAGCAGTCGTCGCAATAGGGAGGCGTCAGAAGCCCCTCCATTTGCTGACCGGGCTCGAGGCCCGGCGCTGTCGTTCCGCCTTGGCAAAGCCTCTTCGGCTCGCGATCTGCTGGCGCTTCGTCGGCTGTAGGCCGTAAGTTTTCGCCAACACCCGGATCGTGCCTTCCTATGGAAGGCGCGGATTGTCCGGGCGCGCGTCTGATGTCGGCGCACTGGAGCAATGGACCTTGCAATTCTCCGCTGTCGGTTCTCCGCCCGCCGTCCGCCTGGTCGTGCGTTCGTAAATGATGCCCGTCCGCGGGCCGATCTGAACGCCGCAGCCCTCGCACCGTGTGCCGGGGATGTTCTCGACCCCATCGACGCGGCATTCCTGGTAGGAGCGAGCGAAAGCCTCTTCCGGACGCTCTGCACTCCGTCCGCTTTCTCTCCGCGTACCATGCTGCGTTGTCCCCTCGCGGGGGTCAGCAACAGCCGGGTCAGTCCATCGAACATTGTGTTCTCGGCGCCCCACGCGAACATGAATTAATCAACGCCATTTCCTTAACGGAAAGCGGTCGCTGCTCGATTGCCCGTAGGGGATGAACTTGCCGTCAAGCGAGGGGATGAAGGCCAGTTCGGGCCTAGGGCTTCATGAAAATCACCTTCCACTGATTCGTCGACCAGCGGCGGCCGTTAAGCGTCTTTTGCCGCGCGATGTCGGTTAGCATCGCCCACATGCGATCATTCTGTTCAAGGGTGCGCTTAGGTCCCTTGAACGTGACGCGCGTTCCCACCGGCAGGCCATCAATTCAGCGGTGCGCCGTCGCGCGTTGCGCCGGCGATGAAAGCGTGAGGTCCGTGGCGCGGTCGGTCATGCAGCGATTACCCCGCCGCGGCGCTGGAAAGTGACAACCTCGTCAAGTTTCGGCGCTGGAACCGATCGACTTCCCCGGTAGCGATCTTCTGAATGTAGGGCTCGTCGATGATGCAGCCGCTTCACGAAAAGCGGCATGTCATCGGGTCATAATGGCGATATCCCACCACTGGCGTGCTTTGTGACCCAAAAGCGTTCTTCGCACCTGGGCGCGATGCTCCGGCGAATTCGTCCTTTAGGACTTCAGCTCGCCTAACAAAATGGAAGCTTGGTTTGATTTCTTCGGCGCCGCCGTCCGTGCCGATCAGGCTGTCTGGGCTTGCGCCGGTGCGACCGTTCCCGATGAACCCAACGCGCTCGGATCTGCGCGCCGGTCTGAAGTAAAGGTCGCGCGCTCGGGCTCGAACTCGTGGCCGCGTTCGGTGTGCGCATTGAAAAAGTTGTCCATCGGCTTGCCGGTGAGAATCTCGCCAGCAAGCTCTTCATCATGTAGGTTCGCCGGGTTCCTGCTCGCCCTTCGCCATGATTTGCGAATTGCGAGGCGGTCGGTATGCCGCGCCGGGCTTCGAAACCATCTGGGGGAATTCTGTTCGCAGTTGATGACGACAAAAGATAGTTTCCTTAACAGGCGTTCATAGAGTGCCTTCCAGTAGCGATACCCAGCGACGACTGCCGCCGGCAACGACCACCGATAACAAGGGCGAAAATCCAAGTCCGCTCATTTGGTCTTCTTGAAGTTCGCACTGCGTTGACGCTGGCGGCGTAGCGCGGTGAGCGGGGATTTCTTCGAGCCGCTGCTTTCGTCCCCGAGCATGCCTCTTTGCCGGCCGCCCATTGCAGAAAAAGGCGGCTGCTGCGCTGGCGCCCTTCTCTTCAAGGGCCTCCCGGATGAAATCGACCTGTTGCTGAGTGATTGAACTGGCGGGCGGCGCAAAGCCTCGGGTTCGGCTTCCTGCTCGCTGTTCCGCCCGTCGTCCTGCGCGGCGGCGAGGCCAAAGCGCGGCCTTCAACGTGTATCGCTGCAAATAGGTGATGGTAGACTTACCCGCTGAATTACTTTTCTTGCCGTCATCGCGGCCGGCGGTCAAGTGGTTTCTTCAAATGCCGTCGGTGCGATAGGGATGCACGTCACGGAAACCGGCGCATTGAGAGGCGAGGCAACGCGGAAGCGGTAGGACAATCCGACGTCCGACAAGATCGGGTCGACGGTGCGCGATTTCCGCCATGTCCTCATGGCTGTATTACCCGGTCTGGATCGCCGCTGCTCTTGTGGTCGAAGTTTACTCTCGGCGGTTCTTCCGGACATGGGGATCTTCGCCTTTGCATCGGCCATCGCATTGTCAAATCGCCTTGCGCGCGGCCATGCCTTCCAAGTCTTTGAAAAGTGCGACGGCTTCGCGGTACATTTCCGGGATCGCTGCCGCGGCTTGAACAATGTCGACGTTCGAGGTGACGGCAACAGCGCGGTTGCGGCGCGGCTCGGGGGTCATTTCAACAACGGCATTCATCGGCGGTTCTTCCTCTTCTTCCTCGGCTTCGAGTGGATGGTGGGCAGTTCGCCCGCAACACGGGGTAATCCGGCCCCAGCCGCGAAGGCGCTCGGTTGCCGCTTCGCGGTCGACGTGTTGAATGCGCTCAACCAAATTTTCGCCTTGCATCTGGCCGGCCTCGACGTGCGAAGCCACGGCATGAGCGCCCAATCGAAACCGCGCGTTAGCGACGGCCGTAAGCTGATCGCGTAAACGGTCGAAATAGTCCATCGTCTGCTTTTTCGACGGCGCTGCTGGTGACCCTGAATTGCCGCTCATGGCACCGATTACGTCCGTCCAGGTCGTCCATTTCGATTGGCTGCGCCGGATGGCGATCGCCATGTCCGCCGCAGGCGTCGCATCGTCTGCCAATGCTCGATTAGCGAATAGTCGCGGCGGTCGATGTCGACCGGGTAGGCAAGCCGCCGTCGCCGCGGCAGGACAGTCGCAGGGTTCTTCAAGCTCACAATAGGGGGTCGACGTCATCGCTCTGGCAGACGTAGCAAGCGCGAAGGCTCACCGGGGCACTCGTGAACGACACGGCTGGAACGTTGCGGCGGTCGCAGCAATCGCAATTTCCAATTGGCATCGCAGCTACCTGCGGCCTGTGCCATCGTCTGCGAAACCTTCGCTTCATCGAATGCGTAGGAGGTGGTTTTCGAACACCTCGCCGGCGGTCATCATGTCGGCCATGACCATTTCGGCGATGCGGGCGGCTTCAACGGTGGTCTGCGCAAACTCGCGATCGGCGGCGGGGCTCAAGCGATCCCATTTCGGCGCGCCCTTGTAGGCGGCGGCAACGGCCATGCGCCTTCGCGTCTGCGATTTGCGGCCGGCGAGGTCGCTGAACCATTCGCTCGCGACGGCCTTGGCGCGCTCTTTCGCGCCCGCGCTGCTCGCCGAAATCGCCGGCTGCGTAGTGCGGGTTTGCTGCGTAGTAGGAGGCCATTGCCTTGTTTCCCCATCGGCGTTTCGACGAGGAATTTATATCACGTATTGTGATATTGTAAATCGATCCACGCTAATAGATATTACCACTGTGATATTTGAAAGAATTTACTGTGATGAACACGTTCGTGAGTTGAACCAAGGTTTCAAAAGGGCACATAATTTTAGGCGCCAGGCAGAATATTCGCCCGCGCCAATGCGGCAAAGGCATTGGTCGGATGAGCCGTGTTGACATTCACAGAGCTGATGAACGGGCGCGCCGATCGGCCGGCTTCGATTGATTTGTTGAAAACCGCACACAGCGCGCGGCGGAAGCTTGATCCGTTTTCGCGTCTTGCCGGCGACGTCGAATATATACTGCTGAGCTATGCCGTCCTGATCGGGGTGTTGGCGGCCGGCCGTGAAAACGCGCTTCTGAAATTGGCCGGTTCGTAGACATTCCCGCGTTAGCGCCCAGCGCAAACTAGATTGTCTTGAAAAGAAGCGGGTCGTTGTCCGTAAGGGCAGCAAATATCATCTGGCCGGGGCATACATGACCGCGGAGAGTGATGCGGTCGATGAGTACGTTGATAGGTGTCTGTCGCTGATTGCTAAAGCTGCGCAATCCGCTTGAGAGTAATGGAACTTTCTTTTTCCGGCCCATTTGAGCGTTTAAGAATTGACCTCGCCACGCTGCATTGAGGCACTTTCGCGGCCATGTGATGACGCGGGTGGGGCTAAATGGGAAGGCCGAATAACTGGCATAGGCGCCAAGCGCTGATGCTAGCAAGTCAATTGCCGGAAAAATGTCTCCGACGCAAAGTTGATCGTGGAGGCGGTTAGGAGCTTCTGGATACGTTCCTGGTCGAAGAGCAACCCAAGGCAGTCGAGCTGTCGAAGAATCGTGCTACCGTTTGCCTCTGGCTGATTTGTCGCGGTCGCTTCGCTTCCTCGGCCTCGATCCGAACGCGTAGGTCGAAGGAAAGGCTGCGCTTGTCGCCTTCCCATTGCGCCAAACCGGGTCAAAGCCCGGTATCCTCGATCGAAGCTGCAGCGCCTTTTCCATCGGCACGCGACGCTTGCCGGATCTGAACTGGCTCATTCCGACTGCGGCCAACCGATAAAAGCGGCAAAGGCAACAGCGGTCGGAATGTTCGGCCTGGCGAAGCCAACGAAGTCGTTGGCCCTAATGGCGAAAGGAAATTTCTCGGTCATATCGCCTGAACTTTATGCACAATCCGCGATATTTCAAATCCCAAGATGTGATGGTTGACAATATCACACTAGCAGATTCATCGCGCGCATGAAGATCTCGAAACAGTTGAAGAGGTTATAGCTGCGTTAGGCGGGCCAAAGGGTCGTGAGAAATGACCTTTCGCGTAACCTTCGGCCGTGCCGACGTGGAAATACCGTAAGCGATTCCGACAACCACGTTCACCGTGATGCAGGGCGCCCTCCAAAATCTCGGCTTATCCGCTCCGAATCTTTGGGGGATGCCAGGATGATCCGGTTCTCTCCCCCTTCCAGGTCGCAAACCGCCGGAGGGCGTTTCCCCCAGCGCGTCAACGCGGGTTCTGATGGCCGCACGCTCGGCACTCGAAAGCGGCGAGGTCACGCAAGCGCTGGTCGACGTAATCGCCCTGCTGCTGTCGGGCGCGCTCCTGGTCATCGCCACCGGGCTTGGGGTCGCCTTCGACGTTTTTCATCCTTCTTTGCGTCCGTCATGTTGGGCAGCCGCGCGGTGATCTGCGCGAGCGATTGAAAGGAGAGAGGTTCGTTCTCGCTGTTCGCGTGTTCTTCATGCGCTCAGTTGAGCGGATGGTAATTCCGGAATTTTGGAAAGAGTTTTTCCGGAGTGATCGTCATGCGTAACGAAATTGCAGTTGTGGCCGGCCCGAAAGAGTGGGCGACACGAGGGGGAGTTGGTTAGCGAAGGTGCCGAAAGCAAGCTCGGCGCGCGCTCGGAACGAAAAAGGAAACGGTTTCGCACCGCGCGGTGAGGGGCCTTCCTGGTATGGCGAAATAACTGATCCGGATCATCACGCCGCGCGCGATGTCCGGCGGGCGGCGGCAATCATCGAAGCCCGGGAAGAGGCGGCAGCACTGGCGAGCAAGTATCAAACTCTAATCGGGAAAAATGAATGCCTCTGATCCGGACTTTTAGCGCGGAAATTGCTCGTCTTGAGCGCGTTGCTCGCCTCCCGGGCGGTGGGAACTTTGATCCCGTCACCTTTGGGGCTGCTCGCTTCAATGGCAGCGCCCGCACTCCAGCCCACCGAAACCGAATTGAAGGCCCACGCGCGCCGCGCTAGCTCTTCCGCGTCCCTCGATCGCCGCCAAGGCGGCGGCGCTCTCCGGGAAAAGAAAGGCATTCCGCCCCGCGACGCGGCGCCGGCCGGTGCAGTGGCGCAAGAGCGATCCCCCCGCCAGATCTGGATGGCCTTTCGCTCCCTCCCATGAAGGAGCCGTGGTTCTCGATCGAGACCGTTACGACGATCAAGACGCTTTAAAAATCCGCGAAATTCAGACAGCCGTTTGCAACCGCTACGGTTTGACTTTTGCAAGAGCTGATAGCGGAGCGCCGCTTCCGGCCGCTGGTCCGAACGCGGCAAGATTGCGATGTACCCCCTGCTCGGCGCTGACCGGCAAAAGCGCTGCCGGCGATCGGCAGGAGCTTTGGCGGCGAGTGACCACACAACCGTTCTGCACGCCGTCCGGAAGGTCTGGGCATGCTGATCGACTCGGACAACCGGGTGCGCTCGACGCCGGCATTGCAGAGGCGGTTAGAGCGTTGCGCGCTGGAGTTGTGAAGCGCGGCTTTGCTGTAATCTCTCAAACGGGGCGACGAGGGGACGGAATGAAACAATCCGTGGTTTCGAATGTATGCCGGCGTGATCAATGATCCAAAGGTGATGAGGCTACCAGAGGCGACGCGCTGGCATTGGGTGGCGTGCCCATGCGTGGCGTCTGACAATGGCGGCAAACTCGCCGGCGGCCGATCTACGTTCGCGCTTCGAATGACGGAGCAACGCGGCCGTCCTGGTCACTGAACTGCACCGTGCCGGATTGCTCGATAAGGCCGATGGTGGCTTTGCGCCGCACAATTGGGAAGGGCGCCAATACAAATCTGACAGCTCAACGGAACGAGTGAAACGTTTCAGGAACGGAAGTCGGCCGCTTCACCCGCCGTTACCGAAACGCCCCAGAGCAGAGCAGAACAGAAACAGAGCAGAGCAGAGCAGACGCGCCGCGCGCTGTTCAGGCTGATTTGGCGGGAAGAGGCGCTTCGCGCCGACCTGCGGGACGTTCTCTCGCCCCATGTCTGTCGCGCGTCGCCGATTGGCTCGGCAAGGGTTACGATCCCGGCATGGTCCGCGAAGTGGTCCGCGACTTGCGGCGGCGGAAGCCGGACATGCCGCTGGCGTATTTCGACGCCGCGCTTGCTGATCGTCATGCAAAGCGGGCCGAAACACCCCCTCGGAGCGAGCGCTACGCCGCAGTGACAGACTTCGATAAGGTCATTGCGATGTTTGTCCGTACTGGCGTCTGGTCGCGCTATGCTGGACCGGAACCGGGCATGCTCGGTTGCCGCGCGCCTGAGTTGCTGGCAAAGCATGGCATTGATGCCACCAGCGGGAGATGGTCCGAAAGGCCAGTTAGTGTGTAAGCAGCCGCGCGACAGCGCTAATGACTTAAAGGGGTCGTCGGCACCGGGTCTACGGAACGTCTTTTCCGATCCGGATCACACGCGTTTCGGTCCCAAACAAGGTCGGAAGGCTGCGGTACAATGTAGCGATCCAAGCAATGCCCACCAGGAGAACGATGCCCAAGACGCTGACGAGCATCTGGGCGACGATGCCACCTGCAACCTGCACCAGGATCCAGTGAGCAGCGAATGACAGCAAAACGCCAAAGCAGAACACGGAGAGCGAGCGTTGACCACACAGGATCAGCGGGCGCAGCCATTTTGAGGTGAGCCCCGGCAAATCCGGCGGGAGAACATGCAGCAGTACGACCATCAGTGCGATGAAATGCGTGAGACGCAGCGGATCGAGATTGGTTTTGTCGATGGGATAAATCGCGTGAATTAGCGCCTGCGGCACAAATCGCTCCAAGGTTGGCACGTGCCATGTCATCACGATCAGGAACGCAAAGACGAGCCATGCCGCTGCGACTATCGTGACCGGGCGGGACAATGCTGCTGTCCTTACTGTGGGACCGCCACCAAAGCCACACCAAACGCCGAAGACGAACAAGAACTGCCAGGCGAAGGGATTGAAATACCATTTGCCGCCTGGAAACGAAGGCAAGTTCCAATCGAAATGTCGAGCTGCGAAGTAGAGAACCGCAGAGCAGAGCAGCGTCCAGTTCGGCCGACGCAGCAGGCCCCACAGAACCGCTGGCGCCGCAAGCACCAGCACGATGTAGAGGGGCAGGACATCGAGGTTGACTGGCTTATACTTGAGCAAAGGGCCTGCCCGATCATTATATCGGTACGGTCGAGAAACTGCGCGACATTGAACTCGTCCTTGTACATCGGGTTGTCAAACCGAGCTGCGGTGCGAGCAATCTGAGCTGTGAAGAACAGAAACAAGAAAATATGGGCGACGTAGAGTTGCGATGCGCGCGTCCAAAGGCGCTTGGCCGCAGCTAGAAACTGGTCGGCTTTGACCGCTGGTCCATAGGCAAATCCGATCGAATAGCCGGAAATGAACACAAAAATTTCGGCTGCGTCACTGAAACCGTAGTTGCGAAGGGTGAACCAGTTCACGAAGTTGTACGGAATATGGTCCAGGAAGATCATCCACTGGCCGATGCCTCGCAATAGATCAAGCCGCAGGTCACGTTTACCGGGGCCTGCTAGAACAACGGTACGAGCCTCGCCAAAGTTCTCGTGCATGCTCTGAACCTTTCGCAGAAGCGCATAGGCAAAACAGGGCCACGCAAAACCGACACCTACTTCGTAACTGCGATTGAGCAGGCTCATTCTTCGATCCTACATTGATGCAGATCAAAGATGCCGCCGCGACTAGAAGGACCTCACCGACCTGCGATCATCCGGTAAGGCCGCCTCAGTTGGCGCCCTCTTTCAGTTCGTTCGGGAAGCCCGGGAAGATACGCACAGAAATCGGCAAATGCGCTTCTCGGCCTCTGGCGCATTAGGGCAATCAGCCGCTTGTTCAAATCAGCATTAACGATTTGAACGCGCGAGTGTCGCCTCGCTTGTTCAAATCAGCATTAACGATTTGAACGCGCGCGAGGCCGCCTTATGTCGATTGTTGATCTGAAAGTGCGTCTGGCCGATAAAGGCCACGTAACTGAACGAAGTACAA
>ERZ1370068.5907-contig-4910_pt1 | contig 25902 bp, 26 predicted proteins | sample MGYA00561227_ERZ1370068 | MGnify/ENA primary metagenome ERZ1370068 (study PRJEB38410, sample SAMEA6850437) | metagenome | study: Metagenomic assessment of the ecological functions of the soil: analysis of the soil microbiota associated with the...
TCGGCGAAGTCGCGCACCATCTCGCGTACCGCGAGCTGGTCCTCGCTGAGATCGAACGCCATACCGGGGGCGAGCGCGGTGGAGGTTTCGGGGTTCATCCGCGGCTCAAGCTTTCGGGTAGTCGTAGAACCCGCGGCCGCTCTTCCGGCCCAGATAGCCGGCACGGACCATCTTTGCGCAGCAGCGGGCACGGGCGGTACTTCGAATCGCCGAGCCCTTCGTGCAGCACCTCCATGATGCTGAGACAGACGTCGAGGCCGACCATGTCGGCGAGCGCGAGCGGGCCGAGCGGGTGGTTGGCATGCCGAGCTTCATCACCGTGTCGATCGCCTCGCGGGTCGCCACGCCTTCCATCAGTGCGTAGGCCGCCTCGTTGATCATCGGCATCAGGATGCGGTTGATGACGAAGCCGGGGTAGTCGTTGACCTCGACCGGCGTCTTGCCCAGCCGCTTGGTGAGGTCCTCGGTGAACGCATAGGTGGCGTCGCTGGTCGCGAGCCCGCGGATGATCTCGACCAGCGTCATCACCGGCACCGGGTTCATGAAGTGCATGCCGATCACCTGGTCGGGACGCCTGGTGATCGCGCCGCGATCTCGGTGATCGAGATGCTCGAGGTGTTGGTGGCGAGGATCACGCCCGTGGGCGTCAGCGCGGTCGAGGGTCTCGAACACCTGCTTCTGAGCGCGATGTCCTCGCTCACCGCCTCGACCACGAGCTGGCAGCCGGCCACGGCCTCGAGGCTCACGCCGCCCCGGATGCGCTTGAGGATCGAGGCCGCCCGATCGGCGGGCCACTCCTGCTTCTTCGCCACCCGATCCAGGTTCCTGCCGACGGTGGCGAGCGCACGCTCGACGAACTCGGGCTTCACGTCCACCAGCTCGACGTCGAATCCCGAGGTGGCGAAGCTCTGGGCGATCCCGTTGCCCATGGTGCCGCCGCCGATTACGCCGACGGTCTTGACGGCGGCCGAGGGTCCGGTGGCGGAGGCTGCGGGCGCGGCCGCGCTCACGCGGTCCGCTCCACCGCCAGCGCCACGGCGTTGCCGCCACCCAGGCACAGCGTGGCGAGGCCGGTCGTCTTGCCGCGCTGCTCGAGCGCCGAGAGCAGCGTCACCAGCACGCGCGCGCCCGGAGGCGCCGATCGGATGCCCGAGCGCCACCGCACCGCCGTTCACGTTCACCCGCTCCCAGTCCCAGCCGAGCGCCTTGCCGTCGGCAAGCGCCTGGGCGGCGAACGCCTCGTTGGCCTCGATCAGGTCGAAGTGCCCGATCGAAACCCCCATCTTCTTCATCAGCTTCTCGACCGCGTCGATCGGCGCGAAGAACAAGTCCTTGAGGCTCGCCCGCCGCCGGTGGCGTACGCGATCACGCGCGCCAGCGGCCTGGCGCCGGTCTCCTTCACCCGCTCGCCGCTCATCAGGCACCAGCGCGGCGCCGCCGTCGTTCAGGCCCGGCGCGTTGCCGGCGGTGATCGCGCCGCCCTTGATCGCGCGTGACCGGGGCGAGCTTCGCCAGCCCTTCGGCGGTCGTGTCGGGGCGGATCGATTCGTCCTTGCGCGATCACGATCGGATCGCCCTTCCTCTGCGGGATCGAGACCGGGACCACTTCCTTCGAGAACCGGCACTCCGCCCAGGCCGCCGCCGCCTTTCTGGTGGCTCGCGGCCGAGAACTCGTCCAGCTCGTCGCGCTTCAAGCCCGCCTTCTCGACCGTGTACTGCGCCAGCTCGATCATGTGGCAGTCGTTGAACGAGCACCACAGCCCGTCCATCACCGCGCCGTCCTTCATCACCGTGTCGCCGAGCTTCTGCCCGGTGCGCCCGGTGAACAGGTAGTGGGGCGCGCTGCTCATGCTCTCCCGGCCGCCCGCCACGATGCAGTGGGCGTCACCGGCCTTGATCGCCTGGGCGCCCAGCATCACCGCCTTGAGGCCCGAGCCGCACACCTTGTTGATCGTGACCGCGCCGACTTTGGGATCGATGCCGGCCTTGATCTGGGCCTGGCGGGCCGGGGCCTGCCCCTGGCCGCCCTGGACGACGTGGCCCATCAGGACCTCGTCGATCTGCGTGCCGTCGACGCCGGCGCGCTCCATCGCCGCCTTGATGGCGATCGCGCCCAGGTCCGAGGCCTTGAGCGGGCTGAGACCGCCGAGGAACTTGCCGATCGGGGTGCGCGCCGCCCCGACGATGAACACGTCCGGATATGCCGTCATGGGATGCTCTCGAGCAGGGGTTACGGGATTGGGACCGCTCGCAATCGAGCGGGCGGATTCTACACGAACCGGCGGACGCGGGTAAGCGCGCCACCGCCGCCCCAGGCTCCGTCTGGCCGGCGACAAAAGGCTGACAACGCCCGGGCAAGTGCTGCTACGGTTCCCTGCATGGCAGACGCCTTCGATGGGCCTCCCCGCCGCCGGTTCCTCCAGCTCCTGGTCGCGGTGCCGGGCCGCGTGGTTCGCGGGGCTGCGCATGCTGGGGCGGGACGACCACGCGGCGGCCGCGGCGCTGCTCGCCGCCTCCGCGCCGGACTCGGCGGCGGCGCGTGGCGGACGAGGGCTGGCTCCCACGCCGGACTGCGACGACGGCGACGAGCCCACGCCTTCCGAGACCGAGGGGCCGTTCTTCACGCCGCGCTCGCCCGAAGCGCACCTCGCTGCTCGAGCCCGGCATGCCGGGCACGCGCATCGTGCTCACCGGGCGCGTGCTCTCCCCGGGATGCAAACCGCTCGCGGGAGCCCTGCTCGATTTCTGGCACGCGGACGACTCCGGCGAGTACGACAACCAGGGCTATCGCTGCCGCGGCCACCAGTTCACCGACACCGACGGTCGCTACCGGCTCGAGACGGTGGTCCCCGGCTCTTCTACCCGGCCGCACGCGGCACTTTCACGTGAAGGTGCAGCCCCCTGAGGCCGCAGGCGGCGTGAAGGGCGGGCGCGTGCTCACCACCCAGCTCTACTTTCCGGGTGAGACGCGGAACAAACGCGACTTCCTGTTCCGCCCCGATCTCCTGATGGCGATCGACACCGCCCAAAGGGTCAGAACGCCGGGTTCAACTTCATCCTGCGTCCCGCATGAACCCGAAGGCCGCCCCCGAGGCCACCCCCAGGGCCGCAACGTCGCCGGGCGGCGGGCTCGAGACCGAGTCGCTGGTCGTGCTGCAGGCGGCGCTCGAGCGGCTGAGCCGGGGCTTCGCCTCGCTGCCGCCGATCGACAGCGCGCCCGGCGATCGCGCCGCGCTCGAGCGCATCCTGTTCCGAGGTGGCCGAACGGATGGGGGCAACTTCCCTACTTCCACCCGCTCTACGCCGGGCAGATGCAGAAGGCGCCGCACCCGATCGCCCGCCTGGCCTATGCGCTGGCGCTGTGGATCAATCCCAACAACCACTCGCTGGATGGCGGGCGGGTCAGCCTCGCAGATGGAAAAGGAAGCGGTGGCCGAGATAGCCCGGATGTTCGGCTGGGAGACGCACCTCAGCCACCTGACCGGGAGCGGCACGATCGCCAACCTCGAAGCGCTGTGGGTGGCGGGCCGGCTCGCGCCCGGCCGGACCGTGGTGGCATCGACGCAGGCACACTACACGCATGCGCGGATCAGCGGCGTGCTGGCGCTTCCGGTCGAGGCGATCGCGGTCGATCCGCTCGGGCGGATGGATCTCGACGCGCTGCGCACGCGCCTGACTCAGGCGGCGTCGGCACGGTGGTGGCGACCATCGGTACCACCGCGATCGGCTCGGTGGACCCGCTGCCGGAGCTGATCGAGCTGCGTGAGCGCTACGGGTTCCGGCTCCATGCCGATGCCGCCTACGGCGGCTACTTCGGCCTCGCCGACAACCTCGGCGCCGCGGCGCGGCGCACGTACGACCGGCTGGGCGAGGCGGACTCGATCGTGATCGATCCGCACAAGCATGGACTCCAGCCCTACGGCTGCGGATGCGTGCTGTTCCGGGATCCCTCGGTCGGGCGCTTCTACAAGCACGATTCCCCGTACACCTACTTCAGCTCGGCCGAGCTTCACCTGGGCGAGATCAGCCTCGAGTGCTCGCGCCCCGGGGCCGCCGCCGTGGCGTTGTGGGCGACGCAGGCGCCTGCTGCCGCTCACGCGCGGCGGCGAGTTCGCGCGCGGTCTGACCGACGGGCGCGCGGCGGCCCTGACCCTGGCCGAGCGGATCCGCGCCGATCACCGGTTCGTGCTGCCGTTCACGCCCGAGCTGGACATCGTGGTATGGGCCTGCCGCGCACCGGGCGCGAGCACGGCGTCGCACATCGCGCGCCGGATCTTCGAAGAAGCCGCGCGCCGCGACCTGCATCTCGCGCTGGCCGAGCTGCCGATGGCGTTCTTCGCCGCCGCCGCGCCGGGGATGAAGGCCGATCAGCCGACCGTGATCTGCCTGCGCTCGGTGCTCATGAAGCCCGAGCACCGCACGTGGATGGATGCGATTTGGGCCAAGCTGGGCGAGGCGACCGACGCCGTGGCGCGCTAAGCGCCCGGGGCTGGGGCGCTCGCGCCCGCCTTCCCCTCTCACGATCGCGATGCTGACCGTGTGGCCGTGCAGGAAGTTCTGCTCCCCCACCGGGCCGACCTCGCCGGCAGCGAAGAAGCCGGCCACCGGCACCGGCGGCCCCGAGCGCCGACTGGAGGGTCGCGATGTCGCGATCGGGGCGGCCGAAGAACGCGCTTGCCGCGCCCGTTGCAGGTGAACATCAGCGCGCCCGCCGCGGGTGCGTCGAACTCCTGCGGCGCCAACAGCAGCTCGAGATCCTCGATCGCCGTGGCGGCGTCGCGCACGTGGAGCCGCACGCGCTCGCCCTCGGCCATCTGGTCGGCCACTGCCAGCACGCCGCGATCGCGGTCGGCGCCCAGCAGGTTGCGGATCAGGTAGTCGCCGCGCCCGGAAGCATCGCCGCGCGCCGGGCGGCCGATGTAGAGCCGCCACCGGCAGCTCGCGCTCGCGCTCGGGCAGATCGCGCAGCACCTGCTCGGTGCGCTCCAGCGCCGGCTGGCCATCCAGCTCAGGATCAGGTTGCGCTCGGCCCGGGTCACCTCGAGCGGCGGGCCCACCGGCCAGCAGCCCTGCGAGACCACCACGTCCACGCGCAGCGCGCCAGCAAGCGCGATGCCCAGTCCGCCCTCGTTCGCCATCCAGTCGTTGAGGATCAGCGGTGTTCGCGTAGGGCCTCGGGCTCAGCGCTCGCCATTCCGCCCACGACGCGCACGACCCGGGGCGACAGCGGTTGAACGCGCGCAGCACGCGCATGATGTCGATCGAGAACGGGTCGCCGAGCAGGATCACCAGCTCGGCGCGATCGGCGCCCGGCGTATGGCGCGCGAACTCGAGCGGGTCGTCGATCGCCTCGCCCCACGCCGAGGACATCATGACGAACGGCTTGACCTCGACGCCCGGCAGGCGGGCCGCGATCGCGGTGAGTGCCGGGCCATCCTCGAACTCGTGGCCGGCGCCGAGCACTGCGCCGCCGCTCACGCCGGCGATGGCGCCGCGGGCGAGAAGCGATGCTTGAGGAGCTTCGACATCTCCTCGGCGCCCGTCACCAGCGTGCGCGGTGAAGAAGAACAGGAGCAGGTCGACCGGGCCCTCGCCCGAGGCCTAAGGCCAGCGCGTCGGCCACCTCGGCCGCGGCATCCACCCGCATCGGAGGCGCGCGAGGCGGCGGACGCCCAGCGCATGGTCCCGGCGAGACGGGGCGGGGTCGTCATGGGGTCGTCATGGGTCGCTCGGAGCCTTCGGCTCGCGGGCGGCGCGATCCCGCGCGAACGTGAGAGAACGCACGGCTCAGTTACCGCGCAGGATCTCGCGGGCGATGATCAGGCGCTGGATCTCGCTGGTGCCCTCGCCGATCTCCATGAGCTTGGCGTCGCGGTGCATGCGCTCGACCGGCACGTCGCGGCAGTAGCCGATGCCGCCATGGATCTGGATGGCCTTGTCGGTCACCCAGTTGGCCGCCTCGCTCGCGAACAGCTTCGGCCATCGAGGCCTCCTTCTCGTAACGTCTGCCCGGCGTCCTTGAGCATCGCCGCGTGGTAGACCAGGTGGCGCGAGGCCTCGATCTTCATGCGCCATGTCGCGCAAGCATGAACTGCACCGCCTGGAAGCTGGCGATCGGCTGGCCGAACTGCTTGCGCTCCTTGGCGTACGCGGATCGCGTGCTCGTAGGAGCCCTGCGCGAGGCCGAGGGCGAGCGCCCCGATCGAGATGCGCCCGCTGGTGAGGGTGCGCATGAACGCCTTGAATCCGCCGGCGAGGTCGCCGAGCAGGGCCGTATCGGGGATGGCGCAGTCCTCGAACACCACCTCGACCGTGTCGGAGCCGCGCAGGCCCATCTTCTTCTCGCGCTTGCCGACCCGGAACCCGGGCGTCGCGGTGTCCAGGATGAACGCCGAGATGCCCTTGGTGCCCTTGCTTGCATCGGTGCGCGCGGTGATCGTGATGAACTTCGCCACGCTGCCGTTGGTGATGTAGATCTTGGAGCCGTTGACCCGCCAGCCCTTGCCGTTCTTCTCGGCGCGCGTCTGCGTGCCGGCCGAATCCGAGCCGGCGTTGGGCTCGGTCAGGCCGAAGGCTCCGATCGCCTCGCCCTTCGCCATCGGGGTCAGGTAGCGCTGCTTCTGCTCCTCGGTCCCGATCGATGTAGATCGGCCCGCAGCCGAGCGAGACGTGGGCGGCGAGCGTGATCGCGGTCGAGCCGCAGGCGCGCGCGATCTCCTCCACGGCGATCACGTAGGCCAGCGTGTCGAGCCCGGCGCCGCCGTACTTCTCGGGGAAGGGCAGACCCAGGAAGCCCAGCCCGCCCATCTGCTTCACGATATCGGTGGGGAAGTCCTCATGCTCGTCGAGGTCGCGGGCCGCAGGCGCCACGACCTCGTCGGCGAACTTGCGGGCCATCTCGCGCACCTGGCGGTGCTCTTCCTTCAAGAATAGTTCCATCGGTGCGGGGACTCCCAAAGCGCGGGACGGATGTCGTGAACCGGGGGCGGCAGTCCGGAGGCGGGCGAGGCGAGCGCCCCAGCCGACCTCACTCCGTAGAAGCATCGTAAACCAGCCGGTATACGGTTGGGAAACGAAAGCCGCAACGGGGCTCGGCCCTGGGCCAGGGCCTCATCCCACCACGAGTGGCGCGCTCTCGATGAGCCTCTTTCCCCAGCGCCGCGCCTGGGCGAGCCGCTCGGGGCGGCTGGCGACGCTTCCCAGGTCGTTGTCGTCGTGGCGCCACACCAGCGTCTCCTCCCACTTCGCCCCGATCCACTTGAGGAAGCCGCGCACGCTGCGCTCGGCCAGCTCGTAGGGATGCTCGGTGCTGCACGCGGTCACGAAAACGCCGCGGCGGGTGCGCGCCCAGCGCGGACGGAAGTCGTAGCCGCCGCCGGGAACGCGCACCAGCGGCGTCACGCAGTTGCAGCGGTCCATCACCAGCTTGAGCGGGCCGCTCACCGCGTCGAAGTAGATCGGGGAGCCGATCGCGATCGCGTGCGCCGATTCGAGCGCGGCGTAGACGCGATCCATGTCGTCGTGGAAGATGCAGAGGCCATCCGTGGGCTCGGGCCCGCAGGCCTGGCAGGGCTTGACGGTGAGGTCGCCGCAGCGGATGTGCTCGCTCGCCCCCCGCTTCCTCGGCTCCGGCGCAGATCGCCTGGAGCAGGAGATCCACGCTGCTGCCGCGGAGCGGGCTGCCGTTGAGCGCCACCAGCGTGCGGGGCCCCGTCATTGGAGAATCCTTCCGTGGCCGCGCAGCGCCGGAGGCGCACGCGTTCTAGCCGCGCTTGCGGCCGGGCTTCCGCGCGGAGGACTTGCGCAGCCGCCCTTCCGAGCTTCCGGGCAGGCTTCCGGGCAGGCTTCCGGGCGACTTTAGTCGCGGGCTTCGCGGCGCGCTTCGGCTTGGGTGCGCGCTTCGGCCGGTCCGCGGCACGCGCCGGCCTTGCGGGTCGCGCGGCCGGGCGGGTGCCCCGCCGTGCGCCTCGGCGAACCAGGTCGCGGATGTACCCGGCGATGTCCTGGGTCGAGGCGCCGGGGCCGAACAGGCGGCCGACGCCGAGCCCGGCGAGCGTTCGCCATGTCCTCGGGCGGGATGATGCCGCCGCCGGTCAGGAGCCGGTCGCCGATGCCGCGCGCGCGCATCAGCTTCATCACCTCGGGGAACAGCGTCATGTGGGCGCCGGAGAGGATCGACAGCGCCACCACGTCCACGTCCTCCTGCGCCGCCGCCTCGACGATCTGCGCCGGCGTCTGATGGAGGCCGGTGTAGATCACCTCCATGCCGGCATCGCGCAGCGCCGCCGCCACCACCTTGGCCCCACGGTCGTGACCGTCGAGGCCCGGCTTGCCCACCAGGACGCGGATCTTGCGTTGCATGCGGTCTCCTATCGGGTGAGCGTGTCGGGGGTCTCGTCCCCGGTATCCATCGCCAGATCCGCGACCCCCGCCTCGGTGAGCGCCGCGGCCCGCTGCGTATGCGGCATCCGCGGGCAGGCGCGGGGACTCCGTCGTCATCGATCTGTGCGCGCACGATGCGCGTTACGAGCAGGTCGAGCGCGCCGCGCGCCGCCTCCTCGGTCTCGAATGCCAGGAACGGTACTCCCGTACTGGCCCAGCGCCTCCAGCCGCCACGGATCGGAGCCGGGCGAGCCGCGCACGACCCGCGCGCCGACGAAGTCGCCGGCGTCGAGATGCTCGCCGGGCTTGCGCGATCGGGAGGTGCCGGTGGCGCGGATGTGGCAGCATGGCCGTGGCGTTGATCGCGTCCGTGGGATCGGTCTCCTCGCCGCCCTCGGCGGAAGCCAGCGGCACGAGCTGCACTTCGTCTCCGTCCGGCATGAACGCCCAGCCGTCGGAGGTGACTGCGACCACCTCCGCCGACTCGTCGTCGTCGATCTTCCCGAGACTGCGACGGTGGGTTCGCTCCCGGCGTCGTCCATGCGGCCGGGCGGGGCGGCGCCTCCCGTGTGTCACGCGGAGTCTTTCGAGCCGCGCCGCATGAACATGGCCGATCACGGCGACCACCGCGATCACCGCAACCGCGAGCATATCCCGGTTCGAGGTGGCAGGAACGTACGACATCAGAACTCCGGGCTCTCCACGTGGTCGCCGAACACCTCGCGCATGGCGCCCCGGATCTCGCCCTCGGTGGCGTAGTGCGCGCGCGCAGTCGAGGATCTTCTCCATCAGGTTGACCTGGCCCGCCGGCTTGCGCGCGGCCGTCGGTCAGCGCCTTGAGCGCGGCCGGTGCACGCCCGGTTGTCGCGCGTGCGCTTGAGCCTCGGCGATCGCGCGCTTCTGCTCCTCCTCGACCTCCTCGCCGATGTAGAGGATCGGGATCTCGAGCTTCTCGTCCGGGTCTCGACGTACTCGTTGACGCCGACGATCACGCGCTGCTTCTTCTCCATCTCCTGCTGGTACTGGTAGGCGGCGCGCCCGATCTCGCGCTGGAAGAAGCCCTGCTCGATGCCGGCCACCACGCCGCCCATCGCGTCGATCTGCGCGGAAGTAGTCCTCGGCCTGCGCCTCGAGCTGTGTTGGTGAGACGACTCGACGTAGTACGAGCCCGCGAGCGGATCGATGGTCTCGGTGACGCCCAGCTCGTGGGCGATGATCTGCTGGGTGCGCAGCGCGATCTTGACCGCCTTGTCGCTCGGCAGCGCGATGGTCTCGTCCATCGAGTTGGTGTGCAGCGACTGCGTGCCGCCCAGCACGCGCCGCCAGCGCCTCGAACGCGGTGCGCACGATGTTGTTCTCGGGCTGCTTGTCCCACAGCGAGCAGCCGGCGGTCTGGGTGTGGAAGCGCATCAGCCACGACTCCTTCTTCTTGGCGCCGTAGCGCTCGCGCATGTGGCGCGCCCAGATGCGGCGCGCGGCGCGCAGCTTGGCGATCTCCTCGAAGAAGTCGAGATGGCTGTTCCAGAAGAACGAGAGCCGCGGCGCGAAGTCGTCGATGTCGAGGCCGCGCTTCGAGGCACGCCTCGACGTAGGTGAAGCCGTCGGCGAGCGTGAACGCCAGCTCCTGCGCCGCGGTCGAGCCGGCCTCGCGGATGTGATAGCCGGAGATCGAGATGGTGTTCCACTGCGGCACGTGCTTGGTGGCGAACTCGATCAGGTCGACGATGATGCGCGAGCGAAGGCCGCGGCGGGAAGCACCAGCACTTCTGCGCGATGTACTCCTTGAGGATGTCGTTCTGGAGCGTGCCGCGCAGCTTCGAGAACGGCACGCCGCTGCTTCTCGGCGTTCGCCGGGTAGAAGCCGAACATGATCGCGGCCGGGCCGTTGATGGTCATCGAGGTCGAGATCACGCCCGGATCGATGCCGTCGAGCAGGATCTCCATGTCGCGCAGGCTGATCGACCGCCACGCCGCACTTGCCGACCTCGCCGTGCGCCTTCGGGTGGTCGCAGTCGTAGCCCATGATGGTCGGGTTGTCGAAGGCGATCGAGAGCCCGGTCTGCCCTGCGCGAGCAGGCGAGTGGTAGCGCTGGTTCGACTCGCGCGGCGTGCGCGAAGCCCGAGAACTGCCGCATGGTGAACATGCGCCCGCGGTACATCGTGGTGTGGACGCCGCGCGTGTACGGGATACTCGCCCGGGAACGCCGAGGTCGCGCGGCAGGTCCATGCCGGCCAGGTCCTCGGGCGTGTAGAGCGGCTTGATCGGGATGCCGGAGATGGTGAACGGATAGAGTCGCGGCCGCTCCTTCGCTCTCGGCGTAGCGCTTCTGCCACGCGGCGCGCTGTCGCAGCCGGTGAGGCTGCCATTCGGGTGTCGCAGGCCCGGTCGCCGCGCGCCGCGGCGCGCACCGCGTTGCCGGTGGCACGCGTGCCGGCCGCGGCCCACGCGCGCGCGTGGGTGCTGCGCGAGGCGCGCGGGCACGCGCTGCCCACGCGCCGACCGCCGGTGATCGCATCGCCATCGTCAATCCCTCGGTCAGGCCGCCTGGTCAGCGGCCGCTGCGTGCTCCCGAGACCCTGGCGCGCGCCGCGCTCGGCACCCGGGTCGCCGGTCATGGGTGCGCCGGCCGGGCGTCGAGCCCGACCGTTCTTCCAGGGCGCCGACGGTACCGAGCGCAGGCGGTCGCCGCCTGGTGCGGCGTGAGCCGGTGTTGCACCATCATACCTTCGACACTCGTCTCCCACTGGCGTTGCGGCACGCGGGCGCCGGAACTCGCCCCACAGCCGCTCGCGCAGGAGGTCGTGCAGGCGCTGCTCGAGCCGGGCGCGGCGCCGGCGTTCGAGATCGCCGTGGCGCTGCGAGTGCTCGAGGATGCTCCTCGAACGCCTCGACCACCTCGTGGACACCCTCCCCGAGCGAGGCGGTGGTGAGCAGCACCGGCGGCATCAGCGATGCTCGCGCTGCGCAGCTCGAGCGCGGCCTTGACACGCGAACGCGGCGCGCTCGGCGCCCTCGCGGTCAGCCTTGTTGATGACGAACAGGTCGCCGATCTCCATCAGCCCCGCCTTCATCGCCTGCACCCCGTCGCCCGACTCGGGCACCAGCACCACCGCGGTCGAGTCGGCGGTCTGCGCCACCTCGAGCTCGCTCTGCCCCACGCCCACGGTCTCGATCAGGATGCGCGTGAAGCCGGCGGCGTCGAGCACGTCACACACCTGCGCGGTGTGCACCGCGAGCCCGCCCATGCTGCCGCGGGTCGCCATCGAGCGGATGAACACGCCGTCGTCGCCCGACGAGCTCGCCCATGCGCACGCGATCGCCGAGCAGCGCGCCGCCGCTGAACGGGCTGGTGGGATCCACCGCCACGATCGCCACCGTCTCGCCGCGCGCGGCGGTACTCCTGCGCGAGGCGCGTGACCAGCGTGCTCTTGCCCGCGCCCGGCGGGCCGGTGATGCCGATCCGGAACGCCGCGCCGCTGCCCGCGAACGCCGCGTCAGGATCGCGACCCGCCTCCGGCGCCTCGTTTTCCGACCAGCGAGATGGCGCGGGCGAGCGGAACCCGTTCGCGCGCAGGGCGCGCGGACCAGATCGTCGCTGTCGCGATGGCTCTGTGGCGGAGATCATCTCATGCCGGGAGAAAGGGGGCCGGTATCAGGCCAGCAGCGTCAGGAGGAGCCACGCGGGGCGGCCAAGCTGGCTGTCGATACGGCCCGGCCAGAACAGAGCGTCAGAGAGCTCCCCGCTCGGCACTGGACCCGGCGTCGGCCCGGGCCGATAACACACAGGGGCCGGTACTTGACGGCGCGGTTCCAGGGAGTCCGGGGAGGCCATGTTCCCAGGGGACTGGTCGAGTGGGTCAACGTCTGCCTTCGCCAGCCCAGCCACGGGGCTGGCCCCGGAGCACACGCGCGGGCTCGAGTACGACCTGAGGTCCGGGGCGCATGAACGGCATCCGGGTCAAGATCGCCCAGCGATCTCGCCCGCTCGTTCGGCCCGGCCGACTGGTTCACGCGGCAAGGATGAGGACCTGCACCTCGGTTACCGCAAGCTGGGGCTGCGGGTGGAGATGTTGCGACGGCGTCATCGCCAGCTTCCGCGCGCGGTGATGCGGCCGGACGTCGGCCGGCGCGCCACGGTTGCCCAGGGGTTTCGGCCCCGCCGAGCTGACGCTGATCGACGCGCGTGGCGAGGCCGTGAAGCTCAACGGCCTGGCTCACGGAGCCGCGACCTGGCCGCGGCGCTCCGGGCACCGATCGACACCAGCCGGGTGGGCGGCGATCGCTGGCACGCATTCAGCGGGTGGGCGGAAACCTGATCGAGAGCTATCACGATCTGGGTTTCCGGCGTCCTGCTCGGGGATCGTGTTCGGTCTCGCGGTCGGCGATCGGGAGCAGCGCCTAGCCGCGTAGAAGCGCACCCCGCAGAGACCCTTGTGGGTCTTCGCGCCTCCCGGGTCGCGTTCGGTTCTCCCTCCCCGCCATTGCAAGGGATCCGAGGCCGTCGGAGGTCCCCGCAGATGCGGGAGAGATGCCGTGTTCGCGCAGTCACCCCCCACTGAAGACCCCGTCCCACCCCGCGACCCCGCGGGCGGCGGCGGGAAGGCCGCGTCGCGCGCGAAGGGCCTGAACTCTCTCTCGTGTGCTCGCGGCGCTCGCTCCTGACGCTGGCAGACCACCTCAGCGCTGCCACCGGGATGGCCGCCGCGCAGTCCGGCGCTCCTGGTTCCCGCTCGACGGCTCACCCCCGGAGCGCCGGCGGACGGCTCTGTCTTCAACACCGCCGCCTCGAGCCCATCGCTCTCGAGGAGGTCGAGCTTCAGTGAGTTCCACAGGATTCTGGCGGTGGGGAGCACGTGGGGCCGACCTGCTCACCTACCACGAGATCAGAGGTGCCCGGACTCCAGGGGCGTCACGCAGGTCGGCGCGCCCCAGCTTCCAGGTCTGCCGGTTCGACCTCGGCATCGTGACGGAGTGCCACGGCCGCCAGCGTTCAGCGACGTGCAGGTGCTCTCACGTCACGTTCCCCGGCATCCTGCCCTTGCCCCATATCCTCGAGGCGCCACCAGTACGAGCGGTGACCGGGATGTATTCGTCGCCGACCCGCTGCTCTACACCTCGCCTGCTGCCTTCCCCGGACCGGCGACGCCGCGTCTCCCCGCATCGCGGTTCCGAGGGCACGCTGCGGGCCGCGTCGGCGGAGTCCACCCGTTCCATTGGAGCGCGTCCGGCAACCTGGAGATCGATTCGCAGTCATCTACCGTTCGTCATGCCAGCACCCCGTTGCCCGGCCGGGACCTCGAACGGGCACTCAAGCGGGGCGCGGTCAGCGTCTCATCAACGGACCGATCGTCGACCCATGGCTGAGTGTTCGATCCACCCAATACATCGGCGAGTTCCTGTTCATCTGCCCGTCGAGTACGAGACCCAGGCTCTACCCGCTCATCTGGCAGAAGAAGACCCGCGGCTACCACGTGACACCGCCCAGACCGAGCTGATCGGCACCACCTGCGCCAGTTTCGCACCTTCATCGAGAACTGGTACGCCGCGACCCCGACTCCGGGCGACCACTACTGTCTTCTGGTCGGCGACGTGGACGTAGATCCCGATGTGCCAGACCGGATACATGCCGCCGCCGGTCGGCGGGCCGGTCAGCACCGACGACGCATCATGCGCCGACGCCGAGCGGGGACGGGATCGACGCAGCCTATGGGAGGAGGTCTACGTCGGCCGCCTGTCGGCCGACTATCCAGAACGATCTCGGGGGCCAGGTCTCGCGCATCCTCGAGCTACGAGGACACGCCCGCGTGGCAGCAGCACTTCAACGAGGGCGACGCTGGTCGCGTGGCGGGATTCGCTGGTGGGCAGCGACACCCGGTTCAGGACATCAGCACCAGGTCACGCTCGCCGGTCCGGCTACTGGCACACGCTGAACACGGTCGAGTGTGTTCGGATCGTCATGAGACGGCAGCGACAACAGCGACATCACCGACGCCGCCAAGCACACCGGGATCTGTGCTGTGAGGGCCACGGATACTGGGACGCATGGTGGCAATGGAATCACCTCAAACAGTGGTACTCGTCCGGCAAAGTGGCCTCGATCACCAACTCGCCAGGTGTATCCGGTCGTCTGGTCGCTGGCATGCCAGACCGGCGACCTGACGATGTACGACTATTTCGCCGAGAACTGGATGAACCACCGGAACCAATGGGGCTTCCGCGCAGTCTGCGGGCACGCGCAACACCTACATCGCGGGAAACGCGGTGCTCAACGCCGAGCTGTTCCACGCCGTGTTCGACCTCAACATCACGACCCACGCCAAGGCGATCCGGTGGGCCGAGACCAGAGTGCACCAAGGGTGGACAACGTGTTCAACGAGTGGTCGTACCTGCTGCTCGGCGACCCAGATGGAGATCCGGCGCGAGCCAGTGGTGCCGGCGGCACCGCCTGGGTGATCGTGCATCCGCCGCTGATCATCCTGGCTGTCCGTCCGCCAACTGCTGCCCGGGATGCCTCGAGGCCCACCTTCGACGTGTTCGTCACCAGGTCCGGCGGCGAGCCGGCGCCCAACGATGCTCGTGGCGCTCTACAACCGGCAGGATCGCGGTGGACCCGGGCCGGCTGCCGCGGGTGAGCCGGGCGGCGGCCCGCACGTGGAGTCGGCGGTCGACGAGGTGCTGGTCAACAAGTACACGGGCCCGGACGGTCACGCAGTGTTCGCGCTGCCGCCGCTTTCCCCGGCAAGCTCCACGTGACCGTGCGCGACTTCGAGGCGAACTCGATGCGGGATTCGGTTCCGGTGTCACCTCCCACCGCCGTGCTCGACCCGGGCACCCGGGGATCGCTCCGCCTCGCTGCTGTCGCCCAGCGTGACGAGCGGCACCACGCGCGTGAGCTTCCGGCGCCGCGCTCTCCTCCGCCGCGACCGTGGCCTTGTACGACGTGCGAGGGCCGCTGCGTGCGGCAGCTGGCAACCGCGCGCGCGATCGCGACGTGTCGTGGGACGGGCGGGACCAGGCCGGGGCGCCCGGTCGGGGCCGGGCTCTATTTCGCCCGCATGAGCGGCGTGCGCGAAGGCCGGGAGCGCGCGGATCGGCGTGGTGCGCTGACGGTCAGGCCGGGTCGCGAACCGCGCGTCCGCGATCCGGCCGGCGCCAGGAACACCGCGACCCGGCCGGTTTGCGTCGCCCCGAGCGCCAGCGGGTGCTCCCGCGATGACGTCGGCGTGCCCGCATCACCGTCAGATCGGCGAGCGCCACCGATGGCCCGAACAGCGCCTCGGGCTGACCGAGCGAGGCCCACCACGCGGGATCGCGCTCGAAGCCCGCGACGATCCCCAGTGCCGCGGAAAACGAACACCGCCCCGTACCGCCTTTGGTCGGCGAGTCGCGTACCGCGCCTCCACCACCAGGTCGTCGTGCCCGTCACCGTCCCGTCGCCGTGGCCAGCAACGCTGACGCCCAGCTCGCATCCGCTCCCGAAGCCCTCGTGCTGCGCCAGATCGGCCGCGCGCTCAGGCCTTCCGCGTGCCCCGATAGACGCGCACCTCGCCCACGTCCTTGCCTCGCCCGTCGTGCCCGGCGATGCCGATCGCGACGTCCGGCGAGGCCCCGTCGCCGTCCACGTCGCCGAGCCCGCCAGCGATCGCGCTGGATGCCGACTGCACGTCGCCACGCGTGATCGCCGGGGGTCTGCGTTGCGCGGCGCTGTGGCGAGGACCATTACGGCCCCCGAGGAACGAAATGCGCCGCCCCGATCTCGCGCAGCCGTCCCGCCACCAGCCAGCGCCGACCACGAGGTCGTCCGAACCCGTCGCCATTGAGATCCCCACCCGGGCGGCACAGGGGCCGAACGCCGAGCCCTGGGGATCGCCGGTCGGGACCGAGGTGTTGGGCGGGTGAGGCCCGGTCGCCGAGCCCCGCGTAGATGCGCACCCGGCCCTGGTTGCGATGCTCGACCGTTCCGGTCCTGCTCCGGTGGTGAGCAGCTCCGGGTGCCCGTCGCCGTCGAGATCGCCGATCGAGGCAGCGCGGCCAGGTTGAATGCCGAGACCTGCAGCTCGGAGAAGACAGGATGGGCGGCGTTTCGGCCCGGACCGGCCGCCGAGCTGAGATAGACGCGCACGTTGCCGAACGGCCGCGGCCCGCCGCGCCGCGCCGGGCGCAATCGGCGGTCACGAGATCGGCCCTTCCGTCGCCGTCGAAGTCCCCGCTGCCATCGATCGACCAGCCGAGGCGGTCCGAGGTCACGATGCCCGACATCGGCCCACGCCGGTGTGTCCACGAGTCCGCCCCGCCCGCCGCGTTGCCACGCGCGCGGCCCTGCTCCCGGCGATGGAATCGCTGAAGCCGGAATCCAGCGGAGAGCACGAGGTCGGCGATGCCGTCGCCAGATCGAGATCCCCGCCGACACCTGCCACCCCAGGTCGCGATGGCGCCGGATCGGCGCCAGATCGTCCAGGCCGGCTTGGCAGCGACATGGCGAGCACCGGGGCGGGCGGCGATCACGAACAATATGCATGGCAAATCAGTTCTCGTTCCGCTGCTCGAGCTGGCTCCAGAGCAGCCACCCCGCCGAGTGCTGCCGCAGCTGCTTCCGATCACTGCCACGGCCACCGCGGGAGGGATGCGCGGCACGCGCTCGCCGAGCCGCGCGCAAGCTCGTCGCGGGTGCGGCGGCTACTGGCGGGCCAGGCCGAGCGATCTGAGCGCCAGAGGCGCGCTCGACGACCGACGACCACGCGCGGAAGAGATCAGGTCGCCGGCTCGGCGAGGCGGGGGTGCGGCGCCCCTGCCGCATGCGCTTCGCGCGCAGGGCTTCAGAGCGTCTCGGCCTCGACCGGGTGGCGTCCGGCGAGCGCTCGTGTAGAGCGGCACGCCGAGCGAATAGACATCCCGAGGGCCGGCGTCCCCTTCACGGCCCCGATCGAGCGCTTCGGGCGCGGTGCTGGGCGGCGTGCCAGAACCGCGGGCGGGCCGCCTCCCCGATGGGCCGCTGCGCCCGGGCGGCTCGAATCCGCATGAGCTACGACGCGGGGCGGGCTCGGCGCGGCTCGCGCCCGAACCGGCAGGGGCGTGCGTCCCCGGGCGGACCGGGCTCGGGCGGCTCCCGCGGATCGGCAGGGCCACGCTCTCCGCGCCCTCGGCGGCATCACGTTGCCCGCCTTGACGTCGCCAGTGGTTCAGCCCCGCCCGGTGCACCGCCACGTCGAGGGCGGCCGCGAAGAATCGCGACCGACGCGCAGAGCACTCAGCGCGCGGCGTCTCCGGGGCCGAAGCCGCGAGGGCGAGGACGTCGTCCAGCTTCTCCCCGCCACGAGCTCCATCCAGATCCCCGGCCGCTCATCCGCGATGTCGGCGCCGTAGATCGTGACCACGTTGGGGTGACGAACGCGGGCGAGGCCGCGCGCCTCGTCCAGCCACTGGAGCGTTCCTGCTTCCGGACGCCGCAGCTTGAGTGCCACCTCACGCTGGAGCCGCTCGTCCCAGGCGGCATACACCTCGCCAGCTCCCCTGCCCGAGCGGACGCAGGATGCGGAGCGCCCCCAGCAGTCCCTGCCGCGACGTTTCCGCGCCGACCGCCGCCCAGGCTTACCCCGGTACGACGGAACGCCAGGCCGATCCCGCCAGCGTGCGCAGCGCGGACGTCCCGGCCTCGTCGAGCGGCGTGCCGCCGCCGAGCCGCGTGGTCTCGCGCACCCCGGCCTCGATCGACGCGGCCGCCGCGCGGACAGCACGACCGCGTCGTCGAGCGCGTCGGTCAGGCGCTCAACGCCCGCAGGCGCGAGGCGTCAGGATCAGGCTGGATCGCCATCCGAGGTGCTCGCTCAGCGCCACCGAGGCGGCAAGCCACGGTCATGCGCGCGGCATCCGCGCTCGGCTTGCCCAGCGCCTCGGCGATCTCTGCGTGGGAGTAGCCGAACTCGAGACGCAGCGGTACCGCCTCGCGTTGGGTGTCGTCCAGCGCCTCCAGCGCCCGCTCGTGAGCGCTCGAGGGTCTCGCGACCGATCAGCTGCTCGAGCTCCGATCGGGCCGGGAGGCGACCGAGCGCGACGTCCTCGAACGGCGAGGCGGTGTCGATCGGGCGCGCGCGGCGGATCTCCTCACGCACCACGTTGAGCAGGATCGTGCAGGTAGGCCAGAAACGCGCCCTCGCGCCTGTGTTCGAGTGCTCGAGCCGGTTGAGCGCGCGCATCAGGGTGATCTGGACCAGGTCGTCCGTGTCGGCGAGCCCGCGGGCGGAGTGGGGCAGTCGGTACCGCGCCCACCGCCGCACGATCGGAAGGAAGCGCCCGAACAGCGTCTCGCGCGCGAACGCGTCTCCGGACCGCGCCCGGGCCAGCAGCGCGACGGTGGCACCAGAGCCGGGGGTGGGCCCGAAGGGGCGATCGGTCCAGTCATCGCGCCGCGATACTCGCCCGGAAACGAACGGGTCAGGGCGCCCTCGGAACATCGGACCTCGAGCGCGGCGGGGCATCCGCCGGGCCTCGAGGGCGCCGTCGCACCGCGCGCCCTGGCCGGACGGGAGACTAGCTCAGCCCCTCCAGCACCCGGCGGGCGATGGTCTCGGCCGCCTGGGGGCGTGCGATCCAGCCCGCCGCCTCGCGCACCTGCTCGAGCTCCGCGCGGGTGCGAGAGCCATCCTTCGACCATCTCCGCCACCTCGTCGACGCTGTCGGCGTGCCGCGCACACCCGCAGCCACCAGGTACTCGGCGTTCTTGTCCTCCTGGCCCGGGCGTGGGCTTGAACACCACCAGCGGCGTGCGCTTGACCAGCGCCTCGGAGCAGGTCAGACCACCGCGCCTTACCGACCAGTACGTCGCCAGGCCTCGAGCCACACGTCGACGTCCGCGGTGAGACCCAATCGGCCGCACGCGGCCGCTGAGGGCCGCGGGGAGTGCCCCGACCCGCGAGCGCAGCCGCGCGTTCATGCCGCACATCACGACCACCTGCGGCGATTGCGCGCACCGCGCGCCAGGCGTTCGGCCAGCTCGGTCCGAGCGGCCCGACCCCGCGCCGCCGCCCATCACCAGCACCATCGGACCGCGCCGGGATGCACGCCAGCGCGGTCGCGCGCCTCGGCCTGTCCGATGTGGCTGCGCGAAGCGCGGATGGACCGGGATCCCGGTCACCTCGATGCGCTCGCGCGCGACACCGTGTGCCCGCCAGCTCGCCGGCGACCGTCCGCGCTGGCCACGAAGTAGCGATCCACGTGCGGGAACGCCTCAGAACGGATGGGCGGTGAAGTCGGTGATCACGCAGTAAGAGCGGTCGCCGCGAGCTTGCCGTGCCCGCGCTGCGGCGACAGCGCCTCGACCGGCAGGAAGTGGGTGCACACCACGCGCGTCTGCGTGTCTGCTCGCTCGAGCACCCGCACCAGGCGCCGCAGGTTGAGCCGGTCCATCGCCAGGCGCGCCGGCGCGGTGGTGCGGTTGACCCGCGCACTCGCCCACGAGCGGTAGAGCACGCCCACAGCGCCGGCGCGCGCGCGGCCATGGTGTTGTACGACTGCGGCGTAGGTGTCGCGATAGAGGCGCGAGGCGAACACCAGCGTGTCCACCTCGCGCACGGTGGCACCGGGCGACAAGCTCGACCATGGCGGCCGCGAGGGCCCGCGCCGCGCGCCATGTGGCCGCTCCCGGAGCTGGCGTGCAGCACCGCGATGCGCGGGCCAGCGGCGCGCGCCGCGCCGGCGCGGTCGGCGTCGCCGGCCAGGGTCTCCACCGCCACCATGCCGCGGCCGGCGGCGGGAACAGCACCTGGACTCGCCGCTGCCCGCGCGCAGGCGCTGGCGCCACCAGCGGCCGCTGCGCACGCAGCCGGGCGCGCCAGGTCTGCCGTAAGCCGTCCCGGAATCGGATGCGACCGATGCGAGGGACTCTGCACACCGCGCTCCTCTGTCGCGGCTGACTCCCGGTGACGGCGTTGCGGTAGTGGCGCACCGTGGCCCCCTCGGGCGAAAGGTCCACCGCCACCACGTCGATGCGCACCGCGCGCCGCCGACGCTGCTCGGGCGCGGCGCCGCCCGGATCAGCCAGCCGTTCGCTTCGCATGATCGACGGCCGCCACCGCGCCCGCCAAAGTCGCGTGCGTCGCGCGCACCTGCTGACCTCGACCACCACCTGGGCGTCGGCCCGTCGCCGACCACCGCGTCCACCTCGACCCCTGCGAGCTTCAGGTTGCGCGCCAGCACCCGGCAGCCGGCCAGCTCCAGGTAGGCAATCGCCAGGGCCTCTCCGGCTCTGCCCCGCATCTGCGTGATTCCCATCGCTCCAAGCACGGGAGCCAGGTGGCGGGGGCATCCGCATCGTGACGGCATCCCAGCGCACCGAGGCATCCTGGCTGCGCCACTCCCCGCCGGGCCGGCACCGGCGATCGCCGTCGCGCGGGGCGCCCTCGGGTCTATCGCCGCGCGCCACGCCTGCGCCGACCCAGGCGCGGGCCTGCGGCTGGAGCGCCTCGTAGGCCTGCCACACCGCAGCGCGCCCATCGATCGGCGGTGGCGTGAACTATCGCTCGACGCACGGTGCCTGCGTACGGCTGTCGACGATCGTGACCCGGCCGCGGTGTCGGCGGGGAGCTGCGGGCTTGACCAGCGTGGGCTGGTGCGTCCAGCCATCGCAGGAGCACGCGCAGGAGGTTCGCGTGATCGTGGCGTGCTCGAGGCGCCGCGCACAGGCCGGTGCAGGTGCGCGGCGAGCGACTTGGCCGAGGCGCAGAACTCGTCCGGATGCTGCAGCGCGTAGGTGTCCACCATCATGCGCCGCACCGGATAGGCGAGCGGCGAGTACCACTGGCGGATCGCCAGCTCGTCGAACATCGCACGGCACCCGCGTGTGCCTTCCGGGCACCGCGAGTCCGCACCCCGTGCACGGCTGATTCACGCTACCACGCTCCGGCGCGTGGCCGTCACGCCGAGCGGCAGCTCCAGCTCGTCAGACCGGGCTGGAACAATAGCGATGGAGCGCGCAGCGGCCCGAGCCGATCGATCGCCTCGAGATGCTCGACGGTAGCGTAGCCCCTGTGCTGGGCGAACCCGTAGCCCGGCCACACGCGGTCGAGCCGCTCCATGATCCGGTCGCGCGCACCACCTTGGCGAGCACCGAGGCCGCCGCGATCGAGATCAGGCGCGCGTCGCCGTCCACCACCGCGCGCTGCGGCGTGCGGGCAGCCCGGGCACGCTCGACGTCGCCATCCACCAGCACCAGCGGCGGCGCGTCTGAGGCCGCGCCACCGCGCGCGCGCATCGCCTCGAGGCTCGCGCGGCGGATGTTGAGGCGGTCGATCGCGCGCGGGCCCACCACCGCCCACGCGAACGCCCAGGCCTCGTTCAAGACCCGGGCGTAGAGTGTCGTCGCGCTGTCTCGCGCTCAGTGCTTGCTGTCGTTGAGCCCGTCCCAGCGTCGCGCCGGGCTCGAGGCACGACCGCGGCGGCGACCACCGGGTCCGGCCAGCGGGCCGCGACCGGCCTCATCCACTCCCGCCACCGTCGCGCCGCTCCCCGCGAGCCGGGCCTCGGCGCGGCGCGAGCCGGCGCCAGGCGGGCTCGCGTCGCTACTTGGCGGGCTCTCCTCGTGACTGCGCTTCTCGGTCAGACGCGCGCTCTTGCCGGTCTTGCGTGCGCAGGTAGAAGAGCTTCGCGCGCGCGCACCTTCGAGTGCTTGGTCACCTTGATCTCGGCGACCGACGGCCCGTGCAGCGGGAAGGTGCGCTCCACGCCCACGCCTTCGCTGATCTTGCGCACCGGTGAAACGTCTTGCGCAGTCCGGCGCCGCGCACGTTGATGACGTCGCCGACGAACGCTGCTGGCGTTCCTTGTCGCCCTCGATGACGCGGACCGACACCTCGACGGTGTCGCCGGGGCGGGAGGTCGGGGCGGCCCTCCTTCAGGTGGGCGAGCTTCGACCTTCTCGATCAGGCCCATGGCGGGACTCCTTTCAAATAGTAGGCAGCCCGGACGGGCCGAGGGGATGCGGTGGTTCGACGGTCGGGGAGTATAGGCGGAGGGCCGATTCGCAAAACACGGAAGGAGGCCACCCCGACTCGGGAATTGGCCTCCACCGTATGGCCAAGCGTTTGAAGGCGCTCGAGGCGTTACCCGTAAGACCACCACGCCTCGCTTGATCGACCGTGCGCCCTGGCTGATCCGCGCAGTACTGGCCGGCGGATGGTCTCGTGTCGCGACCAATCCAAAATCTCATGCGCTCCCGGCGGGTTGGACAAGTCGTGAGACTCCACCTGGCGCCCGGCGATGTCGAATACCTTCAGCGTCGCGGGAGTGTCGTCCGCGAGCGTAAAGGATTGCGTTCGCCCCACCGCCAGAGGTGGGATTGGGACGCAGTGCGACGAACGCCAACTCGCACGAGCGGGACTTCGGGCTCTCGCGGGCGGGCCGAGCCGAATAGAGTCCTTCGCATGACGAGCCCTGTTGGAAGACGATGCAGGCGTTGTTGGAAATCGCGGACGCATTGCCTGCCGCATCGGTCGACTTGAAAGAGCGAAGAACCATACCTCGCCCGACCCAAGACCGCTGCTGATGCTGATGATGCTGTCTAGCGCGCCGGGAGTCGACGGTCCTGAACCGCCGGCTTTCACCTCCGTGGCCGTCGACCAAGTCGCGCTGTTGATCTCGAATTCCAAGAGCTTGCGGATGCTGTAGCTCGCCAACCTTTACAGCCACCGCTCAGGTCTTTCTGTCCGGGGCCGTCCATCGCAGCAGCACACTGTTCGGGCTGAGGTGCAGGGATGCGACGACAAGGTCAGTGGTCGTGTCCGGGACCGTATCGGAGAAGCGGAGCTGCCAGCGTGTGTCCCTCGAACACCTTCTGGCCGTCCGAGCCTCCGAAGATGACCATGCGATCATTGCGTGGAGTCGTGCTACGGCCTGCCGAGAAGGACCGACGGTCCGGTGCGGTACCGGAAGGACTGAGCCTCGACCAGAACATTCGAAGGCCGCCAGCAAGCCCACACGTCCGGAAGTGGTGTCGGCCGATCCGCCCAAGCTGGTGCTGTCACCACCGAAAATGAGCATCCTGCCGCGGCGTGAGCTTCATAGGCTGCGCGATGATTCTCTCGCTTCGGGGGCGTCAGGTCGTCGTAGATCTCGCACCAACCCTGCGGCTCCTCTCGCACGTTCCCGGTGTCTCCCAAAGCTCCCCTGATTGGCGCGGGTCGCTGGCATAGGTTCCACCACGCTGATCACCATTCTTGCGGTCCCGGGATCGCGCAGATGGCAACGTGGTACCAAACCGCCGGCGCAGGCCGGGATGATCCGCAGGCGTCTCCGACAATCGCGCAGGAGGAGTTGTTGCAGCAGGAGGGTGGTGGCACATTGCGACTCCAAGCGAGAGTAGCGAGGTTCAGGTTGTAGATGTCTACCGTGTAGCCAGAACCGCCGCCGAGTTCACCCGCGTAGATTCTCATCCTGTGCGTAACAGGATCGAAGATCGCAGTATGACCCGAACGAGGACATGGCTTTGTCCCCGTGGTGGTGGGTTTCGTCCAGGCATAGGTGGCCAGGTTCAGAAACCAAACGTCTGCCGAAAGTGAAAGTGTCGACCTCGGTCGAGCTTCATGGAAAGGTCTCCCCCTGGCCACCGAACACGACGATCCGATTCCCGATCCGGATCGTAGATGATCGTGTGCTCTTGCCCGCGGCTTCGGGGCGGTTCCGCTCGTGTTGATCGCTCCAGTGCGTGGTTTGCGTGCAGGACGTAAGGTCCAGGGCGTACAACACCAGTGAAATCCAGTGAAGCCGTCCGCCGCCTTCTGACCTCCCATGACGATCAACCGGTGCCCCTGGCTGTCGAAGCAGGAGGCATGGCCGAAACGGTCCGATGGCCCTCCCGTCGCCGCAATCTGCGACCACGAGCCCGCTCTGCGCAATCGCATCATGGTGACTTGAGGACGAAACCGCTGGCAGCGCCGAGATGACTGCGACTACCAACCATGTTCTCCGGCCCATGTGCCACCCTCTCATCCCAATCGGTGGGAATCCTCCGACGGGGTGCGACGCAAGACCGCAGGCCCGACGGTAGCTTCGCGAGCAGAGTCCTACGAGAATCGGCCGATCATCGGAGATAGGATGAACTTGCCCTCCAGCGTGGCGGCTCCTGGCGATGATTCGATACAAGTAGACGCCATTTTGCGACGATCTTCCCCCTTCGTCTTTCCCATCCCAGTAGAGGCCGTTGTCCGTGCGAGCATCGCGGCGAATCGACCGGCGACCCGCGAGATCGAATACCGTTAGCTGCACTTCACAGGGGAGCCATCCCGCGAAGGTCGGAAGCGAGCCCGCCCGCGACCCTCAAGGCCCGCTGATGCATCCGGGCCGACCTGCACGGCGCGCATGCCAGGTCCTACGCTCTGCACGACGTTGACCACGGCGATGATCCCATCCATACCGCCGCTCGGTGTCGTGTCACCCGTACCACGCTTCACGTGGAACGTATGGCCTGCCCAACTGCTGCTCGGCAGGCGGTGTCCAAGAGAAGGTTCTCAGTCCTCCTGCATCATAGGACATTCCAGGCTCCAGGAAGAAGGCGAAATAGTCGATTGGATCCGAAACCGGGTCGGCCGGATCCGATGCCGAGACGGTGAACTGATAGGCCTGGCCCTGGAGCATGAGTGAAGAATACGCGTGCGGTACTAGGGGCTACGGACTGCCCGCCGATGTTCGTAAGGTTTGGAGGCGGGTTCATGTGCCTTCTCTCTGCCCACACCTTTGAGTGGGCCCCTGAGACCCCGGATCACTGGCGACCATGGCAAGCCGCGTCCCGTCCGGCGACATGGTGGGGCCAAGGCCGCCGGACCACGTGTATTCCGGATAGTTCTGGATCGGCTTGAAGCCCGAGGTCCCCGTCGCATCCATGGTGTGAAGGGCTTCTGTCGAGCCAGTAGTGCTCACGCCAGATACGATGATGGTGAATTTGTCCGGTGAGGTAGGATGGGAGCGCGGCATTCTTGCCCGCGGCGTCATAGAACGGTTCTCGGGGTCGGGAGGATCGTCTTCTCGAAGAAGAGCCGGCACGCTGTAGATTGCTTTGTATGACCACCTGTGAGGTTCCTGCGCTAGCAGACCCAGCGTCTAGCCGTCCCGAGACCACTGCGGATACCGAGTCCTCCACGATGCCGAGAGTCGTTATCCGCCCCGGTGTCCCGCCACTCCGCGGGAATAAGAGTCCAGAGTGGTATGCTTTGATTGGTTCCCTCTGTGAAAATGCGATCCACTTGCGCATTTGTGGGAGATTGCAGGGCTGATGGCATTGGTTGCGGAGGCGAAGCATCAGCGCTTCGGATGTGTCGGCGGCGAGGCCCGGGATGCCCTTTCTTCGATAGATCGACTGGTCGCTGCGCGAGAAATAGACCGCGTCGCCGAGGGGCGACCAGACGGGGTCGTAGTCATCCACCAAGTCACCGCCTTGGAGGGGGAAGGTCAGCTGCGTGAGGTCATTGCCGCCGACGGGATCGGAGGCTTTACGTACACGACGGCGCAGCTACCGTTTTTAGCAATGCGTAGTT
>ERZ1370068.66-contig-10056_pt1 | contig 25902 bp, 27 predicted proteins | sample MGYA00561227_ERZ1370068 | MGnify/ENA primary metagenome ERZ1370068 (study PRJEB38410, sample SAMEA6850437) | metagenome | study: Metagenomic assessment of the ecological functions of the soil: analysis of the soil microbiota associated with the...
CCAGTTACGTATTGCTGGCAGCGGTTGTCTGACGCGCCATGGTTACACTCTACACCAACGCCACCTTCGAGAAACTCACCCGCGACGCGAAGTCGCCGGGCGCGGAAATGTCGGGGCTGCAGCAGCTGGGGCGACGACGCGCAGGGCCGCTACATGATCTCGGCGTACGCGGAATTCCGATGCCCTCGTGCGCGACGCCGTCAGCGCGACTGCTGTGCCGGCCGGGGCGACCAGCCTTATCGTCCTGGAATTCTCCGCCGGGCAACGCGGGCCCGGCGAGCGCAACCATTGGCATGTCACCGGCGGTCGCGAAGAAACGTCATCGCCACCGGCGCGTCGCAGAATGACCGGCCTCGATTTGTTCGGTTTAGCGGCGACAGGCCCGGATGCGATGGCGGATTTTCCAGCCGCGGAGCCCGTGCGAAGATGCTGGCCGCCTCAAGCCGGACGGCTGGTTGCGCCAGGCCCCCGCGATATCGGACAGCATCCGCGCTGCGCCTCCAGAGTTTATGCCGACGACAACAATCGCGTGGGGGCGGACATTTCCGCGGAACTGCATGTATCAAGGCGGCACGAGCCAGGCCAGGCCCGCACGTTGCACGGCGCGGCGGCAGTGGTTGTGCAGTATTGGCGGCCCACACCAACGCCACGCCTCCCCCGCAATGGTCAAAGCCGCGTCATCAACTCCGCCACCGACATGACAGCCGGATCAATCGCGCTGACGAGGATGGCGAACCGATTGGCGTCGGTTTCCCGCAGGATGCGAACCCGTGCCGAACAACGACGAAGGCTGGGGTCGCGTGGACTTGCCCAGCCTCATCGGCTCATCGACGAAGAACTATGCGTTCGTGGATCAATCCGTGTTGCTGACGAACAACCAGCAATTTGAGCGACGCATCCTGATCGGCTGCGCGCTGAACCGCTCAAAAATCACGCTCACCTACACCGACGTGCCCGGCACGCCCTCACCGTTCCCGCGCTTGTCAACGATCTCGATCTCGAAGTGCTTGCGCCCGACGGCCACATTTATCACGCGGCAACCAGTTCAACGCCGGTGAATCCATTCCTCGACGTCACCGCGTTCGACACGTCAACAACGTCGAAGCCGTGCATCTCGCCGCGCCAGTCGCCGGCGAATGCATTGTCCGCATCCGTGCGCGCAACGTGGTCATGGATGCGCGCCGCGACAGCCGTCGCCGTGGATCAGGACTTCGCGCTCGTCGTCTCCGGCAGCTTCACGCACCGAGCACGGGCATCGTGCACCTTTGATCGCCGCGTCTATACCGCGCCCTCGACCATCAACCTGCGCCTGCGTGGATTACAACCTTGCCGGCCAGGCGCACCGCTGCATCGTGCTTCTGCGCAGCACCACCGGAGACGAACGGCGAAAGCATCACGCTCCATGCGATCGGTGCAACGGGCCTGTTCACCGGCGCGGTCGCCACCGCCACCGGCCCGGCATGCTCGCGGATGGGAAGTTCGCAGATGCAGCACTGCGACACCATCACCGCTGTTTATCAGGACGCCTCACCCGCCGCGCAACGCCTGTTCACGGCGCGCGCCGACCTGCAACCGCCGGGCATCAGCGGCGTCTCCACCACAAACCGTTTTGGCAAAGCGCAGGTGAAATGGACCACCGACGAGCCCGCCCGCAGCCGGATGATTTTACGGCACCACACCCCGGCGCTCGGCACGTCGCTACACAACTCCTGCTCGCTGACCAACCACACGGCTATCGCCGATGGACAGATTCCCGGCCAGACGAATTACTTCATGCTCGTGTGTGCGGATGAAGCCGGGCAATCTCACCACGAACAACAACGGCGGGTTGCTGTTCAAATACGTCGTTCCCTTGTGCCGCCGGTCCTCGTGGTGAGCAATACGTAACTGAACGAAGTACGAGGTTACGTATTGCTCATGGCGTGGAATCGAGCTGCGATTGTAGAGTCTTGCCGGGGAGAGGCGAGCGGCACGGTGGAATCCAAAGATTCGACCCGCGGTGGCGGGCGTCGTTCCTCTCCGCGCCGCGGCGACGCGTGCGTGCCGCCCCCTTGCACGTCCGGCCCCGCGACCCCAACCTCCGTCCTGCAATGACCCGGCCCTCTCTCCGCGCCGCGCAACTCACGAAGATCGTGACGAGCGGCGAGGCGCCGCTGACGATCCTCGACGACGTCGGCTTCGCCGTCGATACCGGGCGACGCCGTCGCCATCGTCGGCGCATCGGGATCCGGCAAGACCACGCTGCTCGGCCTGCTCGCGGGACTCGACCGCCCGACGCAGCGGCGACGTCTGGCTCGACGGCGACGCGCTCTCCGCGCTCGACGAGGATGCGCGCGCGGCGCTGCGCCAGCGGCTGCTCGGCTTCGTGTTCCAGTCGTTCCAGCTGCTGCCCGCGCTGACCGCGCTCGAGAACGTGATGCTGCCGCTCGAGCTCGCCGGCGCGGCCGACGCGGCGCGCGACGCGCGCAGGAGTGGCTCGGCGCGCGTCGGACTCGCGAAACGCACGACGCACTATCCGAAGCAGCTCTCCGGCGGCGAGCAGCAGCGCGTCGCGATCGCGCGCGCGCTTCGCGGGCGAGCCGAAGCTGCTGATGGCCGACGAGCCGACCGGCAATCTCGACAACGCGACCGGCGTCGAAGTCGATCGACCTCATGTTCCGCCTCAACCGCGAGCACGGCACGACGCTGCTGCTCGTCACGCACGATGCTCGCCTGCGTCGCGCTGCGCGCGCCAGCGTATCGCTCGCCGCCGGGCCGCCTCGTCGGCGACGAAGCGTCGTGCCGGCGTAGTAGCGTCGACCGTCATGAATACGCTGCGACTCGGCTTTGCGCATGCTGACGCGCGACTGGCGCGCCGGCGAGCTCACGGTCCTGATCGCGGCGATGGTGCTCGCGGTCGGCGAGCATCGGCACCGTCGGCTTCTTCGCCGATCGCGTGAAGGGCGCGCTTGCGCGGCAGGCGAACCTGCTGCTCGGCGCCGACGTGCTGATCTCCGGCGATCGCCCGCTGCCGGAGACGCTTCGCGGACGAGGCGCGCAGCGCGCGGCCTCGTCGACGACGCCGGCGCTCAGGTTCAACAGCATGGTGCAGCGCGCGGGCGCCGCGACGTCCGCCGGCGGCGCGGTGCTCGCCGACGTCAAGGCGGTGGCGCCCGGCTATCCGCTGCGCGGCGCGATCATGCTCGTCGATCGCCGCGAGCGCCGATGGCGCGCCGCGCAACGGGCATTCCACCGCGCGGCGAAGCGTGGCCCGACGCGCGGCTCGCGGCGCGCCTGGGCGTCAAGGTCGGCGACTCCATCGCCGTCGGCGACGCGACGCTCAAGGTCGCGGCGCGATCGTGCAGCAGGAACCCGAAGTCGCGAGCGGGCTGCTCGCGATCGGCCCGCGCCTGCTCATCAACCTCGACGACGTGCCCGCGACGAACCTGCTGCAGCCCGGCAATCGCGCGACGTATCGGCTGCTCGTCGCCGACCTGTCGGCGCGCGATGCGCTCGATCCGTACCTCGACGTGGCTGCAGGCGCGAGTTGAAGCCGGGCCAGCGGATGGAGAACGTCCGCGATCTGCGGCCCGAGGTGCGGCAGACGCTCGAGCGCGCCGAGCAGTTTCTCGGACTCTGCCGCGCTGGTCGCGGTGATCCTCGCCGGCGGTGGCGCGTGGCGCTCGCCGCGTCGCGCTATCTGCGCCGCCATCTCGATACCGCGGCGATGCTCCGCTGCTTCGGCGCGTCGCGGCGACAGGCGCTCGCGCTGTTCGTCGCTGCAGTTCGCGGCGCTCGGGCGTCGCCGCGAGCGTCGCCGGCATCGCGCGTCGCGCTCGCGGGCCAGCAGCCTGCTGGTCGCGCTGCTCGCGTCCGGTCGCGCCAGCCGAGCTTGCCGCCGCCGGCGTTGCTGCCCGGCGGTCGACCGCTTTCGGCACCGGCGTCCTGCTGCTGTTCGGCTTCGCGCTGCCGCCGCTGATTGCGCTCGCCGAGCGTGCCGCCGCTGCGCGTGCTGCGCCGCGACCTGCCGCGGCCGCGTCCGGCGGGATCGTCGCTTATCGTGCTCGGCGCGGCGCGTCATCGCGCTGCTGATCGGCTGGCAGGCGCAGGACGCGAAGGCCGGCGCGATCATGGTCGGCGGCATCGGCGGGCTGCTCGCCGCCGCGGCGCTCGTCGGCGTGGCTCCTGATCGTCTGCTGAAGCGCCTGCCGCAACGCGGTGCGACGTGGCGCTTCGGCCTCGCCAACCTGCGCCGCCGTCCGCTCGCGTCGAGCCTGCAGATCGGCGCGCTGGCGCTCGGCTTCGATGGCGCTGCTGCTGCTCACCGTCGTGCGCGGCGACCTGATGCAGAACTGGCGCGCGAGCCTGCCGCCTGACGCGCCGAACCATTTCGTGCTCAACGTGCTGCCCGATCAGGTCGACGGCGTGCGCGCGGCGCTGAAGTGCGGCGACCGGCGCCGACACGCCGCTCTATCCGATGATCGCGCGGCCGCCTCGGTCGCGGTCAACGGCACGCCGGCTCGACACCGCGCAGTACGCCGATACGCGCGCGCGCCGGCTGGCTGAGCGCGAATTCAATCTGTCGTGCGCTCCGAACTGCCGAAGACCAACCGCATCGTCAGCGGCAAGTGGTTCGGACGGCGCGACCGGACCGACGCCGGCATCTCGATGGAGGAAGGCATCGCCGAGTCGCTGCGACCTGAAGCTCGGCGACGCGCTCACCTACGACATCGCGGGCACGCCGGTGACCGCGACGATCACCAGCCTGCGCAAGGTGGACTGGGACAGCTTCCGTCCGAACTTCTTCACGCTGTTCGCACCCGGCGTGCTGGAGTCGATGCCGCAGACCTATCTCGGCGCGGTTCGCGCTGCCGGAGGTCCGCAGTCGGCCGCGTGGCTGTCGCGCGCTCGTGCAGCAATATCCGAACGTGCTCGCGATCGACGTCGGCGAGATCATGCGGCAGGTGCAGACGATCATCGAGCAGGTGGCGCAGCGCGGTCGAGTTCGTGTTCCTGTTCACGCTGCTCGGCGGTCTGCTCGTGCTGCAGGCGGCGATCGCGGCGACGCAGGACGAGCGCCGGTTCGACGCCGCGATCCTGCGCACGCTCGGCGCATCGCGAGCGCAGCTGTCCGCCGCGCAGATCGCCGAGTTCCTCGTGCTGGGCGCGCTCGCCGGAGCGCTCGCGCGCGGCGGGCGCAACGGCGATCGGCTACGTGCTGTCGGATCGCGTGTTCCAGATTCCCGTTCTCGGCCAATCCGATGGTCTGGCTCTACGGCGTGGTCGGCGGCGCGCTCGTCGTGACGCTCGCCGGTTGGCTCGGCACGCGCGGCACGATGCGGCAGCCGCCGCTCGCGGTGATTCGCCAGCTGGCTGAGCGATCGTCGCGCAGCTTCGCCATGCTTTCCCGGCCAGCAACGACTCGCGCGAGAAGAGCCGCGCCACGGCCAGCAGCGCCAAGAGCGTCAGGACAGCCCGGGACCACGTACGACTGCAGCGAGCTCGAGCGATGGCAGCGCCTCGCCGCGCAGCGCGCGCGACGAGGAGCGTGTACTGGCCCGACACGGGAATCCACGTGAGCCATGCCGGCTCCTTCTTTTGCAGGAACATCTGCACGATCGGGAGCAGCGACACGGCGAACAGCAGCACCGACAGGTTCGATTGCGCCTCCTTGAACGTGCGGCCGCGGCAGCCGACGTAGAGCAGGATCGCGGGCATCAGCAGGATCAGCGGAATCAGCGCGACGATGAAGCGCCCGAACTCGGCGAGGCCGAACAGGAATGGAATGCCGACCGCCGGCAGCGGCGCGAAGCGCAGCGTGAGATAGAACCCCGACAGCGTCAGCACCACCGCCGTGGCATTGAGCAGCGACACGGCGAGCCACTTGCCCGTCGCGAGCTCCAGCGGCCCGACGGGCGTCGTCAGCAGCGGTTCGAGCGACATCCGCTCGCGCTCGCCGGCCGTCGTGTCGAGCGCCGCCGCCATCCCGCCCATCACCGCGGCGAACAGGCCGTAGAACGCGATGAGGAAGAGCACGAGCGCGCCCGAGCTTTGCGGCGTGGCGAGATCGCGCGACTCGACGATTGAGCGGATTCGCGACCTCGGGAGCGATGCCGCGCAGGATCAGCCGGCCGCGTCCCCACTCGCGATTGAACGCGCGCAGCAGGCCTTCGACCTCGGCGATGGCAGCGCGAGCGCGGTCGCGCGAGCGGTCGTAGGCGAGACGAACCGTCCCCGGCCTGCCTTGCGCGACGTCTTCGGCGAACGCGGCGTCGATCTCGAGCACGACATCGAGGTCGCCGCTTCGTATCTTCGCTTCGAAATCGGCAGGCGCCGGCGTAAGCGTGAGCTGCTGGCGCTCGAGGAACGACTTCAACGCCGGCGCCCGCTCGATGCCGACCACCGGCAGCGTCGAGCTCGCGCACCTTGTCGGTCTGCGCGCGCGATCAGGTTCAGCACGAGCAGCATCAACACCGGGCCCGCGACGATCGCCGTCACGAGCGTCACCAGCATCGTCCGGCGATCGCGGACGATGTCGACGATCTCCTTCCTCGCCACCACGCCGATGCCGTGCCGGCGCGGATGCGCGTGCGGACGATGGCCGTCACGCGGCGAGCCCTCGCCGGAGCCGAGGAGCCGGACGAAAGCGTCCTCGAGCACGGACTCGCCGGATTGCGCGATCAGCTCGGCTGGCCGTCCCGATGGCGACGACCCGGCCGTGGCCCAGGATCACGATCGAATCGCAGAGCGCCGAGACTTCCTGCATCACGTGCGAGCTGAAGAGCAGGCATTTGCCGCTGCGCCGCAATTCGCGCAGCAGGTCGCGCAGCGCGCGAATGCTCATGATGTCGAGACCGTTGGTGGGCTCGTCGAGCAGGATGGTCTGCGGGTCATGGACGAGCGCGCGCGCGATGGCGACCTTCATCCGCTCGCCCTGCGAAAAACCCTGCGCGCGGCGATCGGCGATGGCGGCCAGCCCCGAGCGCCCGGACGAGCTCGTCGATCCGCGCGTCGAGCGAACCTCCGGCGAGACCCTGCAGCGCGCCGTAATAGCGGATGTTCTCCCGGGCGGTGAGGCGCGGGTAGAGTCCGCGCGCGTCCGAAAGCACGCCGATGCGAGCGGCGGACGGCGTAGCGGTCGCGGACGACGTCGTGCGCCGTCGATGCTGGCGCGGCCGCTGTCCGGAATCATGAGCGTCGCGAGCATCCGCAGGAGCGTGGTCTTGCCGGCGCCATTCGGTCCCAGCAGTCCGGTGATCTCGACCGTCGGCCGCGGTGAACGCCACGCCGTCGACGGCGCGCACTTCGCCGCGGCGGCCGAACGCCTTGGCCAGATTCTCGACGACGATCAAGTACGCGCCCCGAGGCGGTCGGGCCAGAGCGGAGGCCGTCGGCTCTTCTCGAAGTGCTCGACGCAGGACGCCGGCAGCGTCGCGAACGTCGGGTCGTCGATGAAGGCCGCGATGAGCCGCGGCGCGCACGCATGCGGGGACACGATGTGGCCATAGCCGCGGGCGACGATGTGCCGGCTTGCCGGCAGCGTCTTGGCGACCTCGGCGCCGTTGGCGGGGGCGTGACCGGATCGAGGCCGCCGGAAAGAATCAGCACCGGCACGTCGCTCTTGACCGGCGTCGGTCGCGTCGGCCGCCGCGACGCCCTTCGGCCAAACCGCGCACACCGCGAGCGCGCGTTGCGCGAGCGCCTTCGTGCGCAGGTCGGCGAGCGTGGCGGACGCTTCGGCGGCCGATACGCGCGGCACGTCTTCCGCGCAGGTGACCGAGTAGTGGAGCGCCGTGTTCGACTGCTCGTCGAGATCGGCCGGTCACGAGCATCGCGCCGGCGTACAGCGGACCGAAATCGCCCGCCGTCGCGCGGCCGATGACTTCAGGCAGCAGCGCCGCGAGCTCGGGCGCGTAGGTGAACGGTTGCAGCGCGCCGATCACGTGATCGAACGTCATGCGCATCGATCTGCGTTGTCGCCGGTGCGCGGATCGGTCAGCGTGACATCGCGCCCTCGCGGCCCCAACTGGTCGCGAATCGCGTCGAGCGTCGCGCGAAAGATCGGGATGGAGCGCCGCGCAGGCCGGCGAGCGCGCGCACGCTTCGAACACCCCGGCGAGCGCGACTTCGCGCGTCGGCCAGACATCGAGCGTGGATTTCATCGACGGCGTGCGCGACGCCGTCGAGCACGACGCTGCGCACGTGGTCGGCGTGCCGGCGCAGATATTCCAGCGCTGCGCGCGTTCCGTACGAGCCGCCCCAGAGGTTGATCTTGTCGTAGCCCAGCGCGGCGCGCACGGCATCGAGGTCGGCGACCCACGCGGCCGTCGTGTATTGCGCGGCGTCGACGCCCTGCGCGGCGAGTTCCCGCGCGCAGGCCTGCGCCTTCGGCACCGGATCGAACTCGATCGCCGCCTCCAGGCTGTGGTCCGGCTTGAACGCGGCGCACTCGAGCGGCGACGAGCGGCCGGTGCCGCGCTGGTCGACGAGCACGATGTCGCGATCCTTGCGCACGCCGGTCAGCGCCGCGGCGAACGGTCCGAGGAAGCTCGCCGCCTGGCCGGGGCCGCCGGCGAGAATGAACAACGGATCCGGGCGCGGGTTGCAGCGTATTGGCCGGCAGGACGGCGACCGAAAGGGTGATCTTGCGGCCGCCGGGCTGGTCGCGGTTCTCCGGCACCTCGAGCGTGCCGCATTGCGCGGCGAGCGGAAGTTTCGGCAGCCGGCAGTCGGCGAGAGCGATTGCGGTGCGCGGCGGGAATTGTCGCCGCAGCCCGCGAGGCAGAGGACGAAGTGCGGCGAGGGCGGAAGCGGCCAGCAACGCAGCGGCATGAGGGCAGGCGGTCATCGCGGCGGATGTTAGCAGAGCCCGCACCTGCCCGCCGGCGTCGTTATACTGGCCGGTACCCCATTGGCACTCCATGCAGGCATGGCCATGACCACGCGCGACCTCGAACCGGGCCTCGTCACCGATCTGACCGACCGCCTGACCTACGCCGGCTATCTGCGGCTCGACAAGCTGCTGACGGCGCAGCAGCCGCTCTCGGGAGCGGACGGCGCGCCGGCCAGGCACGACGAGATGCTCTTCATCATCCAGCATCAGACGTCCGAGCTGTGGATGAAGCTCGATGATCCACGAGCTCAAGGCGGCGATCGCCTTCGTGCGCGACGATCGTCTCGACGCCTGCTTCAAGATCCTCGCGCGCGTCAAGCTGATCCAGAAGCAGCTCTTCGAGCAGTGGGCGGTGCTGGAAACGCTGACGCCCGTCCGAATACGAGGCGTTCCGGCCGGCGCTCGGCACGTCGTCGGGTTTCCAGTCGGCGCAGTACCGCGCGCATCGAGTTCCTGCTCGGCAACAAGCAGGCGGCGCTCGTCGACGTGTTCCGCTACGACGCGGCGATCCACGCCGAGCTGTCGCGCGCTGTTGCAGGCGCCGAGCCTCTACGACGAGTTCCTGCGCCATCTCGCGCGGCGCGGACTGCCGGTGCCGCAGCGCTGCGTCGAGCGCGACTGGACGCAGCCCTACACGCGCGACGCCGACCTCGTTCCGGTGTTCAAGACGATCTACGACGATCCCGAGCGCTGGTGGGACGCGTACGAGATGGCGGAGAAGCTGGTCGACGTCGAGGAATCGTTCCAGCTCTGGCGGTTCCGGCACATGAAGACGGTCGAGCGGACGATCGGCCACAAGACCGGGACCGGCGGATCGTCGGGCGTGGGCTACCTGCAAGCGGGCGGTCGATCACACGTTCTTCCCGGAGCTGATCGACGTGCGCACGTTCATCGGGCCCGCTGTCCGAGCGCATGACGACGTGCACGGCGTGCGTCGCCGCCAGGTTCCGGACCGCTGACCGAAGCGTTCGTCCGCGAGCACATCGCGCCGCTTTTCTCGCGCGTGCTTGCACGCGCAGCGCGACCGCATCTACCTCGCCAACCATTCGCTCGGCCGACCGCTCGACGCGACGGAAGACGACGTGCGCGAAGGGCTCGCCGCGTGGTACGCGCGGCTGGGCGACGCGTGGGACGACTGGGGCGCGGAGATGGCCGCGTTCCGCGCGCGCCTCGCCGCGCTTGCTCGGAGCGCCGCGCGCCGGATTGCATCGTGCCGAAGACGAGCGCGGGGCAGGGCCTGCGCGCAGTGCTCAATTCGCTGCGACCGCGTCCCGCGCGTCGTCGCCACGCGCGGCGAGTTCGATTCGCTCGACGTGATCCTGCGCGAGTACGCGAGGCGCGGGCGCGTCGACGCTCGCGTTCGTCGAGCCGGACGCGGACGGCGCTGTTCGCGGCGGCGGACGTGCTGCGCCGCGATCGCGCCCGGCGCGGATCTCGTCGTCCTCTCGCAGGTGATGTTCCAGACGGGTCAGGTGCATGCCGGAGCTGCCGCCGATCGTCGCTGCCGCGCATGCGGCGGCGCGCGCGTGCTGCTCGACGTCTACCATTCGCTCGGCGTGTTCCCGGTCGACCTCGCAGCGCTCGACGTCGACTTCGCGGTGGGCGGCAGCTACAAGTACCTGCGCGGCGGGCCCGGCGCGTGCTTTCTCTACGTCGCGCCACGTCATCTCGACGCCGGAACCGGAACGCTCGACATCGGCTGGTTCGCGAAGGAGTCGCCCTTCGCCTATGCGCGCCCTGATCCGCCGCGCTACGCCGCGGGCGGCGACGCATGGCTCGAATCCACGCCCGCCGTGCTTGCCGCTGTACCAGGCGCGCGCCGGGCAGGCGTTCACGCAGGCGGTCGGCGTGGCGCGGCTGCGCGCGTATTCGCTCGAGCTGCAGCAGCGGCTCGTCGCGCTGCTCGCCGAGCGCGGAATCGCCGCGCTGCGGCGGCACGGCGGACCGCGGCGCGTTCGTCGTCGTGCGCACGCGCGACGGCATCGGCATGGGCGGACGCGCTCGAAGCGCGCGGCATCGTCACCGACGCCCGCGGCGAGTGGCTGCGCCTGTGCCCCGACGTGCTGACGACCGAAACGGAGCTGCGACGCCGCGGCCGACGGCACTCGCCGAAATCGCGCGCCGCGTAGCGCTGCGGTTCGCTACGCGGCGTTGCGCGTGATCACCGTCACCAGCGCGACCAGCGCCAGCACGAACAGCGAGGCCCGCCAGCAGCGCCGACGATCACGACGTGCAACGGATTGATCGTCGTCGTGTCCTGCAGCATGTCGCGGCCTTTGCGGACGCCGAAAAAGCTCCAGAACACGGCGCCCGCCACCTGCCGCAACGTCGCGGCTTGCGGTTCGCGAGCGGCCGGAGGCGGTCGGAGGCGAGCGGTGCGTCCGTGAACGGTCACGTCAACGCGTTCGCCTCGGCGGTTTGGCGAAACGCTCGCGAATGCCTGATCTTCGTCGAGCTCGCCGAACGTGTACGAGGCCTCGAGCCACATCACGTTGATGATGCCGAACGCGAGCGCGGCGCCGAGCCCCAGGATCCACGTGAAGTACCACATCGTCGCTGCCCTCCGTCGGTCAGTAGAGCGAATGGCTGCCGCTCGCGAACGTGCTGCGTCGGTGACCTTGCCGCGCATCACCCGGTAGACCCAGCTCGTGTAGACGATGATGAGCGGCACGAAGATCACGCACGGCCCAGAACATCACCTGCAGCGTCCGATGGCTCGACACCGCGTCCCACGACGGTGAGGCTGCTGCGCGGGCATCGCTCGACGACGGCATGATGAACGGAAACAGCGCGAATCCCGCGGTGAGCACGACCGCCGCGACACGCGACGCACGACAGCACGAACGCGACAGCGGCCATCGCGCGAGCGCCGAGGCGACGAGCGCCGAGCAGCGTGGCGCCGAACGGCCGCGAGCGGCGCGCCGACGGTCCACGGATACTTCGAATAGTTGTGCAGCCAGCCCGCCGGGCAGCCGCTCGACGGTCTTCGCGCGAGGGCAGGAACGCCGAATCGGCGGGCGGCATCGACGACGATCTGGAAGCCGTCGATGCCCGTCGCGATCCAGAAGCCTGCCGCGGCGAACGCGGCGAGGAGCACGACGCCGGCGACGTCGCGCGGCGACGATCGCGCGCGCCTGCACCGCGCCCTCGGTGCGCAGTTGCAGGTAGAGGCCGCCGTGCATCGTCAACATCGCGACGCTCACGAGCCCGGCGACGAGCGCGAACGGGTTCAGCAGGCCGATGAACGATCCCGTGTAGAACGACGCGCTGGTCGCCGTCGAAGTGGAACGGAACGCCGAGCGAGCAGGTTGCCGAACGCGACGCCGAACACGAGCGCGGGCACGAAGCCTGCTGACGAAGATGCCCCAGTCCCACGCGTTGCGCCAGCGCGGATCGGCGATCTTGCTCCGGTAGTCGAAACCCGACCGGACGCAGGAAGAGCGCGAACAGCACCAGGATCAGCGCGATGTAGAAGCCCGAGAATGCCGTCGCATAGACGAGCGGCCACGCCGCGAACGTCGCGCCGCCCGCGGTGATGAACCAGACCTGGTTGCCTTCCCAGGTCGGGCCGACGGAATTGAGCACCACGCGCCGCTCGTCGTCGGTGCGGCCGACGAAGGGCAACAGCATGCCCGATGCCGAGATCGAATCCGTCGAGGATCGCGAAGCCGATGAGCAGCAATGCCGACGATCGGCCCACCAGATGACCTTGAGCGTCGCGTAGTCGAAAACGTAGATCATGCAGGCTTCGCCGTCGTCGTGATGGACGCGCCCGGTGCCGAGCGCTCGAAGGACCGATGCGCGCGTACTTGAACATCAGGTAGAGCTCGACGACGAGCAGCGCCGTGTAGAAGGCGATGAAGCCGCCGAGGCTGAACCAGACCTGGCCCAGTCGTCACCGACGACACCGACAGATGCGTCGGCAGCACCTCGCTGATCGTCCACGGCTGGCGGCCGTATTCGGCGACGATCCAGCCGAGCTCGATCGCGATCCACGGCAGCGGAATGCTCCACAGCGCGAGCTTCAGGATCCAGCTGGTTGTTCGCGAGCTGTCCGCCGCGCGAGCGACGATGAACGCCGCGCCGAACACGAACAGGAACCACAGGCCGAGACCGACCATGATGCGAAACGACCAGAAGATCGGCGCGACGTTCGGAATCGTGTCGTTGACCGCGGCGCGAATCTGCTCGGGCGTCGCGTCGACCACGTTCGGCGTGTATTTCTTGAGCAGCAGCCCGTAGCCGAGGTCGTCCTTCAGTGCGGTCGAACTCGGCTTTGGCTTCCGGCCGAGCGGTCGCCGGACTTGAGCCGCTGCAGCGCCGCGTAGGCCTTCATGCCGTTGCGGATGCGCGCCTCGTGGCTCCTCTTCAGGTCCTTGATGCCGATGACCGGCGTGTCGACGGAGCGCGTCGCGATCAGGCCCGGTGAGCCAGGGGATCTTGATCGCGAAGTGCGTCTTCTCCGCCTCCTGGTCGGGAAAGCCGAACGCCGTGAACGACGCGGGCGGCTGTCGCGGTCTCCCATTCGGCTTCGATCGCCGCGAGCTTCACCTTCTGCACTTCGCCGGTCGTGTAGCCCGATTCGTCGCCGAGCACGATGCACCGACAGAACCGACGCGACGCCGAAGCCCGCGGCGACCGCGAACGAGCGCACGGCGAACGACATGATCGCGCAGGCGCAAGAGGTAATACGACGAGATGCCGAGCACGAACATCGACGCCGCGACGTAGCCGGCGGCGAGCGTGTGCACGAACTTCGGGCCGGCGACCGGATTGAACAGCAGATCGGCGAAGCTCGTGAGCTCCATCCGCATCGTGTCGACGTTGAACTCGGCGCCGACCGGATTCTGCATCCACGCGTTGGCGATCAGGATCCACAGCGCCGACAGGTTGGAGCCGAGCGCGACGAGGAACGTCACCGCCGAGGTGCTGGACCTTGCCGAGCCGGTCCCAGCCGAAGAAGAAGAGGCCGACGAACGTCGACTCGAGGAAGAACGCCATCAGCCCTTCGAGCGCCAGCGGCGCGCCGAAGATGTCGCCGACGTAGTGGGAGAAGTACGCCCAGTTCGTGCCGAACTGGAACTCCATCGTGATGCCGGTGGTGACGCCCATCGCGAAGTTGATGCCGAAGAGCTTGCCCCAGAACTTCGTCATGTCGCGGTAGATCTCGCGCCCCGTCATCACGTACACCGACTCCATGATGACCAGGATCCACGACAGGCCCAGCGTCAGCGGGACGAACAGGAAATGGTAGAGCGCCGTGACGGCGAACTGCAGCCGCGACAGGTCGACGACGTCAGCGGACTGCATGCGCCGGCTCGCGGTGCGGCGCCGGGGCGACGCAGCCTGCTGTTCGACCGACGAGCGGATCCATCGTCATGCCCGGTGCCGCGGGCGCGCGGAAGAAGGCGAACCAGATGCGCGTAGAGCACCGATCGCCTTGACGACGAGTACGACGATGATGTCGCGCGCGAGCGGGATCAGCGTTGCCACCGGCCGACCCGGTGGACGCGGGTTGCCCGGCGGCGGAGCGGCTGCGAGCTGGCGCGAGACGGCCATCGGGCGCCATTATTGACCGCCGGCGTCCGCATGTCGAACGGACCGCATCATTGGATGGCGGGCGCGCGAAGCTTCGCCGCGCCCGCTATCGCAAGCCGTCGCTGCGCTTGAATCGGCCTGCGGAGCGCCTCCATCTGACACGGACGAACTGGCCAGGGACACGACGATGCGCTTCGACAAGCTGACGACCAAATTCCAGCAGGCGCTCGCCGACGCGCAGAGCCTGGCGCTCGGCAACGACAACGGCTTCATCGAGCCGCAGCACCTGCTCGCCGCGATGCTCGAGCAGGAAGACGGCGGCACGGCGTCGCTGCTCGCCCGCGCCGGCGTCGCCGTGCCCGAAGCTGCAGGCGGCGCTCAAGAGCGCGATCGAGCGGCTGCCCAAGGTCGAGGGCCAGGGCGGCGAAATCACCGATCTCGCGCGACCTCAACAACCTGCTCAACCTCACCGACAAGGAAGCGACCAAGCGCGGCGACCAGTTCATCGCCAGCGAGCTCTTCCTGCTGGCGCTCGCCGACGACAAGGGCGACGACCGGCCGGCTGCTGAAGGAGGCCGGGCTCACGCGCAAGGCGCTCGAGAGCGGCGATCGAAGCGGTGCGCGGCGGCGCCGGCGTCGATTCGCAGGAAGCCGAGGGCCAGCGCGAGGCGCTGAAGAAGTACACGATCGACCTCACCGAGCGCGCGCGCGAGGGCAAGCTCGACCCGGTGATCGGCCGCGACGACGAGATCCGGCGCACGATCCAGATCCTGCAGCGGCGCACCAAGAACAACCCGGTGCTGATCGGCGAGCCGGGCGTCGGCAAGACGGCGATCGTCGAGGGCCTCGCGCAGCGCATCGTCAACGGCGAAGTGCCGGAGACGCTCGAAGGACAAGCGCGTGCTGTCGCTCGACATGGCGGCGCTGCTCGCCGGCGCCAAGTACCGCGGCGAATTCGAGGAGCGGCTGAAGGCCGTGCTGAAGGACATCGCCGCCGACGCAGGCCAGACGATCGTCTTCATCGACGAGCTGCACACGATGGTCGGCGCCGGCAAGGCCGAAGGCGCGATCGACGCCGGCAACATGCTGAAGCCGGCGCTCGCGCGCGGCGAGCTGCACTGCGTCGGCGCGACCACGCTCGACGAATACCGCAAGTACGTCGAGAAGGACGCCGCGCTCGAGCGGCGCTTCCAGAAGGTGCTGGTCGACGAGCCGTCGGTCGAGTCGACGATCGCGATCCTGCGCGGCCTGCAGGAGCGCTACGAGATCCACCACGGCGTCGAGATCACCGACCCGGCGATCGTCGCCGCGGCGGAGCTCTCGCATCGCTACATCACCGACCGCTTCCTGCCCGACAAGGCGATCGACCTGATCGACGAGGCGGCCGCGCGGATCCGGATGGAGATCGACTCGAAGCCCGAGGCGATGGACCGGCTCGACCGCCGGCTGATCCAGCTCAAGATCGAGCGCGAGGCGGTGAAGAAGGAGAAGGACGACGGCGTCGAAGAAGCGGCTCGCGCTGATCGAGGACGAGATCGCGAGGCTCGAGCGCGAGTACGCGGACTTGAACGAAGTCTGGAAGGCGGAGAAGGCCGCAGGTCGCCGGGCACGCAGCACATCAAGGAGGAGATCGACAAGATCAAGCTGCAGATGGAAGAGGCGCGGCGCAAGGGCGACTGGCAGAAGATGTCGGAGCTGCAGTACGGCAAGCTGCCGCAGCTCGAGGCGCAGCTCAAGAAGGCGGACAAGAAGCCGCCGCCAAGACGAGGCGAAGAAGCCGCAGCTGCTGCGCACGCAGGTCGGCGCCGAGGAGATCGCCGAGGTCGTGTCGCGCGCGACCGGCATCCCGGTGTCGAAGATGATGCAGGGCGAGCGCGACAAGCTGCTGCACGATGGAAGACGCGCTGCATCAGCGCGTCGTCGGCCAGGACGAGGCGGTGCGGCTCGTGTCCGATGCGATCCGCCGCTCGCGCTCGGGCCTGTCGGACCCGAACCGCCCGTACGGCTCGTTCCTGTTCCTCGGGCCCGACCGGCGTCGGCAAGACCGAGCTCTGCAAGGCGCTCGCCGAATTCCTGTTCGACTCCGAGCAGCACGCTGATCCGCATCGACATGTCCGAGTTCATGGAGAAGCACTCGGTCGCGCGGCTGATCGGCGCGCCGCCGGGCTACGTCGGCTACGAGGAGGGCGGCCACCTGACCGAGCTCGTGCGCCGCAAGCCCTACTCGCGTGATCCTGCTCGACGAGGTCGAGAAGGCGCACCCGGACGTGTTCAACGTGCTGCTGCAGGTGCTGGACGACGGCCGGATGACCGACGGCCAGGGCCGCACCGTCGACTTCAAGAACACCGTCATCGTGATGACGTCGAACCTGGGCTCGCACAAGATCCAGCAGATGACCGACGCCGGCGACGATCACGGCGCTGATCAAGATCGCGGTGATGGCCGAGGTCAAGGCCAACTTCCGGCCGGAGTTCGTCAACCGCATCGACGAGATCGTCGTGTTCCATCCGCTGGGCGAGGCGCAGATCGCGAGCATCGCGAAGATCCAGCTGAAGGCGCTCGAGGCGCGGCTCGCGAAGCTCGAGATCAGGCTGACCGTCGACCGACGCCGCGCTGAAGGCGTCGCGGCGGCGGGCTTCGATCCGGTCTACGGCGCGCGGCCGCTGAAGCGCGCGATCCAGCAGCAGATCGAGAACCCGCTGGCGAAGGAGATTGCTGGCTGGCAAGTTCGCCGCCGGCGACACCGTCAAGGTCGGCGCCGACCGGCGGCGAGATCACGTTCGCGAAGGGTTGACCGACGTCCGCCGCGCCGCTCTGAGCGGCGCGGCCGTGCCGACTCAGTAGTAGGGCGAGTAGCCGCCCAGGTCGTCCGGGGCGAATACGCGGCAGCGAGCCCCGTCGGCCGACGACTGCCCCGGCGCTGGCGGGCTGACCGCCGCGATGGTGTACTTCGTCGACGTGGTGCGCCATCACGCACACCGTCGCCGCTCTCCTGCGCCTCGATCAGCGTCAGGCCGCCGCGATCGATCGTGTACGAGTCACCGGCGGCGAGCACGATGTCGCGCGTGTCGTTCTCGAGCGTGATCCACAGCGTGCCGCGCGTCACGCGCAGCGTCGTCCCGCGGGCGCCGTCCAGCCGGACGAGCTCGTCCGGATGCACAGATCCCAGACCTTCGTATATCCGGCGCAAAGCCATGGTCAACCTCCGTATTCATGCGTAGAATGCATCCGAAGTCGGGTGGCCACGTTGCGGCGCCCTCCTCGGGCCGTCGCTGCGTTCTACCGGCATCGACAGAGCTAATGGTAGGGATGTCGAGCCGCCGCCCTCAAACGGTCATTTGCGAATGCCTTGCATGAGTCTGCACGCATGCATAAGACCCTGCGGCGGCTGCCGTCGCTCGACTTCCTCAAGGGCTTCGAGGCCGCCGGGCGGCTGCTTGTCGTTCACGCGCGCCGCGCAGGAGACGTTCGTCACGCAGTCGGCGCTCTCGCGCCAGGTGCAGGCGCTCGAGGACGCGCTCGGCGTGCCGCTGTTCGCGCGCAGGCATCGCGCGCTCGCGCTGACGCCGGCCGGCGTCGCGTTCCATCGCGACGTCACCGCCGCGCTCGGTGCGCTGGCGATCGGCGGCCGACGCCGGCGCGGCGGCGGCATCGCGCGCCCGGCCTCACGCGTGTCGACCACCGTCTCGTTCGCGTCGCTGTGGGTGATTCCGCGGCTCGCCGTCGTTCCGCGCGCGCGCATCCCGACGTCGAGGTCTACGTCTCCGCCGACGACCGCCTGATCGACCTCGGCCGCGGCGACGTCGACGTCGCGGTTCGCTACCTGGCGGACGCGAGCGCGCCCGACGGCGCGCGTGCGCCTGTTCGGCGAGCGGATGATGCCGGTCGTCAGCCCGAAGCTCGTGCGCCGCGGCGAGCACACCGCTCGCCACAGCCTGCCGACCTCGCGCGGCACGTGCTGCTGCACCTCGACGATCCCGACGGGCGCATGCCGTGGCTCGAATGGAGCGTGCTGGCTCGCGTGCGAACGGGCAGCCGGGCCTGAAGCCGGCCGGATCGCTGCGCTTCAAGCTCTACGACCAGGTGATCCAGGCCGCGGTCGGCGGGCAGGGCGTGGCGCTGGGCCGCATTCCGCTGATCGCCGAGCATCTGCGCGACGGGCGGCTCGTCGCGCCGTTTCCGAAGCGCTACGACTCGGCGCGCGGCTATTACGCGGTCGTCGCGCCGCACGCGGCCGAGCGGCCCGACGTCGCCGGCGTTCGTCCGCTGGCTGCGCGACGAGGCCGCCGACAGCGACAGGCGAAGCGCGCCACCGCGACGGCGGCGCGCCTGCAAGCGCGCCGGGATCGCGGCGATCGCGCGCCGCGTCGACGCTCGCCGGTGATCCGCCAGCGAACCCGCTGCGACCGCCACGACCTGGCGCCGTCGCCATGGATCGCGCGCTATGCGCCACTCGTCGCGGCGGGCGCGCGCGTGCTCGACCTCGCCTGCGGCTACGGCCGCCACGCGCGCTGCTTCGCCGGCGCGGCGCGCGCGTCGTCGCCGTCGACCGCGACGCCGACGGCGCTCGCGATGCATCGGCGATGTCGCGGGCATCGAGACCCGCCAGGCTCGACCTCGAGGCGGCGGGCTGGCCGCTCGCCGGCGAGCGCTTCGACGCGATCGTCGTCACGCAACTACCTGCATCGGCCGCTGTTCCCGCATCTGCTCGCAGGCGCTCGCCGACGACGGCGTGCTGCTCTACGAGACCTTCGCGCGCGGCAACGAGGCGTACGGCCGGCCCGTCGAATCCGGATTTCCTGCTGCGAGCCGGGCGAGCTTCTGCGCAGTCGCGCGACAGCGCCGTCTCACGGTGGTCGCGTTCGAGCAGGGCGTCGCGTCGACGCGGCGAGCGCGGCGCCGTCGTGCAGCGACTGGCCGCGGTCGGCCGCGACCGCGCCGTGGCCTCCGGCGCTGCCCGGCCGCGCTGACGCCGGCTGGACGTGTCGGACGGCGCCCGCGGTGCGAATGGGGTAAAATCGCCGCTTTTTCGTGGCTTCAATTCCATGCTGACCGGCAGTCTCGTCGCGATCGCGACGCCGATGCAGCAGGGCGGCGCGCTCGATCTTCCCTGCGCTCGCGCAAGCTGATCGACTTCCACGTCGCGAACGGCACCGCCGGCATCGTCATCGTCGGCACGACCGGCGAATCGCCCACCGTCGACGTCGACGAGCATTGCCTGCTCATCAAGACGGCGGTCGATCACGCGCGCGGGCGCATCCCGGTGATCGCGGGCACCGGCGCGCAACTCGACGGCCGAGGCGATCGCGCTCACCGAGTTCGCGAAGAAGGCCGGCGCGCACAGCGCGCCTGTCGGTCGTCCCGTACTACAACAAGCCGACGCAGGAAGGCCTGTACCGCCATTTCCGCACGATCGCCGAAAGCGGTCGACCTGCCGCTGCTGCTCTACAACGTGCCGAGCCGCACGGTCGCCGATCTCGCCAACGAAACGATCGCTGCGCCTCGCCGCAGGTGCCCGGCATCGTCGGCATCAAGGACGCGACGGCGGACCTCGGCCGCGGCAGCGAGCTCATCAAGGCGCTTGCAGCGCGGGACGCCGCGACGTTCGCGGTCTACAGCGGCGACGACCTCACCGCGCTGCCGCTGATGCTGATGGGCGGCCACGGCGTGATCTCGGTCACCGCCAACGTGGCGCCGAAGCTGGTCGCCGAGATGTGCGCGGGCGGCGCTGAAGGGCGACCTCGCGACGGCGCGCGCGCGCAACGACCGGCTGCTCGCCGCTGCACCGCAGGCCTGTTCGTCGAGGCGAATCCGATCCCGGTCAAGTGGGCGCTCGCGCAGATGGGTCTCATCGAGAACGAGCTGCGCCTGCCGCTGGTGCCGCTGTCGCGCACAGTACCACGAGACGGTCCGCGCCGCGCTGCGCGAGGCGGGCTGTCTCGCGATGAACAGAAGGCGCCGTGCATGGTTGACATGAAGTTCCGATCCGTCGCTACGCAGTCCGCTCGCCGTCGCATCGCGTCGCTGCTCGCTGTCGCCGGCTGCGAGACGCGACGACGCATCGCTCACGAAGAAGATCGACTACAAGTCGGCGCCGAGCGCGCCGTCGCTCGAGTTGCCGCCCGACCTCACGACGCCGCAGCTACGACGACCGCTACTCGGTCGACGACGGCGTCGGGCCTCGCCGCGCAGCAGGCGCGCGCACCGCAGCGGTCCGAGACGATCGCCGCCGACGCGAACGCCGACGCGCAGCATCGTCGCGCGCCGGCACGCAGCGCTGGCTGCGTCGTCAAGACCACGCCGGAGCAGCGCGTGGAACACGATCGCGCGCAGTTCTGGCAGGAGCATCGGCTTCGTGCTCGCCGTCGAGCAGCCGCACGCTCGGCATCATGGAAACCGATTGGGCGGAGAACCGCGCCGACGTGCCGAACGACTTCCTGCAGCGCACGATCGGCAAGTACGTCGACATCTTCGGCAACACGTACAAGCGCGACAAGTTCCGCACGCGCATCGAGCGCGGCAACGAGCCGGGCACCGTCGACATCTACATTTCGCACCGCGGATCGGAGCAGGTGCCGACCGGCAAGATCGACAACGTCGTCGCCGGCGGCGTTCGCGTGGGCGGTGATGCCGCCCGATCCCGGTCTCGAGGCGGAAATGCTGACGCGGCTGATGATGCGCTTCGGCACGCCGGAGACCGCGGCGGCGCGCGTCGGTCCAGGCGTCGGCGCCGCGGTCGCGCCCGAACGCGCGCGCTCGAGAAGAGCGCCGAACGGCTCGTACCAGCTCATCGTCGACGACAGCTTCGACCGCGCGTGGCGCCGCGTCGGCCTCGCGCTCGACCGCGTCGGCTTCACCGTCGTCGACCGCGACCGCTCGAGCGGCACGTACTTCGTCCGCTACGCCGATCCCGAGACCGACGGTCGAAGAAGGACAAGGGCTTGCTCGACAAGCTGCATGTTCTGGAAGGACCGACGACCGAGAAGCCCGAGCAGTACCGGATCACCGTCGCGCGAGGCCGACCCGCAGCAGCCTCGTGACCGTGCAGGATCCGGACGGCGCGCCCGACAAGAGCGCCAACGGCGAGAAGATCCTCGCGCTGCTCAAGGACCAGCTCAAGTAGCCGCGCGGCGCGGATGCGCTTCGCGTCACTCGGCAGCGGCAGCGAGGGCAACGGCCTCGTCGTCGAAGCCGGCGGCACGCGCGTCCTGATCGATTGCGGATTCGGCGTTCGCGACACGGCGGCGCGCCTCGCGCGCATCGGGCTCGCGCCGTCGTCGCTCGACCGCGATCCTCGTCACCCACGAGCATGCCGATCACATCGGCGGCGTGCCGGCGTTCGCCGCGCGCCACGGCATTCCGGTCTGGGCGACGTTCGGCACGCTGCGCCGTGGTCGTCGAGCGCTTCGAGGGCATGACGCAGCGTCTACGGCTTCGACAGCCACGAGCGCTTCGCGATCGGCGCGCTCTGCAGATCGCGCCGATTCCGGTGCCGCACGACGCGCGCGAGCCCGTGCAGTATCGTGATCGGCGATGGCGCGCGGCGCATCGGCGTGCTTGACCGACCTCGGCATGTCGACGGCGCACGTCGAGGCGAGCCTGTCCGGCTGCGATGCGCTGGTGCTCGAGTGCAATCACGATCTGGCGATGCTCGAGCGCGGCGACTATCCGCGCCCGCTGAAGCAGCGGATCGCCGGGCGCTTCGGCCATCTGCACAACGAGGCGGCGGCGGCGCTGCTCGCGGCGCATCGACACGTCGCGCCTGCAGCACATCATCGCCGCGCATCTGTCGCAGCAGAACAACACGCCGGAGCTCGCGCGCGCCGCGCTGGCGGCGGCGCTCGGCTGCACGCCGGACTGGATCGGCATCGCCGACCAGGCGAGCGGCTTCGCCTGGCGCGAGCTCTGACCTGACGCGATCGACGAGGAGACGCATCGATGGAAACACGCGCAGGAACTCTACAAGGGCAAGGCCAAGACGGTCTACGCGACCGACGACCCGCACCACCTCGTCATGCACTATCGCGACGACGTGTCGGCGTTCGACGGCGTCGAAGCTCGCGCAAGCTCCGACAGAAGGGCGAGACGCAACAACAAGATCAACGCGTACGTGATGGAGCAAGCTCGCCGCGGCGGGCGTGCCGACGCATTTCGTCCGCGTGCTGAACGAGCGCGAGTCGCTGGTCAAGGCGATGAAGATGATTCCGGTCGAGTGCGTCGTGCGCAACGTCTGCGCGGGCTCGATGGCCAAGCGCTACGGCATCGCCGAAGGCACGAAGCTGCCCGAGCCGATCTTCGAGTTCTTCCTGCAAGAGCGACGCGCTGCACGATCCGCTGTGCAACGACGACCACGTTCGCGTGCTGGGCTGGGCGAGCGCCGACGAGATCGCGCAGATGAAGATCGCTGACGCACCAGGTCAACGCGGTGCTGAAGCCGCTGTTCGCCGAATGCCGGCATCGACCTCGTCGACTACAAGCTCGAGTTCGGACATCCGATCGGACGATCCCGACGGCGCCGCTCGTGCTGGGCGACGAATTCACGCCGGACGGCTGCCGGCTGTGGGATGCGAAGACCGGCGAGAAGCTCGACAAGGATCGCTTCCGCCGCGATCTGGGCGGCGTGATCGAGCACTACCGCGAGGTGGCGCGGCGCATCGGCGCGCCGCTCTGCAGTGGTCGCGTGACTGCGCGCCGCGAGCGTTACGTGGCGGCCGTCCGCCGCATGAACCTTGCGCGTCACGCAGTCGTCCTCCCTGCGGCGGGCTGCGGTGAGAGCGCGCGCACCTCATCATGAGCTGGGCGCCGCACGCTCGCGCTTCGGACTCACTCGGCGACGTAGCGCCGTGGATCGGCAGGCGTTCGCGCGTTGCCAGACGGTGAAGAACAGGAAACACCGTCGGCGCATTCGGATCCGGCCCGGCGCGGTCTCCGGATCAATCCGATCGTGACGCCGAGGTCGCCGCTCGGACGCGACGATCGTTCGGTCCGGCGCCCATGTGAGCGTCGCTGGGCTCGGCCGGCTTGCCGCCGGACACCGTGCGGCCGATCGCCTCGGCGCCGACGACGAATCGCCGCATCGTCGGGGCCGCCCATGTTGACGGCGTCCGGGCGGCCGTAGCGGGCGAAGCGCAACGCCGAGCCCGATAACTTTCGCGCTCGTCCGGAGAATGCGCGCTCGGTGCGCGTCGAGGCTCGCGCGATAACGCTCGTCGATCGAGGACCGTCAGTCGGTCGACTGCGCGATCGCCGTGCCGGCAGCGATTGGCGCGACCGCGCGCGAGCGAGACTCGCCCGGCAGGCCGCGGCCGCCGGCGGTAGGCGACGACGCGCCAGCCTTCGGACGCCTTGACCCAGTACGACAGATACTTGAGCCGGCAGCGTCGATGCATGTCGGGCTTGAATGATCGTCATGTAGCCCCACGTGTAGCCCTGCAGTCCGTCCGCCGAGATGCCGCCGCGCACCGGCACCCATTCGGCTGCGCGATCAGCGCGTTGTCGGGAACCGCCCGAAGCGCCTGCGACGCGCTTCAGCGGCGCTCGCCGAACACTTGCCGCCCGGAATCGACATCGCGACGTCGCGTGCGCGAACATCGCAGAGATCCCGAGACGAGATCGGTCTTTGCGCTCGCCGCGAGTCATGGCGCGGTCGGTCGCCAGCAGCTCTATCCACTGGCGATTTGCGGCGACATCGCTGCCGCAGGTCGCTGGCGTACCCGGACGGCATCGACGTGCACGCAGCGACGAGCGACGCCGTCGCAAGACCGTGCGAGTCAGCCGGCGTGTATTCGGCATGTCGGCGCTCCGTTGATTCGGCGTTGCGCGCGACGTCACAGGCCCAGCGACCGTCGCGCTGACTCCCGGTTCCGCGCTCGACCAGATCGCGTCGAACCGCTCGATGAGCGGCTGCGCCGCGTCGGGTTCCGCGATCCCGAGCGTGGCGCGCGCCTGCGCGACGTGCAGCCGATGCAGGTAGTGCTGGTCGTCGACGATGATCAGCGGATCCATCGCGTGCTTTGCATCCTCGCCGGTCCGCAGGATCGTGATCGCGTGGCCGTAATAGCGCAGCAGGTGGGTCAGGCCGCGGGCACGATCGCTCGATCCAGCCCGGTGTCGTGGACGACGATGTCGAGCCGCGCAGTCCGGCGCTGCCTTCAGAGAACGCGACGATCGCTTCCGCGCGCGCCGCAGTCGTTCCATCCGATGTCCTGACAGGTCGACGTCGAAGCACGCGGATCGATTGGCTGCGCAGCAGGCCGATCAGCGCGTCGATCGCGTCAACCTGCGCGGCGACGGTGTCGAGGGTCTCGTGCCGCGATGGAATGGACGGCGACGGGTTGGCGTCAGGCGGGGTCGGTGTGGAGGTAGCCATCGCGATACCAAGTGTAGAGAATTGTCGATGGCGTTCGGGTGAGCGCCGTGAGCAGCGCGGCGGCGTCAGCGCCCGGCGTTGGCCAGTGCCTTCAGCGCTCGGGCGCGCCGCGCCGCGGGCCAGCGCAGCGCGTTCCGTTGATGAAGAGGTGCGTCGGGTCGTAGAGCAGTTGCGTGCGCGGTGTCGAGGCGGACGCCGCGCTTTGCCGCGCGGGCGCCGAAGGCTGCCCGGTTCGCAAGGTGCGACCGGGCGGATCGAAGGCGACGCTTGGCTTCGGTTCGGACGAGCCAGCAGCCGAGGAAGCGCGCGATCGTCGCACGGTTCCAGCGGACGCGCCGCAACATCCGCTCGCAGCGCCGTCGCATCGCACCGTCGATTTCGGCCGGCTCCCGAGGCGGCGTCAGATCGGGATCGGCATAGCGCCCCGGAACAATCGAGCTCATCGTGCAGGAAGTCGAGGAACGCGCCGGCAAGCTCCTGGGCGTTGCGGGCGCGCGAAATCCGATCGAATACGTCGTGCACGCGTCGAGCGCGACGCCCTCGTGCGCGTACTGCGGCGGAACATAGAGCATGTCGCCGGCCGCAAGGACCTCGGCATGCTCCGGCGTGAATCGTTTGAGAATCTCGCAGCGGCAGCCGTGGCTTCAGCGCGATGGTCGTCCTGTCGGCCGTATCGCCAGCGGCGCTGCCCGAAGCCTTGCAACAGGAACACGTCGTACGAATCGAGTGCGGACCGACGCCGCCGCCCGGCGCCGCGTAGCTCACCATCAGGTCGTCGAGACGCGCGCGTACGGGAGGAACGCGAATCGCCGCAGAAGCGCGTCGCCGTCGCGGCTCACGAGGTTGACACCCTGAACCAGCAGCGTCCAATCTGCGCGCGGCGGTAGCGCCGCGAAGTCGCGTGCGGCGAAACGGCCGCGTGCTCGAGCGACCAGCGCGAACCCTCGCGCGACGACGAGCCGCGATTCGACGTCGTCGCGCCGGCGCGAGCGCGAAGAGATCGGATGCGCTGAATGGATCGCGGAAGCCCGGGATCGCGCCGCGGATCAGCCGCGCTTCTCTGCCAGAAGCGGCGCAGAAAATTTGCGATCGACAAGCACACGTAACTGAACGAAGTAATAC
>ERZ1370068.8783-contig-7610_pt1 | contig 25899 bp, 41 predicted proteins | sample MGYA00561227_ERZ1370068 | MGnify/ENA primary metagenome ERZ1370068 (study PRJEB38410, sample SAMEA6850437) | metagenome | study: Metagenomic assessment of the ecological functions of the soil: analysis of the soil microbiota associated with the...
TTACGTATTGCTCGGCGCGCTCGATCCCATCCACACCTTCAGCTCGAACTTCCTGACGTCACGCCCTTCGTCGGGCGCATCCCATATCCGTACGAGCTTCGTCCCGACCCGCGCGCGGTGCACGACGTGTTCTCGGTTCCGCCTCGCCGTCCTCGCCGACCCGGCGACCGTGGTCGCGGAGACGTGGACGATCGAGGGCCGCGAAGTGCCGGTCACCGCCGTATCGACACCACGCTGGGGCGCGACTCCGGGCGACCCGGCACCGCGAGCCTGCTCGATTCTCGTGACCGCGATTCGCGTCGAACAAGATTGACACTCTTTACGACCGGCTCGTAAGGTCGCGACGGGGCCGATGGCACTGGCAAGCGCGACAACGAGGCCAGCGCGCGAGGAGATTGGTGGAGGTCGCCAGCTGATCTTCGGACTCGCGATCGGTCTGCTGCTGCTGGTCGTGTTCGTCGCGTGGACCAAGCTCGAGCGCCGCTTGCCGCCACGGCGGAGCTCAGTGCATCCGATGGCGGCGCTCGGCCGCACCAGCACCATCGACGCACTCGCCGACGTCGGCACCGGACTTCGCGTGGAGCCGCATCGAGGTCGAAACCGGCGGCACCATGACGGTGCGCGCGAGCGAGAGCTATCCGGCGGTGTCGTGGCGCGGCAGCGACCTCTTCGGACCAGTGACCGCGAAACCCCTGGCGCCAGAGTCGACAACAGAAGCTCACCGAGGGCCTCGGCGACACTGCGGGTGTTCGCCGGGGACTACTCGTAGGCTCCGCTGGCTCCGCTCGGGCACCCGATCCTCGAAACACCGTTCACGATCGACCTCACCGCGCCGACGATCGAGGTCCTGTGCGCGGCAGCACTACCTGACGCTCGGCGGTCTCGACTTCATGCTCTACAGGCTCGCCCGACGCGACGATGAGCGGGGTCGCGGTGGGCAACTATCTGCTTCCCCGGCACCGCCGGCTCTTCGACGACCCGACGATCGGGGCGCGTTCTTCGCCGTCCGCAGGACCTCGACGCCAGGGCCACGGCGAGGGCCGTCGCCGAGGATGCGCGGGCAACCGCCGCGAGGTGAGCGTTCCAGTCACGGTCGTGAAGCCGCGCTACGCCGCCGCAAGACGCTCGACGTCGACGACGCCTTTCTCGAGCGCAAGGTCCCGAGATCCTGAACGCGAGCGGCTCGCCGGCGCAACCCGACCTCGTGCAGGGGATATCTCTTCGTGAACCGCACGATCCGCCAGAAAGCCCAGGCCCGCATCCGCGAGGTCACCCGCACCTCGGGGGCGACGCCGCGTTGGGAGCGGTGCGTTCCTCCCGCCAACCAGGACAGCGCCCCGCTCGCCGGCCTCGGCGACCGCCGCTCCCCTACCGCCACGCCGGCACGATCATCGATACGGCGACCCATCTCGGCTACGACCTGGCGTCGCTCCGTCCAGGCGCCGGTGGTCGCGGCGAGCGCGGGCACCGTCGTCTTCGCCGAATACCTCGGCATCTACGGCGACGCCGTCATCGTCGATCACCTGGGCTCGGCATCTTCTCGCTCTACGGGCACCTGAGCGCGATCACCGTGAGAAGTCCGGCCAGGAGGTGCAGCGCGGCGACACCGTCAGGACGGACCGGCGAGACCGGGCTTGCGGGCGGCGACCACCTGCGCCTTCAGCATCATGCTCTACGGCATCCACGTCGACCCGGTGGAATGGGTGGGACGGCGGCAAGCGGATCCGCGATCACGTGACCGCCAAGCTCTGAGCAGTACCACGCGCGACGACCGTGTGACCGCTCGCCGCGATGGCTGACGACGCCGCGGCTGAACGCGCGCTTCGCGACCTCGGCATCGCCTCCGACGACACGACGCCGGCGACCCTGATGGCGGTGAGCGGCCGGAGCGCCGAGCTTCCTCGATCACGCGATCCGTCGCGCGCGGCTCGACGCGATCGCCGACGTCGACCACGCGACTGCGCTCGCGCTCGCCTCGCGAGCGCCGCCGACGCCCGCGGGTGGAAGTTTCGTGAGCAAAGAGGCGCGCCGGATGCTAACGTCGTCCTGAGCCAACGCGGCATCTGTTCCGCCTCGGCACCGGCGGCGTCCGGCTGCCCCGCGCTGGACGGTGACGCCGCTCGAGTGGCTGGCTCGGGCATCGACGGGCGCGGCGATCGGCTGGTGCGGGATCGTGCGGGCGCAGCCGCGGCACGGCACTGCATCGCGATGACGGCGATCGTGAACGGCCCGCCGGCCTCCGCGACGTGACGCTCGCGGAGCTCTCGCGGAAAGCGCCTTGCGACGGATGCACGACGATTTGCGCGCCCGCCACCACGTCCGCATGGTCGAGGCCGATGGCGCGTACTGCGACGCGTTGGTCGCCGAGGCTTCAGAGCGCGCCCGCGCCGGCGGTATCGCCGAGGCGGTCGGACAATACCCGACGCTGCGCGCCCGCACGACGAGCCGCTGGCCGGCCTGACGCCGCCACTGGCGGCGCGCGTCACTCCGCCGCCGCGGTCGGCGCGACGGCGCTCGCCGACGGCACCAAGCTCCTCGACGAGATCGAGTTCACCACGTGGACGCTCACCCGCGAGGCGCTCGCGTCCTCACCTCGCCGCGATCGAGGCCGCGCGCGGAGAGTCCGCTCGTGCTGAGCCGGCCGCAACAGGAGGAACGCGTCCAGCGGCCCTCGCCGAGACGCGCCACAGCGCGCTGTTCGGACCCGCCGCCGCCGTCTACTCGGCGTCGGCTCGAGGAGATGGCGTGCGTGCTGCATGCGAGTGGCCGGCCCGAGTCGCCGCCGCGGCCGCCGCAACGGCGACGGCGCTCGCAGGAGCGGGAACGATGCTCACGCCCGTTCTTCACCGAGCTGCTCCGCCGCTCGGTCGCCCCGATGGTCGCCGAGGACGACGCGAAGGCGCGCGCCGAGGCCGAAGGCTCCGGTGCTGGTGCGTCCCGGCGCCGCGCGCCCCGGACGGCCGCCAGCGTCCGCCGCGCCCGCTGAAGCCGACGAGCGGCGCGACCGGAATCGGTCAGCAGCGAATCTTCGTGTTCCCGGTGGCGCACTCGACGCGCCGAGCTCGCCGCAGTGCGCCCGCATCTCGCGGCCGAGATGGATCAGCACGAGGCGCTTGCACTCGAGACGCGGCACCAAGGGGCCCGAGCGTCGTCCACTGGATGTGGCGTCCCATCGGCTCATCGTAGGCCGTGCATTCCGCAGAGAGAGAGGTCGACGCCACGCGCGAGCTCGAGGAACCGATCGTCCCACGGCGAGTCGCCGCCATAGCCAGGAGGACGCTCTGTCGCCGGCTCGTGAAGCGGATCGCGAGCGACGTCCTCGTCCTGATGCGGTACCCCGCACCGGGATGGAGCTCCAGGTCGGCGACACGGAGCGTGGCCGTCGTTCGAGCTCGAGCTCGACGAACTCCAACGCGAACGCGAGCGTGTCGGGAAGCACGTCGGGATAGAGCGCGCGCATCAGGAAGCCAGACGCGCTCGCGGATGCCGCGCGGGCCGAGGATCTGGAAGGGCGGGTCCGCGGACGCTCGTAGATGTACTCGAGCAACAGGAACGGGATCCCGCCGAAGTGATCGCCGTGCATGTGGCTGATCACGACGAAGTCGATGCTCGCCGTGTCGACGTCGCGTTGCTTGAGGGCCAAGAGGACGGTCGGACCGCAGTCGACGAGGAACGTCGCGCTACGCGTTTCGACCAGGTACGTCGCGTGCGGATGTCCGCCGCTGCAGAACGCATCCGACGAACCGAGGGATGGTGACGTCGAGCTTCACGTCTTCAATGGACGTCGGCATCGCGATGGCTGCTCTTTAGCGCCAAGCGAAGCCGTGGCAACGGACATGAGAGATCTGCAAGCAAAGAAGCGCCAGCGCATGGTGCGCGGTGCGCGCCCGTCGCCGATCCCATGGCGGCACACGTCGACCCGCTGGCTCGGCCCTGCGATGGTTGCTACACACCGTCGCCATGCAGCCCGAGCTCACGGTGCGTCGTGCGCGCCGGGACGACTTCGCGCGGGTGCGAGCGCTTCTGGCGTGCCCACCGAGCGCGAGCCGCGCCGATCGGAAGCGCTTCCGGCGTCTGGTATCGACGATGCGTGAGGACCTCTACCTCGCCGAGGGCGGCGGCGACGCACCTCTCGCCGGTCTCGCGCGTGATCGCGTATCGTGCACGGCCTCGGAGCCGGGACCGCGATCGTTCGCGACCTACGCGGATCCGACGAAGCGACCGCGCTGCTGCTCTGCCTGCGCCCGCGAGCGCGCCGTCGCCCGCGGCTGCCAGTGGCTCGAAGTCCATCGCGACGCCGATGCGCCGTCGTTCGACGACGGTCGCGGCTGGCAGGACGCGGCGCGCGTCCATCGCCGTGCGGTGACGCCGTGAGCGCCCCGGCGGTCGTCGAGCCGGACCGGATGGCCCGCATCGTCGCGGCCGTGCGGGCGCGTCATGCCGGCTCCACGGGCGACGCGATCGCGACCCTCGCGACCGCGCCCTCTTCAGCAAGGAGGGCGAGGCGCTACGCGGAAGGCTCGACGTCGACGCCGCCGCCACGCTCGTCCAACACGGCTTCGAGTTCCTCGCGGCGGCCGGCCCGGTGCCGCGGGTGCGGACCTATACCGTCAGTGAGCCGGCCGGGGATGCGACCGTCCTCGAAACGGTGCTCACCGATCGCTCCTTCATCGTCGACACGATTCGCGAGTGCCTGCGCGCCGAAAGCATCGAGGTCCGCCACGTCCTCCATCCCCTGCTGACGACGCTCCGCGCGCCGGCCGCGGCACCGGGCGAAGTCGGCCACCTCCGCGGCCTCGACGCGCCCGACGACGCGGGCCACCGCGAGTCGCTGGTCCACGCCGTCCTGGAGCCGCTGCCGGCCGAGCGTCGGGCCGCCCTGGAAGCGACACGTCGCGGCGCGCCTCGCCGACCTCGTGCTCGTCACGGACGACTATCCCGCGCTCGTCGCCGCCACCGAGGGCGTCATCACGCACCTCGACGGATACAAGGGCGCGGAGCACCGCCTGGGACGAGGAGGTGCAGGAGGTGCAGGAGCTGCTGCGCTGGCTCCGGACGCGGCGGCTTCGTGTTCCTCGGCTTCCGCAGCGTCTCGCTCGAGGACCGCGACGGCGTGCCCACCCTGGTCCTCGATCCCGATTCGGGCCTCGGCCTCTTGCGCCGCACCGACCGCTCGCACTACGCCGAGCCGACGCCGGTCGCGGCGATCCCGGAGCCGGTCAGGGAGCCGCGTCGTCGGCGGTCCGTTGCTGGTGATCGCGCGCACCACCGCGCGTCGCGCCGGTGCACCGCCAGGTCCGGATGGAGTACGTCGGCGTGAAGAAGCTCGACCAGGCCGGACGCGTCCGGGGCGAGTTCCGTCTCCTCGGCCTCTTCACCTGGAAAGCCGTACGCCGAGGAAGCATCCGAGGTTCCGATCCTCCGCAAGCGCCTGCAGCAGGTGCTGCAGGCCGAGCGCGTCGTCCCCGACTCGCACGAGCATCGCGAGGTCGTCACCGTCTTCGACAGCCTCCCGAAAGCCGAGCTGTTCGCGATGTCGGCCGAGGCGATCCGCGCCGAGATCCGCACCATCCTCGCCGCCGAGCGGACGGGCGATGTCACGGTCACATTCCGGCCCGACGGGCTCGAGCGCGGCGTCGCGGTGACGGTCGTGCTGCCGCGCGACGCGTTCTCGGAAGCGATTCGCGGCCGCATCCGCGACGCGCTCACGGCGCGTTTCGCCGGCACGGTCGTCGACGACCACCTGGTCCTGGGCGAAGGAACGCATGCCCGCCTGCACTTCTTCCTGGCGGCGCCACGAGCCGGCGTGCTCGCCGTCCGGCGCGACGAGCTGCAGCGCGAGATCGCCGAGCTGACGCGCGGGTGGAACGACCGCGTACGCGAGCGGCTGATCGCCGAGCACGGCGAGACCATCGGCACGAGCCTCGCCGAGCGCTACGCGCGCACGTTCCCCGACGAGTACAAGGCGGCGGTCGATCCGGCGACGGCCGCCGCCGACGTCACGCACCTGGAGGCGCTGCTCGCGGGAGCGACGAGCCGCATCGCCGTGGTGAATCCCGGCGGCGTCGACGCGACCCACACCGCGCTCAAGCTCTACCTCCGCGAGCCGCTCGTGCTCTCCGACATCATGCCCGTGCTCGAGCACTGCGGGCCTCGCGTCTTCGCCGAGAACACCGTGACGTTGGCCGCGCTCGGCGACGCGCCGCCTATCTCGAGACCTTCCTCGTGCAGACCGAGACGGGCGCGCGACTCGACGTCGGACGCGACGCCGACCGGCTGGTCGCGACCATCCTCGCGGTGCGTGCGGGCACGGTCGAGAGCGACGGCCTGCACCGCCTCGTCCTGACCGCCGGTCTCGCGTGGCCGGAGATCCAGATCCTGCGCGCGTATGCCGCCTACGCCTTCCCAGATCGGCGCGGCCCGAGCCGAGCGCGCGCCGGTCGAGGCGTTGACCCGCCATCCGACCCAGGCCGCCCTCCTCATGCGCTGGTTTGCCGCGCGCCTCGACCCGCGCGCCGATCGCGGCCGCGCGCGGCCGCCGCCTACGACGCGTTTCTCCAGAGCCTCGACGAGGTGCCGAGCATCGTCGAGGACCGCATGCTGCGGCGCCTTCGGCAACCTGATCGCGGCGCACCGTGCGCACCAACTACTTCATCGGCCTGGCCCGCGGCGCGGAGCGATTCGCTCGCCTTCAAGATCGACTGCGCCCGCATCGAGCACATGCCGAAGCCGCGGCCGCTCTACGAGATCTTCGTCCACGGTCCCCGCATGGAGGGCGTGCACCTGCGGGCCGGCCGCATCGCGCGCGGCGGCATCCGCTGGAGCGACCGTCCCGACGATTTCCGCACCGAGGTCCTCGGCCTGATGAAGACGCAGACGGTGAAGAACGCCGTCATCGTCCCGGTCGGCGCCAAGGGCGGCTTCGTCGTCAAGGGACCGGCGGGCCCGACGAGCGTGGTCGACGCCTACCGGACCTTCATCCGCGGCCTGCTCGACCTCGACCGACAACCTGGCCGGCGACCGCGTCGTCCGCCCGCCGACGTGGTGTGCCACGACGAGCCCGACCCATATCTCGTGGTCGCCGCCGACAAGGGCACGGCGACGTTCTCCGACGTCGCCAACGCCGTCGCGGCCGAGTACGGCTTCTGGCTCGGCGACGCCTTCGCCTCGGGCGGCTCGCAAGGCTACGACCACAAGCAGATGGGCATCACGGCGCGCGGCGCCTGGGAGTGCGTGGCGCTGCACTTCCGCGAGCTCGATGGCCGTGACGTGCAGCGCGATCCGTTCACGGTGACCGGCATCGGCGACATGAGCGGCGACGTCTTCGGCAACGGGCTCTGCTGCGATCGCGGACGGCGCGCCTGCGGCGCGGCGCTTCGACCACCGTCACGTCTCCTCGACCCCGACCCCGATCCGGCGACGTCGTTCGCGGAGCGCGAGCGCCTCTTCGCGCTGCCGCGCTCGAGCTGGGCCGACTATCGACCCGATCTCTGAGCCGCGGCGGCGTGATCGTCAGCCGCGGCACCAAGACCATCCGGCTCTCGCCCGAGGTGCGCGCGATGCTCGGCATCGCCGCCGAGACCGTCGACAGCGATCAGCTGATCCAAGCGGTGCTGCGCATGCCGACCGACCTGCTCTTCAACGGCGGCATCGGCACGTACGTGAAGGCGCAGAGCGAGACCAACGCCGAGGTCGGCGACAGCATCAACGCGGCGGTGCGCGTCAACGCCGACCGAGCTCCGCGCCCGCGTCGTCGGCGAGGGCGGCAACCTCGGCTTCACGCAACGCGGCGCGCATCGAGTTCGCGCTCGCCGGCGGCCGCATCAACACCGACGCCATCGACAACTCGGCGGGCGTCGACACGTCCGACCACGAGGTGAACCTCAAGATCGCGCTCGCAGCCGCTGGTCGCGAGCGGCGCTCATGACGACGGCGGCGCGGAACGCGCTGCTCGACGAGCTCACCGACGACGTCGCGGCGCTCGTGCTCGCCCACAACCGCGAGTCAGAGGCGCGCCATCTCGCGCGACCAGCACCGCAGCACGCACCCGCCTCGCGGAGTTCCGCGAGATGATGGTCGAGCTCGAGACGAACGGACTCCTCGACCGCGCGCTCGAAGGTCTGCCCGACCGCGAGACGCTGCGGGCGCGGCGCGCGACGTTTCTCGGCCTCACGCGTCCCGAGCTCGCGGTGCTGCTCGCCTACGCCAAGATGCATGCGACCCGGATCCTCGCGAGCGACCCAGTCTGCGAGGATCCGTTCCTCGACCGCGTCTTGCTCGTCCTACTTTCCGCCGCGCCTGGTCGAGCGCTGCCGTGACGCCGTCCGCGTCCATCGCCTGCGGCGCGAGATCATCGCCACGACCCTCACGAACGGCATCGTCGACCTCATGGGGTCCACCTTCTTCACCCGCACGATGCGCGAGAGCGGAGCCACGGCTCCCGAGATCGCGCGCGCTTCGTCGTGATCGAGGCGCTCACGGGCGGCTTGGCGCTCGCGGCGCGCGCCGGCGAGGCCGGACCCACCGGCGAAGGCCCCTTCCTCGAGACGTTGGTGGCCGCGCTCGAGCGTGGCGTCCGCTGGCTCCTCGCCGCGTATCCGAGCATCCGGTCCGCTCGAGGCGATGGTCGAGCGCTTTCACGAGGCCCTCGCCCGCGTCGAGGACGCGCTCCCGCCGGCCGAGCGCGAGCGTCGCACCGCACGCATCGTGGCGATCCTTCCCCCTGACGTGCCTGGAGAGCTCGCCGAGGCCTGCGTCCGGCTCGAAGGCCTGCCGACGGCCCTCGACGTCGTGCACGTCGCGACCACGGCGAGCGTCGCACCCGCCGAAGCGTCGCCGCGGCGTACTGGAGCGCCCTCGAGATCGTCGACTTCACGTGGCTCCGCGCGGCCCTCGACGGTGCGGCCGGCGAGGATCGCTGGGAGCGCCGGGCCGCGGAGAGCCTCGGCGCCGAGCTCGACGAGCTCCGCCGCGACCTCACGCGTCAGCTCCTCGCCGGGAGCGGCGAGGTCCAGGCCCGGGTCGTGACCTTCCGGCTCCGCCATGCCGCCGCCCTCGAACGCATCCGGGCGCTCCAGGACGACCTCCGCAGCGCCCGCACCGTCACGCTCGCCGCAATCATGGTATTGGTACGCGAGCTCGGACGATTGGAGGAGGCGCCATGATCTTGAAGGTGCTGGTCGGTTTCTTGTTGGGGTTCATCCTCGGCGTCGCCGGGGCGGTCTTCATGGTGACGTCGGGCGCCGGCAACTACATCATCGCCGCCAACCCGCGCGTCCAGGAGCTCGAGGGCAAGATCCGCGAGCTCGAGGACCAGCGGACCTTCATGGCGCGGCGCCTCGAGGACGTGGCCGGCCGGAGCGAGCAGATGGCCAAGCGCTTCGAGGAGCTCGTCGGGCGCTTCGAGGCCGTGAGCCGTTCGACCGTCAAGGACACTGCCGCGGGCGAGCCCGCGCCCGCCAACTGAGTCATCCGACTGTCGCACCACTGCACCGACGAGCCGGGCACGTTCGTCCTCGACGTGGCGAGCTTGGCCCACGGGCCGGACGCCGTCGGCCGCCACGAGGGACGGGTGATCTTCGTCCCCGGCACCGCTCCCGGCGATCGGGTACGCGTCCGCGTCGTCGAGGAGCACGGAAACTACGCCCGCGCGGCGCTGATACATCGCTGCGCGCCCGGTCCCGTCCATCGCGATGCGCCATGTCCGTGGGTCGACCGCTGCGGCGGTTGCCCATGGCAGCACGTTGCGTACGCGACCCAGCTCGCCGCCAAAGAGGTGAACGTGCGCGAGGCGTTGGCCCGCATCGCCGGGGTCACGGCGACGGAGCCGCTGCCGATCATCGCCGCGCCCGCGGAATGGGCCTATCGCCATCGCATTCGTCTCCACGCCGGGGCAGGCGGTGCGCTCGGGTATCGTCGCCCGCGCTCGCACGAGCTGGTCGTGATCGAGCACTGCATGATCGCCGAGCCCGCGCTCTCGGCGGTCCTGGCGCCGCTCCGCGCGCTCGTGCCGGCGCTCGCGACCGCGCTCGCCGAGGTCGAGATCCTGACGAACGGGCGCGGCGGAGTCGTCGTCGACGCGACCGCGCACGGGCGCTTCCGCGAGCCCGACGAGCCCGTCATCGCTGCGTGGCTCGACGCGCACCCGACGGTCGCGGGCCTCGCGGTGCGCGGCCGCGACTGGGCGCGTCACTACGGCGCGACCGCGCTCGCGGTCGCCTCCGAAGCCGACGTGCCGCCGGCCGTGCAGCGCGCCGGGACCTTCACCCAAGTGAATCCGGAGGCGAACCGTCTCCTGGTGCGCACTGTCGTCGACTTCGCGGGCGCGGGCGCACGCGTGCTCGACCTCTTTGCGGCGCCGGCAACCTGAGCCTGCCGCTCGCACGGCGCGCGGCCGCCGTCATCGGCGTCGACCAGGACGCGGGCGGCGTCGCCGACGGCGCCGCAAGCGCCGCCGCGGCCGGACTCCGGAACGTCCGCTTCGAGGTCGGCGCCGCCGATCGCTTCCTCCGCAAGCGCGGGCTCGCGGACGCCGATCTCGTGGTCCTCGATCCGCCGCGCACGGGTGCGGCGGCCGTCGTCCAGCTGCTCGCCCGTCTCACACCCGCACGCGTGTTGTACGTCTCCTGCGAGCCGAGCACGCTCGCCCGCGACGTGCGGACGTTCGTCGCCGCGGGCTACGCCGTCCGGCGCGTGCAACCGATCGACATGTTTCCGCAGAGCGAGCACGTCGAGACCGTGCTCGAAGCCGTATTGACTGGTCGATAGTCGCCCGATACGGTCGTGATCGACGATCTGTTTGGGCGTAACTGATGGCAAACGAAGATAAAATCGCACGCGCCAAGGTCACGATCATCTCCGGCAAAGGAGTGTCGCAGACCATCAACTACCTGCTCGAGGATCGTGACGAGCTCGAGTGGGTGGTGGCCGTCGGACGCAACAAGAGCGGCGAGATCTTCTTCTACGACACCGGCGGCGACATCGTCGAAGACCTCGGCACGCTCGAGTACCTGAAGCAGCGCATCATTCGCGCCCACTTCGGCGACGAGCCGGAGTAATCCTCTCAGAGTTGGTCGGGCATCGTCGCGATCACCCGGTCGCCCTCGATGCGGAGCGGCACTCGGATGAGGAGTCGTCCGAACGGAGGCCCCGAGACGCACTCGCCCGTGTCGGGCTTGTAGAGCGCGCCGTGCGTCGAGCACACGACGTAGCATCCGGTCTCGTCGAGAAACCGTCCCTCGACCCAATCCATCGTGATCTCGACGTGGCGGCAGCGGTTGACCCACGCGTGCAGCTCGCCACCGACGTTCACGAGGAATGCTTCGGTCGGCTCGCCCGCAGTCGGCAGCAGGAACTTGCGTGTCGTGCCGGGCGCGAGATCTCCGACGAGACCGACCACGAGCTCGCGCGGCGATTGCTCCATGCAGGCAACTTGCCTACCATGCCCTCTCCGCCCCACCAATGGAGACTCCGCTTCCGAAGCTCCGTAGCATCGAAGCCTTTCCGGTCGACGTCGAACGCAAGCCGCTCGTGTGCCTGCGCGATCCACTGCGCTACGCGGCGGCGCCGTTGCTGGTCCCCTACCCCGCCTACTTCATCCTGACGCTCCTCGACGGCCGGCGCTCGGCCGCGGACGTCCAGCGCGCCTACACGCGTCAATACGGAACGCGGCTCGCCGACGGCGTGCTCGCGGAGCTGCCGTCAACGCTCGACGAGCATCATTATCTCGACTCGGCCCGCTTCGATGCGCGGCGGAATGCGGTCGATGGCGCGTTCGCCACGGCCGCGGTGCGACCGCCCGCCCACGCCGGCACGAGCTACCCTGACGACGCCGGCGCGTTGCGCGCGCACCTCGACGAGTTCTTCACCAACGTGACGCCTGCGCCGATGGGCGGGCGGCTCGCGGGTCTCGTGGCACCACACATCGACCTCCGCGTCGGTGGACGCGCGTACGGCCACGCCTATGCCGCCGTCGCGACGGCCCCGCCACCCGCTACGTGATCCTCGGCACCTCCCATGCCGCCGGCACGCGACGGTTCGCCGCCACCCGCAAGGACTTTGCGACCCCGCTCGGCACCGTCGCGACCGACCGCGCCTTTCTCGACCGCCTCGCCGCGCAGGTGCCCGGTGACCTCTACGCCGACGAGATCCTGCATCGCACCGAGCACGCGATCGAGTTCCAGGTAGTGATGTTGCAGCACGCCCTCGCCGCGCGGCCCTTCACCATCGTGCCGATCTTGGTGACCGCGTTCCACGACCTGATCACCCGGGGGCGCGCGCCCGACCACGACCCGGAGGTCGCCGCGTTCGTCGCAGCGCTGCGAGCGACGCTCGCCGACGACGACGCGCCGACCGTGGTCGTCGCCGGCGTCGACTTCGCCCACGTAGGTGCCAGTTCGGCGACCGCGACGGTCTCACGGCGGAGCTGCTCGCCGCGACCGAAGCCAAGGATCGGCGCTTGCTCGCACGCGCTCACGGCGGCGGACCCACACGCGTTCTTCGCCACGCTCGCCGCCGACGCCGATCGCACCCGCATCTGCGGCGCCGCACCACTGCTCGTCTTCCTCGAGCTGATGCGCGGCGTCCCCGGCCGCCTGCTCTGCTACGATCGGACGCGCGACGGAGCGACCCGGTCGGTCGTGACCTACGCGAGCCTCGCGTTCGGCGAGAGCTCACCGCCGCAGGCGCCGGCCGGTCTCCGATGAGCGCGCCGAGCCTCGCGGAGATCCGGAGCGCGCTCGCGGATCATGCGCCGCGCATCATTCGTCCGACCGCCAAGCACGCCGCGGTCGCCGCCGTGTTGCGCGCGTCGGGCGCCGAGGCCGAGCTGCTCTTCATCGAGCGCGCCGAGCACCCGCTCGATCCCTGGTCGGGCCACATGGCGTTCCCGGGTGGCCGCGTCGATCCCGAGGACGCGACGCCGCGTCACGCCGCCGAACGGGAGACGCTGGAAGAGGTCGGGCTCGATCTCGGACGCGCCGATCTGCTCGGCCGTCTCGACGACGTCGAGGGCGCGCCTCCCGGGTTCGACTCGCTCGTCGTCGGCGTTCGTCTACCACCTCGCGTCCCGCACGGTACCGACGCCGAACTACGAGGTGCGCGCCGTCCTCTGGGTTCCTCTCGCCCGTCTCGTGGACGCGAGCCGGCGTGTGCCCTTCTACTGGCCGCGCGCGCAACGCGAGACGCACTATCCCGGCATCCTCGTCGGCGAGCCCGAACGCCACGTCGTGTGGGGCCTCACCTACCGCTTTCTCGAGATCTTCTTCATGGCGATCGGCCACCAGCTGTAGGCGTCGCGGCTTCGTCAGAGTCGCGCGACCTCCGCGAGCGCACGCTCGAGCTCTGCAAGGGCGCTGCAGGCGACGACGGCGTCGACGTGACGCGCGTACGAGGCGATTACGCTGTCGCCGCCGTTCCAACGCTCGCGGGGATCCGGGTTCAACCAGAGCGCGCGCCGGACCCGCGCGCGCGCGCGCCGAGCAGGTCGGCGCGCGGAGGCCGGCGGTTGTTGCGCGCGTCACCGAGGACGAGCAGGACGGTGTCGCCGCCGAGGATCGTGGCGTGATCCTCCATCAGGTCGCGGAGCACCCGACCGAAGTCGAGCGCGCCATCAGGTCGAGCGGCGCTGCCGGCCGGACCTGTCCGGCGACGAACTCGATCTCGACGAGCCGGTCGACGAAGCCGAAGAGCGTCACGTGGCGAAAGTACGCGGCCGACGGCGCCAGGAGCGCGAGAAAGAAATCGGTGGCGGTCGCCGTCGACGCCGAGAGATCGCAGAGCGCCACGAGGTTGGGGCGTCCGGGTCGTCGGCCGCGATAGCGGCGCTCGAATGGGATTCCACCGCGCGGCACCGCGGCGCGTATGGTCCGGCGAAAGTCGAGCCGGCCGCTCGGGCGGGGTGCCAACCGACGGCGCACCCGGGCCGTGACCCGCGCCGCGATCGCACGCGCGAGCTCGCCGCACTCCGCCACGTCCGCAGCCGTCATGGCGCGGAAGGGCAACCGTAGGAGGGCGCGCTCGCGAGCGTAGCGCGCAGCGCGCCGCTCGCGTCCGCGGCGCCGCCGGAGTCGTCGCTGGCCCGCCCGTCCTCGACGCGCTGCGCGTCGGCGCCATCCCGCTCGTCCGCGGCGTCACCCGGTCGCCGCCACGCGCGTCTCGGGCGTCGTTCGCACCCTTGCCCGTTGGCTCGCGCGCCGACGGATCGCGACCGACGTCCCGTGGGTCGCTCGCGGCGGTCGATTCGGAGCTCGCACTCTTCCCCGCGGCGGCGGCTCGTCCGACGACACGCGCGCCGTCCGCGCTGCGCTCGCGCCTGCCGTCGCACGCGATCCGGCGCTCGCCGCAGCGCCGTCGCCCGTTCCGCTGCCACCACCCTCGCCCGCCGCCGCGCGCGCGCCGCGAGCGCGCGGACGGCGGCGCTCGGATGTGACGTCGCGTACCCGGGCCGGAAAGGTCGCATCGAACGCCGCGAGGAACACCCCACGGTCGCGCTCGTCCTTGACGAGGGTCGCCGCGAGCGCCTCCCGGAGCGCGCGCCGATCGATCCCCACCATCGCCACCGCCTGCGCGGCGTCGATGACCTCTGCGATGCTCACCGCGATCTCGGCCCGCCGGAGCGCCCCGACGAGCTGCTCGATCCTGACCTTCATACCATGCGAGGGCGCGAGCGGGTCGTGGCGGTCGTGCAGGGCTGCAGCAATCGCCGCGGGTGGATTCCCTGAGTTTTCACGGACTCAGATGGCATTCTGGTTGCTCCACAAAGCCGCATGCAAGGGAGTTGGCAACTCGCGTTCCTGGTCGCGATCAACACGGGCCTGCAGCTCTTCGACGGCGTCGCGACGTACATCGGATGGCAGCAGCACGGGAGATGAATCCGATCCTTTCGGCCGGCTTCGCGCGCTTCGGCGCCGGACCGACCCTCGTGGTCACCAAAGTCTTCGCGATCCTGCTCGTGCTGGTGCTCGCCAGCACCCCGCGCCGTTCGCTCGCCACTGCTGGGCTCCTGCTCACGTTCACGGCGTATGCGGCGTTCTCCTTCTTCCCCTGGGCCCAACGCCTCTTCTAGCGCAGGTTGCTGAAAAAGGGCGATCTGCTTCGTTGGTCGGTCGCTCGCTTGCCGTGCCCTCGGAGAGGGTGCGGCGTAGCTCCGCTACGCCTCCGCGCTCGCTTCCTCCGCGCCTCGCATCTCACCCTTTTTGAGCAACCTGCGGGGGCTGCCTTGAGCGCATGGTGAGGCGTCGCTTCGCTCCGCCTTTCCATTCGGATTTGATGACTACCCCGACGCAGATCGGCCTCTTGCGGCAATCTGCTAACGCCGCGTGCGGAGTGCAGCTACCTTCGGCTCCGCCTTGCGGATGTCCTCCTCGTGCTTGAGGAGCACGGCTAGGGTTCGGCGGACCGGTTCGGGCGCTAGCTCGCGGATGTCGAGGGCTACTAGGGCGCGGGCCCAGTCGAGGGTTTCGGCGATGCTTGGGGATTTTTAGGCCGAGCTTGCGGAGCTGGGATACGAAGTCGGCGACTCTTGCGGCGAGGTCGGCGTCGAGTGTCGGTACTTTGAGCGCGAGGATCTCGCGCTCTTTCTCGACGCCCGGGAAATCGAGATAGAGGTGGAGGCAGCGGCGCTTGAGGGCCTCCGAGAGCTCGCGCCGCTGATTCGAGGTGAGGATCACGACCGGCCGCTCACGGGCCGCGATCGTGCCGAGCTCGGGAACGGTCACCTGGTACTCGGCGAGCACCTCGAGCAGGAACGCCTCGAGCTCCTCGTCCGCCTTGTCGACCTCGTCGATCAATAGGACCGTGCGCTTGGGCGCGCTTATGGCGCGCAACAACGGGCGCTCGAGGAGATACTCGCGGGAGAAGATGTGACCCTTGAGCTCGTCCCACGCCGACGCCTCGCGGTCGGCCTGCAGGCGCATCAGCTGCTTCTGGTAGTTCCACTCGTAGAGCGCGTGGGCCGCATCGAGGCCCTCGTAGCACTGCAGGCGGATGACCTCGGTCGCGAGCATCGCCGCGACCACCTTGGCGAGCTCGGTCTTGCCGGCCCCGGCCGGGCCTTCGACCAGGAGCGGCTTTTCGAGCACCAGCGCCAAGTAGACGACGGTCTCGACGCGCGCGGTCGTGACGTAGCGGGCCGCCGCCATGCCCGCGTGCACCGCCTCGGCCGTGATCTCCATCGGACTCCGTCCGTCAGGCGAGCCCGTAGAAGACGAGACCGGTCAGCAGCTTCGGGAAGAAGTACGTGGACTTCTCCGGCATCGTGAGGCCCGCGAGCCCGACGGCGCGGAGATCGCCGACGCTCGTCGCCGGCAGGAAGAACGCGGCGGCCGCCTCGCCCTGCTCGACCACGCCGAGGGCACGCGTCGCGTCCTGGGTGTACGTGAGACCGGGCGCGCCGCCGCGGTCGCCGATCGGCAGCTGGAGGATCCCGGCGAGCACGATCTGGTGCAGCACGGTCACGTCGAGCACCCGCAGCTCGGCGGGCGCCGACGTGGCGAACGGCAGCGCGCTCGTCGGAGCCACACAGAGCCAGAGGCTCTTGGCACCGGCGACCGCGACCCCGAGGTGCGCCGTGTCGCTGGTGCGATCGTGGGCCGCGGCCGCCAAGCGCGCCTGCATGACGGCGAGCCCGTCCGTCGACCAGGGCAGGTCCTCGATGGTGAAGTGCTCGGCGAGCGCGCCGCGGAGGCCTTCGGGCACGAGCGCCAGCGTCTTCAGCACGCGGTGGGTCGGGAAGATCACGAGACCCGAGTCTTCCATCGTCGTGAGGTAGCAGAGCACGTAGTCGTAAGGCGCTTCGCCGGGCGCCGGCGCCGCGGACCCCGCGGCGGCGCGTTGCTCGTCGCGATAACGGAGCGCCGTCTCGTAGCGGTGGTGACCGTCGGCGATGAACACCTCGTGCGGTGCCACCGCCGCGGCGATCTGCGCGATCAGAGCCGCGTCGTCGATCCGCCACATCCGGTCGTGCGCGCCGTTCTTGCCGCGGACGTCGACGTCGGGCGGACGAGTCGTCGGCACCAGCGCCGGCAGATCGAGCTCGGGCGCCGACACCAAGCCGAAGATCGGCGACAACGACACCCGACACGCCTGGAGGAGCGCGTAGCGGTCGTCCTTGGCCTTCTGCAGCGTCCGCTCGTGCGGCCGCACCTTCCCGGACTCGAAGCTCTCGACGCGGAGCGCCCCGATCACGCCGATGCGCTCACGCATCGTCCCGTCGGGGAGCGGAAAGCGCTGCGCGTAGAGATAGAGCGCGGGCGATGCCTCCGCGGCGACCGCGCCCGCGGCGCGCCACTCTGCGAGCGTCGCGGCCGCGCTGGCGTAGGGATCCGCCTCGCGGCTCAAATCGATGCGGACGACGTTGTAGGGGCTCTGGGCGTAGAGGCGATCGCGCTCGGCGGAGTCGATGACGTCGTAGGGCGGTGCGGTCACGGCGGCGGGATCGCCGACGACGCCGGCGTCGTAGCGCAATCCCGGGAACGGTCGAAAGATGGCCACGGAATTTCCTTCAGGATTCGATGTGGAGTGGTGTCGACCCGAGGACGCGGCGGAGCTCGTCGATCGAGGTCGCCCCGCGGCGAATGACCCGCGCCGCGTCGTCGGCGACGAGTAGCACGGTGGACCCGAGCCCGCCAGCAAGACGGCCGCCCTCGACGTACGCGACGTGCGTGCCGAAGTAGGCCTGCGCCGTCGCCACGTCGAGCGCGGGCGGGGACCCGCCGGGGTTGGCGCTGGTCGCGGTGATCGGCTCGCCGAGCGCCTTCACGAGCGCCTGGGCGACCGGATGACTCGAGATGCGGACCCCGATCCGTCCGCTCCCGCCGGTGAGCGCGGGCGGCAGATCGGCGCGCGCGGGCAGCACGAGCGTCAACGGGCCCGGCCAACAGCGCGCCATCGAGACGCATCGCCAGGGCGGGCACGCGCGCGACCACGGAGGTGAGCATGGCCGTATCCGCGACGATCAGCGCGATCGGCTTCCCGGCGTCGCGGCCCTTGAGGCGCGCCACTGCGTCGACCGCCGAGCGCGCGAGCGCGCGCGCCCCGAGCCCATAGAAGGTCTCGGTCGGGTAGACGATGGCGGCGTCCCGCCTGAGTGCGGTGAGCGCCTCGTCGAGGTCCGCAACGGGCGGCATGGACGCTCCTCGCTATCCGCGGCCACCGCAGGGTGCAAACACCGTCCTGACGAACGGACGGCGCTCCGCTGAAGCGGACAGTCGCCCCACGCTCGGCGCGCCGATCGGCCGCGAAAACGACGCGAGGACCCGTGGCCTCGGACATGCAAGTGAGCCCCCAATCGTTCGACGATGTTGCCCCTGGAGGACACATGACGGAGGCAGTCCCGGCACCCGACGCGGCCGCACGATTCGAGGAAGCGCGGCGCATGCTGGTCCTGTCGGCGCTCGCGTATCGGGGCTTCGACGGCGGCCTCACGCCGCGCCTCCAGGCCGAGCGTCTCGAGGGCGCGGTCACGCGTGGACTCGTCAACCTCGCGAGCGTCGGCGGCACGTGGAGCTCGTGTGGGGCCCGATCGCCTACCGGGCGCCGTTTTCGCTCGTCGACGACAGTCTCATGTACGTCGTGCGCGGTCGCGCCGATCCCCACGAGTACGTCGTCGTCGTGCGCGGCACCAATCCGGTCTCGCCGTTCGACTGGCTGTTCGGGGACTTCTGGGTCGGCGTCCAGGCGCCGTGGGAGCACCACGCGGAGACCCGGGCGGCCGGCGCCACGATCTCCTTCAGCACGCTGCTCGGCTTGAACCTCTTGCAGATCATGCAGGCACCGCCACCGCCGGCCGGCGTGATCGGCTCGCTCGGCCAATGCGTGATCGCGCGCCTCGGCGACGCCGGCGATCAACTCCGCGCATGGCTCCGGCCGCTCGCGGCCGGTCTGACCTCGGAGGTCGTCAAAGTGCGCGATCGGGTCTTGCCGCTCATCGCCGAGATCCAAGATCTCCGGCGCACGATGGCGGCGAACGATCCCGCCGTGCCGCTCCGGGCATCGCTCGAGGCGTGGCGGTCGAGCAAGCGGCGCACGGTGCTCCGGGGGATCGGCGACGCGATGGCGCTCGTCGGTGACGATCAATCCTTCAACGCGCTGCGCTTCCTCGCCGGAGGCGCGCGTCTCCGCGAGAGTCTCACGCCGGGCGTCACCCTGGTCGCGTTCCTCCAAGCGGCCGTCACCGCCGGCGGCGGGCGCCGGTCCGCGTCACGGTGACCGGGCACAGCAAAGGCGGTGCGCTCGCGCCGACGCTCGCGCTCTGGCTCGCCGACACGCAGGGTCCGGCCGCGAACGACGACGTCGTGGCATGGGATCCCGAGCGCCGCGCCACCGTCCACAGCATCGCCTTCGCGGGGCCGACCGCGGGGAACGCCGCCTTCGCGGCCCACTCCGACGCGGTCATCGGCGCGCGTTGTCATCGCGTCGTGAACCCCCTCGACGCGGTCCCGCAGGCGTGGGCGCTCGACACGTTCACGACCATCCCGACGCTCTACCGCGCTGCCGCCCCGATCGGCATCGTCGCCGACCTCTGTGCCGAGATCGCCGCTGACGGCGCGCGCTGGGGCTACACGCACGTCGGCACACACGTCACCAACCTCGCCACGCACGAGGACCCGCTCTACGACGATTTCCTCGCGCAGGCGGGCCACCAGCACATGGCCGCCTATCTCGAGGCCTTCGGTCTCGGCGGCGACTTCCCGGACGTTCTGAAGTTCTTCAATCCGCTGGCGTAGGCGGCATCGAAAACACGCGCCGTCGCACCGACGGAACCGCGAGCGGTGAGGTCCATGGCGACGGTCGGCGGACGGTCGGAGCACGCCGACCGTCGCCGCGTCGCGAATCTAAAGAATCACGGGCGTCTCCGCCACCGCGGCGCCGAAGACGGCCGCGAACAGGCCTTCCATCCGATCGCCGGGCCGGAACTCGCCGATCGAGCGCGACACCCCCCGGCTCGCCGTGCCACACGGCGTGCACCGACCACGGCGGGAACACGATCGACTCGCCGGCAACGAGCCGGCGCTCGCGGCCGTCGACGCGGCAATAGAGCGTCCCCGCAACGACCTCGATGGACTCCTCCTCGGGATGGGCGTGGTCCTCCGCAGGCGGCGTCGGCGTGCGTGCGTCGTACTCGAAGCGGAACAACGCGCCGGAGGAATCCGCCGCGTCGACCAAGACCGTCACGCAATCACCGGTCGTCGGATGGATCAAGGTTTTCGTAGTCATGAGTGCGCCTCCTTTCGTAGTGGGCACTCTGTGGCGACCCGCTCCTGACAGCGTGGTGTCAGGAGAGAACTGGGCTCAGGCGAGGCCGCGCGCGGTCACGCGTGCCATCAGATCGGCGAGCATGCGGCCGGGCTCCGACCCGAAGGTGCGGCGGAGGATCGTGAGCTCGCGGATGCGATCGAGGCGGAAGAAGCGGAAGTCGGTGCGCAGCTCGCACCACGCCCCGACGAGCCACACCGGCCCGTAGAACCAGAGCGTGAGCGGGCGGATGCGGCGGCGGGTCTCGACGCGCGCGTCGTCGCGATATCGGACGCGGATCACGCGATGATCGCGGATGGCGCGCCGGAGGAGCGCCAGGTCGAACCGCAACGGTTTTCGGAGATCGGCGATGGCGCCCACAACGTTGGGTCGGCGAGCAGATGCCGCAAGTGCTCCGGCAACACCGCCGCGATGCGATCGACCGCGGCACTCGCGGCCCGCGCGAGCTCGGAGTCGCTCCAGCGTTGAACGACGCGCGCGCCGAATACCAGCGCCTCGAGCTCGTCCGGCCGGAACATGAGCGGCGGCAGGTCGTAGCCCTTGCGCAGCACGTAGCCGACGCCGGCGGCACCCTCGATCGGGACGCGACAAGCGATCAGGTGCTGGATGTCGCGGTAGATCGTGCGCTCGCTCACCTCCAACCGCTCCGCGATCGCACGGCACGTGAGCACGCGCCCGCGCCGTAAGAGTTGGATGATCTCGAACAGGCGATCGGCCCGCCGCCACGGCTTCGTTACACCGCTTGCGCGGCGCGACACCAGCACCGCCTATCGCGCCCGCGCGCCGACGCCGAATACGGCCAGCGCGTGGCGCACGCCCTCGCGCTCGCGTAGCACCTTTGGGGGATGCCGACGGACCGTTTCGTCGGCATCCCCGCCTTTGTCGACGGGGCCGAAAGGCGATAGGACCGCCGGACCAGCATGGCCGCGCCGGCTCCGGATTCTCCTTCGGTCGACGGATCCACACCACACACTGCGAGGCACGGCACCGGCCTCGCGGTGCTCGGGCTGGCGGCCCTGGGTGTCGTCTACGGCGACATCGGCACCTCGCCGCTCTACGCCATCAAGGAGTGCTTCGCGGGCGAGCACGGCCTGCACGCCGACCCACGCCAACGTGCTCGGCATTCTCTCGCTCGTCTTCTGGGCGCTCCTGATCGTCGATCGTCGTCAAGTACCTGACGTTCATCATGCGCGCCGACAACCACGGCGAGGGCGGCATCCTGGCGCTCCTGGCGCTGCTCCGACCCGCCGATCACGCCGCGCTCGCACGCTCATCACGCTCGGGACTCTTCGGCGCCGCGCTCCTCTACGGTGACGGCGTCATCACGCCGGCAATCTCGGTGCTGAGCGCCGTCGAGGGCCTCGAGGTCGGCGCGCCGCACCTCGAGCCGTTCGTGCGTGCCGATCACGATCGTGCATCCTCGCCGGGCTCTTCTTCGTGCAGCGGCGCGGCACGGCGCGGCGTCGGCGCGGTGTTCGGACCGGCGACGCTCGTCTGGTTCGTCAGCATCGCCGCCGCTCGGCCTCCCGTGGGTGATCCGCGAGCCCCGGGTCGTCATGGCGTTCGACCCGCGCCACGGGGCACGCTTCCTGCTCGACGCACGGGTACCACGGATTTCTCGTGCTCGGCTCGGTCGTGCTCTGCATCACCGGCGGCGAGGCGCTCTACGCCGACATGGGACACTTCGGCGCCCGCCCGATCCGGCTCGCGTGGTACACGATCGTCTTCCCGGCGCTGCTCCTGAACTACCTCGGCCAGGGCGCGCTTGCTGATCAGCAGCTGCGACGGTCCCGAGGGCATCGCCGCCGCCGCGTGTCAGGCCGCCGTCGAACGGCCGTTCTTCGAGCTCGTCCCGTCGTTCCTCCTCTATCCGATGGTGCTGATCGCGACCGTCGCGACCGTCGTCGCGTCGCAGGCGCTCATCTCGGGCGCCTTCTCGCTGACGCAGCAGGCCGTGCAGCTCGGCTTCGTCCCGCGCGTCGCAGATCATCCACACCTCGGCGACGACCGAGGGACAGATCTTCGTGCCGAGCGTGAACGGCGCGCTCGCGGTCGCCTGCATCGCGGTCGTCGCTGATCGCGGGCAGCTCGTCGCGCTTGGCGGCGGCGTACGGCATCGCGGTGACCGGCACGATGGCGGTCACGTCGATCCTGTTCTACGCCGTCGCCCGTCGGCAGCTGGGGCTGGTCGCGCCTGCGCGCGCGGCAGCTCGTCGCGCTCTTCCTGACCGTCGACCTGGCGTTCTTCGGCGCCAACCTCGCCAAGCTCTTCCACGGCGGCTGGTTCCCGATGGTCGCGGCGCTCGGCGTCTTCAGCCTCATGACCACCTGGCGGATGGGCGCGCACTGGCGCTTCCGCGAGCTCTCGAAGGTCCGCATCAAGTTCGAGGACTTCTTCACCAGCCTGAAGCTCCAGCCGCCGTCGCGCGTCAAAGGCACGGCGGTCTTCATGACCCAGGACGCCGAGGGCACGCCGATGGCCCTCCTCCACCAGCTGAAGCACAACCAGGTGCTGCACGAGCAGGTGGTCCTGCTCACCATCCTCACGTTGAACGAGCCGACGGTGCGCAGAGGACAAACGCGTAAGCGTGACGCAGCTGCACGCCGGCTTCTGGCGCGTGATCGGCCGCTACGGCTTCATGGAGACGCCGAACGTCCCCGAGGTCATGAAGCGCGCGGCCGCCCAAGGGCTCGCGACGTACCGCGGCCGCACCAGCTACTTCCTCGGCCGCGAGACCTTCATCGCGACCGGCCGCTCGAACATGCCGCGCTGGCGCCGCGCGCCTGTTCGCGTTCCTCGCCCGCAACGCCCGCTCGCCGACGGAGTTCTTCGGCATCCCCGCCAACGAAGTCGTCGAGCTCGGCGCGCAGATCGAGATCTAGTCGCGCTTCGGTTCCGCGGGAGGGCGGGTGAGTTCTCCGCTCGCGAATTCTGCTCCCAAGCGCGTACTGCCCGTCTCGTCGTATCGTCTTGCGCACACGCGCGGCGCCACTTCGCTCCGAACCCACCCGCCCCCGCGGAGCGCACCTGGCACGGCATCCAAGAGGTCAGGCCATGAGCGCATGCAAGCGTCGAGGTGCGGGAGAACCGACCCACTCCCGCCCGCCGGTACCCGACAGTCTTGGGGTCATCATCCTAGTCCGCGTCTCTGGCGGCGATCGCGTCACTGCCCTCATTTGCGAGGATATTTGCGTTGTCTCGTTGCATGTGCCAGGAGCGTCGCGCCATGGCTTCGCGCACACCCAGCTTTCGCATGGGCGAGGTCGGGGCGGTCCTCGGCGCCAGCCCCGACACCGTCCGCCGGCTCGCCGACGCCGGGAAGCTCAAGACCAAGCGCACGCCGGCGGGCCATCGCGTCGTCGACGGTCCCGAGCTCGCGCGCTTTCTCGTGGCCAACCTCGAGTCGCCCGACGACGAGGTCGTCGTCGCGCAGTCCGCGCGCAACCGCTTTCCCGGCATCGTCACCCGCGTCATCATGGACAAGGTGGCGGCGCAAGTCGAGATCCATGCCGGCCCGCACCGCGTCAGCTCTCACTGATGACGCGCGAAGCCGCCGACGAGCTCGGGCTCACCCGGGCATGCGGGCTGATCGCCGCGGTCAAGGCCACCAACGTCGTGATCGAAGTCCCAGGTCCGAGGAGAAAGGGCATAGTCAGCATGATTCGCGATTCACCAGTCGACTCGTAGCCTGCTCACGAGCCTCGTCGTGCTCGCCACCGACCGTTCGCCGCCCGGCGCCGCTGACGGGCGTCGCTCTCTCGTGCTTCGCGGCGGCGTCGCTCACGGCTCCTCGTTCCGCGCCGTCGCGACCGCCTTCGAGTCCACGTCATCCCGGCACCAAGGTCGCGCCTCAACTTCGCGGGCTCGCCGACGCTCGTCCAGCAGATCCGCGAGGGCGCGCCTGCCGACGTCTTCGCGTCGGCCGACGAGGCCAACATGCAGAAGCTCGTCGACGCCGGCGCGGTCGCCGGATCGCCGCAGGTCTTCGCGCGGAACCTGCTGCAGATCGCGGTCGCCAAGGGCAACCCGCATCACATCGCCGGCCTCGCCGACCTCGCGACACCCGGGCCTGATCGGTCGTCCTCTGCGGCGAGAGCGTGCCGTGCGGCCGCTACGCGCTCGAGGCGTTCACGAAGGCCGGCGTGACGCCGCCGGCCGGGAGCCGTGAGCTCGACGTCAAGGCGGTGCTGACCAAGGTCGCGCTCGGCGAGGCCGACGCCGGCATCGTCTACGTCACCGACGTGCGGGCCGCGAGCGACAAGGTCGAGGGCGTCGGTCTCCCCACCACCCAGAACCCGAGCGCGCGCTATCCGATCGCCGCACTGCGCGAAGCGCGGCACACGGCGACGCCGCAAGCTTTCATCGCGTTCGTGCTATCCGATCCTGGGACGAAGATCCTGGGAGAGTACGGATTCCTGCCGCCCTGACATCGCGTCGCCGCGAGCGACCGCCGCTCGCCCGTCGTCGTCTGGCGGTCGATCGCCGCCTTTTTCGCCCCTGCCGCTCGTCGGCCTGCTGTGGCGGCGCGCCGCTCGCGACCCTGTGGACGGAGCTCACGGCGCCCCCGATCGTCGAGCGCGCTCCGGCTCTCGCTCGTCTGCTCGCTCGCCGCGACCCGTGATCTCGGTGCGTGTTCGGTCTGCCGCTCGCATGGATCCAAGCCGCGTACGGCTTCCCGGCCAACGCGCTGCTGCGCGCGATCACGACGCTGCCGATCGTGCTGCCGCCCGTCGTCGCCGGGCGTCGCGCTCCTCGTCGTGTTCGGGCGGCGTGGCATGCTCGGCGCCTGGCTCGATGCGCGACTCGGCATCCGATTGCCGTTCACGGCCGCGGGCGCGGCGCTCGCCGAGACGTTCGTCGCCATGCCGTTCTTCGTGCTCACGATGGAATGGGCGCCGCGCTCGGTCGACCGCCGGTTGGAAGAGGTCGCGCGACGCTCGGGCGTCGCGCTGGACGGGTCTTCCGGCGCGTGACGCTGCCACTCGTGCGGCCGTCGCTGCAGGCGGGGCGATCCTCGCGCGGCGCGGCGCTCGGCGAGTTCGGCGCCACGATCACGTTCGCCGGCAACGTCGAGGGCTGACACAGACGCTGCCGCTCGCCGTTTATCTGGCGCTCGAGACCAATCCCGAGTCGGCGTTCGTCCTGAGCCTCGTCCTCCTCGCCGTCTCGCCTCCGTCTTGATCGGCTCTGCGGCGCCGCTGGCTCACTGTGACCATGAGCCTCGACGCCGACATCGCCGTCCGTTTCGACCGCCTGGCGCTCGACGTGCAGCTTCGCGTCGCGAGCGGCGAGGTGGTGGCGCTCGTCGGTCCGAGCGGCGCCGGCAAGACGACGGTGCTGCGGGCGATCGCGGGCCTCGCGCGCTCACGAAAGGCCGCGCATCGCGCTCCGACGGCGCCGTGCTACGAGGACACCGGCGACCGCGAGTAGTCCCGCCGGAGCGCCGGAACCTCGGCGTCGTCTGTTCAGGACGCCCTGCTCTTTCCGCACCTGACGGTCGCTCGACAACGTCGGCGCCGGGCTGTGGTTCACCGGCACGTCCCGTCCGATCGCGCGGGCGCGCCCGCGAGCGGCTCGAGCGCATCGGCATCGCCGGCCCGCCGCGGCGATGCCGTCGGCGCTAGCAATGTAACTGAACGAAGTAC
>ERZ1370068.9346-contig-8131_pt1 | contig 25899 bp, 42 predicted proteins | sample MGYA00561227_ERZ1370068 | MGnify/ENA primary metagenome ERZ1370068 (study PRJEB38410, sample SAMEA6850437) | metagenome | study: Metagenomic assessment of the ecological functions of the soil: analysis of the soil microbiota associated with the...
AGTTACGTATTGCTAACTGACAACCCTGAGACTTGAGATTCGACCTCGCGGACCAAAAGCGGTGCCAATCCCTCGGTCGGCTCATCCATCAATAACAGTTCAGGGTTGGTCATGAGGCCGCGAGCGATCGCCAGCATTCTGTTGCTCCCCGCCTGAGAGCTTGCCCGCCCGGTTCCCGCGCCGCTCACGAAGACGCGGGAAGAGCTCCATCACGCGTTCGACTGTCCAGCGGCCGCCGTTGCTTTTATTAGCAACCAGGAGGTTCTCGAGAACGGTGAGGGAAGGGAAGACGCGGCGACCCTGCGGCACCAGCCCGAGGCCCAGAGTGACGACTACGGTTCGAGGGCCACGCGGTGATGTCGCGCTCCTTAAAAGAGCACGTGACCTTGGCGCGGCGGCGTGAAGCCGATGATAGAGCGAACTAACGTGGTTTTTCCCATTCCGTTTCCGCCCGAGGATGCCTACGACCTGACCGCGCTCCATACTGAGCGAGATTCCTTGGAGGATGTGGCTATCGCCGTAGTAGGTGTGAATGTCCCTTATTTCCAGCATGGCGTCGTAGTGCGTTTCTCCATGCATTACGCGTCTTCCAGACCGGCGCCAAAGATAGATTTCTTGCACCAGCGGGTTGGACTTGACCTCGTGACTGAAGCCGTCAGCGACGACCTTCCCGTAGTGCAAGACCGTGATTCGATCGGTTAGCTCGAAGGCGACGTCCATATCGTGCTCGATGACCAACAGGGTCATGGCGGAATCGAGCTTTTAAGAAGAGCCGTCATCATGTGCGACTCTGCCGGCGACAACCCCGCGGTGGGCTCATCCAGAGGAGGAGCTTCGGCGCTCCAGCCAGCGCAAGCGCGATCTCAAGCTGGCGCTGCTCACCGTGGGAGAGGTCGCGGACAATCTCGTTTTCTTTTTCCTGGAGCCCGACGGTTTCAAGCACGGAGCGAGCCCGAGCGAAATGTTCGGTATAGCGAGACAGAGCACGATGAAGGTGGAGCTTCGCGGGGGTTAAGCGCCTGAACCGCGAAGAGACAGTTGTCCAACACGGTAAGGCGGGGGAAGAGATTGGTGATCTGATATGTTCTAGCGAGGCCGAGCGCTGCACGACGGTGAGGAGGCAAACGCGTCACGTTCTGGCCAAAGAGAGTGATTCGTCCTTCGGTCGGGCGCGCCTCGCCGCTGATCAGACTCAAACAAGGTAGTCTTTCCGGCCCCGTTCGGCCCGATCAGGGCTCGACGCTCGCCGGTTGCCACCGCAAGGCTCACGTCGTCCACGGCGCGAAGACCCTCAAACGCCTTCGAGACGTTCGAGAGGCTCAGAGCGCGGGATGGGCGAGTCAGCCACTAACGACTCACGTTTGGTCACTTCCCGGTGGGGTTAATCTATATCCATTTACTTTCACCCACGGCGTTGACCTGACTTTTGTTTGCTGCCGCCTCGCACCGGTATCTCCGCCTCCACTTGTAAAGAGAGGCCAGGGAGATTTTCGAACCGCTCCCGCTGCGCCAGTAATTTAAAATCCCCTCATTCCCCCCTGAAGGTGTGAAAAATTTAGGAGACACAGAGGTTCGATTCGCGAATGCGATTTTGTTGCGATGGACTTACCCTAGTCTATTTTCATGAAAAGTTATAAGCCATCAATTGCTTCCTCACGGCCTTATTATTGTGGCCCCCATGGCCGCCAGAGGATTCGTTTTGTGGTTTCCTTCTACGCTTGAGCCAACCGTTGGGGTTTCCAACAAAGACGAATCCACTGGCAAATATTGTAGGTGAGGCAAGCCCACAGGGCTTCCAGCCTGACCTTGACCACACCGCGCAAGTGAAACTGACGCAGACCCATTTTCTCTTTGATCCAGGCATTGGGAAACTCGGCTACCCCGGCGCGCTCCTTATAGATCTTTCGGGCCTCTTCGGTCTGCATCTTCGCTTCAAAGGCCGCCAGTTGAGCGGTCTTCTCCTGGCGCACCAACGAGCGCCCTTTCTTGGTCTTGGGACAACAGCGAGCCTGAAAAGGACAGCTCTGACAATCCGCCGGTCGCGCCCGGTAGCGACGCCGCACCCAGCCTTTTTGTCGCTCCTCTGTTTCAAAGCTCAAAAGCTTTTGTGCGGGACAGGTGTAATGGTCAGTACTGAGATCATAACAAAAGGCCTTGGGATAAAACTCTCGACTGACGCCGCGACGCTTCAATGGATCTTCCCATGGGGCCTTTCTCGTCTCTCGCAACGGGCCGATCAAGTCGATCTTTTCTCTGCCATTGCCTCAATGGTCGGCTGCGTCGGATAGGCCCCGTCCGCCACCATCTGCTCGGGCTTTTGCCCCAGGTTACTTTCGATTCGCTCTACCGCCGCTTCCAATTCTCCCGCGTCGCTGGAGGACTGGCTCACTCCAACCCCCACAATCACCTTCGCCTTGGCATCGGTGGAAATCTGGATGTTGTAGGCCGGACCAAAAGCCCCTTTGGCCTGTATCATGTTGCGCGCCTGGGGTCCGTGGTACTGGCCCGCAGTTCTTTTTCTTCCCCTTGGCCTCCTCCTTCGCCAACTCCTTGGACCGAGCACCTTCAAGCTCGCTCCAACTCTTTAAGCGCCTGCTCCAGCCGCTCTCTGCTTTTCACGCAGCGCTCGCTTTCGAGCCTGAGCCACCCCTTGACTCAGTTGCTCCGAGTGTGGATCTCCCATGGCTGCAACCTGCTCCTGAGCCTGCCTAAGATGACTTTCGAGGGTGGTTTTGCGCCGAAAGCTCTTATCGGCTGCCGAGGCCTTGATCTTGGTTCCATCGTGCATCACGCGCTTAAGCGTGATCAGTCCCTGATGGCTGAGCACCCCAAGACCTCGATGAACAATCCATCAAGCGCCTGTTGATGCTCAACGCGAAAGTCCGCCAGCGTGTGATAATTGACCACCTCCATCCCCGTCAGCCATTGATAGGCCGGATGATACTCACACAAGCGTGCAATCTCTCGCGCCGAACTGACTCCATCCTTATAGGCATAGATCCACAAACTCATCAGCACCTTGGGATCCCACACCGGTCGGCCCGCTTCTCCTTCCAACGCGCCAACCTCGGCATAAAAAGGCTCCAAATCCAACTTGCCGACCAACTCCCAGATGGCTCGCACCGCATGCTCTTCGCCCACAAGCTTCTCTACATCCACCGGGCGCAAAAGCAGTTGGTTTCGTTCGACGGGTTTGCACCGAACGGTTTTCCCTCTCGATCCTGCTCAAGGGGTTTATCGTTTGGCATGGGATTTCCTCGACGCCGCCCGGGCCTCAGTCCGTGTTATGCGTAAGCTCCATTTATTCTCCACCACCCAGTCAATGCTCTCGCCTTTTTCCAGTTCTAGAGCTTGAGCCAAAGCGGCCGGGCAAATCAGATAGAACTGTCGCTGGCCGTTGGCCCGCTCGACGACTTGGATTTTGGTTAGGTATCCCATACAAACGCCTCCGCTATCGAAGATGGGAGGCCAGTGTATCATAGTTATATGCATATGACAGTTAAATTTTACAATTTTTCACAGCTCCCCTTTGCCAAAGGGGGAATAAAAATTCCTCTTCATCGAGACAGAGACGTTTACGATCGAATCCAAGGTCATTCACCCGCTTGGCAAAAAAGGCTAGGGGAGACTCTTCGTGTTCATAAGAATTCTACCGAAGTCTCATCAAAAACCCTTCATCCCCTTGCAAAGAGGAAGGTGACGGCAGTCCTTAACAGTACTTGCATGCTGGGCAGTTCCGATCATAAACAGGCTGCTTCAGGAACTCTTCCGGCTTGTACTTCCAAAACTGCGAGACCGCAGGGAAGGTTTGGATCACCGTGTTCCACAGCTCGCCGTCCTTCTTCTCAACCTTGCGGACATAGACGGTTTCGATCGGATTAGCATAAGCATCGAGCTTAATCGGTCCTCGCGGCGCATCGGGAATCTCTACCCTCCTGAGCGCGGCGAGGAACTTCTCCTTGTCCTCAACGTTCCCGCCGACGGCCTTAACTGCCTCGTTGATCCACCGCGCCGCCGTGTAGCTCGCCTCCGCGTAGTATCCGGGAACTTTTCCGTACTTCGTCCGGAATTCTTTGACAAACCGCCTATTGACCGGCGTGTCGATCGCGGCGCTGTAAATCATCGGCGTGATCGCGCCTACCGCCTCGTCGCCGAGCGAAGGAAAAACAAACTCATCAAAACTCGTTCCGCCTCCGATGAGCGGCAATCTCGCCTTCAGCCCCGCGTCCTGGTACTGCTTGGGAAACCTCAGCGCTGACGCCGCAACCATGACGGCGAAGACTGCGTCGGCATCGCGCTTGATCTGCGCCAGATAGGGGCCGAAGTCCGTGGTGCCGAGGGGCGGCCACAGTTTTTGAACGATCTGCCCGCCGGCTTCTTCGAAGGTCCGCTGGAAGCCGCCGACCTGTTCCCAGCCAAACGCATAGTCCATCGCAACCGTCACGACTCTCTTGTAGCCCAGGCTCTTGTGCACCCATTCGCCGAATGGATGGTTGGGCAGGCTTGAGGTCCAGCCGGAGCGGACGGCCCACTTCACGGGCTTGCGCTGTGTGAGATCATCAGCCGACACTACGGCCCAAACGGTGGGCATCTGGTACTCATCCACCTTTGGTGCGAGCGCGTAGCCCTCATTCGCGAGAAAAATGCCGGCCACGGCATGGACCTTGTCGCTCTCCGCCAGCTTCCTGAGCTTAGTCAAGGCCGCGGCGGGATCCCCTTGGGTATCTTCGATAATCACCTCTACCTTCCGCCCGGCTATCTGGCTGCCGATCTCCTCGAGGTACATCATGAAGCCGTTCGACATGTCCTTGCCGACTGCGGCGCCCCCACCCGTCATCTGCGTGAGAAAACCCAGCTTGATGGGGCCCTTCTGCGCCCGTCCCGGGCTCGGTCCGGACATGACGAGAGCTACGACCACTGAGAGCGAGACGATTAGCTTCTTGTTCATACCGATCCTCCTTTTACTTTAGGTTGATCTCTATGCTTCGGAACGTAACGGGCCGGTTCTTGTCCGCCGCGCCCAGTGAATTACGGCTCCCACGATGCCTTCGGGGGCGTAGACGATCGTGGCGATATAAACAGCGCCCAGGATTAAAAGCCAGCGATGGGTGTAGACAGAGACCAGGTTCTTGAGAAACACGATGATGGTAGCTCCCAGTGCGGGGCCGAGCAGTGTCCCGCGGCCGCCCAAGGCGACCATCAGCAGCACTTCTACCGAAGTCGCCAGCTGAAGATCCGCAGGGCTGACGAAGCCGTTGTAATAGGCCCACAGCACTCCCGCGAAGCCAGCGAAACCGCCCGCAATCACAAAGCCGATGTACTTGTGAAGCCACACGTGATAGCCGAGCGTTCTCATGCGCGACTCGCTCTCCCGGATTCCCACCAGGGTCCGGCCGAACGGCGAGCGAACAATCACGAGAAGAATCCAGAACGAGATGAGAAATCCTGCGAGCGCGAAGTAGTAAAAAGGTATGGAATGGGCAAGCGACCACGGAAGGCCAAGGTCCGGGCGGGGAATTGCGGAAATCCCGTTGTCGCCTTGAGTCATCGTCACCCATCGATGGGCAAGTCCCCAGACGACCATGCCAAGGGCGAGCGTGATCATGAGGAAGTAGACGCCTGTGGAGCGCAACGCCACCAGACCAAAGATCGCGGCAACTGCCACCGCGAGCAGAACTCCCGCCGGCAGGGTGATCCAAAAGCCGGCTCCGTAGTCGCGTGGCCAGGATGCCGACGCTGTAGGCTCCAAGGCCGAAGTAAGCCGCATGCCCCAGCGAAGCCAGACCCGTATAGCCGAGAATGATGTCGAGACTCATAGCGAGAATTGCATAGATCAACGCCTGGGTCAGCAACGTGAGCAGGAACGAAGAGAGGAGTGGCGGCGAGATGAGCAAAAGGAGAAAAATAATCGCCGCCACCACCCGCTGCCCGGAGAACGGTGCTGGTCTCATCACGCGCGACCATAGAGTCCGGTAGGCCGCACCGCCAAGATCGCGGCCATCGGAGCGAAAAGTGTAAAGTACGACAGCTCGGGGAAGAGCGCCTTGCCGAAGTTGTCGAGAAGTCCGACCATCAAGCTTCCGATCATGGCGCCCTTGAGGCTTCCCATGCCTCCAACAATGACCACGACGAACGCGTAGGGAAGAATCTCGAAGTCGGCGCCCGGATAAACGCCTACGAATCCTCCAGCGACCACGCCCGCCAGCGCTGCCAGGAACGCGCCGAGCGCGAACACGACCATCGAGATTCCATGAACGTTGATGCCAACGCCGCGCGCCATCTCCGGGTCGTCCACAGTTGCTCGCATCATTGCCCCGACCCGCGTCTGCTCGATCACCAGCCACAGAACCAAAGCCACGCCCGCCGCCACCGCAATGATGAAGATTCGATAGACTGGAAAATAAAGGTCACCGATTCGGTAGGCACCGGAAAGCACTGAAGGCACCGGAATCGTGTAAGGGTCACCGCCCCAGATGATCAGCGCAAGGTCCTGGAAGATCAAGGCGAATCCCATAGTGGTGAGCACCTGGCCCAGTTCCTGCCCGCTGAGCCGCTTGAGAAACGCGTTCCACTCGCACACGCCTATGAGAGCAATGGCTAGGGCCCCTGCGAGGATTGCCAAAACGAAACTTCCGGTCCGCCAAATGACGGTGAGCCCGACGTATCCTCCCAGCAAGTAGTAAGAGCCGTGCGTCATATTGACGATCCGCATCATCCCAAAGATGAGGGAGAGCCCTCCCGCAAGAAGGAAAAGAAGGGCACCGTAGGAAATGCCGTTGAAAGTCTGGGTGACCCAGAATTCCATGCTCTATTTCGATTCGATAAGTTGAAACGTTGGGCGACCTTTTGCTACCACCCGCCCCTGTTCTTGTCAACGAGAAAGAGGTCGGGTAGCATCACGCCAAATTTTTCAGAGGAGGCACATCATGGTGTTCCCGCGCGATCAGATTCCATATTCAGCGATCGTCGACCGCCCCGCACTTCGTCTGCCAAAATCTGCTCGGGTCGTGGTGTGGACCATCGTCAACGTGGAGGAATGGGACATTCAAGGTCCGATGCCCCGCACAGTGCTGCCGCCACCGAGCGGGGCGCAAGTTATCCCCGACGTCCCCAACTTCGCCTGGTTTGAGTACGGCATGCGAGTTGGATTCTGGCGTCTAAAATCGGTCCTCGACAAGCACAAGATCAAAGCCACCCTGGCAATCAACGCCTCGGTTTGTCTCTCCTATCCGAGAATCGCCGAAGCTTCGAGAGAGGCCGGCTGGGAATTCATGGGCCACGGTTTCATCCAGAAGCCCATGCACCAACTGGACGATCAACGCGAAGCGATCCGAAAATCCGTGGAGGTGATCCGCAAATTTACAGGGAAGGCGCCGTCAGGCTGGCTCGGCCCGGGGCTCACCGAAACGCCGGAAACTCTCGATCTCCTGGCCGAGGCCGGCCTGCAGTACGTCGCCGACTGGGTCAACGACGACCAGCCCTACGAGATCAAAACCGCGCACGGCCCGCTTTTCTCAATCCCCTACACCGTAGAGCTGAACGACATCCCGATGATGGTTCTTCAGCACCACGAGGCTGAGGAGTTCTTCCGCCGGGCCAAGGATCAGTTCGAGACGCTTTACGCCGAAGGGACAAAAAGCGCACGAGTGATGGCGATTGCGGTCCATCCGTATATCAGCGGAGTGCCGCATCGGATCAAGTATTTCGAGAAAACCTTTGCCTACTTGAAAAACAGCGCGGCGTTCTCTTCTGGACGGGTGAGGAGATTCTGGAGTGGTACCGAGCCGTCAAAAGGCTAAAGGATAAGGGATGAAGGATAAATTCATCCTTTCGCCTTCTGCCTTTATCCTTTGTGGTAGATCTCCGGATTGAAAAGGTTCGGTGGCCTGCGGCCCTCGATCACGGCGATGGCATTGTCAACTAGGATGCCCGCGACCCGCTCGCGCGTATCAAGCGCGGCGCTTCCGAGGTGAGGCGTTAAGACGACGTTAGGCAAGTTGATAAGGCCCGGCTCGACCATCGGTTCACGCTCGTAGACGTCGAGTGCGGCGCCCGCGATCCGTTTCTCTTCCAGCGCTCGCACCAGAGCCTTTTCGTCCACGATCGGGCCGCGGGCCGTGTTGACCAGATAGGCGGACGGTTGCATGAGGTTCAGTTCTCGATAGCCGATCAGGTGGACCGTCTCGGGACTCAGCACGGCGTTGATCGAGACAAAGTCCGATTCCTTCAAGAGATCGTCCAAGCTGCGGTACCCCACGCCGAGCGTAATTTCGCGCTGTTCGTCCAGTCTGTGACGCTTCGTGTAGAGGATGCGCATACCAAATCCTCGGGCGCGCCGGGCCACGGCTTCTCCAATGGACCCGAAGCCCACGATCCCCAAGGTTTTACCGTTGACTTCACCTCCGACAAAGTGAATCGACTGGCTGCCGGGAAAAATCCCGGAGCGGAGAGCGCGGTCCCCTTCTACGATTCTGCGCGCCACCGCCAGTATAAGTGCCCAGTGAAGATCCGCGGTCGTCTCGGTTACAGCAGGCGGAATCGTGGTCACAGGAATGCGGCGAGCGGTTGCTGCCGCCACGTCGACTCCGGATGGGGTGATCGCCATCGAGGCAATCAGTTTGAGATTGGGATTGACGCTGATCACCTCCGCGTCGACGCGGTCATGGAGCAGGCATAATAGGTAGTCGTTGCGATCGAGCGCTGCCATCAGCTCAGGTTTCGTGATGATATGAGTGGAATCGGGGTTGATCTCTACATCCCCCACCTCTCGGAGCCGAGCAAGCGCTTTCTCTGAGATTGGCTGAGTGACGAAGATCTTTGGAGGCATTAGGTCAAGTCCCCCGGATCCCCTCAATGCCCAGTTCAGCCGCCACTTGCTGAAGATTCTTGAGGAGCACGTCGGGCAGTGGGATCCCGTCCGCGGCGCGTTCCAGCCAGGTCGCGTGGCTTTGTTCGCCTGGCAGCCGAATGTGATCTACCGCGGGCATGCGCTTCGAATTTCTGAAATCGCGTATGACCGTCGTCCACTTTGCGCTTGAACGCTTCAACCGGTGAGAAGCGCGCGATATCGAGCGCGACGATCACTTGACCCGTGTTCGTCGGAGTCGTGTCGTCTTTATTGAAATCGATCACATCGCGGCCGAATGCGGCGCCGTTGAGTGTGCCGGCAAGCAGACCGAATACAAGCGCAAGGCCAGAACCCTTGTAGCCGCCGATAGGAAGCAGAAAGCCTTCCTCGGCTCGCTTCGGGTCAGTCAAGGAGTTGCCGAGCGCGTCGATCATCCAGCCTTCAGGCATCGGCTCGCCACGTTGAGCTTTCGTCTTGACCTTGCCGTAAGCCGTGACGCTGGTGGCGATATCTAAAACGATCGGCGGTTCTTCAAAGGCCGGAATGGCGAAAGCAATCGGATTGGTGCTGAGAAGCAGCTCGATCCCGCCCCAGGGAGGCATGTGGTTGGCGCTGCCGACCGCGATGTAGATGCCAATCATGTCACGCTCCAGCGGCATCATCGCGTAGAGCGCTGCCGGGCCCGCGTGATTACTCTGCCGCACTCCAACCCAACCGATCCCTACCCGCTCAGCCTTTTTGATTGCGACCTGGGCGGCAAACTGCATCACCAAATGGCCCATGCCGTTGTCGCCATCGACCAAGGCGGTCGCGACTGTTTCTTGAACCGCGCGGATGTTTGGTTGCACGTTCATTCCGCCGGCTCGAATGCGGCGAACGTATTGGGGCAGGCGAAAGATGCCGTGGCCATCAGAGCCGCGCAGGTCAGCAAGGATCATCAGCCGCGCGACCTGCTCCGCATCCGACACAGGTAGCCCGACAGCTGTGAGCGCGCGGGCAACGAACGCTTCGAGATCGCTTGATTTGAATCGACGATCCGGTGGTGGAGTTTGGGTCATTGTACAAACAGTCAGCAGACAGCGGTCAGCTTCCACTCGTCTTTGAGTCTAAAGTTCCAGACGTTCAAGCTGTTCAATCGCTTCGCGGAGCCTGTCCCTGAGCCAAGCCGAAGGGTTCAATCCCCCTCCTTCATCCTCCCCGCGTCGCGGGGAGGAAAGAGGTGGGGGCTGGAACTGCTTGAACGGTTTGAACGTTTGGAACGCTCTGGAGTGACCCCTAATCCCCTTTCGGTGGTAGTGGACTCACCAGATCACGGCCGGAAAGATGAGCGACGGTCTCGCCGGTCTCCGTGAAGGTTCGCGTCACATCGGCGCTGGTATAGATCCATGGATCGTAAGATGCGACGTTCCGACGTTTATGAAACGATGAGGCTCATTTGCAGGCACGAGCGTCGTGTCAAAAGGCCGCAGCCGGTGCCGCTTGCCGTCAACCTCCGCTTCGGCCTCCCCTTCGAGGATCGTCACCTGCTCATCACAGTTGTGAGAGTGCAGCGGAACCTTTGCGCCGGCCGGGAAGCGGGTTAACCCGGTCGTTATCTGCTTCGACGCCGATCTCCTTCGTGACCAAGGGGATTGTTTGGATGCCGTTGCCGCGGTCGACCACCGGCAACGAATCGATTCTCAGAATGTGCGCCTCTGCCATAGTCATGTCTCCTTTCGGAACAGCTCGGGCTGGTGTGGCGAACTCTAACAACGAGGTTGAGGGCACGTCAAGTTTCAAAAAGACGGCCCATAGTCGCGCACGCGAGCCATCACTTAGCGAGTGAGAACTTCCGGGTTCACGGGAGAGCGAGGCCCTTCGCCTTTCAGCGCTCGCGCCACTTCTTCGGCGGCTTTGGTCTGAAGCTCGATCACCGACTCGCGCGAATAGAAGGCAAGGTGTGGAGTGAGGATTATGTTCGGCGCTTGGCGCAGCGGATGATCCGGCGGAGGTGGCTCAACAGTGAGCACGTCGAGCGCGGCACCACCTAGGCGCCGCGCTTCTTTCAGAGCTTCGTGGCGAGTGCCATGCTCGTCCACGATGCCGCCGCGCGAGGTGTTGATCAGGAAAGCCGTTGGCTTCATGCGCGCCAGCTCGCGCTGTCCGATCAGATGTTGCGCGTCTCAGCGATAGAGGGCACGTGAATCGAGATCGCGTCCGCCTCAGCAAGCAGCCTGTCCAGTGCTAACGGCTTGCACTCCGCAGCGGGCGATCAGCGCCGGCTCGAAGTAGGGATCATGCACCAGAACTTTCATTCCCAACGGCTGCACCTTCGAGGCGCAACGCATTGGCGATCTTGCCAAATCCGAGGAGACCGAGGTTTGCCCGCGAAGCCGGCGGATCCCGGCATGAGCCGTTACGTCCCAGTTTCCGCTCTTCACTGCCCGATCGGCCGGCGACGATCTGCCGTGCAAGCGATAGAACCAGCGCCAGAGCGTGATCGGAAACTTCGTCAACACAGTAGTCGGGGACGTTGGTCACCAGAATTCTCGCCTTGCTTCGCTGCGACGAGATCGACGTTGTCCACGCCGATCCCATAGCGGGCGATGATCTTGCAGCGGCTGAGCTTCTCGATGACGCGCGCCGTCATCTTTGCGTAGCAGTTGAGCACGGCCATCTGCGTCGTGAGCCAGCTCGATGATCTCTTCTTCGGAGCCGCACTGTTGCGGACGCAACTCCACACCTAAAGGTTCCAGTACTGCCCGCTCAGGTTCCAGCGAAGAGAAAAACGTAGTCTGTAATCGCTACAATGAAGCTCATTGTACTCCTTCCGATTGCATGCGCTGATCCGCTTTACCCAGTAATAGCGGGCGATCCGGCGCAGGTCGTCCGGAGAGACACGATTCAAGAACACGGTTGTGCCACCGCACTCCGTTCACCACACCGTAGCTTTGAAACAGGCGGATGTGGAAGTTCTCCGGGGCGAAGCCGAGCGTGACGGCGACCGCCACCGGCGCCCCTGCGCGGAGCGCCGCCTGAAGCGCGGGGTCGATCCGTTGTGGCGCGGTCACGCTAAGAAAACAGTTGCCAGCCACCCCAGCGCAATCGCCACGACAAGGAGGAAGACTCGCCGACCGGTGCCTTAAAAGTACGAGTCGGGACATCGCCAAACCTTTCACCGGTCCGAGGAGACTAGGCCCCAGCGCTCCACCGTCCATCGCTCGATCGGCTGGAGTACCAGCCGGTCGGTAAGCAGCCACAAGATTCCGATCGTGACAATTCCTACGAGAATCGCATCGGTCTGGTGAAAATTGCTCGCATTGTAGATGAGGAATCCAAGACCGGTGCTGGTGGCGATCATCTCCGCGGCGATGAGTGCGCGCCAGCCGAAACCGATACTCATGCGAATCCCGGTCACGATATTCGGCATCGCGCCCGGAATCAACACCTGAAAGATAATGTGCCGCCGCGAGCCACCAAGCGTGCGCACGGCGTGCTCGAAGATCCGCGGGACGCTTCGGACCCCACGAGGGTGTTGTAGAAGACCAAGAAGAAGATCGTGTTGAACATGATGAAGGTCACACTCACCCAGCCGAGCCCGAACCAGGTTACCGCAAGCGGGAGCCACGCGATCCCCGACAAAGCGTTGAAGAAGCCCGCGATCGGCTCGACGATCGGTGAGAGCCTGCGCCGAAGCCCGACAAAGATCCCGAGTCCTACGGCGAGCGGGACGCTGATCAGGAGCGACACGAGCACCCGGCCCACACTCGCCCCGATGTTGATCCAGAGCGACCCATCCTTGAGCATTGCCCACGCCGTCTGGCGACGTCGCCAGGCGGAGGCAGGAAGATCGCCGGCAGCACGCCGGCTCGAGTGACGAGCGCCCACACGATGAGGATGAGCGCAGAGGGCAGCACTCCCCGCCCGAGGCCGCACGCTGCCGCGCCACCCGCGCATCATCGTTGCACCATCCCCCACCGGGCGATCGTTGCTTCCTCCAGCGGGCGAAGAAGGAAATAGTCCAGAGCCAACCACAGGGCGCCGATGATTCCATTCCCAGCATGATGCGCGCGGTAAGATGAAAGGCCTGGGCGTTGAAGATCATGAAGCCCAAGCCGTTGGCGCCCACCAGCATCTCGGCAGCGATCAACGCGCGCCATCCGTACGCGAGCCCGAGGCGGACTCCCATGGCGATATTGGGGAGCGCTCCCGGGACCAGCACGTCGCGGACGATGCGCCAGCGGGAGGCGCCGAGGGTGCGAGAGCGCGTTCACGTAGATCGGCGGCACGCTCCGGACGCCCAAGAGCGCGTTGAAGATCACCGGGAAAATGACAGTGTAGTTGACTGCGACCAGGATCGTCCGCTCACCGAATCCAAACCAGATCAGCATCAGCGGCAGCCAGGCGATGCCCGACACCGATTGGAAGAAGTTCAGCACGGGATAGGCGAAGTCTGCGGTCCCACGGCTGATGCCGAGAAGCAGACCGAGCGGGACGCCAACGAAGAGCCCGAGCAGCGCGGCGAGAAGAATGCGCCGCAGGCTCTCCCCGACAAAGGTCGGGAGCATGCCCCTTTGCCATCAGCTCGATGAATGCCGACAGTACCGCCGAAGGCGGCGGCAAAAAGTAGTCCGGCACCGGAAGAGTTGCCGCGGCGAGGCTCCATGCGGCAACGCTCGTCGCCAGGATGACGACCCAGGTGGATGCGATCTCCCAGTAGCCTCTCACCTAGACCTCCTTGCCTACCTCCTCGCGCACCAAACCGAACACTTTCTCTTTGGCGGCGTCGAACGTCGGGTCCGACATCAACAGCTTCCATCCGCGCCGCGCGCAGGGATGCGAACTGGCACGAGCGCCTTGACCCGTCCGGGGCGTCCCGAGAGCACGCAGCAGCGGTCGCCGAGGAATACCGCCTCCTCGACGCTATGGGTGATGAAAAGGATGGTCTTGCGCGTGGCCTGGGCGATAGCGTTGAGCTCTTCCTGCAGGGTGATGCGGGTCTGAGAGTCGACCGAGGCGAAGGGCTCATCCATCAGCATCACCTCCGGGTTGGCAGCCAGAGTGCGCGCCACCGCCACCCGCTGCTTCATGCCGCCGGAGAGCTCGTGGGGATACTTCCGCTCGAATCCCTAAGTCCCACCAGCTCGACAAAACGTCGAACGATAGCGGCTCGCTCTTCTCTCCGGTACGCTCTGAATCTCCAAGCCATGAGCGATGTTCTTCTCCACCGTGCGCCATGGCATGATGGCGAACTCCTGAAAGACCACGCCGCGATCCGGTCCCGGTCCGGTCACCTCACGGCCGTCGAGCAGCACCGTCCCGCGCGTCTTTGGGAGGAGCCCGGCCAGGATGTTCAGGAGGGTTGTCTTGCCGCATCCGCTTGGTCCCACCACCGTCAAAAACTCCCCTTCTTCCACGTCCAGATCAACACCGTCCAACGCCAGCACGCGCTCTCTGGTAAATGGGTTGACGTACTCGTGCCCAAGTCCCCGAATCGTGATTTTCGCTGTCACATCGTTAGCCTTCTTGCTCCTTGGCGCGGCTCCAACTAAGGCAGCCTAACCGTAAAAAGCGCGAGAATGATGATGCCGCTCCAAATGACGAGCCAGACGAGGCCCGAGGGAGTCGTCGGCCGGAGGCGTACGCGGTTGTACGTTGAGGACCGGCGACGACCGAGAACGAAGTATGGCGAAGTTAGTTGGAACGGCATCAGCGCGCCGGCTTCAAATCGGCGAAGAGCTGTGGGTTCGTCTTCATCACTTTCTCGATGAACCTAAGCTCAAGGCCTTGCTGCCAAGGGATCGCCGACTTGAGCTTTTTCTGCTCGAGGAGAATCTTGACGTTCTCGTCCCAGGCAGCCACCGTGTGCGGCGTGATGCGCGCGTCGAACACCATCTGCATAAGCGCCTTCTTGGCGACAGCCACCTCCAGCCCGGGTATCCAGCGGGTCGAGATCTCTGCTGCCTCGTCGGGACTTTTGCGCGTCTGCCAAGTGGCCTCGGCCATGCCGATCACGTACTTCTCGATCAGCTCCGGCTGCTTCTCGATGATGTCGTTCCGCACCGCCATGTTGATAAAGTAACCGATGTACCCGCCGCCCCGGCTGAGCAGCACCGCGTCGGGGATCTTGGCCCTCGATCTGCGAGGCGAACGGCTCCCAGCAGGCCACGGCGTCCACGCTCCCGCCCTGGAGAGCGGAGACGATGTTGCCGGGCGGGACATTGAGCACTTCCAGCTTCTCGCGCGGCACTCCTTCTTCATCAACACGACGCCGAGGTATTCATCGGCGGTGCCGCCTGCCGGCGTACCGAGCTTCCGGCCTGCCAGCTCCTCGATCTTCGTGATGCCGGTGCCCTTGCGCGTCCAGATAGTAACCGACTGGTCCCAGTACTTGCCGCTGCGGTCGCCCATCAGGCCGACCACGCCCTTCGCCGCCATGCCGCGCTCGACGGCCAGCGGGTAATTCGAATAGGCCGACCCAATGATCTGAACCTCCCCCGCCTGCAGCGCCTGGCTCATCTGCTGGCCGGTGGCCAAGACTTTGAGCTTCACATCAACTCCGTGCTTGAGAAAGATCCCCTTCTCGACACCTACGAAGCTCGGGACGTGGTTCATGTTGTCCCCGACCGCCGCGCTCATCTGAGCGGGCTGCTGCGCCGCTGCCGGCCCAGGCCATCATCGCCGCCATCGCGACGGCGCCAACTAGATATGTAATTCGCCTCATGGTTTTTCCTCCTTCATTCTCAGCGGTCGGCAAACTCGAAGGCGTCGTGTGAATCCGACTGCAGGTGCATGCCCTCTATCCCTGCGGACTGCACTTCGCCGCTGACTAAATGGATTCGGTTCCCTACCACCCCTCCTGCAAGACCGTGGCGAGGCACTGGCATTCGCGGGAGCGTCGTCCAACTGTTTGTCGCTGGCTGATACGCCTCAAGCGCGCGAAACGCGGCCATCATGCTGTCATCCTGAAACTCTCCCCCGGCGATATAGATCCTATCCCTGTAGGTTCCCGAAGCTACCGCACTCCGGGCGCTGGGCATCCTCGCCTTGGATGCGCCCCAGCTATCACTGGCCGGATCGTACTCCTCAACGATGTTGGTGTTCGTAGCAACGCTGATGAAAGCAGCGCCGGTCCGTCCGCCGATCACATAGATCTTGCCGCCGACCACACCCACACCGGCGTGATTGCGCGCTGTGGGCATCGGCGTTCGCGCCCGCCAAGTGTTGGTGGCTGGATCGTACTCCTCAACGGTTCCGATCGTGATGTGCGGTCTGGCTGGATGGACGATGGGCTCCTTCGCACCTCGGCGCGGTGGTGGCGCCGCCGATCACGTAGATCTTGCCGCCAACCACTGCAGCGACCGGTGATCCGCGTTTCGTGGGCATTGGCGCGAGCGCCTTCCAGCTATCCGCCGCCGGATCATACTCCCAGGCGTTGTCGATCGGGATCCAAGCGGGCGGCCCCGACTGAGGGGAACAAAACCGCCAAACGCGTAGATCTTGCCGTTCAATTCGGTCACTGCGACATGATGAGAAGAGAGCGCCATCGGCTTCTTCTTCGTCCACTTATCTGCTGCAGGATCATATTCGTAGACGAGCCCGCGTGGCTTCCAGCCAGGTGCAAGCCCTCCGATGACGTACATCTTGCCACCGGCGGCCGCTCCAAATAACTCTTCGGCGGGCTCTGGAAACGGCGCGAGCTTCACCCACTTCCCAGCCGCCTGCGCGTGAGCCTCCGCGGTCAGCAGACCCAATGTCATTAAGATCACAAACCTTACTGCAAGTAGTTTCATCGCACCCCTCCGGTAATTTTATCTTCCCTGAATCCCAAGCTCCCGCTGCGCCTCTCTGAGAATCGAAAGGTCCGCAACTTCACTCGATGCGATTTCGCGGCTTATCTTGGCGGCTTTCTTTGCCTCATCAATCAAAAGGCGCAGGCCATCTTCAGGCAGATTTCCGTCCTCATTAAATGCTTTCCCGACCGAGTCGTAGGTGGCCGTGGCCATCTCTTTATCGATCTTCATCCATTCCATAAATGCTTGAATTGTGCCCTCGCGATTCTGACGAATATAGCGGTTGGCCTTGATACCCGCTTTGATAACTCGCTTAACTTCATCGGGCCTTTCTTTGATCTTCTTCTCACTTGATAAAACACCGGTGACAGGAAAACTGAAAAGTTCGTGGGCCCTCGCAAGCACGACAAAGCCCATCTTCTTGCCAAGAAAATCCGTTGGCGGACCGCCCAAAGTGGCAACAATCAACCCTTGCTTCATGGCAGCAAGGCGGGCTTCCAGTGGGCCTCCGGCAAGAAACTTTATCTCCTTGTCTGGATCTAAACCAAAATGCTTGAATATGTTCCTTGCTATGATCTCAAGATTGCCGCCGAAGACATTGAGTCCTATTGTCTTACCTCTAAGCTCTTGGACCGACTTAAACTCGGGCCGGGCGATCAGCGTGGCGGTAGGGCCAGGCACGTAACAGGCCGACAATTTTAACGGGAACTCCCCGGATCGCTGCGGCAACCCGGGGCCGATCGACGTATAATAATCGATTTCTCCGGTGACTAATGTCGCCAGCCCGACGGTGGCACCCATCCTGATGAACTCGGCTTGAAGTCCTTCTTCTTGAAAGAAGCCCCTCTTCTGCCCCAAGGGAGAGAGAGCTATATGAGGCAATGAGCTCGGAAAATCCGATCCGTAACCTATCTGCCGCCTGGGCGGAGTTCTGCAGAAAAATAATTGTAGAGCAAAACCACAAAAATGTTACCCATAGGACACCTCCTACGCGATTTGTGGAGCGACTCATTTTGAACCAACGTCGGATTTTTCTCCGGCCTCTTCCCGTTGCCTCGTGCACCGGTCCCACAATCCCCCAGAACTTACGGCTCAGCATCCAGCGTAATACAGGCGAGAGCAGCATCAAAAGAGCCAGCGCCATGAGCGCAGCAGCAATCGGACGCTGGAAAAAGATCCAGAGATCTCCTCTGGAGTAGATCAATGAGCGCCGCAGCGAGGCCTCGAGTTGAGGGCCGAGAATCATCGCCAAGACCAGTGGCGCGGGCTCGAAATCGAACTTGCGCATTAGGTAACCGAAAAAGCCAAAGGCAATGGTAATTCCCACATCGAAGACGCTGTTGTTCACGCTATAGGCGCCGATGATGACGAACACCAGAATCAGCGGCGCCAGGAGCGGATAGGGGACTCGAAGGAGCTTCACCCAGAGCCCGATCAGCGGGAGGTTCAAAACCAGGAGCATGATGTTGCCGATGTACATCGAGGCGACGAGCCCCCAAAAGACCTCGGGCTTTTCCGCGACCAGTAAGGGTCCGGGCCTGACTCCGTGGATCAGCAGCGCGGCGAATATCATCGCGATTGAGGCGTTGCCGGGAATCCCAAGAGTGAGCAGCGGGATGAACGAGCCGCGTGGCCGCGCTGTTGTTCGCCGATTCCGGCGCCGCCACGCCTTCGATAGCGCCCTTACCGAAACGTTCTGGATGCTTGCTGAGCTTCTTCTCGAGCGCGTAGGAAATGAACGACGAGATGATTGCTCCGCCTCCGGGCAGCACGCCGATGAAAAATCCCAGCAACGATCCCCGCGCGATTGGCGCTGCCGACGTGCGCCACTCCTCTCGATTCGGCAAGAGACCTCGAATCGTTGTCTGAAAGACTTCGGCCTTGATGTTCTGTTCGACGTTCACGAGAACCTCTCCGATCCCGAAGAGTCCCATGGCAACGAGGATGAATTCGAAACCTTCGCTGAGCTTGAACACCCCGTAGGTGAATCTCTGCGTTCCCATGATTGGGTCGAGGCCGACCGTTCCGAGCAAGAGGCCAAGGCAAGCCACCATGAGTCCCTTAGTCATCGACGCTCCCGCCAAGTAGCCCACCATCGTGAGTCCGAGAACGAGAAGCGCAAAATTTTCCGGAGGGCCAAACTTGATGGCGAAGGAAGCGAGCGGCGGCGCGAGGAGCATCAAACCGACAATACTGACCGTCCCAGCGATGAAAGAACCAAAGGCCGAGATCGCCAGGGCCGCACCGGCCCTCCCCTGACGCGCCATCTGGTAGCCATCGAGGCAGGTGACCACCGACGCGGCCTCGCCGGGGATATTCAATAAGATCGAGGTCGTCGAGCCGCCGTACATCGCGCCGTAGAAAATTCCCGGCGAGCAAGATGACGGCAGAGGTGGCGGGAATCCCATAGGTAACCGGCAACAGCAGAGGCGATCGTCGCCGGCGGGCCGAGGCCGGGCAGGACACCGATAGCAGTCCCAATGAATGATCCGAGAAAACAATAGAGGAGATTGATCGGAGTAAGCGCGACAGCAAAACCAGTGGCGAGATTATTGAGAATCTCCATACTAGAGTTCCAGAAGTTCAAGCTGTTCAATCGCTTCGCTCCGTTCAACCGCTGCGCTCAGTTTCAAACGTTTTGAACGGCTTAAACCGTTTGAACGATTTGAACGGTGATGGCGCTTAGCGCTACAGCGGACCGCGCGGCAGCGGAACACTCAGCCAGATAGCAAAGACGACATACGTACCGACGGCCGTAAGCGCCGCCATACTGAGAGCGACTGTCCACCGTTGGGGATCCAACACGCGCAACATAAAGAGGACGAGAAGAAACGTGCAGATGGGATAGCCGAGTGGATCGAGCAGAAAGGTATAAGCAGCCAGGACGACCAATAGCGCGACTACCTTCGCGATCCGGCCAGACTTGTCTAGAGCAGTGCTTGCACGCAACTTCAGGGCTTGAATCAGGAGGATCGTTGCGAGCAAAACGACGACGACGCTCGTCCACCACGGAAAGAATCCTTGCCCCGGATTGTGGATTGTCCCAAACGGAAGCTTCGCCGACTCAAAGGCCGCCGCGGCGCCGAAAGCCAGGGCCAAAGTTGCCACTGCGACATCCCGCCTGACCATAGCGGCTACTTCTGCGCGCTAGCCACGACCTTGGCAAAGCCGTCCCACTCCTGACGCCAGGTGGCTTCGAACTCCTTTCCACTCTGGAACTGAATCTCGTCACCCAGCTGTTTAATGAGCGCCTGGAACGAGCCGTCTTCGGTCACTTGTTTGAATCCTGCTTCCAACTTTTGAGCGATCCCCTGAGGAATCCCTTTGGAGCCAGAACCGACCGCCACTGTGTGAACACGACGTCTACACCCTCTTCGCGCACCGTCGGGACATTGGGCAAGTCACGGTGACGCGCGCGTGTCGGTGACCGCGAGGGCGCGCATCTTCCCTGCCGCGATCTGGGGAAGGAGCTGAGCGGTGAAGAGAAAACTCCCGTCGGCGTTACCGCCGAGCACCGCGAAGCAACGCCGGGCCGCCGCCATCGTACGGGATATTGTTGTATTCAACCCCCGCCGCCCGGCCGACCATTCGCATGGGAAAATCCCTGCGCCCCAAGTTCCGGTGTTGGCAAAATTGAACTTTCCCGGATTCTTTTCATGTAGTCAACCACCTCGCGGAAGCTCTTCCACGGCGCTTCAGCCTTGACAGCAAAGACCGCCGGGCTGTGGTTGATTCGGGCGATCGAAGTAAAATGATCCGGGCCGATGGGCGCGTTCTGGACCAAAGCAAAGATCGTATTTGGACCGCTGCCGCCGAGCATCAAGTGTAGCCATCCGGCTTTGCCCTGATGGCGTACTGAGACCCTGGGGCTCCTCCTCCGCCCGGCTTCAGCACCACGAGCAGAGGCTGACCGAGGTACTGATGCGCCACGCTCGCAAGCGCCCGGGCCGTGAGATCGTGAGAGCCGCCAGCGGCGTACGGGACAGCAAGCTCGATCGGTTTTGTCGGAAACTCCTGTGCGCTTGCGACGGCTGACGTGAGAGCCGCCAGCAATGTCAGTAGCAGGCTCGCTTTAAACCCGCGCATAACAGCCTCCTTAATATAATATTTTGCCCGGCGGCTCAGCCGCCCACGATGTTCTTACAGCTTATGACCTCGACCTCACCGTCCACGGTTGAAGCTTCGTGCTCGATATTCGGCGGAATAAGTACCGCGTCGCCGGCCCCGAGGATGCGTTCTTCTCCGCCCACCCGGACTCGAAACTCTGCCCGAGACCACGTTGATCAGTTGTTCCTCGGGGTGTTTGTGCGGCTTGGCTCCAGTTCCAGCGGCGAAGCGATATCGCCCGACTTCGATCTTCGTTCCTTTTATGGTCGGTCCTTCGGCCGTGGAGTACTGAGGGCTGATGGTGCTCCTCTGCATCTCGCTCCAGTTATAAAATGGCATAATGACTCCCTCCCTTGTTTCCCAGTTGGGAGTTTCGAGCTAAACCCGAAACGCGAAACTAGAAACTCTCATTTCTATCGGCAGTGCCGAACGCGCTCCGTAGATGATCGCTCATGGCCCGGACGGGCGGTAACCTACTATGGGGGCCGGAAAAAGGCAATGCAGTTTTTCATACCTTATGCAAAGGGCTCCAGTGCTTGATCCGCCCAGGGATCTGACGTAAATTGCGCCGACAACTACAGGAGGAAGAGATGCCTGCCAAGCGTGCGCGCCAAGCCGATCGGCCTCGCTATTGTGGGAGCGGGACGGATCGGGCTGATCCGGGCCGAGATTGCCGCGAAGCATCCGAATGTGGGTGGATCGGCCTTGCCGAGATCCGAGCGGATCGTGGCAACGAGGTGGCCGAGCGGATTCGAGCCGACTTCTGCACCAACGACTACCGCGAGCTGCTGGCGCGGCCTGAGGTAACGGCGGCCGTGATCGCAACCGACGAACATTTGCACGTCGATCCGATTCTCGCGGCAGTCGAGCGCGGATTGCCTCTGCTCATCGAAAAACCCCTGGGCGACCGAGCTTGCTGAATCGGAGCGGGTCCTGCAAGCGATCCAAAAGTCCGGCGTGGACGCGGTCGTCGGTTATACGCAACGATTCCGCCGGCGCTGGCTCACAGCCAAGGAAAGGTTCGGACCGGCCAGCTTGGCGAGGTCACCCTGGTCACTTCCCGCGCGTTCATGAACCGGCTCGTGGCGCTGGACAACTACCAGCGCACCAACGATCCAACGCGGATCTCGCCGATGGTGATCTCCGGGACCCACGCCCTCGATATCGTCATGTGGATGATGGAGGCGAAGCGACCAGTGGAGGTCTACGCGCGCTCGGTGGACAAGGCACTGGCGCCCATCTGCAAAGGCACCGATGCCACCGCCGGGCTCATCACGTTCGAGGACGGAAGCTTGTACCACGCGTCCATATCGTGGGCCCTGCCGATCGTCTGGCCCGGCGCGGTCTATAGCCTCGAGGTTGGCGTCGTCGGCACCGAAGGCGTGCTCACAATCGACGATACGCACCGCGACGTCGTGCTCGCGACCAATATTTCGCAGGGAGAAGGGTATGCGCCGGACGCGAGCCGGCACGTCGATTTCCTCGGCAGCTATCCGCCGGGGGACATCGCGCTGGGAGAGTTGTGGGGACCGATGCGCGATGAGACGAACTCCTGGCTCTCACGGCTGGCGCTCGGCCAGGCAACGCCGCACGCGACCGCTGCGGAGGCGCACAATCGCCTGATGTTGACCAAGGCGTTCGATCTTTCGGCGCGGCTCAAGCGCGCGATCCCGCTTCCGATCACCCCGGAAGATGAAGAGCGCTGATCCTTATGAAGGAGAGGTAAGATGGCAAGTCGGAAGATCAATGTTGGAATTATCGGCACGGGATGGATCGGAGAGATTCGGGCAAAGGTCTGTGCCAACCATCCCTTGGTCGAGAGCGTGCACGTTGCCGAGATTGATCCCGCTAAGCTCGCGCGAGTTGGGGAAGAGACCAGGGCGAAGACAGCGACCACGGATTATCGCGAGCTTCTGCGCCGAGACGATATCGACGCGATCTTCGTCTGCAGCACGCCGGAGACGACGCACTACCCGATCACTAAGGACTGCCTCTTAGCGCGCAAGCACACGTTGCTGGAGAAGCCGATGGGGCTCGCGCTTGAAAGAGGCGGATGAGATGATGGCGCTTGCAAAAAAGAGCAAGCTCAAATTCACCATCGGCTACACGCAGCGGTTCAACCCAAAGTACGCCTACGTGAAGAAATGCCTAACAGACGGCACACTGGGAACTCCAGTGACCGCGATGGTAAGCCGCAACGTCTCGCGTTCTATCGGCAACAAAATCGGTGGAAGAATTCGTCTGTCACCGGCTGTGATGGAAGCAACGCACGATATTGATTTTATCCTCTGGTGTCTCGAAGGCATCAAGCCGGTGCGGGTATATTCCGAAGTTGTCTACCGCATCATGGAGAAAACGCATGGCGTCCCTGACTGCCAGTGGATCATGGTAACAATGGAAGACGGAACCGTCTTCACCATCGGCGCGGGCTGGGCGCTGCCGCCGGGTTATCCGCACTTCTCAACAGCAACAATCGAATTTGTCGGCTACCGAAGGTGCTCTGCTGATCGACGACACTCACCGGGATGTCGTACTCAACACAATGAATAAGGGCATGGTCCTCCCGCTCTCCACAATGCCGGGCGAGCAAGTGGCTCACGTCTACCAAGGGCCGATGGAAGCGGAAACCATCCACTTTATCGAGGCCGTGGCCCTTGACCGTCCCGTGCTCGTAACACCCGAGCAAGCGCGGCAAGTCATGGAAGTAACTTTGGCCGCCGACCTTTCGGCCGAGCGTCATCAGCCCGTCAGCCTGCCATTGGAAAATTGAAGATGGAAGATTGAGGATAGAAGCGACGGAGCGCGAGTCGGCTGCGCACGCCGTGGGTTGGGCGCTTTAACGTTTTTCAGGTGTCATTATCATTATTGGGATACGTCTTTCGCCGACGCGCTGTTTGTAGAGCGGGTAACCAATATAGGTATTGGCTGCGTATTGCCAGAATCTCTTATATTCTTCGCCGCTCGCTTCATGAGCGACGTACGTCCCGGCCTGACCGCGAATTGAGCCCACGGCGCGCGGATTGGCTTTCAAGTTGAAGTACCAGGCTGGATAGTGAGTTTGCCCCCAGTTGGATGCGACGAGGGCAAACGGTTGGGGTTGCGCTCATCGCGGATGCAGAGCAGGGGAAGGGTTCGTGGCAATCCATTTTGGCGCCGGTGGTTGTCAGTGAGTACCACCGGCAAGCCGGCCAGGGCACTTGTCACAGTCGCGCGACCGCCACTCAGTTTGAAAGCGACGCGGTCAAAGTGAATGCAAGGTGCGAGCGTACAACCAAGCACCGTGACGAGATGAAGCGATTTTCTGCACCAAACCATGGAAGAAAGGGTAACGCCTTTGGTTCATCCCATTTGATAAACGCCATTCTCAAAAAATCCGCCCGAACCAATACGCCTCACTATTTGCAGCACCCCCGCTGCTTTCGCAGTATGCGTCGCAACAGCATCCATCAGCGCAGGCGACAGCCACAGAACCATCCAAAGCACATCCGACAATCACCTCAATCCAGTAGCGGCGCTTTGGTTTGATCCGACGATGTCATGCCTCTCACCGCTTTTTGCTCTAGCTCTGTTCAAACAGCATTGCAGTCTGCTGCAATCTCCCCAAGTCGAATTCACGCACATTGGCGAGTAAGGCCGGAGTCAAATCAGGATCTGGACCAGGATGCTCGCTCACATCACGGCGCACATTGTAGGCCAGCCACCAGAGTAGCGAGCGAGCCCGGTGCGTCAAATCCAAGATGCCGCGCGAGACAAAGTGCCCGCCAGCTTCGCGATAGCCACGGATGAACGCCTGCACGGCCTCTTTCGACGGTGACTGCTCTGGAGGCCGAGGCCCACACGAGGGCATACTTTGCCACCTCTTCCGCGCGCATTGACCGGGCCAGCCGCATCCCAATCAACCACCATAAGGCTGCCGTCGACGCATTGCATGACATTGGGGGATGCAGATCGCGCTGACTCGGGACGACTGGCTCATCGCTGACCGTATAAGCCAGCACATGGTCCTCCCATGCCACAAGGACCGGAAGCCTCTGCCGCAATGTCTGTGCCCTAAGCGACCTCTTTGCCGCAGCTAGCGCCGCTAATTGCTCCCACCCAGACCACCGAAGCGGCATCCACGGGTCCTCTTGAGCGCCTCCGCGGGGACAGGCAGCACATGCAGCGCCGCTAGCAGTCCGCCCATTTGGTAGGAGATCTTCGGGTCAACGGTGCCCCAGTCGTACACGGTCCCTTCCACCCAGGGAATAGACACGGACCCAGACAGGGTTCCCCGCACGCAAGTACGTGACATACGGCTTCCCATCCGGCGTCCGGAGAGGCCGTGGCATCGGAAATCCCGCGGCGTACGCAGTGAACTCAATCGCTAGCGCTCCCTGCGCTGGCTCGTGTTCAAACCGCTTGACCGCGAAGCACCCTGCGACGTCTCAAGGCGCAGCACGCCGAGTGGATTCTTCTGCCCACAACCTGCGTGGACTGCGATACGAGGCTGCCCCAATACAAAAGCATGCGCGAGCCACTCGACAGAAAACTCCGGGTGATCTGTCCTGTGCATCTGCATTCGCCTTGTCTTCCCTAGTCACCGACCCTCTCCATGAGGTGACTGAGTTGCGCGCTTATCGATAGGAGAAGTCACATCTGGCTAACCCCCTAAAGCTCAGCCGTCGCTCTGCGCTGAAGCGAGGTTCAAAAAGATTCTGCCCCTTTCCTCCCGCTCCGAGGCAAGCCGCGGCGGAGGTAGGATTGGTCCGGTTCCTGGTGAAACCGCGATCGTGGGCATTCCGCTCCCTGAAAAACAGCATGCCTTGTGGTGGGCATACCGTCCGTAGCTCTGTCATCGGCGCGTCCCTGCCGGTGCCCGCGCTACCGCATGTTCGCATCGGCCGTCGTCCCGAGAGGCACGGCGTCGGCAACGTGCTCACTGAGGAAGTTGAACTCGATCTTGGTGCCCGACGGGATCGTAGAGGAACACCTGGTAGCCCGCGTTCTCGATGTTCTGCTCCTCGAAATCGATGCCGAGCCTCTTCAGGTGCTTGCGGAACTCGGCCGCGCCCGAAGCCTTGAACGCGATGTGGTCCACGCTGCCGCTATGCTTGTCCTTTACGATCGAGCCCTGCGGGAAGCGCGCGCTGACGTGGATGACGTCGAGTTAAACATGCACCGAACGAAGCATAA
>ERZ1370068.6146-contig-5149_pt1 | contig 25898 bp, 42 predicted proteins | sample MGYA00561227_ERZ1370068 | MGnify/ENA primary metagenome ERZ1370068 (study PRJEB38410, sample SAMEA6850437) | metagenome | study: Metagenomic assessment of the ecological functions of the soil: analysis of the soil microbiota associated with the...
GCTGTGGGCATTCCACGGAATCGAAATCCCGAGCCGCTTAAACACCAGCGTGTGCTCGACGCCGGGCGCGGCGCTCAAAGCTTCGTCGGCGACACATTTTAGCGCGGACCAGTTTGCCCACGGCGATAAGAAGCCGTCGACGGTGAACTGGGAATTTCGCTCCGCTGTCGCGCAATCGCTCGGCGACGGGAAACAGCGCCGTAGCCGGAAAATAGCGGCAGAATGATGCCACCGAGCTTCGCCGTCGCGCAAAAGCGCCACCACGGTCTCCGGCAGCATCGGCATAAAGAGCGCGGCGACATCTCCTTTCTGCATGCCAGAGGCGCGCGCAATGCATTCGTCAAGCGGCAAGACCTCGCGATCCAGCTCGTCATAGTAAGGACCCGACCACGCCCTCTTCGCCTTCCCAGCGAATCGCCTCGCGCTGGCCGCCTCGATGTGCCACGTCGTTTGTCCAGGCAATTGTGAACGGATGTTCAGCTTCGCGCCGACGCACCAGCGCGGCCAGGCGATGCCGCGCGACAAGTCGACCACGCGCTCGTAGGGCTGGTAAAATTCGATGCCGAGCTTCGCGAAAGATCGCTTCCCAAAACCATTCGATATCCGCCGTCGAGCGGCTTTGCAGTTGCGCGAGAGTGCCGATGCCGTGGCGGTGCATGAATTGCTTTGAGCCAGCTGCAGCGCGACGACATCGGCGCTCGGCCGCCAGACAATCTCGCTGGAAGATTCAAGAACAGCCATCGCTTTTCTTAGTGCTCAGAACGAAAATCGTCGTCAACGATTCGTCGTGAAAAATTTCCAAAGCGAAGCGAATGCTACCATTGACAGGATAACGGGAGCAAAGTTAATCCTGCGCTGACTGACTCGTTCTGTTCGGAGGCGATGATGAAACTCATAAGCTCGCGGTCGATACCTGCTCGGCCCCATGCGCCGCATCGGCGTGCTGGATCGATGGATCAGCAGGACGGACGGATCGCCGACCTCCCGTCCGCCTACACAAATTATTTAAAGCGGGAAACCGATGAGCCGACATCGGACGAGCTGGCGCAATTGCGCATACCTCCGGACATGATCGGCTGGCTCAGAGGTGGTCACAAATCGCGCGAAGCCGCGGAGTAGGCGCTGGCGTATATTCGCCATCGCTGAACGGCATGACCGGATTGCTCAAGCCGCCGGCGGATTAGCTCGACTTGGCCACTCCAACGAGGAAAGCGATTATGGATAACTAATTTTCCCGCGCTATCCCGGCGCGATTTTCTCAAACTCTACAGCGAAAAGCGCGGTCGTTTCATCCGCTTTTCTAACCGGTTGCGCAACCACATGGCCACGGACAACAGCAAGAAAAACGGCCCGCGCCATCGATATTCATCATCACTACTTTCCTGCCGAGCTTATCAACGAGATCAAGCAGCACGGCAAATCATTGGGCATAGAATATCTGCCATCAGAGAGGGCGATGCACATTTGCTGAGTTTCGGTAAGGAAATCGAACCGGCGTCGATCCTGAAATCGTGGACGTGGACAAGCGTCTTGAGGTAATGCGCGACGGCAGGGTCGCAATCGCGACCGCCGAGTCGCAACCCAGTGCTCAAGGTTATCCGCTCGGATGGAAAACAGGGCGAGGCCTGGTCGCGGCTTTACAACGAAGGCATTCATAACCTGGTCAAACGCTATCCGCAGCGCTTTGTCGGTATGGCGACGGTGCCGCTGCAGGATCCCGGTGCGTGCCGCAAGCGTCCTGGAACACGCGGTTCGCGAGCTCAAATTTTCGGGCGTGACGATCGGATCGAACGTGAACGGCAAGTATTTCGATGGCAAAGACTTCGATCCGTTCTGGAAAAAGGCCAAAGAGCTGGACGTGCTGGATGATCATGCATCCGGACTCCATATTGGGCAGTGACAAAATGGGGCGCCTATAGTCTACGGACCGTTTGTGGCAACCCCGCCGACACGAGCACTGTCGGTCGGCTTTATGGATTTACGGCGGAGTTTTCGACCGGTTTCCCAAACTCAAGCTCGGGCTGCTCCATGGAGGCGGTTTTTTTCCTTACCATCTCGGTCGTTTTGACCAAGGATTCAAACGGAGCGGCGGAAGAGAGCCTTTCCCGCTTCGCAACCTCCGAAGCCGTTATCTCAAGAACCTCTATTTCGACAACAACCTGGTGTATCGGGTAGATACCGTCAGAGTATCTTAAACGCGTGGTCGGCGCAGATCATGTCCTGGTCGGAACGGATTATCCCCACACTCTGGGAGATTGATGTCGGTGGAGAAAATCGAGCAGATGAATTTGCACCTGGAAAGCGAGCGCGAAGCGATGCTCCACGGCAACGCGCGGGCGCTGCTGAAATTGTCGACGATGTAAGACATTAACTCGATCGTTTACACAGCTCAATGGAGGAGAACGATGAAGCGCCAAACCTCAACGATGACCCGGCGCGATTTCCCGCAGTTCGCCAGCAAGACCGCGGCCGTCTCAGCGGGAGCGTTACTAACGGGATGTGCGCAGACCGCGATGCAAATCATCGACAAAAAGCTGGCGGCGGTTTGCGCGCCATCGACATTCATCATCATTACATTCCGCTGGAGCTTATCGATGAGGTCAAACGCAACGGCAAAGCGCTTGGCGTCGAATACTTTCCGCCGAAGACCGCCAAAGACAACCCCTTGCAAATCCAATTTCCCAAGGGCAATCGGCTCAACCCCGATCCGCGTATGGCGGAAGTCAACAATCGCCTCGACGTTATGACCAAAGGCAACGTTGGCATCGCCACGGTCGAAGTGCACACCGCCTGCGTCGGCTACGAACCTGACGGCAGCGCGCGGCGAAACCTGGTCGAAGCTTTATAACGAAGGGATCATGAATCTAGTTAAGCGCCATCCCGACCGCTTCGTCGGCATCGCCACGGTGCCGCTGCAAGATCCGACCGCGCGCAGCGAAAGTGCTGGAGCATGCCATTCGCGATCTCAAAATGTCCGGCGTGACCATCGCTTCCAACGTCGTCGGCAAATATTTCGACAGCAAAGACTTCGACCCATTCTGGGCAAAGGCGCAGGAGCTGGACGTGCTGATGATCATGCATCCGGAATGGATCGCCGGCGGCGACAAGATGGGCGGTTACGGATTGCGCACGGTGTGCGGCAACCCGGCCGACACGACGCTTTCCGTCGGTTACATGATCTACAGCGGTGTGTTCGATCGTTTTCCCAATCTCAAGCTCGCCCTGCTCCATGGCGGCGGCTTTTTCCCTATCACCTTGGCAGGTTCGATAACGGCATGCGCGGCGGCACCGGTTCATCATCAATACCGGCCAAACAACCGCCGAGCAAATACTTGAAGAATCTCTACTTCGATAACCTGGTCTACCGGGTTGAAACGGTCGAGTACCGAAACGCATGGTCGGCGCGGAACACATCATGGTCGGCACCGACTACCCTTCTTCGATCTCGGCGACTGGATGGCGGCCGAGAAAATCCAGACGATGGAGTGCAACGGACGCGGAACGCGAAGCGATGATGGCATGGCAATGCGCGCAAGCTGCTAAGAATCGGTTAGCATCTCAAGGATCATAAACGGTTCGATGGAATCTAATGTTGCGAGCAGTTAAATATGGCGGGCGCGCTATCGTTTTACCGTTTTTGCTCTGCGCCTGGCGCGTCTTTGCGCAGGACTCGCCGCGCTAACGAGACCGCTAAGACGCTGCACGAACTCATTCGCCAGCCGAGTGGGACTACCAGATGGAGCAGCACCCGACCCGGGCTTCGAGCCTGGGCGATCGGCGCTGGAACGACCGGTGGGGCGATAGCAGCCTCGATGCGATTTCCAAACGGCATGATCACGACATCGAGACGCTGACCAAGCTGACGAAGGTCGATCGCGCCGCGCTGTCACCGTCGGATCAGCTGAACTACGACCTGTTTAAGAAGGATTACGAAAACGAAATCGAAGGATTTCAATATCAGCTGGTATCTCTTGCCGCTCAATCAGCTGAGCGGAGTACACACGGTAAACCAGCTGGCCGATGCGCTTCGCTTTCGACACCCTCAAAGACTACGAGGACTGGCTGGCGCGGCTAAGAGCGCTTCCCGCGTCGCATCGATCAAACGATCGCTCTGATGCGGCATCGGAATGAAGGAGCGATTATTCCTCCGAAGATCGTCTTGCAGCGAGTTCCGGCCCAGATCGATCATCAAATCGTCAGCGATCCGAAAGCCAGCCCGCTCTATAAACCTTTCACCAGGTTTCCGTCATCCGTTAGCGGAAGCCGACCAAGCCCGTCTCGCCAACGTCGCGCAAGAGACGATCGCCGACGCAGTAGTTCCGGCTTATCGCAAGCTAAAAGAATTTGTCGTTAGCGACTATTTGCCGGCGGCATCGGATCAAGTCGGCATCTGGCAGCTTCCCAACGGGGCGCGCGATGTATGCCTACGCTACGCGCCACAACACCACCACCGATCTGACGCCGCAAGCGATCCACGAGATCGGCTTGAAGGAGGTCGAGCGCATTCGCGCTGAGATGCAGGCCGATCATCGACAAATTGGGCTTTCGCGGTTCCTTCGCCGAGTTCGCGAAGTTTCTGCGCAGCGATCCACAATTTTATTTCAAAAGCGAAAGTGAGTTGCTCGAAGCTTACCGCGCGTTGAGCCGGCGCATCGATCCGTTGCTCGTCAAAGTTTTTCGCACGCTGCCGCGCATGCCCTACGGCATCGAACCTGTGCCGTCAAATATCGCGCCCGATAGCCCCGCAGGACTTTATCGCGGACCCGCCGCGGACGGTTCGCGCGCCGGCACATTCACCGTGAACACTTTCAAACCGGAGATCAGACCGAAGTACGAAATGATGGCTTTGTCACTGCACGAGGGCGTGCCCGGACACCACCTGCAGATCGGCCATCGCGATGGAGCAACAAGATATTGCCGAACTTTCGGCGCTACGGCGGCTATACGGCGTTTGTCGAAGGATGGGGACTGTACGCCGAGTCGCTCGGCGACGAGATGGGTCTCTACGACGATCCGTATTCGAAGTTCGGACAGCTCATGTACGAGATCTGGCGCGCCAGCCGGCTCGTCGTCGACACCGGCATGCACTATCTTCCACTGGGATCGGCAGAAGGCTATCGACTTCATGATGGAAAACACCGCGAAGCAAGAGCTGGAAGTGGCCGCTGAAATCGATCGCTACATCGTCTGGCCCGGCCAGGCGCTCGCCTACAAAGTCGGGCAGCTGAAGATCTCCAGCGCTACGCGCAAAAGCGCAAGCAAGTCTTGGGCGACAAATTCGATATCCGCGACTTCCACGACGAGCTGCTCAAGGATGGCGCGCTGCCGCTGGATCGGCTCGAAGCGAAGATGGATGCGTGGATCACGAAACAAAAACCGAACAGCGCCAAGAACTAAGTACCAGGGTTGGGAGACCGGATTGCCCCACGCCCGATAAACCATCTCGTTATGCCCTACGTTCACTTTGCTCGATTCTACGATCTCGTCATGGGCGACAGGTCCCAGGCGGCCAACTTTACCCGCAGCCTGATTGCGCACCACAAACCGAAGACAAAAACTGTCCTTGAGATAGCTTGCGGTACTGGCGCTATCCTGGGTGTTCTTCCTGACACCTACGAAGTCACAGGCCTTGACCGGTCGCGACAAATGCTCGCGATCGCGCGCAAGAAACTTTCACACATCCGCTTCTACCGTCAAAACATGACAAACTTTCGCATTGCGCGGCAGTTCGATGCGATCGTCTGCGTCTTCGATTCCATCAATCATCTGCTCAGCTTTGCGGCCTGGAAGAAGTCTTTCGCCAAGTGGCGCTACATCTTAATGACGACGGAATTTTTGTACTCGACATCAACACCCCGGCAAGCTCCCGCCGTCTCACCGAAGAGCCCTGCATGGTCGCGGGAGTTTGACCGCGATTTGGTCATCATCAAAGTCAATGGCGGCAGACGCGGAATATTTGAATGGGACGTTAAAATCTTTGAACATCAAAAAAGGCTTGACTACAGACTTTATCACGAAATGATCAAGAGAGCTTTGCGGTGCCGCATAAACGGGTCCTGACTGCATTGCGAGAGCGTTTTAAACAGGTCCAAAGTGATCGACCCCGGAGGCGCGCGGCCTTCCGATCAATCCGGAACGTCTCTATTTTGTGTGTAAGCAATAACTGAGGCAGTTATGGGACTTTTGCAAACTTCTTCCTACGGCTCCTGGAAATCGCCGATTACGGCGGATCTGGTCGCAGGCGGCGAGATCGGGCTGGAGCAAATTCGCGTTGACGGCAACGGCGTATATTGGATCGAACGCCGCGCTCATGAAGGCGGCAGAAAAGTCATCGTGCGGCGTTCAAGCGACGGCACGAGCGCCGATGTCACGCCGGCAGAATTCAATGCGCGCACCCGGGTGCACGAATATGGCGGCGGCGACTATGCGGTTTCAGATGGAACTCTTATCTTTTCTAATTTCACAGACCAGCGTCTTTATCGTCAAGAACGCGGCTCTGAACCGAAGCCATTGACGCCAAATTCCGCGCGGCGCTACGCCGACGGCCAGGTCGACCGGCGCAGAAATCACTTTTTGTGCGTGCGCGAAGATCATTCTGACTGCAGGCGAAGCGGTCAATACGCTTGTGCGCATCGATCTCGCCGGTGGCGACGAGGGCACAATCGTCGTGTCGGGAAATGATTTTTACTCCTCGCCGCGCCTGAGCCCGGACGGCTCGCAGCTGGCTTGGCTCACCTGGAATCATCCGAACATGCCCTGGGACGGCACCGAGCTTTGGGTCGCGCAATTAAACGAAACAGGAACTGTAATTAAGAAAGTAAAAGATCGCCGGTGGCGTCGATGAATCGATCTTCCAGCCCGAATGGTCGCCGGACGGCATGCTTTATTTTGTCTCGGATCGCACTGGCTGGTGGAATCTTTATCGCTGGAACGAAAACAACCAGTCGAACCGCTCTGTCCGATGGAAGCAGAGTTCGGCCAGCCTCAGTGGGTTTTCGGCTGGCAGCCTCTACGGCTTTGCCTCGGCAGGACAAATCGTATGCTGCTACAGCAAAAGGACGGTTGTGATTTCCTCGCCACATCTGGACACCGAGACGAGAGCCTTAGACACGATCGACGTGCCCTTCGCTACGATTTCTCAAGTTCGCGTCGTGCCGACCGCGTGCTATTCATCGGCGCATCTTCGACTGATACGACTTCCATTGTTGCATTGGACTTGACGACGAAACGTTTCGAAGTCCTGCGCGACGGTCGCGGGAAGCAACCGTTGACGCCGGATATATTTCCGCTCCCCGAGCCATTGAGTTTCCCACCGAAGCGCGGCCTTACCGCGCATGGCAATTTCTATCCGCCGCAGAATCGAGATTATGCCGCGCCGGAAGACGAAAAACCGCCGCTCTTGGTCATGAGTCACGGCGGGCCCACATCATCAAGCTCGGCGTCGCTCAAATACTCGATTCAATATTGGACCAGCCGAGGCATCGCCGTACTCGATGTAAATTACGGCGGCAGCTCCGGCTACGGCGCGCGCCTACCGCGAACGGCTGAACGGCCAATGGGGCATCGTCGACGTCGACGACTGCGTCAACGGCGCGCGCTATCTCGCCGGAACGCGGCGAAGTCGACGGCGATCGATTGGCGATCCGTGGCGGCAGCGCCGGCGGCTACACGACGCTCTGCGCGCTCACTTTCCGTGATGTTTTCAAAGCCGGCGCCAGCCACTACGGCATCAGCGATCTCGAAGCGCTGGCCAAAGACACCCACAAGTTCGAGTCGCGCTATCTCGACCGCCTGATCGGCCCCTATCCCGAGCGGCGCGATCTCTACATCGAGCGCTCGCCGATCCACTTCACCGATCGTCTTGTCTTGCCCGATGATTCTCTTCCAGGGCTTGGAAGACAAAGTCGTCCCGCCCAATCAAGCCGAAAAAATGGTCGAAGCCGTGCGCGCCAAGAAACTGCCGGTGGCATATCTCACGTTCGAGGGCGAGCAGCACGGCTTTCGCAAAGCGGAAAATATCAAACGCGTGCTGGAAGCTGAACTGTACTTTTATTCGAAGGTCTTTGGCTTTGAATTGGCTGAGCAGATAGAGTCGATACGAATCGACAAATCTGTAGAGATGCAACTTCCTTCGAAGCAATCCAAGACGTTGTTCCGCTGCGTTTGACCAATCAATTCCCGGCGATCAGTTACGCTCGATGAAATCGCAAGTGCTGATAGATACTCCTTGGTAATTAGCGTATATACATTAAATGTTCTCGTGGGATGCTCGAAAGGCGATCGCCAACTTTGAAAAGCACCGGGTGTCGTTCGAGGAGGCAGCAACGATCTTTGCTGACCCGGAAGGATTGGACTGGCAAGATCTCACACATTCCAACCACGAGATCCGATACAAGCGAATTGGCTTATCGATAGAGCGAAATGTTTTACTCGTAGTTTATACAATACGGAGGTCCCAAGATGGCAAAGAAACGATCCGCATCATCAGCGCGAGGCCGGCGAGCCGCAAAGAGCGGCAGGCTCATTCCAGATAGTCAGATTGATTTCTCCGATATACCGGAATCTACGGATGAGGAACTGAAAAGAGCCCGCAGAGTCGGTCGCCCAAAGACAGGCAGGCCTCAGCGCCAACTAATTGCAATCAGGATTGACCCTGCGTTGCTAAAGAAGCTTAGAAACCTCGCCGCCAAGCGGGAGAAACCCTATCAAACTTTTATCCATGAGCTGCTTGAGCGGGCTGCAAAGACAGCAGCTTAACGGCGGCAGACCCATAGAAGCCGGTGGCGATCGAAAATCTGCAGGAGAAATGTGGTGAAAGTTGTTCGACACAAGTCGGCACGCCCGCTGCACACACTCGCTCGATCCTAAGAAAACGGAACGAGACACCTGGCCGTACCTTTTGAGAACCGAAGGCGCCAACTTTTTGCGCCACGCCACCAGCTAACGTTGGGAGCCGTGTATGTACGAAGAAGCCACGACATGAAGCACTCATCGAGGAAGATTGGGACGCGGATCGCGTGGTTCGAGTCATCGATGAAATAGTCCGAGATACTCGCGAACGATTTGATCAGCACAAGCTCTGGCCAATCCATCCTCTCGACAAACTCAGAGACAATCTAACCGAACCACTCAAAATGCTTTATTTTGGCGCGGCGGGGGTTATTTGGGCTTTGGATTACCTAAACAAGGTCGGCGCCACCGCGGTCAAAGAAGACTACTCGATGGCGCTCAACGAGCTAAGCGCTAAGAATCGTGTTGAGATGGCGCTTCCGGAGCGACAAACGGCGTCATATTGGATGGGCGACGTTGGCATCCTACTAGTTCGCTGGCGTCTCTTTCCGACTGATGTCCTCCTGCTGACTGCAATTCATCGAGCGGTGTTACGCAAACGTGGATAATCCAACGAGGAGAATTCGTGTGGGGTGCCCGGGGACGATGCTGGCCGCTTTGTTTATGTGTGAATTCTACCGGGAATGGGCGCTGGAAAGAAGCCTATTTTGCAAAGTGTTCGACAGCTCGTCGGCGAGCTGGAGAAGAATAGCGAGCATGACTGCTACGTCTGGACCCAGGACCTGTATGGCCGATCGAAGCACCTATCTTGGAGCCGGTCATGGTCTGGCAGCTAACGTTTTTCAATTGCAAAAGGACGTGACTTTCTTGACCATGCAAATTTTTCTCTTGTAACATACATCCCGCACCGCGGAAAGCTCGTCGTGCGCACTGCGAAGTGTTGACCCAAGCCTCCGCCAATTGGCCTGCTGGTTTGGGCGGCACAAGATACCTGGTCCAACATTGTCATGGGGCGCCGGGCATGATCAATTGCCTTGCCGACTTCCCGCACGGCACAAATGCCTCATCGATCGCTTATTGATCCAGGGCGCGCGAACTCGCGTGGAAAGCCGGCCCGCTGATCAAGGGTTCAAATCTTTGCCACGGCACAGCTGGAAACGGCTATGCCTTTTTGAAACTCTGCCAAAGAACAAAAAAGACGATGTGGCTCGAGCGGGCCGCGCATTCCGCCAGCCATCATGCGATCAGACAATACGAGCGCCATGCGAAACAATATGGGCAACTTCGTTATTCATTGTGGACTGGCGATCTCAGCCTCCGCCGTTTACTTATGGGATTGCATGCGGGGTGAAGCCAAATTTCCTACAATGGATATTTTCTAAAGAACACGCGGCCGACATTGGTTGTGTCCTCGGCCGCAACCTGCTGGGGTGGGGGCTACATGACTGAAGCAGCCAACGCGCCTGTAGTTGAGTGGGCGATCAATCCCTTGGCTTCGTCTATCGTGTCTGGGCTGTGTGCGATTGCGAGAACAAAGCTTCGGCACGGGTTCTGGAGAAGGTTGGGATGCAACGAGAAGGAATTCTTAGGCGATACATCGTGCATCCAAATGTCTCGGCTAGAGCCGAGGGACTGTTCTGTGTATTCCAAAATTCGTTAATAAATCGCCGATGAAATTTGAAGCAGCCATTTTCGACCTATTCGGCACCTTGGTGGATGACTTCGGATCGTCCGTCGGTCAAATGCAAAGCAGAGTTCGCCGCGGCATTGAATATGTCCGGTGAACAATTCTTGCAGCGCATGGCGGCAGATTTCAGAAATGCGAACGCTCGAGGTTTTTCAGACTGTGGAAGCCAGCATCGACTACGTTTGCAACATGATGGGTGTAAAAGTGAGCGTAGAACAAATGATAAAGGCGGTGAAATCCGGCTCCGGTATACAAAGCGCGCGCTCGAACCGAGGGCCGAATGCAATAGCGACACTCATGCAACTGAAAAGCGCGCGGGCTATAAAATCGGCCTGCTCAGCAATTGCTCGATCGAAATCCCTATCCTATGGCCGGAGACAGAATTTGCCGACTTAGTTGAAAGTCCTATCTTCTCCTCGAGAGAACGCCTCAAGAAACCGGACCCGCGTATTTATCATCTCGCGTGCGAGCGCCTCGCCGTGATCCCCGAACACCGCCTCTACATCGCCGACGGTGAAAACCACGAGTTAGGCCGCGGCTGCCAAACGTCGGCTTACATCCGGTGCTGCTTCGAAACTTGTCGCGGGATAACAGTGCCGAATTGCTTCGAGAAGCCAGAGAATGGCAGGGTTCGACTGTCTGTACGCTACTAGAACTATTAGAACTCGTCGGTGTTTAAAGACCCTACGACCTGTCAAAGCCGACTTAACCCAGCCGTTTCACTCGACGGAACCATGGACCAATTTGCCGGGAGTCCACGGTCGGCTACTACGATAGGACCAACAATCTTCTTTGTTGATGCGCATTTACCATCCGCAAACACCCTGCCACCGGAGGTTTTGGGGATTGGCCCGACTGCGGACCGCGTACCATTGGCCTCAGTATTAGCCAGCGTGGTGTCAACCAAATACGATCCCGATTCGTTATTACTGATACTTGAGGGTCTTAACCTGCTACAACTTCGCGCGTGGTGGAATAGTGATAACGTCCCGGACAGAACCCGAGTCGTACGAGACCCTCTATGCTGCTCATTCTGCGGGAGGTCTTGCGGTTGTGTCGCTTGCTATTGGGAAATCACCACGACGCTGAGGAGGTTGCGCAGGAAGTGTTTTTGAAGGCGCATCAAAAACAACAGAGACATGGAGCCAAGTGAACTCATGTTATGGCGATCATGGCTGATTCGGGTAAGCATCAACGCGTGTCGTGATCGGCGGCGGTCCGGTTGGTGGAAGTGGTGGCGCAACCCGGGCGAAGAATATCAGGAAGCCGATTATCAAGACTCCAGCAGCACACCGGAACAAGCCCTCCTCAGCCGAGAAACGGAGGCATCGATCTGGCGTGCTTTTCAGCAACTGTCGCACCGCCAACAGGAAGTTTTCGCTCTGCGCTACGTCGATGAGTGGTCCACCGAAGAGGTAGCGGACATGTTGGGGATAACTACGGGCAGTGTCAAACGATACCTTTTTCGCGCCGTTCATCACCTGCGCCGCACATTAGGAGATCGTCGATGAACCGATGTCTGAAAGATAAAACGCTTCTTCTGCTACAGGGTAAGGAAGGGAACAGCGCGCAGCGCGCTCATCTGACGCAATGCGCGGCATGCGCTGCACGCTATGAAGACTTGAGGCGTGACTTGATGGCCATCAGCCAGGTACTCCGGGAAAAGCCACCGGCACGGGCGATGGCTCATCGTTTCCGCCCGCGCATTATCCGTTGGGCGCCTGCAACCCTGGGGATGGCTTTGGCTCTAATGCTCTCCTGGCAAGGCATGCGGATGTGGATCTCGTCCGCTCCTCGGCCCACAGGAACGGCGGTCGAGGAAGCTTGGAGTCTTCCCAATGGATTTCCGTCAAGTTTATTCTTACTCAGCGAAGCGATGGCGGTGGAGCGGACCGTTACGACGGATCGTCTCGAACGACTTGGCGGCTGCGGTTCTGGAGGCAGACCGACCGTGCGAATGGTACGACCTGCCATTGCTGGGGAGAATGGAATCCGGAATTGAAGAGCCAGAATCAGCAGAGGGCAACCGCCCAGCCTCTTGTATCGAGGTCAGCCAAGATAGTGGAAAGTTTTGCAGAGAACGAAAAATACCTAAAAACGTTTCTTAACCACACAATGGAGGAATCATGATGAAAACAATACTTGTCAAGGTTGGAATCGGGACTCTAGTAGCGGCTTCGTTGCTGCTGGTTTCGTTGTTGTCACCCGCTCATGCGCAGAACGATGCGATGAGCGAAGCGAGGACTATCGCGACCTTCGGACTGATGTCGCCGCGACTGCTTAACGCCTTGAACCTTCACGCCCGATCAGAAAGCGCAGATAGAAGTTAGCAAGAATGCTTTCAGGGACGCTCAAGAGGCCTATCTCAAGCGAGATCAGAGCATTGCGGAAAGAAGTCGCCGATAAGCTCTTTGGACCTAATCCAGCAGGGGAAGCAGATGTGGCGGCGCAAATCACCAAGATCGCCGATTTACGTGAGCAACTATTGCGCCAGGGCTTCAAGATCGCGCTCGACGTGCGCAATGTGCTCAAGCCGGACCAGTTAGCCAAGGCGGCAACGATCCGGCAGCAACTGCAAGAGATCCAATCTGAAGTTCGCGGTCTGTTCAACGAGAATCAGTAGGCGGCTGCGAAACTGAGGCTGCCTTTTCGTCATCGCGAAAATGAATCAACCGGATAGGCAACCGTTGACGCGAAAGGAGCTTTATGAACCGAGGAAAACACGCATAGAGCGATCGTGCTTATCGCTTTCGCTATCTTAGTCCTGCTATATATCTCATCCGGAACGCCCCAGAGTACCACGCCGGCGCCATCTGCAGCGCAACAGAAGGAGGTAGCAGAGCTGCAGAAAGCAGCTCGCCGGTTTGCAGGAAAAGTAACTTGGCTAGAAGAGCGCTTCACGGAGCCACAGAGACAGAAACCCTCACAGTTTTAGCACGTTGCTTCCATGTCGGAGGCGCTCGGCAAAATTTACCACGATCGCCAAACCTGTGCTGGAACAAATACGCGGCTCCGCCTGGGCGCGCAATCGAGAATTCCAGTAAAATTCACCACGGTCGGAGATTGCTGGCCTTACTGCCCCATCAAGCCTTTGAGGTGCTTCGGATCAGTCCGAACAAGGATTGAAACAGCTGCTCGATTGGGCTTCGCACTACTATGATCGAGACGGGTTGCGATCGCTCGCTAGCCAGGGATCGCTGTTCAATCAGTTTTCGAGGACAACGCGTACACCTCCAATCGCAGAATAACGTCATCGATGGGTGGACGATCTGGAATCCCGATCAATTGCGGCGTAGAGACCTTGGAGCCTACGACAAGATCTGCTTTAATACCGCCACCGATTCTGCATCAATCGACGACTTTGGAGCGAACCCATAGATGGAACATAACTCAACCACAGCGCACTCCCAATCTGAAGGAATTCTTCCACCCGCAAGGATTTTTCTCTCTGGCGAAAAACGTCGGCATCAAAGATTCGACGCTCGATCTGACCGTCATTTACTCCACCGTCCGCGCGCGCGCGGCGGCGGTGTTCACGCGCAACCGTTTTCCCGGCGCGCCGGTGATCGTCGGCCGCAAGCATATCGCCGATGGTTTCACGCAAGCGTTGGTGATCAACAGCAAGAATGCCAACGTGGCGATGGGCAAGCAGGGCATCAACAACGCCGATCGAAACCTGCCGCATCGTCGGCGAAGAGCTTGGCGTGAACTCTTACGATGTCCTGCCCTTTTCCACCGGCGTGATCGGCCGGCCGTTGCCGATGGATAAAATCCGCGCGGGTTTGCGCGGTATTCGCAGCGAATTGAAGCCGAGACAATCTCAAGCTTGCCGCCGAAGCGATTATGACGACGGACAAGTATCCAAAATACTTTTCCTGTCAGGTCGGCTCCGCCGTCATCGCCGGCATTGCCAAGGGCGCCGGCATGATCGAGCCGAACATGGCGACGATGCTCGTTTACCTAATGACCGATGCTGAGTTGCCGAAAGCGGCGATGCGGCCGATGCTCCGTCGGATCGTCGATCGGACTTTCAACTGTATGAGCATCGACACTGATACCAGCACCAGCGACACGGTCGTATTGATGGCCAACGGTCTCGCCGGCAAGTGTAAACTCGCGCAGTTCGAAAGGGCTTGCTGCAAGTGTGCGAATATCTCACCAGGGAAATCGCGCAGCGGCGAAGGCGCCACCAAACTGATCACCGTGGACGTCAGAGGCGCCAAGACACGACGCAGGCCAAGCGCGTGGCGAAGTGTGTCGTTAATTCGCCGTTGGTGAAAACGGCTGTCTACGGTTGCGATCCCAACTGGGGCCGAGTGATCATGGCCGTCGGCAAAAGCTTCGATCCGAGCATCGATCCGGCAAAAGTAACCATCCGTTTCGGCGATACTGAATGTTTTCAAAAAAGGCTCACCGGTCGATTGCGATCTGGAAGCTTTGCGGAAGTATTTAGAGCCAACCCGAAGTCTCCATCGGCGTCGATCTCGGCATCGGCAAAGCATCGGCGCGAGTCTGGGGTTGCGATCTTACTGAGGGCTACATCAAAGAGAACGCCTACTACACGACCTGAGTCGTGTCAGTCGTGATCGTGGCACGTGCTCGTGGAGACCGAGTTCTAACCACGGACATGAATCACGAACAACGAACGGATTTTGCGATGACCCGACAGTCAAGCTGATTTTCTTCTGAAAGGCGGCCGCCTGATCGATCCGCGCCGGCGGCAAGGATGGCAATCTTCGACGTCCGCGTGTGCAACGGCAGGATCGACGCCATCGGAACGAATCTCGAACCGAACGGCGCGACCGTGATCGATGTCAAAGATCGCATCGTCACACCGGGACTGATCGACGTCCACTCTACATTTGATGAAAGGGCTCGGCGCCTTCGGCGTCGATCCCGATATTTTCGGCGTCGGCTCCGGCGTCACGACCGTCGTCGACGCCGGCAGCGCGGGTCACACGCTGCTCAACGTATTTCGCAACTACGTCGACCGACAATGCCAAGACGCGCGTCCTGAACTACATCAATCTTTCCACGCTCGGCGGCGTTAGCGGGCCGGGATACAGCATTCTCGCCGATCCCCGGCTGATCGATGAAGCGCAAGATCGAGCAAGCCGGTCGAAGCCAACCGCGATATCATCGTCGGCATTAAGATCATGGCCACCGGCGGCGCGCTCGGTTCGCAGGGGCTGAAACCGCTCGAGCGCGCGCGCAAGCTCGGCGACAGGCTTAAAGATTCCGCTGTTAGTTCATATCGGCGAGAGCTGGACCAAAGACACCGCACCCGGTTGCACGTCGGCGACGTGCTCAAATATCTCCGCGCCGGCGACATCGTCACCCATATGTTCACCGTGCATCCCGGCGGTTTGCTCGACGGCAATGGCAAACTCTGGCCGCAGGTGCGCGACGCCAAAGAATCCGGCGTGCTGATGGACGTCGGCCACGGGCTGCATAACCTGAACTTCGACGTAGCGCGTAAAGTGCTCGATCAAGGGCTCCATCCCGACGGCGTCTCCACCGACGGCCACCGCGGCAATCGCGCCGGGCCCGGTCTATGATCTGCCGACCACAATGGCAAAGCTGATGGCACTGGGCTTTTCGCTGAATCAGGTAGTGGAAATGGCGACGGCGAATGCAGCCAAGCTGCTAGGCCGATTCGAATGAACTGGGAACACTGCGAGTCGGCGACCCCGCCGAGATTTCAGTCTTGAAACTTGAAGACCGTGAGTGGAAAGCAGTCGACTCGCAGAAAGGACACGATCCCTGCTCATCAAGCTATTATTCACCGGTATACGCGATCGCGCGGTGACATCGATCTACGAGCCGCTTGCCGCCGAACGGCCCTAGTTACTTTTTTTTAGCGAAAAAGGCGCGTTCTTGTCGAAGAAATGGCGGCAACCACGGGGGTTGTCTCACAGAATTGCCAATCAAATTAAGTCAGAATTTCCGGCAACTTTCGGTCCTTGCAGTTAGCGTTCGACCCCGATTTTTTGTGTTTTGTTGTGTTCTCTCTAGGCTAAAGTCCTTATCGTCTTCTCCGCGTCGTCGCTGCCGTCAAGATCGATCCCAGCACTCCGCGAATGATTTCTCGGCCCACCTGGGTGCCCATCGCGCGCGCGGCGCGCTCTTGCGCTGCGCGCGCCTCCAACAGCCCCGGCCTGCCGACTGCCAGGCTCGGGCTGCTTGAGTCCGAGCTTGATCGGTTGCGCGCGCTTCTGAGCATCTCGTACGCCGACTCGCGATCCACGACTTTCTCGTAGTGGCCGTACAACGTCGATTGCTTGATCACCTGATCGCGTTCGGCAGGCGGTGAAGCGGCGGCAATTGGCTTTGCGGCGGATAGATCAGCGCGCGGTCGACAACGGTCGGTTGGCCTTTGTCACTGAGAAATGAAACCAGCGCTTCACCGACGCCGAGCTCGGTGATCGCGGCTTCGACGTCGAGATCTTTGTTTTGGCGAAAAGTCTGCGCCGCGCGCCTTCACCGCCTTTGATCGCGCGGCGTGAATGCGCGCAGCGCATGTTGAACCCGGTTGCCGAGCTGCCCAAGGACGATATCGGGAACGTCCAAAGGATTCTGTGTGACAAAGTAAACACCCACGCCCTTCGAGCGAATCAAACGAATCACCTGGTTCGATCTTTTCCAGCAGGACCTTGGGCGCGTCGTTGAACAGCAAGTGCGCCTCGTCGAAGAAAAAGGCCAGTTTCGGCTTCTCCGGATCACCGACTTCAGGCAACCGCTCGAATAGTTCAGAAAGCATCCAGAGCAAAAAGTCGCGTAGAGCTTAGGCGCGTTGATCAGTTTATCGGCGACGAGAATATTGATAACGCCGCGTCCCTGATTGTCGGTTTGCATCAAATCATCAAGGTCGAGCGCAGGCTCGCCGAAGAAGCGGTCGCCACCCTGTTCTTCCAGCTCCAACAGTCCACGCTGGATCGCGCCGATGCTGGCTGCGGAGACATTGCCGTACTGGGTTTTGAACTGCGCCGCGTTGTCGCCGACATGTTGGAGCATGGCGCGCGAGATCCTTGAGGTCGAGCAAGCAGCATGCCGTTATCGTCGGCTATTTTGAAAACGAGATTGAGCACGCCGCCCTGAGTGTCGTTGAGATTGAGCAGGCGTGAAATAAGCAGCGGTCCCATGTCCGAAATTGTTGTTCGAACGGGGTGGCCATGCTCGCCGTAGAGATCCCAAAACACGGTGGGATAGTCGGCGAATTTGAAGCCGGCGAGGCCGAGCTTTGCACACGCTCGTTGATTTTCGCGATTCTCCTGCCCAGGCCGCGCCATGCCGGACAAGTCGCCTTTGACATCGGCCATAAACACCGGCACGCCGATACTGCTGAAATTTTCGGCCACGACCCTCAAACTGACGGTTTTCCCCGTACCTGTTGCCCCGGCGATCAAACCATGGCGATTGGCCATGCACGGCAACAGAGAGTAAACCTGACTCCCTTTGGCAATCGGCAACCCTTCGAGCATATCCCAATCCTCCTTACTTATCGCCTCACTTATAGCAGTCCGGCTACGACTCGTAGCCTTGTGCAAGTGGAACCGCTTCATATATAAACCACAACCCGCGTGAATGAAAAGCAACTAGATCACGCGTCCAAGTCACCAGAACGAAAAAATTGCGAGGTGTATCGAGTGGAGGGCGATACGAAGGCTTTTTCGTTCAAGAGTAACAACAACAAATCCACGAAGGGGATAACTAATGAAACGTTTTCTAGAGCGTATTGATCGCTTCCATGTTCCTCGCGTCCGCAGCTTATGCGGCAGATACCACCAAAGAGGACTCCAAGGCCACTGAGAAAAAGGCTGATGAAAAGGCAAAAGCGACGTGAAGAAGTCGGACAGCAAGGCTAAATCCGGTGACACGAAGGGCGGCGCTCATGGGCGACGAGAAGGCCGGTGATAAGAAAGCCGGCGCCACGGGCGACGAGAAGAAAGCGAAGTAAGCTTTTCGGTTAACAATTGTCGAGCAAGGCGGCCCTCCCCGCCTTGCTCGCGACACTATCGGTCAATTTTTCCACATTCGACAATTTTAAATCGTAGCGATCCTTGTATCTTCGGCTTTCAAGGAATCACGCTGCGCCCTGGTTCTCGTCTTGATCCGCTAAATTTCTAGAGCTTTTCAATTCCCCATTACGAATTTTCGCGCTATAGATATCGTCTAAGGATCATCGATCGCCTAACCAGAGGGGAGTTGATGGAATCAGGCAAAAACCCATTAAACTAAGGAGGCAAAGTTTATGAAACGTACCAGTTGGATTGATTGTCACGGCGCTTTTTTAAGCGCGGCACGCTTTAGTCGCGGCGAAGGATTACCAAGTGACGGGGCCCGTCGTCGACGTCAAAGACGACGTTATCATTGTCAAAAAGGGCAGCTGATAATTGGGAAATCGCGCGCGACAAAGACACCAAAGCCACCGGTGAGATCAAGAAGGGCGATAAGGTCATGATCAAAGTACAAAATGACCGCCACGCAGCATCGAAGCGCCCAAAGGCCAAAGCCGACGCCAAGGCAAAGACGGACGACAAAGCTAAGGCCGATGCGAAGGCCAAAACCAAGTAATTCTGCGATTTTCGCATCCACCAGCGTCTTTTGAAAATGGGCCGCCAGCGCGGCCGTTCCTTTCAGGCAGCTTTTCTTTTCGGCGCGCTTTTGGTACGGTTTCTATATTGGAACACGTGACCATGCCAGCACACCCGGAAGCAACCATCGTCCATAGCTCGGACTTACACCTCGGCACCGACGACAGCTTTGAGCGATCGCGACCGTCTTGCCGTCTTGCCCCAGGTCTTGGCCGCCGCCAATGAAGTCGCAGCGAACGTTGTCGTGCTGGCTGGCGATTCTTTCGACAATCACCGCCAGCCCCTCGACGTGCTGGAACGCGCCGCGCAAATGCTGCGCGAGTATGGCAAGCCGGTGGTTATTCTGCCCGGCAATCACGACCCGCTCACACCCGATTCCGGTCTATCGCCGCGGCGGCACTCGGCGAGATTTCGAACGTCAGCATTCTTGGGCTGAATGTCGACAAGGCCGTGCTGTTTCCCGAGCTGGAGTTGGAGATCTGGGGCCATGCCCATTTCGACTACACCGACATGTCGCCGTTGGCCAATCCGCGGCCGCGCACGACGCGCTGGCAGCTTCGCCGCCGCGCACGGCCACTATGCGTCGATGAAGTGCGCGATCCCAACCGGCTGATCGGCTCCTGGCTTATTCACCGCGAAGAGCTGATCGCCACCGCTGCCGACGTACGTCGCCCTCGGCCACTGGAATCAATCGACGCCGGTCGGCGGAGGAAGAGGTTCACCGCGCACTACTCCGGCTCGCCGGAATACACAGGAACCGTCAACGTCGTGCGCTTCAACAAAGATGGCAGCGTCGAAGTAGGCAAAGCCCAACTGCGCTAGATCGCGCAGAAAACTGCCGCCCGCTTTGAGCTTTGGCATCGAACTCTTTCGCGCCCGCACTCACAAGCTCATTCACGCTGTGCTCTCGTCGTTACTGGCATTGACGAAAACCTTCTTCATTGCCGTACTGTGGCTATTGTTCGCGGCGTTCAACAACGCCGTCGTCGCTGCGGAGCATCAAAGTGAACGCTTCGACGAACGTGTCGTCGCGGAATTTCTATCGCGGCAAAGTCATCCGCATCGTCGTCGGCTTTCCACCCGGCGGCGGCGCTGATGTTTATTCAAGACTCATAGCCCGCCATCTTGGCCGCTTCATCCCAGGCAATCCCACGCTAGCGGTCACCAACATGCCCGGCGCCGGCAGCATCATCGCCGGTAATCAGATCTACAACAGCGCCGCCAAAGACGGCACCGAGATCGGCATGCTCAACGGCGCGGTGATTCTCGAACAACTCTTCGGCAATCCCGGCGTGCACTTCGACATGGCCAAGTTTCGCTACCTCGCCGTGCCGGTCAACGAAACCTATGTGATGATCGTCACGCGCCAGTCGGGCATCGCTAAGTTCAGCGATCTGCTCGGACGCGAATGCCAAGCAAGCGATCCTCGGCGCTATACCCAACTCGACGCTGGAGCACGCGCCGATTTTGTTGCGCGACGCATTGACGCTAACTTGAAAGTGGTTTCAGGCTACAAAGGCAGCGCCGACATCCGTCTGGCGGTCGACTCCGGCGAGGATCGGCGGCTTTTTCAATCCCTGGTCGACGCTCAAGCCGAGTTCGCCGGACAAATTCGAAAGCGGCGAATGGTCCGTGCTTCTCCAGCTCACCGACCAACCGCTGCGCGATCTGCCTGCGAGTAATATTCCAACGATCAACGAACTAACCAAGGATGAAAATCACCGGATGCTGCTGCGTTATGGCACCAGCGCACCCAATCAATTTGGCAAAGTTTACATGCTGCCGACGGCTGTACCAGCCGAGCGCGCCGCCGCGCTGGAAGCGGCGTTCGCCAAGACACTCGCCGACAAGAATTTTTGAGCGACGCAGAGAAAGGCAAGCTGGAAATCTCGCCGATCTACGGCGAGTCGATTCAGCGCATCGTCAATGAATTGCTCGCCATGCCAGCGGACATCAAGGTAAGATTACGAGAAAGCCATCAAAAGTAAGGAGCAAATAGTGAGAGTAAGGAGCCGGGGATACTTCTGCCTATTACCCTCACCGATGTTCCTCTCACGCCGGCAGCAGCAAACGCGCCCTCGTCGGCATCGACGCACGGGATTCTTCGGCCGTTTTCGCTTCGAGCACGCGGATGACTTCTTCGGCCGGCGCCCCATTCACCGCGTTCGGACGCTTCCGAGGTCACTGCTCCTGAAGTGCGGCGTCCACAGCACGTTGTCGAGCACTGAACAGCGGATGATCCTTCTCCGGCGGCTCCTCGGCGATCACGTCAACAGCCGCGCCGGCGATTTTCCTTTGCTGCAACGCCGCGCCCAACGCTTGCTCGTCGACGATGCCGCCGCGCGCGGCGTTGATCAGGAAGGCTGACGGTCTTCAATCGGCGCCAGTTCTTTAGCGCCGACCATGCGCCGCGGGTCTCGCGGTTGAGCGGACAGTGGATCGTCACGAAAGTCGGAGTCGCTGAGCAGTTCGCGCAAGGTCACCCACTTGCCGCCGAGCGCGGTCACGTGAGACTCGGGAATGTACGGATCGCAGTACGAGGAAATCCATTTCGAAGGCGCGCGCGCAGCGCGACCCGCGCGCGCCGATGTTCCCCATGCCGACGATGCCGAGCGTCTTCCGGCCGAACTCGCTGCCGAGGAATTTGAGATAATCGCTCCAGCGATTTTCCTTTACCGCCCGATTGGCTCTCGTGCGTGTGGCGCACCAGCGCGATCATCTGACCGAACACGAGCTCCGCCACCGACGACGGCATTGCTGCCCGGCTGGTTCGTCACCCAAACTTTAAATTCTTTGGCGGCCTCGAGGTCGACACGCGACGGATCCGACGCTGAACGCCGGTGCGCGCGATGATCTTCAGCCGTCCGGCGCCGCGCTGCATTTGCTCGCGCGGTGATTTTGCCCTTTGCGGCTGATCACCTGCATCGACGCGCTACCGCCTCCAGCTCCCAGCGCTGTGGTTCGCACCCACGGATTGACGACCACGAGATCGACCGCTCGCGCAACCATTTGAGTACCTCCGGTTGAAACTCTTCGACCAAGACTCGCCCAAGTGACATAGACCGCCTCCCTGTTGCCATGCTTTTGAATTCCGCGCGAATCGCGCTCAGGTGCATTATCACCGTCTCTGCCGCGCTTGTACCTTGACGGAGCCGCCGCTTCCTCTTTATATGGTTATCGACGACCGAAACCGCGATGTCTCGATCGACCCAAGCGGGTTGCGCGTCTATCGGAAAGTCCGCCGCGTTGGAGTGGCTCACGCGACTGATATTGGCGCTTCTGAAGTTTGATTTTCTTCGCTGATCGTCGCTTTGGCATCGACCGCTGGCGCCGAGTTGGTCAGGAACCGTCGCGCCGCGCTCGGCGGCTCAATTATCTGAGCATGCCATCGCCGAGGTAAAAGGTTACTTTCGCGATCAAGGATTGGAGAACCAGGCCATCGTGATTCCTGGCAGCACGGCGATCGCCGCTCTGGTCAGCGGCAATGTGTCGATTACAGCGGGCGCGGCGGCTGGCACCGGCATGCGCGCCAGCGTTGCGCGGCGCGCCGATCAAGGCCGTGATGTTTCAGACCGAAAAAGGTCACCTGGTATTTGCTCGCCGCGGCCGATATCCAAAAAATCTCTGATCTCAAAGGAAAACGTGTCGCCGGTTCGGCACCGATCGGCGATACCAAGATACCTTGATCACGATGCTCGTCGAGCGCGCGAAGGCATTTCCGGGCGCGATATTACGCGAATTGCGATGCCGTCGCGTAATACGCTCAATACGATCTTGTCGCTAAAAACCGGCAGCCTTCCAGCGCCGCAGTCGTCAACGCCGATGAGTCGCTCCTCGGCGAGAAAGAGGGCCTGCGCACCCTCGGCGTTTGTCGTGCGATCTGTTTCTTATCCGTTTCAAGGTTTTCGTCGCCACCGATAAGACGATGATCGCCGAGCGGTCCCAACGATATTAAACGCTGGTTGCGCGCGATGGCGCGGCATTGGATTTTTATTCGCGACAAGCCAGAAGAAGCAGCCGATATCGCCATGAAGAAAATCCTGATGGGGCAGTCGTCAGCCGGCCGCTGCAAGCCATCGAGGGGCATTCGCCGCTTCGCCAAAGGCGCTCGCCGGACGGTGTGCCCGTGGTTTGCCCTCCGCCCAGGGGATCAAGAACTTCGATATGGAGTTCGATGTCAAGTCTGCCCCCTCAAAATCACAAAGGAAGATGTCGCGCCGGAAAAAGTCATGCGAGCCTTAACTGGATGCGCGAGGCCAAAGAGAAGAACTGGAAAGCAAGCGTTGGGGCGCCGCAAAAGTCAAGCAGTGGTGAAATCATCGCATGAATCGAGGTTTTCCTCGCCGCGCTCGCCGGCTTCGCCTGCCGTCGCTTCGGCCGACCGGATGGCCGAGCCGCGAAAGTTTCTGCGCTGATCGACCTCGATCCCAACAGCGCGACGCAAAGCCGTCATCAAAGTCACGAAAGTCTCGCCGCCGACCGAGAGTGGAAATCTTCGCGTTCGTGATGATCGAGTGAGCGGCAAAATGTCCCTGGCGCATCGACCGAAAATCCCAAATCCCGTGGTGGTCGGCCGCGTCCAAGAGCGGGACATCGGCGGCAAAAAAGTACGCGCCGATGTTTTCGGGCATTACTGTGCTCAACCAGGCCGGTGATCTTTACCCGCTGACCGCCGCGGCAGAAGCGTTTTAAAAGTAGCGCTGCGCAGCCCGCGTGGTCGCAGCCTCGACTCGGCAAAACCCGGGGATCGCCGAAACCTTCGCCGACCGAGACCGCCGAAGGCGCCAACACGGCACGTCGCTCTCGACGACAGTAACGGCTATCTTTATGTCACGGCGGCGGGAGCGGGAGAATCTATCGCACCGGGCGGAGGTGCGATAAGCGCAAGTCTGCGGCGCCAGGTCGCGCCGCACACGCCGGATCCTTCCCTGATGGCAAAACCGAGGCGAGGCTCGCTGCCAGCGGTATCGTCTTCGACAAACAGTGGGCACCACGCTTTACATCGCCGAGCATCGGCGCGAGAAAGGCGCCCATCTGGAAACGGCCATCGGCACGGACGGCCGAGGCCGGCCAACCGTGGCGCTGGCGCTGGCAGCGCGAAACACCTCCATCTCCGAAGTGCGCCATGACGCCAGCCCGGGCGCCCTCGATCCGCAGGGCAATCTCTGAGTCGCCGCCAACGAACGCAACGCGGTCGTCGTTGTCCAGCCAGACGGCAGAGTTTTCGATGGCTCAAAAACGACAGCAAGGGACCGCTGAGTTTCCCACCGCGGTGGTTTTCGTCGAAGCCACCGCTCACGCCGTGGGGCAATTCTCGACGGCGCGCGCGGCGCTGATCCCTCGCCGCCGCGACGGCAAAGCGTCCGTCGGCGGCTTCGTAGTGCCTCGATCGCAAAAATCGAACAATAGACACTCCAGCACCAAAATTAAGCTGCCCTCACCATATTCGTCTCATTCATCCTATCAGTCCTCTCTTCGCATCGCCGCCACCGCCCAAGAGAAAAAACATCCGTAACGTCTTCATCAGCCTCTCGTGGAACAACCAAACAACTGCGCCCATTCACGTCGCCATCGCCAAAGGCTCTTCTTCAGGGACCAAGTGACTCACTCTCGAACCGATCTTCGTGCGCGCGGCGGCCCGATAGCGATGCACGGGTCCGGTTTGGAAAACGTCGACTTACGCCAGCGTCGGCGCGGCGCCCCGAAGCGGCGCCGATCCGCAGCAACGCCCGCGGCCTCGACCTGCACATCATCGCATCGCTGTCGCCGAATTATACGAATTTACACGCTGCTCGGCAGTAAAGAAGCCAAGAATATTGAAGATCTCGCGCGGCAAGGTTATCGGCGTGTCACCGGCGTTGGGAGCGTTTCTCCGACTTCGCGATTCAGAATTTACTCGAAGCGAAACAATCTCGGTCCGGACAAAAGACGCTTCGCACTCCGCGCCATCGGCCCAACCGCGCTGCGCGCCATTTTGCCCCTCGAAATAGGCCTGATCTCTGCGGCCCCTTTCTCCGCCGAGGAGCACGATCAGATTGCTCGACAAAGGTTTTCCGTTATGATCGTCGTCCGAGACGAAGCGGCTGCGCATCCCGCAAAGCGTCGCTACGTCACCCACGCGGCGAAATGCTGCAAAAATATCCTGAGACGACAGAAAAGATTTCTCAAGGCGGTGATCCCGGGCATGCACGTGCTCCGCAGCAGCAACAAACAAGAGGCGATCAAGACCGGTTATGCCTCCGGGCTTTGCGGGCGAAGTCGGACCGTCATCAGCGCGCTTACGATCTCTCCTTCCATAGTCACGGCTTCCAGCGCGAACCGAACTTGTCTGTCGCTCGGGATGGCATCCGGGGATCATGCTCGACCGAAGGCTATCCGCGCCGGCGTCGAAATAAACCAAAAACTTTACGCTGGATCGGGCGATCAACGATAAGACTCCTCAAACAGGCGCAACCCGGGAGGCTGCGAAGAAGGACGGCTGAAATAGTCTGGCTATTCAGATTGGATACAAAGAAACACAGAAAAGAAGAACATGGGAGCCTTCTATTCATTTGACCGACGACATCGGTTGATAAAGTGCCAACAGTTCAAGCAATAACATTAACGACTAGTATAGATCTTAGCTGGAGGTGATTCATGGCGATCGGACTTTCTCATGGTGGAACAATGTCTATTCGTCACGACGGAACGTTCGCATCGGCTGCTGGGCGAACACAGGATGGACTGGTGCTATTCGAGCGAAAAAGGAAGACGTTGATGACGCGAAGCTGCAGCGCGCGCTGCGCAGCCAGCATATCAGCTCGATCAGCTCTTCGAGCGCTTTCACC
>ERZ1370068.3329-contig-2443_pt1 | contig 25897 bp, 39 predicted proteins | sample MGYA00561227_ERZ1370068 | MGnify/ENA primary metagenome ERZ1370068 (study PRJEB38410, sample SAMEA6850437) | metagenome | study: Metagenomic assessment of the ecological functions of the soil: analysis of the soil microbiota associated with the...
AGTTACGTATTGCCTTATCGACGGCATCCCCGAATGGTTTCGCATCCCCTGTCCTCGTCTCGGGATTCGGCGCGGCGTTCGCCATCCACTGCACCAACCGGACGGGCTGCGCGACTATCACGACACCTCGCCGATGACACGGCCTGCTGACCGGTTCCTGTACCACACCTGAACAGGTCTGCATCGTGCCGATGAGCGCGTATCCGCCGCCCCACCGGATCGCGACATCGACGACGCTCGCCCGCCTGAAGTCGTCTTCCGGACCTGCCGTAACAGGCCAGCCGCGTGGGCTGCTTGTCCGCCCCTCCGGCGGTCTGTTACCGGAAGGCATTCGCCGTACCACCGCTGTGCCGGTTCGAGCGGAAACAGCGGACGGCGGCGGCGCGCAGCCACGTGAAGCGCCGCGGATCGTCGCTCGTCACGCCAGGCGTGTCTACCAACACCACCCTCGCCCGCCACCGGCTCCATAGGCGGCGCGGCGGCGCCTACTACTCCCTTGACGATCAGAATGTCTTTGCTTTCCGGACGAATCCCGAGGCTGATCACCTGCTCCAGGCTCATCGGCGCCATCCGCCGGCTGGTGAGGACGATGGTGTGCCGCTCCGGCGTTTCGACCACGGCCGTGATTCCCTGGTCATATCGTCCCCATCCACCGTGCCGGACCTGCGTTTCAACATAAGACTCCGTCGGAGAGCGTCCTCACACGGCCGTGCACCGCGACCGGTTCAGCCGTGTTGCCGATCGGTCTTGCCGCCCACAAACAGGTTCACTTCGGTGCGAACGCCCGCAGCCACGCAGCGCTCTGACCGATTCCGGGTCGTACAGGATGACCAGACCGTTGCGGGACGTTCTGCTTGAGCAACTCTGCGAACAGAATTGTGGAGTCCCTGGGCCGCCGGCACAACGTTAATCGCCGACATCCATCAGCACCACCGGTTTCTTTGGCGCGCCGGCTGGCATAGCGGACGGCGGCGCTCGGGTCGGGAAGATCGCCGGTGAACTGGTGACGGCGATTCCAAGCTCGCCCGCCATCCAGCGCGCGGCGCGGCGGGCCAAGCCCGCGTCGCCATCGGCCACGGCTACAAAGGTCGTGCCCATCTCCGGCACGTCGGCGTAATAGAAGCCCATAGCCGATGCTGGCAGAGAGGATTCCCAGGCCAGGCCATCACCTCCTGAATGGCTGCGGCGTACAGCCAGCGGGCGGGCTCGGACAGCGGTGTACTGCTTGCTGATCTGCACGAAAAGCGGTGGAGCTTCGAGCGCCTGCACCGGCCGCACCTCGCCGCGCATCGTGCGGGCAAGCAGGCGCGCAGCTTCCCGGCCGCGTTCCTCCTGATCCAGGTGCGGATTGCCGCGATAGGTGACCAGGGCGGTGCTGTGGCTGCGCCATCGCCGCTCGGAGATATTGGCGTGCAAATCGAGCGTGATGACGATCCGGCATCGCCGGTCCCACCAGTTCGCGCAAACGCCGCAGAAATTCGCCATCGGCATCCGGATAAGGAACGCTCACCGTGGCGCCGTGCAGCGCGACGAGCAGTGCGTCGACGGGAAGGTTCTGCCGCACGGAATCCAACAGCTCGGCAGCCAGCCTCTCGTATGCGTCTTCGGTCAGAGCGCCGCTCGGAACCGCGAAGGTCGCCATGCAGGGCACGGCCGTCAATCCGCACTCTTCCAATGCCGGCGAACATGCCGGAAAGCTCGTGACGCCCGCCGCCGCCATCGCTCCAGCATCTCGGCACCGCGCGTCAGGGAAGCGCGTGCGAAGTTCTCGTATGTCGTGGGAACCGGCAGGAACGTGTTCGACTCGTGGAGGAATCCGAGGACGCCGACTCGATTCATGGTTTCGTAACAGTCCACTGCCAGACTTTATAATCGGACAATGACTCGATCCGACGCGCCGCCGCACATTCGTCCGCACGCTCGCCGCTGGTTTGGCGCGCTTACGGCAATGCCGGCTTCCGCCGATGTGGCTCTCGCCGGCGACACCTACATCGACCTGCGGAAAGTGCTGCTATGGAGAGCACGCGCAAGCGAGTTCCGGAAGCGATCGATGGCGCGCTCAAAGCCGTGATTGTACCGACCGGCAGCACGGAGCAGCATAACGAGCACCTGGCCATGATCAACGATACGACCAGCGTCACTCTGGTACTCAACAGGCGGCCCTGCTCGTCTACCCTCGGCGACGCTGCAGACGCCGGTGCCAATCGGCATTTCGCCGCACTGATGGACCGCAAAGGCACGCTGTCACTGAAAAGGAGACCTTTCTCGCGGTTGTGTTCGAGATTTGCGAGAGCCTTCGGACCCATGGTGTCACCGCAATTCTGCGTTGAATGGTCACGGCGGAAACGTTGCGCCGCTGTGGAGAGCGTCCCGGAATTCGCCCGCAAGCTGGGCATTTCGGATCGAGACCAACTCCTATTGGGACGCCTACACGCCAGAGATCATCAAACGATACATGCAAAGCGCGGGAAAGCGCCCGGCCAGCGGGAGAAATTCGAAACCTCGTTTGCGATGGCGGCATTTCCGCAACGCGTGCATTGGGAGGGCGTGGACTACGCGCGGATCGGGCCGCTGTTGCACATCAAGGATCCTGCATCCGCGGCGCAGGAAGAGGAGTTCGCACGCGAGGCGAAGCTGGCTACCACGGCGAAGGGCGAAGCCATGGTCGGCATCGCCGTAAAGTGGACGGCGGAACGGCTGCGCCAGCTCGCTACAAGCGTAGGGACCGGCACGCACGTGCTCCGGGAGGCACTCAACTGGAGCCTGTCCTTAGATCGGCGGACTATCTGGACGCAACTCACGGTGGGCTGCTAGACGACCTGACTCCAGGTTCAGAAATCGGCAGGATGATAGAATCCTAGGCTAGCCGCAGGGAGGGCCGATATGGACGCTCAATACAGTCGGAGCCGGGACAAGAGTGACCAGGCGTGATCTCCAGCGCTACTGATTCCGGTTTCTGAAGCTGAACGCGTGCCGGCGTTAGAAGCGGAGTCCTGATGCCCTACCGCTTTCGGGTACTGGCGCTGTTGTTTCTCCTGATTTTCGTGATGTACCTGGACCGGCTGTGCATCTCCGTAGCCGGTCTCGCATCAGCGGAGTGCATCTTATCCTGTCCAATGGGGCTGAGTCATCGGGCTTCACCATCGCCTATGCGGCCTTCGAACTTCCGAGCGGCGCCCTTGGCGACCGGATCGCCGCCGCCGCGTGCTGACCCGCATCGTACTGTGGTGGTCCGTATTCACGGCGGCCACGGGCCTGGTCCGCACGTACCCGGTCCTGCTACTCGTGCGATTTCTGTTCGGCGCCGGAGAAGCGGGATCATTTCCCAACGCCGCACCTGACGATCTCACGGTGGACGCCGGAGCGCGAGCGAGCTCGCCCCTCAGTGTGCTTTGGGTAGCAACGGTATAGGCGGAATCGCTACTCCTCTGATCGTGGCTGGCAATACAGAAGCGCTATGGGATGGCGTCCGTCCTTCTGGCTTTCCGGTTCGTTAGGCATTCTCCGGAGTGTTGTCTGGCAGAGCTGGTTCCGCGACCGGCCGTCCGAAAAGCCGGCGTTCCGCAGGATCGAAATCAAAGCTAATCGGCGAATGGGTCGGCGGCCCGGCACAGCAGCATGCCATGGGCAAGGCTGTTTGCGCGACCGCAACCTGTTGCTGCTCATGCTGATGTATCACTGCTACTGCTGGGGCGCGTATTTCTACCTGTCGTGGATTCACACCTATCTGCAAGTAGGACGGAGACTGACTGAAGACCAAATGAAACTCGGGTCCGCATTGCCACCGGCCTGCGGGCTCTTGGGCGTAGCTCTGGGCGGATTTCTGAGCGACCGGCTGGCCGGCGCCACCGCTGCGAGTGGCCCGCTGTTCCATCGGATCGGTCTCCCCATGGAGCCGGAATCTGCTTGGGCAGCAGGCCTCACGTCCGATGCGTGGGCGGCGGTCTGGCTGCTCGCAGCCGGGCTGGGTGTCATGAATGGAATGCTACCCGTGTCCTGGTCGCTCGCTGTGGATCTGGGACGGGAGCATTCGGGTGCCGTTTCGGGTGCCATGAATACCGCCGACCAGATCGGGTCGTTTCTTTCCTCGGTGGCGCTTCGGTTATATGGTCGAGAGTTTCGGCAGCTATGATCGCGCGCCTGTTGCCGCTGGCGTTTATGCTCGTGATTGAGCGGATGGACGTTCGCGCTCATCAAACCTGAGGGCGACACGTGGAAACGGCCGCAAAGCTATGGCAAGAATTGACAATTCTTTGCAGCCTGTAGTTTCAGTGTTTTAGGTCTACAATTCACCTTCTTCTCTCCTCAGATTTCTTGGCGGCTTGCGAACCGGCTGGAACGCCCAGAAGGCGCGAAGCCCTTCGGGAGTGATCGCGCAAAGCGGCGCTGCGTTGGGAACCGATGTTTCCGGCCAGACCGCCCCGGGACTTGATCCAGTTCCTGAGATCGGCGATCTCTTCCTCTTTGAGCTTTCCGGTGGGCGGCATTTTCAGCCGGGAATGCGTGTAGCTCACGGCCTGTATCAGCAGACTGTCGTCAGGATTACTGGAGCAGGATGGCCGGACCCGATTTGCCTCCCCGGAGCACGGCTTCACGGGAATCGAGACGTAGCCCGCCGAGGCGTGAGTCCGTGTGGCACGCAAAACAGTTATGGGCCAACAGCGGACGGATCCTGGTCGCGAAGAACGCCGCTTCGGAATCGGCGGCTTCGAGGGATGCCGCGCAGACCAGAACCAGGGCCGCTCTGTACGACCGCACGATACAGCACCTCGTCATCCAGATAGTACATCAATCCGCCTCGGCGCGCTCATTGCCGGCGGCCGCGGTCCGGCGCAGTAGTCCGCCAGATCAACGGCTCGCTCAATTTTGGTAGTCTATTTATCTATTACTTACTCGAATCCCCTGATGACTCGACGCACATTTCTCGCTTCCTCTTCCGACCGCTCTGCTAGCTGCGCCGGCCGCGGCCGGACCGCCGAAAAGAATCGCCGCCGTCCTGACCGAATACTGGCTTGGCTCGCACGCCGACGTGGTGATCGGCAAATACCTCGAAGGCTATAACCAGGACGACAAGCCGCCCTATCCGCGCTCGAAGATCGTCGCCATGTTCACCGAGCATGTGCCCAAGAACGACATGAGCCGGCCGATGGCGAAGAAGTACGGCGTGCCGATCTTCCGCACGGTGCAGGAGGCACTCACGCTTGGCGGCGACAAGCTTGCGGTCGACGGTGTGATCTTGATTGGCGAGCACGGCGACTATCCGGTCAACGACAAGGCGCAGACGCTATATCCCTCGTTTCGAGATGTTCCTCAAAATCACGGATGTCTTCCGCCAGAGCGGGCGCTCCGTGCCGGTGTTCAACGACAAGCATCTCTCCTACAGCTGGCGGCAGGCGCGGCGCATGGTGGAGATCTCTAAAGAGCTGAAGTTTCCTATGCTGGCGGGCTCGTCGGTGCCCGTCGCACTACCGGGTTCCGTCCATCGACACACCATTTGGCGCGGCCCAGAAGTACGCCGTCGCCGTCTCCTATAGCGGGCTTGATATTTACGGCTTCCATGTGCTCGAGGCTCTCCAGTGCGTGGTCGAGCGGCGAAAGGGCGGCGAAACGGGAGTCCGCTCCGTGCAGTGTTTCGAAAAGGCAGGACTGCTGGAACTTCATCGAGCGCAACGGCTGGGTAAAGCGCCTGTTCGAAGAGGCGCTCACGCATAGCAAGACCCGCAAGCCCGGCACGCCGAAGGATCTGGTGAAAGAACCCGCGGTGTTTGTGCTCGAGTACAGCGATGGTCTGCGCGCGGCGGCGTTTCTGATGACGGGCCTGGTGGAGGATTTCACCGTCGCCGTCGACGTCGAAGGTCAGCCCAAGCCAGTCTCAACGTTGATGTATCTCCAGGAGCGGCGGCCCCATCACCACTTCGGCTGTCTGGTGAAGAACATCGAGATTATGTTCGAAACCGGCAGGGCGCCTTATCCGGTAGAACGGACTATGCTCACCAGCGGCATCCTCGACTTCGCGCTGGAGTCCCGCATTCAGGGGCTACAAGAAGCTCGATACGCCGGAACTCGCCAAGGTCGCGCTATCAGACGCCTGATGCCTCGCACTTCTGCAACCAGGGTTGGCGTCCGGACGGCAAACGCATGGACATGCTAACAGCTGACCCATTCGGTCCGGAAATGTCCGGAAATCGGGCCTGAAGAATCGTCTGTCCGGGGGCTGATGGGTTTGTTTCACGTAAGACGCGCACGCCTTCATTATGCGAGAGTAATGACGCGAGTGGATTGGCAAGCTCCCTGTTGGCTTGCCCCTGCGTCCCCATCCCGTTCCCCACGTCTCCTGTGTATTGACACTGGCGTCCCGATCGGTATACTTTTGTTGCAAATCATTTTGCGGGAGGGGATTAGCATGAAGAGTCTTCTATTTCTTGGTACGTCGCTTCTGGTGTGCGCAGAGCTGTTGGCGCAGACCACATCAACTTCTATTCTCGGCACCGTCACCGATGGCGACAGGCGCAGCGGTTTCGGGCGTAAAAGTCACTGCGAAAAACGTCGTGCACCAACGTGCAAAGCGGTACCCTGACCACCGGCAGCGGCGATTACACGCTGCCCTTTGCTCGACGTCGGTGAATACCAGGTGACTGTTGAAGCGCCAGGCTTCAAGCTGGAGACCAGAAGCGGCATCCGGCTGCAGATTAACGAAAAGGTTCGCGCTGACTTTCAACTGCCAAGTAGGCTCGCAAGCGGAGACCATTACAGTGAAGGCCGAGGCAACCACTCTGCGCACCGAAGAGTCTTCCATAGGGGGCACTGTCGAGCAGCGCCAACTCGTCGAGTTGCCGTTGAACGGACGCAACGTGGGAAATTTCGCGACCTTGAATCCGGGTGTACAATTCAGCTCCCGCGGCGGCTACGACGGCCAGTCGGGAGGGAGGCGGCGGCGTTCCGATTCCCGGCCAGGTGATCGCGCTGATTGCCAACGGACAGCGTGAAACGAATCAGCATGCGACACTCGACGGCGTGGTGGCGACCGAAGCCCGCGTGAACACCGTGCCCTGGTCTCCCTCGCCGGAGGCGATGCAGGAAGTGAAGGTTCTCTCCGGAAGCTACTCGGCCGAATACGGCACCAACTCCGGCGCGCAGCTCATCATGGTGATGCGGTCGGGCACAAACGAGTTGCACGGCTCAGCCTACGAGTTTCTACGCAATGATAAGTTCTGACGCCGAAAGCTACTTTCAAAACTATTTCAATCAGCCCGGCGCCGCGCGGTCGCCCAAGACCAATCTGCGCCAGAATCAGTTTGGTGCCGTTCTGGGGGGCCAGTCTATATTCCCAAGGTCTATAACGGGAGAAACAAAACTTTCTTCCTGTTCAATTACGAGGGCCGCCGACGCAGCCAGCCGGGCGCTATCAGCACCAGCCTGGTACCGACGAACCAGTTCCGCACCGGCGATTTCAGTCAGTTGCTCAATCGCATGAGCGCTTCCGGCGCCGCTCTGCCTCCGGTGCTGATCGTCGACCCCACTTCGAATCCGGATAATCCCACACCTTTTTCCGGAAATATTATTCCGGCCGGACGGATCTCGGCGGCGGCCAAGGCGCTTCTGAGCTTTATTCCGACCGCTCAGAATGCGCTCAGCGATCCTCTTACGGGGAGTGAACTATCGATTCGCAGGAACGAATACGGTCAACGATAACCAATACTTCGTTCGCGGCGACCACACGTTTTCGGTGAACGACAAGATCTTTTCCGCTACGCGACCAATATTCCGTTCCTGTTCCAAATTTCGAACAATCCACAATTCAGCTATAGGGTGGTTGCGAGGAACCATAACTATGCCGGTAGCTGGATACACATCTTTACGCCGACTATCATCAACGAGTTCCGCGTTGGCTACGTCGCCTCCCGCGACGACACGTTCAATCCCCGCGCTAACACAGACTTCAACGTTTCGCAGTTCGGCATCAAGGATTTTAATGTCATCAACGACAACAATCGGCCGTTCACTCCGCGCGAAACGGGCATTCCGACCATGAGCATCTCCGGCTCCTATGGCCTGTCTGAGCCGGATGGCGGCAACGGCTTCGATCAAAATGGCCTGTATCAATTTGGCGATAGCATCACGATCAGCACCGGACCGCACACTTTCAAAGCGGGCATAGACTACCGGCGGGTGCAGCTTTTCCGCGGCGCGGCGAACGTCCCGCGCGGCGCGTTCAATTTCAACGGCGATGTAGCCAATAACGGATTTGCAGCGTTCCTGCTGGGCGCGCCTTCTTCGACGGATTCGCCCGAAGGACTGCCGCTGACGGACGTGCGGCAGAATCGCTGGGGCGTCTACGTTCAGGACGACTGGAAGGCGTCGCGGAAGCTGACTCTCAATCTTGGGCTGCGCTGGGAGTACAATTCGCCAGCAACCGACATCGCCGGCCTGTGGCGAAGCGCGGAATGGCGGAACGGTCTCGATAAGCCTTTGCAATTCGTGCCCGACAAGATCCGTACCGTGTACAACTTCTACGATCCGTCGAAGAAGCAGTTCCAGCCGCGCATCGGCCTGGCATACCGGTTAACGGAACACTGGGTGGTCCGCTCCGGCTTCGGGATTTTCTACAACGTTCATCAGCTGAATAACTATACGATCCTCAATCTCAACCCGCCGCTATCGGGCTCTTCGAACTTCGCGAACACCATTCGCAACGGGGTGTACGTTCCGGGCGCAACCCTCTATGACTTCAGCAATCCATTCGGCACACCGAACCCAGCCTCGATCGCCAACGCAAATGTGCTGAACAGGAACAATTACCAACCCTATGTAGCGCAGTGGACCTTCGATATCCAGCGCCGTCTGCCCTGGTCGACGACTCTTCTGGTGGGCTATGTCGGCAGCAAGTCAGTGCACGTCGATCAGACCGTGGAGAAAAACAATCCAGGGCCATTTATTCCCAGCGGAGCGACCGATACCATCCAATCGCGGCGCCCGTTTCCATTCATTCTGGATAATGGCATCCTGCGTCCGCTCTCCCGTATACGCTTCCTTGACTCTGGAGGAAACGCCTTCTATGAAGGCCTGCAGGTGAGCGCGAGAAAGGAATTTTCGCAGGGTTTCCTCATGACTTTCGCCTACACTTACTCCAAGGCGGAAATGACAGGCTACGGCCGCAACGAAGGCGACGGCATCAATTCGAATACCTATCAGGATGCGAACAACCGCGCCGCGGAAAAGAGCCGTCTCGGTTTTGACGCTACCCATGTTGTCAGCATGAGCTTCCTCTACAACGTGCCCATGATCAAATCGCTGTCGAAAGGAGTGGCGGGCGCAGTTCTCGCCGGTTGGCAGACAAACGGCATCCTCAGCTTCCGCTCGGGTTTCCCATTCACAGTCTCGCAAGGCAACATCATCAACACCGGCAACAACCCTGTGCGTCCGGATCGCCTTGCGAACGGATCACTCGCAAATCAGACCATCAACCAATGGTTCGATCCCGACGCCTTTCATATCGTGAGCTGTCAAAATTCGGCCATTCCGCAAACCTGTCACTACGGCAACGCCGGTCGAGGCGATACTGGAGGGCCCCGGGTTCCACAATGCGGATGTCTCTCTCTTTAAGAACTTCAAGTTGATAGAGCGCTTAACACTGCAATTCCGGGCGGAATTTTTCAACCTCACCAACACGCCGCAGTTCGGCATTCCAAACGGGGGCCTGAACACCGGCGGCGGTTTTCGACCCACGGTGGGTACCTCGGGAACCTCATATTTCCATCGCAAGCCAACATCGTGCAAGGACCGGGCGCGATTACGAGCACGATTTCGCCGATGCGCCAAATCCAGTTCGGGCTGAAACTGCTCTGGTAAAAACCGCGGCGTGGGTTTTACGCCTGCTGGAAGTATGTATCGCGAGGTGCGCGATAAGAAATTCGCAGCTGGTCGGTTTCGATCCGCTTCTTCCAGGCGCGGGACTCGAACAGCATCGACAGAGTGCAGGTGGTCAGAAGAGTCCTCTCGACAGGATAGAGCGGCTTACCACTGATAAACATCTCCTCCATGCAATGCACCAGTGCGTCGAAATGGGGGAATGGGCGACTGCCCGGCTGATCGCCCTGCTCAAAAACGTAGATACGGGTTCGGCGCTGCTCTTTAATTTCGCCGCGAAACTCCAGGCGTTTACATGCCCTTCCAGCATGTATGAGGCGGCCTGCATCCCGTCGAAATATTCGAGTAGGAAGACAACCGGCTGTTTCACATTGTCCTCGAGGCGCCCCGGCTTGAGAGACGGGTTGCGAGAGAGCGCGGCCGCCAGCAGGGGGATACTCCAGCGCCCAGGTCCATCCCGCCACTGCCAGACTGCCTCGCCTTCGATCCATTGCACGGACCGGATTCCTGTTTCGCCACCCTTGCGCCGCTCCACCATGCACTGCAGGGCCTCCAGCGTATGAAAGCCGTAGGCGTCCAGTTCGCCATAGCCCAGCGTTAGCGCGTTCTCGATCTCCGCGTCGTAAGGAATCTCGAGGCGAGGCGAGCGTTTGGTCAGCGGAATAGACGAGCCCGCCATTACGGGATAGTTCAACTCGCGGGACCACCCGTACATCTGTTTGGCCTTAGACAGGGAATAAGAAAAATGTTTGTCCGAAAACACGGGAACAGTCTTAGCGGTGCGTCGGAACACTTCGACGATAGGCTCCATCAACTCGTAGCGGGGTAGAGATGCTGACGCCGTTCGTTATACGGATAATTGCCATGCTCGCCGATGAAGCAGACCGCATCCACAGCCAAGTCTTCGCCTCCGAGCGTCATCGCATCTTTGATGGTAGGGTAAATTTTAAACCCGTACTTTTGCGAAAGGCCGCGGCTGAGATCGTTCGCCGGGGTCTGATCCGTATACATCGATACCAGCCGGGTACGCGGCGCGGTGAAAACGCCGTTCGGAGAATAGCCCTCAAGCAGCCTTCCCACGATTACCGCCGCATGCGACCAAAAACCATGATCCTGCGTGTACATCGTGATGATGGCTGCCACGCGCTTCTTAGGCGCTTGGGCCTGAAGGTTGAGTGCCGCCCCGGCGCCGGTGGCGAGAAATCGCCGCCTGTTCAAATTGATGACGCTCATTTTTTAGATTCTACGCGCTTAATTATGGCTCGACTTCCGCCCGTTGCCGAAATCCGGCGACGAGATCGTCGGCGTTGCGGACCACAAGCATGTCCCCTTGCCCGATTTTCTCTCACCATACATCTACTCAGAGGTCGAACACAAGCAGGCTGAAGGCGATTTCCCATTGCCGAATAAACTCCGCGGGCGTCGAGGAATTCATTGAAGATGCCGCTTTCATCGAGAGACGAGCGTTACCGACGGGATGCCGTTAAAACGTTGCTCGAGCGAAGCAGCCAGGTTGAGGAGATCCTGTTCGGCGCTCGGCGAGAAGTTCTTACGTGTCTTCTTGACCATGTACATCTGGCGATCGGCTTCTGCGAGCGGGCCCTCGGTCTCATCGGCATTTTCCGGACAGAAGGCTAAAGCGGGAAACGTTCCGCTTCCTTCAAGCCGAAGGCATCGGTTTTATTACTTACCTGAAAGGTCGCGGCGCAAAACCGCGCTACGCCGCACACCAGTTCAAAGCCGGCTGGTTCCGCTTTTGAAGGTAAGCGGCACACTTACCGACTGTTTGAGAAGAAGACACGCGTGCGAGGAGTCGGCTTGATTCGCACCGTGCTGTTCGTGGGCCACCATGGCACAGCAGATCCCCGTATTGACCAATTTGGCAGCAACGGCCAGGCCTCGGCGTAGTCGAGAACCCGGCCGGGTATTTGAATCAGTGACTTACATTCTTTGGTGGAGACGTTACGCGACGTTACGGCATCCGAGGTAAATGAGTGTCATAACAATGTTACGACTACCGCCGAAGTTATTGATTTGTTGACTGGATGAGGCTTTGACTACGGACACCGCCAGACGTCGCGCCGCGCATGGCGGTTGGCAAGGTATATTCTAGGCAGCAGGAGAGACCACACCTGTCTTACCATCGCCAAGCCCTCGTCCGCGGCGCGATCGTGCTCTTTGCCGTGCTAGGTTGGAGCCCTTTGCAGAAGGCGCAAGATCGCCAGTCCGGCCCGGCCCCGTCGAGCGCCCAGGATACGTACGCGAAGCTTTGTTGCCGGCTGCCACGGCGCCGACGCTCACGGGTCGCAACAGGGCCCGGGGCTTGCGGACAACCCGGTGTCCGCAGGCGGTCGGTGCAGAGCCTGCGAAATGTGATTCTCAAGGGAATTCCAAGTGCCGGGATGCCGGCCTTCCCGCTGCCGGACGCGACTGTCGATGCCTTGGTGGAATTGTTGAAGTCGCTCAATGCGCCGGCAGCGGATAGCAGCGTACCCGGCGACAAAGCCGCGGGGAAGGAGTTCTTCTTTGGCGCGGGCAAATGCGCCTCTTGCCACATGGTGTACGGCGAGGGAAAAGCGATCGGCCCCGATCTGTCGAATGTTGCCCGCGAATTGACGGTCGATCAGATCCGGCAGGCTTTGCTGCAGCCCAGCGCCCAGATCGCTCCTGGGTATGGGCTGGTCACGATTCGCCTGCGCGATGGAGGCACGCTGCGGGGATTCGCTCGCAACCGGACCAGGTTTGATATTCAGGTGCAAGACCTGAAGGGTGAATTCCACCCCGTGTCGCTCGACCGCGTCGCTGCCGTGGAAGAAGAGAAGCAGTCTCTGATGCCGCCGGCGAAAGCCGATCCCCGCGAATTGCAGAATTTGATCGCCTACCTTAGCAGTTTGTCCGGCATACGCTCCGGACCTTCCCCGTTTCGCGAGGTACACCGGAGGGTGGAATCGATTTTTCCAGAATCCTGAATCGAAACCGGGCGACTGGCCGACCTACAACGGTAACCTGAGCGGGAATCGATACAGCGAACTCAAGCGGATCGACGGCGGCAACGTGAACAAACTGGCCTTGCGCTGGAGTTTCTCGGTCCCACTTTGGGCGCAGTTCTTTCCGGATACGCCGTACTACCACGAGAACATGCGCTACTACGGATTGGAGACGGTTCCCCTTGTCGCCGACGGCATCATGTATGCGACCGGGCCGGGCCAGGTGTTCGCGCTCGACGCGCGGAGCGGCCATCTCATCTGGCAGTACTCCCGTCCGCGCACTCCGGGCATCGTCTCCGATGCCTCCTGGGCACGAACCGCGGCCTGGCGCTCCTGGGGGACAAGCTTTTCATGACCACCGACAACGCCCACCTGATCGCGCTGCACCGCGTCACCGGCCGGCTCTTGTGGGAAGTCAGTCATGCCGGACGAACCTCAGCGTTACGGCGGCACGGTCGCACCGTTGATCGTGAAGGACATGGTGGTGGCGGGTGTGTCCGGAGGCGACTGGGGCATTCGCGGATTTTTGGCGGCTTACAAAGCCTCCAACGGCGAGCGCGTGTGGCGCCGGTGGACTGTACCGGCGAAGGGCGAACCGGGTATTGAAACGTGGCAGGGGAGCGCCTTCACGTTCGGAGGCGGCGGTACGTGGCTCACAGGCTCATACGATCCCGAAACCGATACGCTCTTCTGGGCCACTGGAAATCCATATCCGAATTCGGACGATCGCGAGCGCGGCGGCGATAACCTGTTTACGAATTGCGTGCTGGCGCTCGATCCGGCAACCGGTAATGTGAAATGGTATTACCAGTTCACCCCGCACGACACGCACGATTGGGACGCGACCACGCCCCTCGTTTTGGTGGACACGAAATTTCACGGGCAGGATCGAAAACTGCTGCTGCATGCCGATCGAAACGGGTTTTTCTACGTCTTCGACCGAACGAACGGCCATCTTCTGCTGGCCCGTTCTTTCGTTAACCGAATGACCTGGGCGAGCGGCATAGACGACCGGGGCCGTCCTGTTGCTTTGCCGGACACGGACGTGACCTGCCCGGACAGCGCAACGAACTGGAACGGAACCGCGTACAGTCCGGCGACGCGCCTCTATTACGTCGTGGCTATCGAGAAGTGCCAGGTGAAGCTCAAGCCCGGAAGTTGGAAGAACGGACGTCCCGCCATCGAACCCGAGCGGAAGTTTCTTCGCGCGCTCGATCTCGAAACGGGCAAGATCGTTTGGGAGATTCCGGAGGTCGGACCTACCGACGGCAAGAGGGACGCAGGAGTATTGGCAACTGCGCGGCGGAATTCTGTTTTATGGCGACTCCAGCGGGGAGTTGCTCGCGGTTGACGAGCGCGACGGGAAGACCCTGTGGCGGGTCCCCCTGAACGCAACCATGAAGACGTCACCTATCACGTACGAAGTGGATGGAGAGCAATTCGTCACCCTGGCGGTCGGGTCGAACATTATGACTTTCGCGCTACCCCGGTGAAGCGGTACGCATCACTTCATCAGTTCCCGCGCGTACTCGATGTCCTGCGTGTCGCTCAGATCCGTGAGGTCGCCGAGTACCCACCTGTACCGGAAACGAGGGCCCACGGACACGACCCTGCCCATCCAGTTGGTCGGGTCGGTCCAAATCACCGGACGGGCTCCCATCAGCTTTACCGAGATCCTCCAGGTCCCAGTGCAGCACAAATCCCGGGATCACCGCGTCGTATAAGTTCGTGTTCAAGGTGTTTTGAAGCGCCTCGAAAAGGCTGTAGGGCGTCCTGTCCAACCACACCTTTTGGATTCGCGGATCCGCAGCGGCCGCCAGCAACAGCCAGATGCCCTTAACGCCTTGGCCGGCGGCGCGGATCGAGCGGGCATCGACTTCTTTACGCGCGCACAGAAGATCGACTCCTCGCAAGATGTCGCGCGCCCGTCGCCCCGGCAGGCTTACGCCGATCTGGTCCGCCCGCGTGTTGGCCAGCCAATCCCCGACGTACGGACGGCGGTCGTCGTACGAAACGGAGTGCCGCGGTTCGAGAACCAGCACCACTCTTCCCATTTCCGCCATTTTTCCCGCCAATAAATCGGACAGTTTGCCGGCCAGCAACAGCACGGCGGGATGTTTGCCGGAAGCACGCGGAACATAAAGTCTCGCGTCGATCTGGATTCCGGGTTCGCTCTCGAATTGGATATGTTGATTTTGGAATCCCTCACCGTCGGCTTCCTCCAGCACCTTGACTTGCGGAGCAGACCCGTCCGTGGGGACACCCAGGCTGCGCAACTCCGCCGCCAACTCCGATCCCGTGCCCGGCTTCCTTTTGCCTGAAGGCTGTCCAGTATCAGTTGATAGACCTTTCGGCTTCCCGGCTCATCTTCCACGCGGCCTGTCCTGGTCACGGCCAATTGGTAATTGTCATAGTTCTTCACCGGCACGTCGTGAAAATCGCCCCGGCCATCGTTGAGCCAGCGAATTAGCCAGCGGTAGACCGCCTCCCTGCTCACACGCGGTGTGCCGTGCCCACCGGGACCGACAAAGAACGCGATTCGGTCCTCGGCCCCGTAAAGCCGGTACCAGCGGCTGGCCTCCTCGTACATCATTCGGGCTCCGGGCGGCGTGAAATAGTCCTGTTCGGTCGCCTGGATCAACCACGGCGTGGGAGCGGATAACTCCACGAAATCCGCCGTATCCAGCCCGATGGCGAGATGCCCCGGAAGCGTCATTTCGGAGTGGGGATCGTCCCCGTGAACAGCAGCCGAAAAGAATTTGGAAAACACGCAGGGATGACCGCTTTCAGCCGTGAATCCAGCGCGCCGATAAAGGTAGTCAGCGCGCCGCCTCCCGAACACCCGGCGGCGCCAATTCTCTGCGGATCCACTTCCGGCCGGCTGACGAGGTAATCGATCGATCTCTTGGCATCCCAGATGAAGTAGCGCGTCAGCGACTCTCCGGCGAGGCTGGCCTGCGCTCCCGCGTGGATGTGCTCGTTGACCGACCAGCCCGCCGCCGGCGCACTGAGCTGCGCGTCGTACGTCTGCTCCCTCTCGCCTTGGCCCACCGGGTCGAAGGCCAGCGACACGAAGCCCTTCAGCGCCAGATTTGCCGCCAGCCACTGGGGCTCTGCCTTGCCTTCCTGAGTGTGTCCCGCTTGTAGGAGCACAGCGGGGTAACGCCCCGGCCGGTTCGGACGATAGAGGTTGGCGGTGACATAGAAGCCGGGCAGACTCTCGTAGATAACCTTCTCGATCACATAGCCGTCCGCTTGAATCTGGCCGGTGATCCTGGCGTGGAGCGGCCCGGCGTAATCCGGCAGTCCGCCTAGAGCTGCCAGGATTTTCCGGCGGACCACTTCCTTGCGGCGCTCGACGTCGGCGACGGTACGGACCGCGGCGATCTCCTTCTCGCGGGCATCAAGTTGCCCCTTGCGCGATCCGGTCCATCCAACGCAAAAGCGGGTCTCCGGTGGGTGCCTGTGCTGACAAAGGCACTACCAGCAGCCCCGCGCCGAGCAACATCATACGGACGTTCATACTGGACTGGCACTCCTTTAGACGGCCTTCGGAGGAAGAATCCGTCTGGCATTTTCCTCGAACAGCAGTTTCTTCTGGACCTCGGGCAGGCCGGATTCCTGTACCTTGAGCAGTGCGGCTTCGAAATAGAACAACGGAAAATTAGAGCCGAATAAAATACGCTCGGGAGGAACCTGCTCCGTCATCCGGGCGACTCCTTCGATCCCTTCCAGCATTGCGAGGTCGAAATACACCTCACCGGCATCCGCCAGCGGCCGGATCCGCTCTCCCCGGAGCGCCGGCCACCAGTTGAGAAGATGAACCCGGGTGGAAGGCTGGTCCTTGACTACCTGCGCGAGCGGTCCAAGGTCGACAGGCGGCACGCGCATCAGAGGGTGCTGCGTCCGTATGTCTTCCATCGCGACCACCAACTGGACGATTTGCCCGCTGGCACCGGCCAGTTGCAACACCTCGGCGAAGACCGGATCCTTCAGGTCGTAACCGTGATAGTTCGGGTGCAGCCGGATGCCGGGCATCCGGTAATCGTTCGCGCAGCGCCGCACATCCTCCCGCCAGTCGGGGAGTTTCGGATTGATCGATCCGAACGGCGCCAGGAAACCTCTCCCGTGCGTGTTGCACTCCGCCGCCAGTCTGGCGTTGACACCGCCGATATCCTTGTGCAGGATCCCGTCGAAACTTCCCGCCCACGCCTGCACCACATCCCGCTTGCGCAGTCGCGCCACGAGGTCAGGAGTCTCGTCCCCTGCGAGCCGGCGAAACGGCCAGCGTGAGATGTTGACGTTCGTATCGATGATCAAACCCGGTATCCTTTCGCTCGCAGAGCGGGTGTGAACAGCCTTCGGAGATTGCCGCCCAAGACCAGCTCCTTTGCGGAATCGGGAATATCCGCCCCAGAACCTTGGCGAGTTGCGAAGCGAAGCTCCGGCCGCCGACGTCGCTGCCGTATACCACCCGTTCGGGGCCCAGTTCCCGAACTGCCATCTCGACGACTCCCGCCGTGGGATCGAATCCCGCCATGCCGGCGCAGATATTTTTGGTGGTCCGGATAATCCGAATGCCGCGCTCCCAGTCTCCCCCGGTGTGGGCGCAGATGAAATTGGCGTCCGGATGCCGGCGCGCCAGCTCCACCAGGTCGTAAGGACTGGACTCGCCCGGCAGATTACCGTCGAGCTTCAGCCACGTATGTTGCAGGATGGGCGCTTTCATGGCGATCGCGCGCTCGACAATCGGATCCAGTTCCGGCGCGTTGCATCGCATATCGGCTTCGAGCTCTCCGACACCGACCATCGGTCCGTCGCGCACGCAACGGTCGAACTCCTGCAGGCTGAAATCGAGGAAGCTGGGACTCAGGTAAACAGAACCGTAGGCCCGGTCGGGGAAGCGGCGCACGGCGCGCAGCACGCGGTCGTTCTCCTCCCGCAATTGCTCGCGGGTGGGATGCAGGTCGGCCGAATAGCCTTGCGACAGGATGATCCGCTCAATGCCTAAACGGTCGGCGCAACGAACCAGCACTTCCATGCGCGCCTCCGGCGTGTCGCCCGGTGCGGAATGCAGGTGTGAGTGGGCGTCCCAAATCCGGAAACGACGGACGGTTGGTTGAGCGGCGTCGGCCGGCTGACTGCCGGCGAGAAGTTCCGACGCGCCGCCCGCGACAAGCGAATTGAGGACCGTCCGGCGACTGAGCATGTCTGTCTCCTGTTGCTGTATTCTAATTCGATCGGGGACGCATTGTTTGATTTGGCCTGTCACAAGGGAGTGGGACGAAGATGAAGAAACTGGCCTCGCTGCTATTTCTCGGCTGCACCGCCGCAATGGGGGCCGACATCCGCCTCGGCATTATCGGGACGGACACGTCGCACGTGATCGTGTTCACGCAGATGTTCAACGATCCGAGCCGCCCCGACCATGTGCCCGGAGCGCGTGTGGTCGCGGCCTTTAAGGGCGGCAGCCCCGACATCGATTCGAGCTGGTCGCGCGTCGACAAGTATGCGGAAGAATTGAAGACCAAGTGGAATCTCGAAATGGAGCCGGACATTCCGACACTGTGCCGGAGAGTGGATGCGATCCTGCTCGAGAGCAACGACGGCCGGAAACATCTGCCGCAGGCGAGGTTGGTGATCGCCGCGCATAAGCCGATGTTCATCGATAAGCCGCTCGCTTCCGACGCTGGAGGATGCGCGCGAAATCGCGCGGCTTGCCCGCGAGGCCGGAGTGCCGTTCTTCAGTTCCTCGTCGGCGCGTTTCGCCGGCATCGCCACGGCGATGAAATTCCCGGACGCCACGGGCGCGATGGTCTGGGGTCCCGGACCGCTCGAACCACACCACTACATGGACCTGTCTTGGTACGCCATTCATCCGATCGAGTTGCTGTACACATTGCTGGGCAGGGGTGCGAAGAAGTGAGCCGGGCGGCCACGGAGGGTTCCGACGAAATCGTGGGCCGCTGGAAAGACGGGCGCATCGGCTCGGTACGTGCCAACCGGCCTCATGGCGCGCAGGGTGCAGTGGTCTTCCGCCCCCATGACAAGGCGGTACAAAGCGACAGCAGCATGCAGGAAGGTTACGGTCCGTTATTGAAGGAGATCGTGAATTTCTTCCATACGGGCGTCCCGCCGGTTGCGCCGGAAGAGACGCTCGAAATCATGGCGTTCATGGACGCCGCCCAGCGCAGCAAGGAAGCGGGCGGCAAGCCGATGCGGCTGCGCTGACTGCCCTCCTACTTCCGCGCTGCTTGCCGGGCCTGCGCGCCCGCTATCCGTAAACGGCGCGGGCCTGTTCGAAGGCTTCGATGGAGGAATTGCGGTCTTCGGCGCTGGCGAATCGCGCTTCCGATTTCAACCAGTCGATGGCGTGCTGCATGTAGCCGACATAGTATTGCGCGTCGTCCCAACTCCGGACCGGCTTCCCGTCGAGCGTCGCATAACCGGCGAGGTGTGGGCGATGACGTTCTCCGGACGCCGCGTTCCGTAAAGGCTGCTAAACAGCGTGCCTTCGCCGCGGTGGATTGCACTGAAATCGACGCCCGGATACCTGTACGTAGCCAAATTGGTATCGGCACCTGAAATCAGAGATTTCCGGGCGGACGCTGCAGTTCGCCGAGGAGAGGTAAAACCGTTACGTCCGGGAATGACTTCGCGATAGATTTCTTCGGTGATTCTGTTTGCCGGCGTGAGATCGCGCGGCTCAGTCTCGCTCGCGGATTTGCATTGGCGTCGTCGCGTGGTCTTTGCTGAGTATTCCGGGGCGTCCCGGTTTCCTAACCACGCATTTGCAACTACCGCTGCGAGAATCTCGGCGACTGCCAGACCGGAGATCGCGAAATGCGAATGGTTTGGATTACGGCGTTTCTACAGCGGCCGCGACCAGCAAAGTGGTGATCCGTTCGGTTGCGTTCCCTTGTCCTGTCCGTTCGTCTCGGCACTGCTTCGGGGCTTTTGCGGCGCCCGGCGTCTGCGAAGCTTCTGCTTTGCTCTCGCGCCCTTCCGGTTCTGGCTCCCCCGTTCCGGTCCCCCAGAAAAGCAGCTTCTTGCCTGGGGAGCCGCGCCCACTCGCTTTCGGGTGCCCGAGACAATCGGGCGGAACAAGGAGAAACGTATGTACCTCAATCGAATCACCCTTATCGGTTTCATCGGCAGCGACGCCGAAAGAAAGGCCGCCAACGCAACCAACATCGCGATCTTCTCGCTCGCCACCAAGACGTCCTGGAAGAACGATGCCGGATCCTGGGAATCCCGCACCGAGTGGCATCGATGCGTGGCCTTCGGGCAAACTCGCCGATTTCGCCGGCACCCTCTCCAAAGGCGCCCATGTAGCCGTCGAGGGCGAACTCCGCAGCCACGAATACCAGCGCGAGCTCACCGTCGGCACACAGAAGACCACCCTCACCCAGCGAGTCTGGGAAGTCCGTGTCGACTCCGTCCTGAAGCTCGATCGCGCAGCCAAACGCGAAATCTCCGACGAGAATCAAGAGGAGGTGCCCCGCTAAGGGGCATCTCCTTTCACATTCCACGGGTGGGTGTCAACCGAGCGGTTGTCGATTGGGCGGCAGCAGTCTTTATGCTGCCTCTTCCCAGAAATACCGATGGTGCAGCCCGCCCGAGCGGGCAGACGGCTTTGTTCGATCGGTCTGCCGTTGGGCGTGTCTTTGCTCAGGCTATCGTGAATTCGATCTTCGTGGTGATAGTTCACGTAATCACGCATGAGGCGGAGTAAATGTCGTTCGTCCAGTGCGATGACATGGTCCAGAATCTCTCGGCGACAACTTCCAACCCAGCGTTCCGCGGTTCCATTTTGCCAGGGCGATTGGATGCTCGTCCGCTTCGGTTTCAGACCCGTCGCCTTCAGAAACGTGATGACGGTGGCATCGAATTTCGAATCGCGGTCCAGGATCACGTAACGGTATGGGCCAGCTTCCGGAAAGGCCTCGCGCAGTTGTTGGACGACCCACTCCGCACTCGGATGTCGAGTAACGTTGAAATGTAGGATCCGGCGGCGCCCGTGCTCGATGACAAAGAAGCAGTACAGCAACTGAAATGTCAACGTCGGCACGGTGAAGAAATCGAAGGCGACGATGACCTCCCTGTGGTTTTGGAGAAACGCCAACCACGATTTACCTGGGTCGCCCCGGCGTCGCATGCGACGCAGATACCGGGCGACAGTCCGCTCAGAGACAACGAACCCGAGCTTCAACAGCTCGCCGTGGATCTTCGGGGCTCCCCAATCCGGGTTCTCTCGCGCTAAGCGTTGGATCAGAGCGCGAATCTCTTCGGTGATCTTCGGTCGGCCGCCGCGTGGCCGGGATCGCCAGCGCCAATAGAGACGGAAGCCGGTGCGGTGCCAGCCGATCACGGTGTCAGGTTTGACGACCACCAGGACATCGCGTCCAGCGGGGCCAACAGCGGCGGAGTGTCGTCCAGAACAGTCGGTCCAAGGCGTTCAATTGTGGCGCGCGGCCGTTTCCGCTTCAACACGGCGATCTGTTGTCGGAGGGCGAGGACTTCAAGAGCGGTATCGCTTCGACTACGGAAGAAGACTCGGATGGCGACGATGAGGGAGAGGATGATTTCGGGCACGAACATACCTTTTAACATGCCGTACAGAACTTCGCCCGGCAACCTCTGCCGAATCGCAAGTTGCTGATTTCAGAAGCTCATTACCTTTTGTCTACGGACAACGCAGGAGCGCACACAGCACCAGGCTATTTCGGCTTGACGGCTTCGAACTGGATCTCCGTGAGCGCGCTGGCGTCGGCCCGGAAGATCCGTTTTGCCGGCGGGAAATTCATTGAACTTGAGCAGATACGCGAGGATTTCGGCAGTGTCCCCTCGCCGTGAGTTTTCCTGTTCGTCGCGCGGCATGGTTTTGCGGATCTTGTCGAACAGGTCGGAGAGGGGCCGCCCATTCCAGTTGCCTTTGAACACATCCCTCGAAAGCGGCGGCGGCACGCGTTCGAGGCGCTGTCCGCGGTCGGTCTGGGCGTTGCCTATCGCAACGATTCGCCGTGACACGGGCGCAGTCGCGTTTGTACAGAGCTTCGCCGCGCCTGGATTGATCGGTAGAATACACCGCGTCCCACACCGTGGCAGGGGACTGGGCGTGCGTTGCAAGAATGCCAACTCCCATAGCGGCGATCATCGCGATGGCGACAAATCTCGTGCGCACTCCATCGGGACGCTCCATTTGCGCAGATTGCAGTGCCTTTCCCGGGATCCGCCAAGATTCGGGTTCCGGTCCTGGCGCATAGCACTTCGCGATTTGACTCCGTCTCCGAGGGTATGCGGTTCTCTAGCGGTAGCGATCGCCATATTTGTCGGGGCATTATTGGCCGAGCGGGCCCTTTACATCCTCGCGGGGATCCATGTAACATATCGGATGGTTCGAGATTCTAACCCGAGGGAACGCGACGCATGGCATAGAGGGTCCGCAGATGCACAATCCATCAGGCACCATGCGAAAAACCGGACACTGCGTTTGTGTCGCGTCGCCGGTTTCCTGTGCGTGCTTGTGGGGTCGGCGGCGCAGGGGGTTTCGCCGGACCGGATGGTCGCCGAATGGATGCTGCGCATGGGTGGAAGCGTGGTTCTCGAAGGCCAGCATCGCGCCATATTCGACCTTGCGGAACTTCCAACCTCGGATTTCCACATTCACACTCTGAATTTCACAGGCATCACGCAGTGGGCTTTCGCGCTTGAAGACGAGCTGCGCAGGCTTTCCGCCGCTCAAACACGTCGCGGAAGTTTATGTGAACGGCCGCCTCTGGTACGATCAGCCGGTTTCGCTGGTCGAAGCCACAATGAACCTCTTCGCTGGATCGCCGGAGCTGGAAACAGCTCGTGCTGGAGCCAGCCTGTTCAGACCTACATTCCCTTCGACGATGCCGTGGTCAGGGCCGTCCAACCGCTTCCTAAGTTGAAGGACATCCGTTTTTCGGCAGACCCGCGTTGCGGGTGCTGCGCTTGCATCCTTTTCGTTGAGGAACCTGGATCTGAACTATGACCGGACTTTCAATGACGCAGGGATGGCCGGCTTGAAGGGCATGACAAGTCTGACCAGGCTGTACTTGCGCGGAACCTCAGTCACGAGTGCTGGTCTTCAGAATCTCGCGGATCTGACGAATCTCACGGAGCTGGATCTTGCGGACGTCGGGATCACGGACGCGGGCCTTAGCAGCTCTCGCGGACTAACCAAACTGCGGCGATTGAATCTCCAGGCGTCGAGCGTGACTGACGCGGGCTCGATGCGATTCGCGGAATGACCGGAGCTCGAAGAACTGAGCTTGTATCGGACGAAGGTGACCAACGCCGGGCTCGCGAAGCTGGCGAATCTCAAACAGCTTCGCTCGGTCGATCTGCGCTATAGCCGCGCGACTGCATCGGGGTTCGTGAGCTGCTTGCGAGTCTTCCCAAATGCGAAGTGCAGTTGCAGAATTCCTCGATAGGGGAGGCAAAGCGGACGGCGAGTGCCGAATCCGCAGCAGGGAAAGGCGAGGCCGCGATCGCGGCGTGGCTTCGCTCTCGATCGGCGGCACGGTTCAGATGCGCGAGGGGCACGTCACCGGGGTCTCGATGAAATCGACGTCGATCACGGATCGAGAACTGGCGATCTTCACGAAGCTTCCGCAACTCGAAGAGCTGAGTCTGCGAAATACGGAGATCAGCGAGGTTGGGGTGTACGCGCCTTTCCGCAGTCGCTTCGCTGCGCAAGCTGGATCTCGGGTACACGCTTTGCTTTCCGACGGCGCCCTCGGGCAATTGAAGCCGCTGGTGAATCTCGAGACGCTGAGCCTGCCGAACACGCAGGTGGAGGGCCTGGGACTCGCGGCGCTCGCCGGTCTGACAAAACTCCGCGAGCTGGAATGTCGAAAGCACGCCAGTAAAAACGAAGCGCTGCAGCACATCGCCAAGCTCACGGGACTCGAGCGGCTCGCGCTCCAGTACACGGACGTGACCGACCGGCGGTATGCCGGCGCTCGCGACGCTGAAAAATCTAAAGCGGCTGAGTCTCGCGGGCGACGATATTCGGGACGCGGGGCTGAAGAGTCTTGCCGGAATGGATCAGATGGAAGATCTGGATCTCAGTTTTTGCCGGTTTACCGAAAACGGACTGAAGGCGCTCGCCGAGCTGGTCAACCTGAAGCGGCTGGGTTTGAATCAGACCGCGACCAACGACGACGCCCTTGAACCGGTTTCGAAATTCGCGAAGCTCGGAAGCGCTGAGCCTGGAGTATACCTCGGTCGGCGATAAGGATTCGCGAAGCTCAGCGGGGCTTCCGCTCGTTGAACTGCATCTCGATCACACGAATCTCACGGATGCTTCGGTAAAGGCGCTCGGATCGCTGAGCAAACTCCGCTACATGGACCTGTATCACACGGAATTTACCCAGCAAGGGTACGACAGTCTGAAAAAGGCTTTGCCTGGGCTGTACCATCAACTGGAGCAAAGATTCCGCCAAGCGGGAGCGCAGAAGTTGAATCGCCTCACGATCCGAGCGTATCGCAATCATGGGCGGCGCGTTATGCGCATGGGCCGCGGATTCGCCGCGGGCCGATGTCGAGCGAGCGGTCACTGTGTTGAGCGGCCGCGTGGTTCGCGGTCGGATGGCAACATCGTCGAGGTATCACTGGCGAGAACCTGGGCGTCGGATAACGACGTCGAGAAAGTGGCGGACTCAAAACTCTGAAGCGGCTCGATCTCTCATTTACGTACATAACGGATGCGGGAGTGCAGCGTCTCGGACAAGTGCCGGCACTCGAGGAGTTGACGCTCGATACGGCGGAAGCCCTCACAGACGCCGCGGCATCGTATCTTCGCGCGAATAAGAGTCTGCGGAAGCTGGTGTTGCGTGGCGTCGACATCACAGACGTCGGGATGCCGTACCTGGCGGCGCTCACGGGATTGAAGTCGCTCGATCTGAGTCACTCGATGATTGGCGATGTGGGACTCGAGAGTCTTCCCGCACTGAGTGAGCTTGAAGAATTGAATCTCGGCCAGGGCACGCGGATCCTCACTGGGCAGCTCAACGCTTCCTAAGACTGCTTCCGAAGCTGAAAAGACTTGGCTTTAGCGAGAATCAACGGCGCAATGCGGGTGCGTGCTGGCCAGGCCTGCTGATTACGGATCTGGATCTCAATATACGATTTCGCTGCTTTCAGGACTGGAGGATCTGAGATCTGGGAGTCGGCGTGAGCTTGGGCAAAACCGGCGTGCCGGTTGGGAGCCGGAAATTGCCGCGTCACCGGTGGGTTCAGCTTACCGATCTTGGAGTCGTGCGGCTCGCGAAGCTGACCAGGCTCAGGCGGCTCGATATCAGCGGCGCGAAGATCACTCCGGCGGGATTGAGTGCTCTCAAGAAACTGCCGGAGCTGAAAAATTGAGCCTGTGGAACTGCACGGCGCTGAACGATTCGGCAGCCCCGGCGCTGGCGGCCTTGCCGAAGCTGGGCAACATCGATCTTTCGTACACTTCGGTTGGCGACGAGACACTGAAGGTCTTGCGGCCGTGCCGGATTTGAAGCTCGTGTACTTAACCGACACGAAGGTGACGTCGGCCGGCGTGGATGCGTTCCGCAAGCAGAAACCCGAAAGCTTCGTTTCATGGGCGACGAGACCTGCTCCGATTCCGCGTGCTCCGAAAGCCGCCAAAACCAAGCCGATGGGGTCGGAGGAAGGGTGGCCCAAGTGAGACGCCTCGCTGCTGGCCACTTTCATTCTCGCTCGCGCAGTTTGGGCGCAGGAAGTGAACTTCTTCGCGAACAAGGTGTATCCGGTCCTCGAAGAAGCGCGTTGCCGGCTGTGTCATACGACCGCGGGTGTCGCGTCGGGGACCCGAATCCATTTCCCGGAAAAAGACGCGACGCAGAATCAGATCCAGCTTTTCGGGCTGTCGCTTTCCGCGGTAGTCGATCGATCGAATCCGCCCAATTCACTGCTCCGCGTTGAAGCCCACCAACAAAACCAAGCATACCGGCGGCGAACGCATCAACCCGGGCCCGAGCAGGAAAATCCTACTCGAGTGGGTTCAG
>ERZ1370068.1088-contig-10995_pt1 | contig 25894 bp, 44 predicted proteins | sample MGYA00561227_ERZ1370068 | MGnify/ENA primary metagenome ERZ1370068 (study PRJEB38410, sample SAMEA6850437) | metagenome | study: Metagenomic assessment of the ecological functions of the soil: analysis of the soil microbiota associated with the...
TACGCCAGAGATCATTCGTGGTGGCGTTCAATCAATCAGCAAGGGGCAGGTCGAAGCGGGCTATGCGCCTCGGCTTGCGCAAGGCGCAAGTATTCCGTCTGGATCATCCTGAAGCCCGCTCTGCGGGCGATCTATCCATCATTCGGCAGCCAATTCATTCTGCTCACGCTGACCACGAGCATTGCGTCCGCGGTTGCCTGCTTATGAGCTGACCACGGTGGCAAAGCGATCGAGAATGATCCTTTTCGAAGCTTCGAGGTCTACGGTGTCGTCACGGTGCTCTATTTCATCATGTCGTGGATGATGACGACATTTTCTCAACTTCATCTCGTCTCGCTATCTGAGCTACCCGGTCAAGTGAGAAGCGATCATGAGTGAAGCGAGAGTTTCTGTTTCTGCTGCACGGCATGAAGTGGACGCTCGCGCCTGGCCGCCATCGCCTTCGCGCGGAGGTATCGTCACCGGACTGCTCGTCGCACTGGCGCGCACATCGGAATCGCGAGCGCCTGTCGACGCAACCGCGGGGTACATTTCCATCTTCCAGGGCACGCCGCTGCTGATGCAGTTATCTGCGTGGTTCACTACGCGCTGGCTCTGGCGGGTCTGCGGCTTGAAGCGTGGCAGGCTGTAGCGATCGGATTCACATTGCACTGCCAGCGCCTATCTCGGCGAGATCTGGCGTGGTTCGATTGAAGCAGTGCCGCGCGGACAAGTGGAGGCAGCCAAGGCGCTGAGCCTCGACTACAGCTCGCGGATGAGGACGTGATCCTGCCGCAGGCTTTCCGAATCTCGCGTTACCAGCCACGATCGGCTTTCTGGTCCAGCTGATAAAGGCACGTCCTCGCCGCGATCGTCGGGTTCACCGAACTCGCCCGCGCAGGCGGCATCATCTCCAACCAGACCTACAAGCCGTTACTCGTCTATGGCGTCGTTGGCGCCATGTATTTTGCCATCTGCTGGCCCTCGTCGCTCTACGGCTCGCAGTTAACCGCTGGCCTGCACGTGGCCACGCGATGAGTGTAAGGCAAATGCTCGTAAGTGAAAGTGCACCCAAGGAGAGACCTATGAAGACCAGAGACGGCTAAGCCGCCGGCGCATGTTCTGCTCGCAGCTGCGGCCACGATGGCTGCACCGGCGATCTTGACGCGTCCGGCTTTCGCAATCACGCCCGACGAGATCAAGAAGCGCGGTAAGATCATCGTCGGCATCCAGGGCGACAACCCGCCGTGGGGTTTCGTCAATTCGAGTGGCAAGCAGGAAGGCTTCGACGCCGATATCACGGAGCTTTACGCCAAGCGAACTCAGCGTCACCTACGAGTTTGTGCCGCTCGAGGTAGCCAATCGCATTCCGGCCCTCACAGCGGGACGGTCGACGTTCTGTTTGCCACCATGGCTATGTTCCCGGATCGCGCCAAGGCCGTGCAGTTCAGCAAGCCGTATGTCGCGAATATCACCCTTGTCGCGCCCAAGACTACCGTGATCAAGACCAACGAAGACATGGGCAAGCTAAGCGGCATCGCTGTTCCGCGCGGCAGTGCCCAGGCTACGCAAGTCAGAGAACGCGCCGGCCGCACCAACATTCTGAACTAGACGGTGACGCCGCCGCCATCCAGGCGATGCTTTCAGGCCAGGTGCAGGCGGTCGGTGGCGAACATGTTCACAAGGAGAGGCTCGAACGCCTCCGAAGCCCGATACGTACGAGGACAAGCTTGAATCTCCAGCGTAGCCACAATGGTGCGTGCACGCGCCTTGGCGAGTAGTGAAATAAACGCCTCGATCAATGCATTCATATGATAAGATCAAGGGTAACGGCGAACTCGGAGAAGCCGTATGCGAAATGGATGAAGCAGCCGGTGCCGCAGTTCCCCGAAACCATGGAAGGCGTTCCTTTCGTCGCCTCCCCGAAGGTGAATTAGAGACCGTTATGAAAGACGCCACCGACGTTGCCCCCATCGCGATCAGCGTCCGATGATTGCGGGAGGGGTCGTCGATAAGTGGTATGGCGACTTTCAGGCGCTTGAGAGCAACATCAATCTGACGGTCCGCGCGGGGAGAGAATCGTCCTGTGCGGACCGTCAGGCTCCGGCAAGTCCACGCTGATACGCTGCATCAATCATTTGAGGCCTACGAGAAGGGGCCGAATTCTTGTCGAGGGCGTCCTGCTCCGCGGACGATGCCAAGACCGTCGATCCTCGCAAGACGTGAAGTCGGCGATGGTCTTTCAGCAGTTCAATCTCTTCCCGCATCATGACCGTGATCGAGAACTGCACGCTGGCTCCTATGCGAACTCGACGCATGAAGCGCCCGCGGCCAAGGATACCGCTCGACGGTTACTTGATCGCGTTAAGATCCTTGATCAAGCAGACAAGTATCCCGCCCAGCTCTCGGGTGGGCAGCAGCAACGTGTCGCCATCGCGCGCGCACTCTGCATGGAGCCGAAAGTCATGCTCTTCGATGAGCCGACCTCGGCGCTCGATCCTGAGATGGTCAAGGAGGTGCTCGATACCATGGTCGGCTCTGGCGGAGGACGGAATGACCATGATTGTTGTGACGCACGAGATGGGCTCTCGCTCGCCAAGTGGCTGATCGGGTGGCGTTCATGGCGAGCGGCTCGATCGTTGAGGAAGGCGCTCCCGCGCAATTTTTCACCAACCCCAGCCACGAGCGAACGAAGAAATTTCTTGGTGAGATCCTTGGCAGATAGCGCGTGACTAACCCGGCTGGAGAATGTCCAATGGTTCCAGCGCGCGTCGCGCGTGCTGACTACGGCCCACGCAAATTCAGACAAAGCCAACGACAACCATCCACATAAGGTGATCAATGCGCGATCGATCCGCCCCCTGTTCTTTACCGCCTAGTGGCAGTCTGGATCGCGGAAGCTGCCGCTTGGTCGTGCAATCAGAGGCCAATCCGCCGCCCAGCAGGTCATCGAGGCTACGGTGCACGGGTGCCTACCCTCGGGCAACGCGCAGTTTGTTCCCTGCGCAACCTGGGCGAAACGGCTTCACAGTTGCCCTCAAGACATTGTACCGACTTCGGTATCTTCTCCCGGCAGAGCTTCTTGCCGGCAACAAACGACCGAGGAGATCGCCATGGGCTGGGCGCGGATCATCGTCGCGATGGGCATTGTGCTGGCCTCGGCCGGCGCACCCGCGCTCGCGCAGGACGACGCGACCGAGCGCGAGCTCGAGCGCTATCGCCAGATGCTCAAGGACGACCCCTGGTCCAACCCGGCCATGCTCGACGCCGATCGTGGCGAGGCGCTCTGGAAGGAGAAGCGGCGGCCCGAAGGGCGTGTCGCTGGAGGGCTGCGATCTCGGCAAGGGCAAGGCAAGGTGGATGGCGCCTTCGCCGAGCTGCCGCGCTATTTCGCCGATGCCGACCGCGTCATGGATATGGAGACGCGCATCGTGTGGTGCATGGAGAAGCTGCAGGGCCTCGATCGCGCCGACATCCTCAAGCGTCCTTACTCCAAGGCCAATCAGCAGGGCACCGAGATGGAGGCGCTGGCCACCTACGTGGCCGTCCAAGTCGCGGGGCTGAAGTATGCGCCGCCGCTCGACCACGCCAAGGAGAAGGAAACGCTGGCGCTCGGCGAGGCGCTGTTCTTCCGCCGTCAGGGGCCGATGGACTTCTGCCTGCGCGACCTGCCACGCCGATCGCGGGCCGGCGCATCCGCCTGCAGGCCGCTGCCGTATCTCGAGCAAGCCCGAGGAAGCGCGCAAGGTGGTCGGCGAGTGGCCGGCCTATCGCCTGTCGCAGGGCACGGTGATGACCATGCAGCACCGCATCGCCGACTGCTACTGGCAGATGCGCGCTGCCGCTGATCGACTACGGCTCGGACGTAACCATCGCGCTGACGAGCTATCTCGCCAACCAAGCCAAGGGCGGGGAGATCACCGCGCCCACCATCAAGCGCTAGCGGGACGCAAGCCATGCAGAGGCACACGATCATCCTGGCCGGTCTGGCACTGCTGCTGCGCGGGCGCGGCGGTGGCCCAGCAGAAGAAGGCCGGCGTCGATCCGGCGCTGGTGGACAAGGCGATCGAGACGAGCTGGGCGACGGCGGCGCCTGATTGGCAGCCGCGGCTCGCCCAGGACGAGACGCAGAAGGTCTGCAGCCAGTACCGCAACAGCCGCCGAAAGACGTCGCCGCGGCCATCGTCGCGCGCGAGCAGGCGGCGATCGTCTATCCGGCCGACGGCAAGCTGATGGGCGACTGGAAGAACGGCGAGAAGCTGGCCGAGAGCGGCTACGGCGGCCGGTTCACGGACTATCCGGCGCGCCAGCCGAACGGCGGCAACTGCTATGCCTGCCACCAGCTGGCCAAGGCGCAGGTCAGCTACGGCACGCTGGGCCCCAGCCTTCTGAATACGGCAAGATCCGCAAGTATTGCCGAGGCCGATATCAAGGCGGTTTACGAGCGCATCTACAATCCGCATGCGGCCATCGCGTGCGCAAACATGCCACGATTGGGTGCCAGCAAGTTCCTGACCATTGATCAGATTCGGGACCTGGTGGCCTATGTCATGGTCCCCGACAGCCCGGTGAACAAATAGCATAGTATGATAGCGTTGCGGCCGGTGCCTCGCATGGGGGTGCCAGGTGCATGCGCTCGCTGAAGGACGCCGGATGATCAGCCGCCGTGACTTTCTGCAGACTGCAGCCGCCGTGGCCGCAGCGACCGGCCTTGGCGGGCGGCTGTCGCGGGCTGCGGCCCAGCAAGCCATCCGGCAGGAGGACCTGCTGGCGTTCGAGCCCAAGGGCCAGCTCACCATCCTGCATATGGCCGACTGCCACGCGCAGCTGAAGCCGCTCTATTTCCGCGAGCCGTCGATCAACATCGGCGTCGGCGAGGCGCGCGGCCAGCTGCCCCACCTCACCGATCGCGAGCTGTTGGCGCAGCTTCGATATCCCTGCCGGCTCGCATCGAGGCCTACATGCTGAGCTCCGGTCGATTACGAGGCGCTGGCCCGCACGTATGGCCGCGTCGGCGGCATGGATCGCATGGCGACCGTCGTCAAAGGCGGTGCGGGCCGAGCGCGGCTCCCGAGCGCGTGCTGCTGCTGCTGGACGGTGGCGACACGCTGCAGGGCTCCTACACGGCGCTGCAAACGAGAGGCGGCGATATGGCCTCCGTGATGCGTCAGCTCGGCGTCGAGGCGACGACCGGCCACTGGGAGTTCACGCTGGGCGCGGACCGAGTGCGCGAATTGTTCGGCGACACCGGTCAGGCCGGATCGGCGGGCGTGCCGTTCCTGGCCGGCAACGTGCGCGACACCGATTTCGGCGAGCCGGTGTTCGAGGCGGACGCGCATGTTCGAGAAGGGCGGCGTCAGCGTCGCCGTGATCGGGCAGGCGTTCCCTTATACGCCAATCGCCAACCCGCGCTGGATGATGCCGAACTGGACGTTCGGCATCCGCGAGGACGACGTGCGCCGGCAGGTGGCGACATGCGCGCGCGCTGGGCGCCGAGGTGGTCGTGCTGCTGTCGCACAACGGCTTCGACGTCGACCGCAAGATGGCGCGGCGGGTCGAGGGCATCGACGTCATCCTGACCGGGCACACGCACGATGCACTGCCGGCACCGGTGAAGGTCGGCCGCACGCTGCTGATTGCTTCGGGCTCGCACGGCAAGTTCCGTGTCACGCCTCGACCTGGAGGTGGCCGGCGGCCGCGTGACGGGCTTCAGCCATAAGCTGATCCCGATCCTGGCCGATGCCATCGCGCCGGATGCCGACATGGCACGGCTGATCACCGAGATCCGCGCCCCGCACGAGGCGATGCTGGCTACCGAGCTGGCGCGCAGCGAGACTCTGCTGTTCCGGCGCGGCACGTTCGGCGGCACGCTCGATGATCTGATCTGCGATGCGCTGCCTGCGCCGTGCGCGATGCCGAGATCGCGCTTTCGCCTGGCTTCCGCTGGGGCGGCACGCTGCTGCCCGGCCAGGCCATCACCTGGGAGGACGTCTACAACGCCACCGCCATCACCTATCCCACGGCCTATCGCACTGACCATGACAGGGCGAGATGATCAAGACGATCCTCGAGGATGTGGCGGACAATCTGTGCCACCCCGATCCCTACTATCAGCAGGGCGGCGACATGGTGCGGGTCGGCGGCATGAGCTACACCATCAACGTCGACGCGCCGATGGGCCAGCGCATCGCCGACATGCGTGTGGCTGCGACCGGTGCACCCGATCCTGGCCGGCAAGGACTACGTCGTGTCGGGCTGGGGCTCGGTCAACGAGGACGCGGAGGGCCCGCCGGTCTGGGACGTCCTGGCCGCCCACCTCAGGACCGCGCCCGACCGTTGCCGCTCGCGGCCGACAGGCTGTCGGCATCGTCCGTGCCTCGCCCCTGATCTATCAACCGCTCTGGCGCATATTCGGTGTGGCGCTTGCTCTCCAATCCCGGGCATGGCATGTAAGGCGCCAAGGGGTTCATCCGCGACGTCCCCGTGAGGCTGCGGCCGAAAGATCGCGTCCACACTCCCAGACCAGGGAAGGGGACGCCATGCCGTCAGTCACCGCAATCACCGTTCCTCAACTTTCTCGCCTTGATCGGCCTCCCCGCACGCGCCGGCCATCGTCGATGTGCGCATCGATGACGACTATCGCGCCGATCCGCGTCTGCTGCCGGGCTCCGTTCGCCGCGATTACCGCGACCATCGAGCAATGGGCGCCGAGCTACCGCGGGCAAGTCCGTCGTCGTCGTCTGCCAGAAAGGGCAAAAGCTCAGCGAGGGCACGGCCGCCTGGCTGCGGCACGACGGCATCGAGGCGCAGAACCTGGAGGGCGGTTTCGAGGCCTGGAAGAAGGCCGGCGAGCTGCTGGTCCGCACCGACAAGCTGCCGCCGCGCGACGAGCAGGGCCGCACGGTCTGGGTGACGCGCACCCGGCCGAAGGTCGACCGCATCGCCTGCCCCTGGCTGATCCGTCGCTTCATCGATCCGAACGCCGTGTTCCTGTTCGTGGCGCCGTCGGAGGTCACGGCCGTCGCGGAGCGCTTCAAGGCGACGCCGTTCGACATCGAGGGCGTGTTCTGGAGCCATCGCGGCGAGACCTGCACCTTCGACACGATGATCGAGGAATTCGGCCTCAAATCCGATCCGTTGCCGCAGCTGGCCAAGATCGTGCGCGGTGCCGACACCGCTCGCCCCGATCTGCACGCCGCAGTCGGCAGGTCTGCTGGCCGCCTCGCTCGGTTATTCGCGCATGTATCGGGACGACCTCCCGCAGCTCGAGGCGGCGATGGCCCTTTACGACGCCTTCTATCGCTGGTGTCGGGACGCGAGCGAAGAGACCCACAACTGGCCAAGCGCCAAGCCGAAGGCCTGACATGAACGATACGACCGCGGCCCGCGACGTCGCCGAGCTGCGCCTAACGCATGGCGTAAGCCTGCGCGAGGCGTTCTGGACTTGGATGCGCGTCGCGGCGCTCAGCTTCGGTGGTCCAGCCGGCCAGATCGCGGTCATGCATCGCATTCTGGTCGAGGAGAAGCGCTGGGTCTCCGAGGAGCGGTTCCTGCACGCTCTCAACTATTGCATGCTGCTGCCCGGGCCCGAGGCGCAGCAGCTTGCCACCTATATCGGCTGGCTGATGCACCGCACGCTCGGCGGCATCATGGCGGGCGGCCTGTTCGTGCTGCCCGGCGCCGTCGCGATCATGGCGCTCAGCTACGTCTACGCCGGGCTGGGGCAATGTTCCGATCGTCGTGGCGCTATTCTTCGGCCTCAAGGCGGCCGTGCTGGCGATTGTCATCGAGGCCGTGGTGCGCATTGGCAAGCGAGCCCTCAAGAACCAGGCTGTTGATTGGGCTGGCCGCCGCCGCCTTCATCGGCATTTTCTTTTTCGATGTGCCGCTTCCCGATCATCGTCTTCGGCGCGGCGTTGATCGGGTTTCGTCGGCGGCAGCGATCGGTGTTGACTGCGTTTCAGGGCGGCGGCGGTCACGGACCGAGCAAAGAGCGGGCGCCGTTGTGGAGAGCCTGCTTGGCGAGCAATCGCCCGACCATGCACGTCCCACGGTGCTGCGCTCCTTGCAAGTTTCGGTCGGTGTGGCTGGCGCTGTGGCTCATCCCAGTGGCAGCGCTGCTCGCCACGCTCGGCGGCGCCAACGTGTTCAGCCAGATCGCTGTCTTCTTCAGCAAGATGGCGATGGTCACCTTCGGCGGCGCCTACGCCGTGCTGGCCTACGTGGCGCAGCAGGCGGTCGAGCACTACCACTGGCTCAAGGCCCGGCGAGATGCTGGACGGTCTCGGCATGGCCGAGACGACGCCGGGCCCGCTGATCATGGTGCTGCAGTTCGTGGGCTTCATGGCCGCATTTCGCGATCCAGGCGGCCTTTCGCCGCATGCTCGCCGGCACCCTTGGTGGATTGCTCGCAACCTGGGTCACCTTCACGCCGTGCTTCCTCTGGATCTTCCTCGGTGCCCCGTTCGTGGAGAAGCTGCGCGGCAACAAGGCGCTCGATGCAGCGCTATCGGCGATCACCGCCGCAGTGGTCGGTGTCATCCTCAATCTGGCGATCTGGTTTGCTATTCATACAGTCTTTCGCCAGACGATACCGGTGCGAGCATTTCCATTCTCATTCGACGCGCCAAGCCTTATGAGCGCGGACGTTTGGGCGCTTGCGCTGTCCGTTGCCGCGGCCATCGCCATATTCCGACTCAAAGTGGGGATCATGCAAACGCTTGCGCTTTGTTGTGCGGCCGGCATCGCCCTGCATCTTGCCGGAGCGATCGCGTGATCGGCCGCCCCGGAGGTCGTTGTCCAACAGCTCGAGAGAAGACTGCGCGGTCAGGTGAATATGCACGCGGATCAGCCGCAGCAATGCCTCTGTCCGCCCGGCTTGCACGAGCCGCAGCATTTCGCAGTGATCCTTCAATGACTGTCGATTGAGCACGTCCTGGTCTGTGAGGCGCGCCCTTAGCGCTTGCATGCGAAAGCCTATCGGGTCGTAGGCATCGCGCATGTAGGTGTGTTGCCACACAGATCCAGGATGCTCTGATGCAGCTGGCCATCCAGCGTGCCATAGGCGACTTTGTCGCTGATCTCGTAAGCCTTGCGCATTTCGCGGACGATTTTGCTCATGCGGGCGGCCAACTGCCGTCGCTTGTGCTTCATGGCTGCGGCTGCCGCGGCGACCTCAAGAACCTCGCGCAACTCCGTGATCATCGCGACCTGATCAGCGCCAAGCCGAAACACGTATGTGCCCCGCTGGGGCAGCACGTCCACCAAGCCCCCTATCTTCAGCCGCAACAGAGCCTCGCGCACCGGCGTCTTGGAGATGCCAAGGTCAGCCGCCAAGGCATTTTCCGAAAGGCTCTCGCCGAGGCGCAACCTGCCGTCCAGAATACGGGCGCGCAGGTCCTGCACGACCAGATCGGCCAACGATTTTGCATGCGCCTGCATAGTTTGCTCGACGTTGCGTCGCACGCACTGTGCAAGCGCAATTCGTCGAAGCAAATCAAAATAAGTCGATTAGCCCACGGCAAAGAGTCCATAGGCTAGCAAACCAGAAGATTCCTAGAGGCCGGCGAACCAATTGTAGCCGTAGTTCTCCCAATACCCGGCCGGATATTCGTTCGTTACTCTGATTTCGCTGACGAACTTCGGCTGTTTGAAGCCGAGCTTGGTCGGATTTTCACCCGCATCGGCGCGCCGAACGGCGGCGTGATCGGCCTGCCCGGCGTAGGTGAGGCACAGGATGGTCTGCGGATGCAGCGCCGAGGCCATGTCGATGCTGGTCGAGTAGCTGATCGGGTCGTCGCAGTGGAAGCTGACGTAGCGCGCCGTGAGATCCGCGCCGGCCTTCTCCAGGAACGTGCGCAGCGGAACGCCGCCCCACTTGCCGATCATGCTCCAGCCTTCGACGCAGACATGCCGCGTCACGTCGTCCTCTGCGGCAGGGCCTGCAATTGCTCGAGCGTCCAGGCCCGCTTGTCGCTGACGAGCACCGGACGGCTGCAAGCCGCCAGGTGGCCGGGTTGATCTTCGGAATCTGGTCGATGCCGTATTGCGCGTTGAAGCGGAACTCGGCCGGCACCAGGCTGTCCGGGGTAGGTCGGCGCCAGCTTGCGTGGATTGAACAGCAGCCGCTTGCACGCCATCGTTGAACCTTCCGATGCCGCGCAGGAAGGCGTCGACGGGGCCGGTGTTGGTGACCACGTCGCAGCCGCTCAGCATGGTCAGCGCGCCGAAGCTCAGGCCGTGACGCAGGAACAGCCGGCGCTGCAGGTTGACGACGTCGCCCTTGGCTAGGCCGCTCTCGCGCAGGCGGCGTTCGAGGTTGCTGGTCATGACGAGGCTCCGGGCATTTTGTGGGCGGCGGCGGATCGTGGGTGCGCGGCCGGTGATCATCGGCAGCAGCACCTTGGGAACCAGCAGCGTCAGGGCGATGTGCACGATGAGGAACAGCACGATGCCGACCATGCCGAAGAAGTGCACGTAGCGGGCGCCCTCGTACTGGCCCATCAGCAGGCTGAGCTCGTGGAACTGCACCGGCTTCCACAGCACCAAGCCGGACAGCAGCATGGCTAGCATGGCGAGTCAGGGCGAACGCGTAGAGCAGCTTCTGCACCGCGTTGCGTACGCCGATGTCATGCGCCAGATGGCCCTCGAGAAAGTCGGCCACGTCACCCAGCAGGTCCTGCGGCAGTGATCGGCAGGTATTTTCGGCGGAAGTGCCCCGACACAAAGCCGTAGGTGAGGAACGTCAGCAGACCCGCGAACAGCAGCCACATGGCAGCGAAGTGCCATAGCAGGGCGGCGGCGAGGCCGAAGTCGTTGTGCAGCTTGTTGGTGACCTCGTAGCTGCCGCCCAGCGTGATCCAGACCGGGAAAGCCACCGACTCGAACACGGGATCCGATTCATAGATGCGCAAGCCGCTGCCGATCAGCAGCAGCACGCCGAGCGCCCACGTCCAATGCGTGATGCGCACGATGGCGGATGGAGCACTGGGTCTTGCTTGTCGTTCTGCATTGGGCATCTCCTCAGGACGACGAACGCTCGGCAATCAGGTGCTGGCGCCGCCGGCCGCGCAGCGCGAAGGCGAGGCGCACGAACGTCGTGGTGATCTTCCAGCCGGCGCCGAGGCCGGCCGTCAGATTGCCGGAGACTTTCGACACGCCACCCCGGCGCCGGCGATGATCGACGGGGATCTCGCGGATATGCAGCCCGGCCGCGGCGACCCGCATCTGCATCTCGAGGTTCCAGCCGTAGGTGGTTTCGCTCATGCCGAGCCGGCGCAGCCAGTCCACGCGGATGGCGCGGAACGGCGACATGTCGGTAAAACGCACACCGTAGACGGCGCGCAGCAGTGCACCCGCAAGCCACCCCGCCGACCAGCTGCTGCGGCGTCATGCTGCCTGCTTCGCGCTTGCCGCGCAGACGCGATCCCATGACGAAATCGGCTTCCCGCGCGCAACCGGCCCGACGACATCGGCGATGAATTGCGGCACGTCGCTGCCGTCCCCGTCAAGGAAGCAGACGATATCGGTATCGGCGCGAACCTGAGCGCACGCCGGCCGCGCAGGCGCGGCCGTAGCCGCGCGCCGGCTCGGCGACCACGCGCGCGCCGCGCGTCTCGCGCGCGCTCGGCCGTTGCATCGCGCGAGCCGTTGTCGACCACGATCACCTCGTCGACACCCTGCGCGAGCACCTCGCGCACGACGCCGCCGATCGGCCCTTCCTCGTCGAGGCAGGGGATCACGACGGTTACGATAGAGTTGGCACCCGCAATCTGCATGGTCACAGGCTCCAGCGCATGCCGCAGTTGGCGCACGCTTGCGGCGGGTGTCCGACAGCAAGCCTTCGCGGAAAGACTGGTAGCGCGGCCCGTTCCAGATCTCGCGCAGGGTCTCCTGCGTGGCATCGCCGAGCGTGTAGTTCTCGTAGCCGTGCTGGCGAGAAGGGCGCGATGCAGCAGGGCAGGGCGCGGCCGTTGGCGGTGAAATACATGACCGTCCACGGCCGCCGGCATAGCGACCACGGGCTGTCGTCGCCCTTCTTGCTGAGGCTGAGCCCGGGCTCTGAGGCCGCGCCGGAGCGCGCTGAAGGTAAGGCCCAGCGACTTGGCGAGCGCCTCCGCGGCTTCCAGCGCCGTGCGCCTCTTCGCCGTTCATACGCTCGAACAGGGCCTGGTCGGGGCGCGCCAGACCGACCGTATCGCGGTCGAAGAACACCGAGGCGCTGCAGGTAGACCTCTTTGACGCCGATCTCGGCGGCCACCCGCACGAAGGCGGGCAGCTCTGTCGATCGTCTCCTTGAGCCCCGTCAGCCATGCCGAGACCCTGCGGCCTGGCGTGACCCTCGCGTTCCTGCACGGCCCGGAAAGCCTTGACGTTTCGCAGGATGCGGCGGAAGTAGTCCTTGCCGCGCACTTTGATGGTAGGACTCCGGCGTCGACGCATCGAGCGACACGCGCAGCTCGTCGAGGCCGGCGGCGATCAGCGCGCGCCCGTTCTTGTCGTTCAGCACCGTGCCGTTGGTGTTGAACAGCACGTAGGCGCCGCGGTCCTTCAGGTAGCGCACCATGCGCGGCAGGTCCTTCACCAGCATCGGCTCGCCGACGCCGTGCAGCACGGCGCGCGCCAGGTCGGGCACCTGGTCGACGATGCGCGTGAACAGCTGCCAGGACATGTCGGCTGGCGGCTCTAGCTCGGCATAGGTGCGCGGGCAGGTGGTGCATAGCAGGTTGCAGCGGTTGGTCACCTCCAGGTACAGGCACACCGGCGGCTTGTTGGCGACGCCGCTGCTCGTCTGCGAACCGGCCTCGAAATAGCGCCTGGCGTCGACCCCCTGGCCGTCGGCGGGCGCGGTCGTCAACTCGTCCATCAGGAGGCTCCTTGGTTTCGTGCAAGCTGGCGTCCGCGCAGCAACGCGCTCGCCACGGCGATGACGAACGGCAAGGCTGCCAGCGTTTTCCAGACGCAAGTCGTTGTCAGGCAGAAAGATCGGCCGGTAGAGCAGGGGCGCGGCCAGCGTCATGGCCCACGCAGCCGCGCCGCCGCCGAGCGCGATGAACGGGCACGACGACCAGGAAATACCAGGGGTAGTTCGGCGACAGGACGAACATGCCAGCCATCAGCAGCACGGCGATGTCCCGCAGTGTTTCTGTGGGTGCGTGGTCGGCGCGCCAAGCGGCTCGAATGCCGAGCCAGGCCATCGTGCCGGCGGCGACCAGCAGGTAGGCGGTGGTCAGGCCGCGGACGTTGCCGAATGCCGCCCGTGCCAGCGCTACCAGCCAGAAGCCCTCGCCGTCAGCGAAGCCTTCCTCGCCGAGATAGCCCCCGGTCGTGACAAAGCCGAGCACGCCGCGACCCGACGCCGAGATAGGGCAGGTAGCCCAGCACAATGGTCGCCAGCGACGGCCGCCGGTACGCGCCAGTCCCACGGCCGCCAGAAGCTCGGCAAAGCCACCACCGCGTAGGGTTTGACCAGCGCCGCCATCGTCACCAGCACGGCCCCGGCGATCGCGCGATGCCGCACCAGCAGCCACACGCCCAGCATCAGCAGCGCCACCATCAGCGCATCGACGTGGCCGCCTTGGGAGATCTCCCAGATCGCCAGGGGTGCCAGGCCCAGGCAACGACCGCCGTTGCCGGCATCCGTAGTTGCCGCAGCAGATCGATGAGAACGGCAATGACCACGGTCTCGCAGGCCACCATTGCCAGCCGCATCATCGTCAGCGTTTCGGAGATGCGCGTAACCGCCAGAAAGAACATCTGCGCCACCGGTGGATAGGCCGTGACGGCATAGTCGGCCCGGTTGATGTTCGGGTAGATGGCAGCATCGCGCAGGGCGGCGAGCGTCGGATCGGCCGGCACGAGCGCGTAAGGGTTCATGCCGGCTGCCTGCACGCGTCCATCCCACACGTAGCGATAGATGTCGGTCGAGAGGAACGGATCATCCGTGATGATCAGCAGCCGCATGAGGACGGCGAGCCCCAGGATCACCAGCAGCCCAGCGCGCGTCGGTACGCTCGGGGCCAGCATGGTCGCGGCGATCGTCAAGGCGCCGGAGGCGACCACGCCCGGAATGAAGACGGCGTAGTTGAACCTGTGCGATGATCCACGGGCCGGCGGCGACAAACGCCACCATGGCGAGGCCCAGAGCGCCGAGCGCGAGCAGCGGCGCGAGGCCTTCGCGGCCATGGTCGCCGAGGCAGCGACCTGTGGGCGCATCACCACGACGTCTCCGCGGCGAGCGGCGCCTGGCGCTGCTCGATGAACCGCCGCGTGGCCGGCGCCAGAGCACTCCGCTGAGGCCGGACTCGGCGAACGAGGGTCGCTCGCCCGCCAGCTCCGCCTCGAGCAGGCGCAAGGTCTGCCCGGTCGTCGACGTCATACCAGAGCGGCACGGTGACGACCGGCACGCCGATTTCATCGGCGCGCTCGACGGTGAGGCGATAGACATCTGCCGTGCTCCAGGGAATATCCTCGAACACGCCGGGCGTGCGGCCGCGACAGCCCGATCAGCGTGTAGCCGCCGTCGATCGCCGGGCCCGAGCACCACCCTATCCCTCGCCCCGCAGGGCGCGAACCGCGGCGCGCAGGACCGGGGCCGGCAGCGTCGGACTGTCGGCATTGACCAGGATTGCGCCGGCATGGCCGGCATCGAGCAGATCGGTCGTGGCCTGCCGCAGACGCACGCCGAAATCGCCGTCACACTGCAGCAGCAGGCGGAAGCTGGGTGGCAGCAGCGCGCGCAGCCTGTCTTCCGTTCCCGTCGGCGTGTATACCGCGTAGGGTGCCGCATGGCCTTCCATGGAGAGGCCGTGGATGGTCGCTGCCAGGATCGCGGATAAAGCAGGCCGAGAGCATGCCGCACTCCTCGGGGCGCAGCGGCGGCGACAGCCTGGTCTTGGAAAAGCCCGCGGTCGGCGTTTTGCAGAAAATTCCGATGGCCACCGATTGCATGGTTGCATTCCTTGTGCTGCGCTGGCGCGGCCCTGCCGACCGTTCACCGCTAGTCCGTACCGGGCCATGAGGGCGTTACATGGCTCACGACAACGTGTTTCCGTGCGGCAGAGATCGAAATGGCGCCGCCGGCAGCGATTGCTCGATGTCGGCAATCAAGTCGCCGACATCCTCGAGGCCAACCGAGAAGCGCAATAGATCCGCAGGACAGGGCTGCCCGCACCCTCGATGCTGGAGCGGTGCTCGACCAAGCTCTCGACGCCGCCCAGCGAGGTCGCCCGTTTCCAGATCTTCATGCCGGCAGCGCTGGCGATGGCCGCAGCCTCGCCGTCCTGAAGCGCATCGACAGCATGCCGCCAAACCCGCCATGCATCTGCCGCGCTGCTATCGCGTGCCCTCGATGCGTCTTGAGGCCCGGATACATCACCGTCGCGATCGCCGGATGGTTACAGAAATGCGTGGCGATGGCCATGGCCGACCCGCACTGGTGACGTACGCGCACGTGCAGCGTGCGCATGCCCCGCAACAGCAGGGCGGCTTCGAACGAGCCGAGGATGCCGCCCAGCATGGTGCGCAGCCGGGCCGCGCATTCCAATGCTGTGCCGCTTTCGGCAAACACGATCCGCGCCGGCAATAACGTCGGAATGTCCATTCAGGTATTTGGTGGCCGAGTGCAGAACCAGATCGGCACCCAGTCCGATCGGCTGGCTCAACACCGGCGTGGGGACTGTCGAGTCGACCGCCAGCAGGGCGCCGGCAGCATGGGCAATGTGCGCGGCTTCGGCGATGTCCGTCACCGTCCACAGCGGGTTGGACGGAGTTTCGATCCAGACCAGCCGCGTCCGGCCGGGACGGATGGCCGCCCGCAACGCATCCGGATCGCCGGCATCGACGAAGGTCGCCTCGATGCCGTGCCCCGGCGCGTCCTCCGTCAGCCATTGCCGCAGGCCCCAGTACATGGCCGTCGGCGCGACGATGTGGCAGGACGCTGCAGCGCCAGGAACGCAGTGGCCGCCGCAGCCATGCCGGAAGCGAACATGAGTGTGGCGCGGCCCTGCTCCAGGTCCGTCAGGACATCCTCGACCTGCCGTACCGTCGCGTTGTCCGACCGGCCGTAGCAGTAGCCTCGCCGGTATTGATTGTCTGCGTCGCGCACGAACGTGGTGGCGACGTGGATGGGGGCACCACGGCGCCAGTCGCGGCATCGATGGCCCCTCCGGCCTGCGCGGCAATCGTCTCGGGCCGCACACCTGCCAAATGCCTCGGCCGCTCCTCCGATCCGCCCTGCAGTCCATGGTGTGTTGCCGGCCGGAGACTGAGCTCCTGCGGAGCATCACTTGGGGGCGAAAAGCCGTTGCCGTTGGCGAGCTTGCCGCTGCCCCGGCGCGGCTGGTTGAGGCTTTGTGAGGTCAAAATGCTCCCCTGTCATAAGTGGCGCCCTTGCAAGGAAATTCGCCTTGCAGCTGTGCCCCGTTACAGCGATCACGCCTTTGTGCTTAATGGACCGGTGCCGGCCCTCCCGCCGATCATTGGGGTGGACGGGCTGTAACGTTGCAGCCTTGGCGTGCGTATCGGGGACAGTTGCTGCGTGGCGGACCAGGCCTCTCACTGGACGGAGCTGATGCGGGCTGCCAACGGTGGTGACGCAAGTGCTTATGGCCGCGTGCTCACGGGCCTTGCGCCGGTTCTGCGCGGGCTGGTGGGACGTGGCTTTTCCCGATACGGGCTGGGTCCGGAAGAGGTCGAGGACGTGGTGCAGGAAACGCTGCTGGCCATACATCTGAAGCGGCACACCTGGGACGAGCGCCAGCCGCTGCTGCCCTGGGTGCGGGCCATTGCGCAGAACAAGCTGATCGACAATCTGCGCCGGCGCGGCCGACGCGTGCATGTGCCGATCGATGACGTCAGTGATGTGCTTGCGGTGGACGAGGAGCCGGCCGTCAGCAATGGCGTCGATGCCCAACGCATCCTTGCGAGCCTGCAAGGGCGGCAGCGCGACATCGTGCAGGCCATCTCCATCGAAGGCGCGACTGCCCGCCAGGTAGCCGACCGACTCGGCATGACGGAGGGCGCGGTGCGCGTTGCCTTGCATCGCGCGCTGAAGTCGATCGCGGAGCATTGCGAAGTGCCTGACATGAGGACCGACGACCTGGATCAGGGCCATTGCCGAGGATGGCGCCGCTCACCGCCCGTCCCTGGTTGGGCGGCTGGCGGTTGCACTGCTCGCGGGCGGTTCGGTTGCTGTTGTGCTGTTCGCGTTATTTCTCGGTGTCCGTCCGGACATCGGCTCTGCCCTGTATACGTGGCGCTTCGTGTTCAAGGTCCTGATTGGCGCTGCTGGCCTACGCACTTTGCCTTGTGGGCGTGCGCGCTGCCTGACGCAGCCGCAGGTCGCTGCACGCGACACCTTGGCCGGCCTGGTCGCTGCGCCGGTGCTGCTGGCTGCGGCGGTCGGGTAACGAATTGCTGAACCGTTTCGCCTGCTGATTGGTATGCACGTGCGCTCGGCAGCAACTCCCGCGTTTGCCTGGTGGCTATACCCTTGCTGTCGCTGGCACCGCTGGCCGGCGCGTCGCGGCCTTGCGCGTCGGCGCACCGCGGTCACCTGGTACGGCCGGAGCGGTTGCCGGATTGATGGCCGGCACGCTTGCGGCGACGCTCTATGCCGTGCATTGCCCAGGATGACCTCCGCTGTTTGTTGCGGTTTGGTACAGTGCAGCGGTGGCAATCGTTTCCTTGCTTGGCGCGATTGCACGGCAGACGCGCGCTGCAGTGGTGACAGCTCTGGCTATCCGTCCTCAGAATGGATTGATGTAGTTCAGGATAGCGATCTGCCGCAGCAGCACCTTGCGGACGACGTGGGCCGGCTTGATGTGCTCCGTGAAGATGGCCGCCGTCCCGGTGCTACCGGCCGGCAGGCGACTGGCGAGCTCCGCGTCATCGAGCCTGATCCGTGCGACAAAGTGGGCGGACTCTATGTTCTTCGGCGCTACGGCGAGACCCGATGTTTGCGTGCCCGGCTCGGTTGCGAGCGCCTGCGAGGACGCTTTCGACCCTGCCCGTGAAGATCTTTGCCGGCGCGAACTTGAAGGTCAGCTCGACCGGCTGGCCTGGCCTGACGTGGCGGGCATCGATCTGCGCGATCTCTACGCCGATGATGGTCTCGGATGTATCGATGAAGGCCATAGCAGGCGACAGCGGCAGCGAGGCGACGCGCGCACCCTTGCGCAATGCCAGGTTGGTGACGTAGCCGTCGGCCGGAGCGCGCACAACGGTTTTGTCCAGGTTCCACTGCGCGCCCCGTACCTGTGCGTTTCTGAGCTGATCGACCTCCGCCTGACGCTGCTCGACGTCGAAGCCGCGCCCGGTTCCGGTCGACTGCAATTGGCTCATCTGCGACAGGCGCAGTTCCTGGAATTTGAGCTGGGCTGTGAGCGTATTCAGCTGCGAGGCGAACGGCACGGGATCGATGCGAAACAGCGACGTCGCCGGCCTTCAGCGGCGTATTGGCCTGCACTGGCAGCGTCCAGCACTTCGCCGGCAACATCCGGCACGATCGCCACCGAATTGCGTACCACGAGCGCGTGACCCTGCGGCGCACCCCAGCCCATCGGAATAAACAGGCCGAACAGCAGCAAGACGAGCGCGAGTGCGGGCGAGACCTTCCAGAACAGGTCGAACGGTAACGACTTTCAGCTTCGCCAGCACGAACAGGATGGCGAGATACACGTTGAACAGGGCGACGATCATCGGGTGATTTCGCCGGCCTTCGGTTGCGGACATCGACGTACGCCCACACTAGCGCCACATGGCCACAGCACGAAACCAAACAACAGCGTCACCCACCCGGCCACCGTGACCGCCTGCGCCCAGGGGTGCTTGCGCTCCTTCGCGATCATGCCCGGCAGCATCGCCATGATGATGACAACCGCGATTGTGCTGGCCGCCAGTACGAGGCAGGACCAGCCACGCGAACAGATCGAGCATGCTCATCGGCGTCACCGTCGCGTTGCGCGTTCTTTGCTGCTCGCGCGTCCTGAAAGCGGTTTGCTTCCTGTTGTCGGGCTCACGGCTCACCGCAAGGCGATGTCTGTCATGCTTCCCGACAGGGGCATCAGGACTCAGTCTTGCTTGTGCGCGTGCCTGCGAACCCGGCTGATGCCGGGCGCAGCGGTTGGGGCACACACCGCGCTAGCAGCGTTCCGAGGGGGAGAGGCGGAAGCCGAAAGCAGATTCCGGCGTGTGGCCCCGACAACTAGCCAGTGCAGTCGTCGCATTAACGACGCCATCGGATGGATTGCCGATCTCTACACAATAGATGCTAGTGACGTCGCGGTTCCACCCGATCCGTGTCGTGGTCCACTCTTGGTGGACGTGATATCCGGTGTTTCCGCCTGACAACACGAGGGTACGTCCGGATTGCTCGTCTACCGACCAAAGCCTAGGGAACAACAATGGCGAGCGAACAAGCTGAGGTGCGGCGAACGCGAGCAACGGGAGAGGCGATCGCCGCGAGCTGCCTGCTGCTACCGAGCCACCCAACCGGAGTTCTGCAGGAGTGCATAAGCTGTGCGATATCGCAGCGAAATCCGAAAAGCCGGCGTCAGTGATCATATCTTAATGGTTGTCTCACAGACAAAGGCAGCGACGCTCTTGCTGCGCGTCGCAACCTTGGAGGGCTGGGTGATCGGAATGACAAAAATCCTCATTGCCGACGATCACGAGGTGGTGTAGGTCGGGCCTGCGCGCGCTGCTGAGCGAGCAACCGAATTGGCAAGTCGTTGCCGAAGCGGCAGACGGCAAGGAGGCCGTGGCGCAGAGTGCTCAAGACCGCACCCGATGTCGCCATCGTCGACTATTCACTGCCCCTCCTCAACGGAGTTGAGGTGACGCGGCAGATCCGGCAGCGCAGCCCGGGCACCGAGGTGATCATTTTCACCATGCACGATAGCAACGAGCCTGATCCGTGATCTGCTGCAGGCGGGTGCCTTGGGCTATGTGCTGAAATCCGAGGCCCACCGCCTGCTTTTGGCGGCTGTCGAGACGGTCGCGGAGCACAAGCCGTTCTTCACGGGCATGGTTTCCGAGACGCTGCGGCAGTCGTTCCTGACCAAGGGCAACGATGGTCCACTGACCGCACGCGAGCGCTCGGTGGTGCAGCTGATTGCCGAGGGCCACAGCAACAAGAAGGCCGCATCCATCCTCAATCTCAGCGTCAAGACGGTCGAGACCCACCGGGCGGCCGTCCCATCGCAAGTTGAATATGCATTCGACGGCCGGCACTGGTCCGCTACGCCATTGCAGCAACATAACCAGGCGTAGCCAGTACAACAGCGCAGCAACGCCCATGGTTGACGCATTTTGAGGCGATTTTCAGCGCCGCTGGTCAATCCATATTTCACCTTCAACCCAGGGCGTCGTGGATCACGACGTCGAAGGGCCGACCATCTCGACTCCGAGGTGGTAGAGGTGGAGCCAATCCCAATGTTCGTGCTAAAGGTGCGCGGCGACGAGACCGCATGCGATAACGCGGCGCTTCGGCAATTAAGGGTCGCCTGTCCAATTGGCCGTCCTGATGCCGCGGGCGGCGTGGATCTTCTTGAGTGAGTCTCAAGGCCTGGCTGTTGGCCGCGGGCGGACAGAACGACTGCCAGCCGCAATCTCCTGCAGTCATTGCAGGCATTCTCAGTCGATCAACGTCCCTAGAGACGGCCGTTCGATGGTCGGCGTTTCTATCCGGCGAGATCGACAGCATGACCGCGACTGTTGAGTCGCCGTGCAATGGAGTTCTGCAGTGGTTCAGCGTCAGCGGCACGCGTTCATGTGCGGCGATGAGATCGCGTCTGCTGTTTGTCAGTGAGAATATCACGCACGCCCACGAGGCTGAGCTGGTGGCAAGGGATCTGCGCAGCAGAATCCTGACGTCTCGGGAGAATCGAGCGCCAGCTGATCTCCGAGGAGCTGCACGACCCGACGGTCCAGCATCTGGTCGCTGTCGACCTCAACTTAATGCGGCTCGGGTCGCGGATGAGAGCCGACCCCGCCGTTCAGGGAGATCCTGAACGACATCGAGCTGTCGGTTGCGCAGGCGATGCAGGAGCTGCGCGTATCCACTACCTTCTGCACCCGCCTGTTCTGAGAGGCGACGGCTTGGCGCCGGCCTTGCGCCACTATTGCGATGGTTTCGCGCGGCGCGACTTGTCCGTTCGGCTCAGACTGCTGCGACCGGACCGGGGCTGATCGCGCCGGCCCAGAAATCCATCCTGCGCATCGTGCAGGAGGCGCTGACGAATGTGCATCGTCACGCCGAAGCTGCGCAGGTCGCGGTGCGCTGCCGGGCACACAACAAGGAGCTGCGCATCGTGGTCCCGGACAACGGTGTGGCGCGGAGCAGAGGCAAGCGTGCCCAGGAGTGCGTGGGGTCGGCTTGGCGAGCATGCGCATGCGCCTGGCTCAATTGGCGGAGACATGACGATTAGCTCGGCAGGGCATGGCACCGTGCTGCGCTGACTTCTGCCCCTGCAAAGCGTTTGCAAGCCAGCTTCAAGCGGCGCGTGTGCATCCCGATGCGAGCACGCATCACGGCAGCTCAATCTGGTTGTCGAGGGCTGCCCACACTGGATCGAGGCCGGCGGTTCGCCCCTATCTTCAGTGGAAATCGCGGCTCTTGAGGAGAGGGAGGGTTGATCTGGCCGTGCTGGAGGCCGGGGCCAGCAAAGAGATCGCCGTCGCGCAGCTTGTTGCAGCTCCGCGCTGAGATCGGTGAAGCGTTCCGCCACGGACATGGACGACGAGGCCGGCGCGTTGCAGCGCGCCCGTGCACGGCGAGGAAGCGCGCGGTCATCACGGTGCGGCGGTTCTTTGGCGAACACCTTCGGCCAGACGATGATGTTGGCGATGTCGGTCTCGTCCTCGATGGTCATGAAGACGACGCCCTTGGCAGTCCCGGCATCTGCCGCACCAGCACGAGGCCGGCGACGGTGACGCTGCTGTTCGGCGGCAGATCTGCGCTGCGATGCTCCGCGTTGCGCATGACGCCGCGGCGCGTGAGCCGGTCGCGGAAGAAACGCACCGGATGCGCCTTCAGCGACAGGCCGGTCGCCGCGTAATCCTCCGACCACATGCTCGCACGAGCGGCATGACGGCAAGCGCGACCTCCGGCTCCGGGAACAAGCTCGTCGCTCATGTGCGGAGCAAGCAGCGGCAGCGGCCGATGCCTGGCGCTTCCTGTCGCCGCCTGTCGGCTTGCTGCAGCCCGATCGCATCGAGCCGCCGCGCCGCCCATAGCGCGGCGCGCCGGTCGAGCCCCAGCGAGCGGAAGGCATCGGCTTCGGCCAGCCGCTCGATGGTGAAGCGCGAGACGCCGGCGACCGCCGCCAGCCGCTCGATGCTGGCATAGCCGTTGCCGCGCGCCGCGATGAGCTTCTCGATCTCGTCTTCGTTCAGCCCCTGAATCTGCCGGAAGCCGAGGCGCACGGCGAACGATGCCGGCTCATTCGCGGCCTGCTCCAGCGTGCAGTCCCAGGCGCTGAAATTGACGTCGGCTTCGCGCACCTCGACGCCGTGCTGGCGCGCATCGCGCACGAGCTGGGCGGGCTGATAGAAGCCCATCGGCTGGCTGTTGAGGATGGCGGCGCAGAAGACGTCCGGATAGTGGCACTTGATCCAGGCCGAGGCGTAGACCAGCAGCGCGAAGCTCGCCGCGTGGCTTTCGGGAAAGCCGTATTCGCCGAAGCCTTCGATCTGGCTGAAGCAGCGCTCGGCGAAGTCGCGCGCATAGCCGCGGCGGGTCATGCCGTCGATGAACTTGTCGCGAAACAGATGCACGTTGCCGTTGTGGCGGAAGGTCGCCATGGCGCCGCCGCAGCCCGTCGGCCTCGTCGGGCGTGAACTTGCGCGGCCGTCGATGGCGATCTGCATCGCCTGCTCCTGGAACAGCGGCACGCCCAGCGTGCGCTTGAGGACCTCCTCCAGCTCGTCGGCCGGGCCGATGTGCGGGATCGGGCGAGGGATAGTGCTCGTGCTCGATTGCCGTCGCGCCGGCGCAGATAGGGATGCACCATGTCGCCCTGGATCGGGCCCGGGCGCACGATCGCGACCTCGATGACGAGATCGTAGAAGCATTCGCGGCTTCAGTCGCGGCAGCATCGACATCTGCGCGCGGCTCTCGACCTGGAACACGCCGACCGAGTCGGCGCGCGACAGCATCTCGTAGACCGCCTGGCATCCTTGTCCGTCTCGGCAGCGGTCGGCGAGCGAATAGTCCTTGCCGATAATGCGCCTTCAGAAGATCGAGCCCGCGCCGGAGGCAGCTCAGCATGCCGAGCGCGAGCACATCGACCTTCATGAGTCCGAGCGTGTCGATGTCGTCCTTGTCCCATTCGATGAAGGTGCGCTCGTCCATGGCGGCGTTGCCGATCGGCACCGTCTCGTCGAGCCGCTCGCGCGTGAGCATGAAGCCGCCGACGTGCTGGGAGAGGTGACGCGGAAAGCCGATGAGCTCGTTGGCCGAGCGCGACCGCCTGCCGGATCGCCGGGATTGCGCGGATCGAGCCCGGCCTGGCGGATGTGGTTGTCGGGCAGGCCGTCGCCATAGCCCCACACGGTCTTGGCGAGCGCGGCGGTCACGTCGGGCGTCAGTCCCATCGCCTTGCCGACCTCGCGGATGGCGCGGCGGGAGCGATAGTGGATGACGGTCGCGCAGATCGCCGCGCGATCGCGCCCGTAGCGCTTGATAGATGTATTGGATCACCTCCTCGCGCCGCTCGTGCTCGAAATCGACGTCGATGTCGGGCGGCTCGCCGCGCTTCTCGGAGATGAAGCGGGCGAACAGCAGCTCGATCTTGGCCGGATTGACCTCGGTGATGCCGAGGCAATAGCACACGACGCTGTTGGCCGCCGAGCCGCGCCCCTGGCAGAGGATCGGCTTCGCTGGTTGCGCGCATAGGCGACCACGTCGTGCACGGTCAGGAAGTAGCGCGCGTAGTCGAGCTTGGCGATGATCGCCAGCTCCTCGGCCAAGCCGCCGCTGATGATCTCTGCCGGAATGCCTTCCGGATAAGGTGCTCGGATAACGCCTGCGCGCGCCCTGCCAGGTCAGGTCGTGCGAGGTGCTGCTGTGCGGTCTTGCCTGGCGGCACCGGCTCGTCGGGATATTCGTTCTTGAGTGTCATCGAGCGAGAAGTGGCAGGCGTGCGGCGATCGTCACGGTGCGCGCGATCGCGTCCGGAAAGGCGGCAAACAGCCGCGCCATCTCCTCGGGCGGCTTGAGATGGCGCTCGGCATTGACGGCGAGCCGGAAGCCTGCCTCGGCGATGGTGCATTTCTCGCGGATGCAGGTGACGACGTCGGCGAGCGGGCGGCGCTCCGGCGTGTGGTAGATGCACATCGTTGACGGCGACGAGCGGCGCGCCGGTGCGCTGTGCCGAGCTCATCGAGCAGACCGAGCCGGCGTGGCTCGTCGCCGCGATAGCGGTGCACGCCGGCTGAAAACGTGCGGCCCGGGAGCTGCGCGGGCGAGCGCTCCCAGCCGCTCGCTCGAAAGCCGGCATGAGCGTGCTCCGGCGGCAGCACGATCAGCATCTGCGCCGTCGCTGGCCGACGAGGATGTCCTCGAAGGTGAGGCTGGCATTCGCCCTTCTGCCCGCTCTTGGTCTTGGTGTTGCCTCGCGTCAGGAGACGGCAGAGCCGGCCGTAGGCCTGGCGGTCGGTCGGGTAGGCGAGAACCTCGAAGCCATCGATCGTGACCAGGCGCGTGCCGACCAGCAGCTTGATGGTCTTGCGCTTTCTCCACTCATCGTAGGCGCGCACCACGCCGGCGAAGCTGTTGCGGTCGGCTATGCCGATGGCGGCAAGGCCGAGCGCGCCCGGCAGTCGCCACCATCTCCTGGCGGGTGTGAGGCCCCGCGCAGGAAGGAGAAGTTGGTGGTGACGGCAAGCTCGGCGTAGCGCGGTCATGGGATGTCTCTGGTCACGCAAACAGCCCATGCACGAACCAGCGCGGCGCCGCCGGTCTCGCGCTCGTACAGTCCCTTCACGGTAGAGCCAGAAGCGGCGCCCGGCGTCGTTCTCCACCACGTAGTAGTCGCGGGTCGGCTGGTCCGTGCCGGTGCGCCACCATTCGCTGGCGATGCGTTCCGGTCCCTGCGCCCGGGTGACGGCATGCAGCATGCCGCGCCAGAGAAATCTCCGAGGCGGGCCGTCCGGCACCAGAGCGGTGACCTCGGCCGGCTCGGCACGAGGCAGCAGGAGGGCGGGACGCAATCGGTCCGCGAGAGGCGCCAGCCAGGCCGGGAGACTCTCCCCAGGCGCGCATGCAACCCTCGGACCGTTGCCGGGCAGATGGCTTGCGACCGGCTTGAGGCTGCTGCACGTTGCCGGGCCCAAGCCGCTGCCTGAGGCCGTCGACGAGACGCTGCGCAACGCTCCGTTCGGTCAGCATCGTCGCCAGCCGGGGGCAAGTTCCGCCTGCTTGGGCTCCATACGTTCGGCGACGGTGACGGTGAGGCTCAGCGCCTCGAAGCCGAAGCCGGCGTCGATCGTCTCGACGATGCGCTCGAGTCTCAGATCGATGAGGCGCGCGACATGTTCCGGGCTACGTGTCGGCACCGTCAGGCCGATATCGACCGTCACCACCCTCGCCATCGATGCGGTAGAGGGCAAGCCGCAGGCTGCGTGCCCCGCTCCGTCGCGAACGAGGCCAGGGACGATGTCCTGCATGAGGTGAGGTTGCGCCCAGAACGATCGCCTCCTTGCGTGTTGATCGGCTCTGAGCAGCTGGCGCAGGCTGTGGTAGGCGGGAGGAGGAGCGAGGGAAGGCGAGCGGCTCGGGCGAGGCGGCCGAAGGCCTGGTCGAGGCGTCTGAGGAGTTCGGCCGGAAAGCGCGCGGCAAAGGGTGCGCGGGGGTTGTCGAGCCAACGCGCCCGACGTGCTTGGAAGCAATACGTAACTGAAATCGAAGTACTAC
>ERZ1370068.8770-contig-76_pt1 | contig 25894 bp, 25 predicted proteins | sample MGYA00561227_ERZ1370068 | MGnify/ENA primary metagenome ERZ1370068 (study PRJEB38410, sample SAMEA6850437) | metagenome | study: Metagenomic assessment of the ecological functions of the soil: analysis of the soil microbiota associated with the...
CCAGTTAGCGTATTGCTGTACAACACCGCGGACGGCACGCTGTGGTTCATCCACGCGGTCGGACGGCACGTGGCGATCACCGGCGACCTCGACATCCTCGCGAAGCTGAACGGCGCGCTCGACGGGATCATCGACGCGCACTCGCACGGCACTCGGTTCCGGCATCAAGGTCGACCCGGAGCGATGGCCTGCTCCAGCAAGGCGCCCCTGGATGGGCGTTCACGTGGATGGACGCGCGGGTCGACGGGCAACCCGTCACGCAACGCGGCGGCAAGGCAGTCGAGATCCAACGCGCTCTGGATCAACGCGTTGGGCACGATCACCGATCTGGGTCGCGCGGCTCGGCCGCCACACGGGCCGCTGGCAGTCGCTCTACGACTTCGCCCGCGGGTCGTTCGTCAGGCGCTTCGCTCGCGGTGACCACCCGCTCGATGTCGTTGGGCACCACCGGCCCTGATGACGGCGCGATCCGGCCCAACCAGCTGCTCGCGATGTCGCTGCCCCACGGCGCCGTTCAACTCGACCGGTCACGGCCGAGCGACCACCAGGTCGCCGAAGGCGGTCGTGCGCCGGTGCCGACCGAGCTCGCTCACGTCACTTTCGGCATGCGCTCGCTGTCACCGAACGACCCCGCGCTACACCGGGCAGCACCGCGGTGGCCCGGCGGAGCGCGACCACGCGTACCACGAGGGAACGAGTCTGGCCGCTGGCTCGATCGGGCCGTTCGTCGACGCTGCGCGGCGACGGGCGAGCGTCCCCGACGATCGACGGACTCGTGCCCACCTGGGCGAGTGGGGCCTGCGGCTCGGTCTCCGAGACCGCGCGACGGCGACGCGCCACACGGCGCCACGGATGCCCGTTCCAGGCGTGGTCGGTGGCCGAGCTGCTGCGGGCTGAGCCGGACGCGCTCGGCTAGACTGCGGTGAGCGCCGCGCCCGACGATGCCGATGCCTTCGTTCTGAGAGCTTCGCAGCGACGACCTCGCAGCGAGGAGTGAGCAGCGGGATGAACTTCTCGCCCTTCTTGCTCACACCGCCGCCGATGATGATCAGGTCGGGCCACAGCACGCGCCTCGAGGTGATCGAGGTACTCGTCGACGCGCTTCGCCCACTGCTTCCAGTCGAGGTGCTTGCGCCTCGCGGACGCTGTCGGCCGCCCGGCGCCCGGCGTCCTTGCCGCCGCACCTCCATGATGGCCGAGCTCCGGTGTTGCGGCAGCAGCACGCCGTCCTGGAAGCACCGCGGTGCCGATGCCGGTGCCGAGCGTGACGATGATCACGACGCCTTGCCGGCCCGCGCCCGCGCCGAAGCGCATCTCGGCGACGCCCGCGCAGTCGGCGTCGTTGGTGACCGTGAACGTGCAGCCGGTCGCGCCTTCGAACCGGCGCGCGGCATCGGTGCCGATCCACGACTTGTCGACGTTCGCCGCGGCGTTTGGACGACGCCGTGCTTCACGACCGCCGGGAACGTGCAGCCGGCGGTGCCCTGGTAGCCGAAGTGCTTGACGACCTCGCGCGACGACGCCGGCCACGGCATCGGGCGTCGCCAGGCTTGCGCGTGAGCAGCCGGAAGCGCTCGGCCGTCGAGCGTCGCCCGTCTCGAGGCTCGACCGGGAGCGCCCTTGATGCCGGTGCCGCCGATGTCGATGCCGAGCTTGACTTCGTTGTCCATCGCCGGCAGCGTAGGTGCTCACGGTCGACCCGCGCTCCCCGGACGTCGACCCGCACGGTCTCGACTCGGCCGGGCAGCTCCGCGACGAGCATCGATCGACGTCGCCGCGTGAGCTGACCGGTGATGAGGTGCAGCGTGCGTCCATCGGCGCCGCCGAGCATGCACGCGAAGCAACCCTGCGCGGTCGGGATGCGATCGGTGACCTCGCCGCCTTCGACGCACACGCGACGCACTGCGAGTTCGTCGGGATCGGCGACCCAGATGCGCGCCGGCCTCGTCGAGGCAGATGCCGTCGGGCGTCACGTCGCCGAGCTCGGCCCACGACCCGGCGGTTCGAGAGCGTGCCGTCGGAAGCGACGTCGAACGCGGTGAGCCGCCGACCCGATCGTCTCGCCGCAGGATCGAGCGTCGAGTCGATCCGGGCGTGATGCACGGTGCCGTTCGGAAACGCTGAGATCGTCGGCTGCGGCTGTCACGGCGCCGTCGGGGCTCGACGAGCGCGAGCGTCGCGGTCTGCGAGCTGCGCGCCTCCGGCGAAGTCGTAGCCGAAGTTGCCCACGTAGGCGCGGCCGTGCGTGTCGACGACCATGTCGTTGCAGTCGCCGGTCGCGATGCCGCCGAGGTCGGCGTGCACACGAGACCGCCTCGAATCGAGCCGCATCAGCTTGCGGTCGGTCATCGACACGACGAGCAAGCCGGCCGTCGGGCAAGCCACCCGAGGCCCGATGGCCGGTTCGGCACCTCGACGATCGTCTCGGCGCCGCTGCCGGCGTCGTCGATGCGCGAGCACGCGGTGCGTGTGGAAGTCGGACACCCAGAGGCGTCCCTCGTGCCAGCGCGGACCTTCGCCGAACGACAAGCCTGCGAACAGGATCTGCGGCTCGGTCATCCGGTGAACAGTACGGCTGCGGTGTCGTCGCGGGCTGATGGCGCCCTCGCGCCGCAGCGCCTCGAGACCGGCGAGCCCGCGCCGTCACCTGTCGCGCTGACCTCGATGCCGGTCGCCGCCGCGCCCGTTCGTTCGCAGCTCGCAGCTCGTCCTCGGTGACCGTGACCGCTGCATGCCACCGGTGCGCTCGGAGCGCGCCGGAGGACCGCGGCCCAGTCGTAGGTCCTCGTCGTCGAGGATGCCGGTCGCGACGCTCGTGCCCGGGCGGCTCCCACGGCCACATCAGTCGCGTCGGTGACGGCGGCGCATCGGGACTGCCGGTGCTGCCCACGCCCGGCACCATCGGCGAATGCACGGCGGCCTGCACGACGTGGATGCGTCGGGCATCGGTGTCGATGGCGCCGAGGCGCGACCGCGCCGGCCAGCCCTTGGCGACGCGCTCGACGCGAAGCGCGCTCCCCCGACCTGCACGACGAGGTCGGTCGAGCGCGAACGTCGTGCGATCGGCGGAGCTTCGTAGCCGAGCGTGCTGCCGCCGTCGATGGTGAGGCCGTTGTCGGGACCTTGGCAGGAGAACGGCATCACGCCCGCGGCTACCGCCCTCGCGGAGCCGGAGCACGCACGGGTCGCCCGGCGGGTCGTCGTCCTGGCGGGGCACACTCGATCTGTGGCGCCGAGCCTCGCGCGATCGCGCACCACCAGAGTCATCGGCCCAGGTCGGCATCGTGACACGCGCAGCGGGCGGTTCGACGCGCTGCGATGATCGCGGCGGCGAGCGCCGTGCGTTGCCGCAGCTCGCGATGGCGAGCTCAGCGATCGAGCAGTCGATCCTCGCACGACGTCGAGCCAGATCGCCGATGCCCATGAGGTGGCGGCCCTTGTGCGAGCCGCACTGGACGTTGCCGGTCTCGTCCTTCACCCACGTCGAGTCGACTCGTTGCGGTGCGAACGGTGTGATCGACGAAGCCGCGGCCGGCAACCGCCGCGACATGCGTCGTCGAGCCGCTCTACGACGTCGACCAGCTGGGAGTCGGTCGACCGCTCGATCGTGACGCGGAGAGCAGGGTGCGGTATCGGAGGAAGGGGTTGCGCTCTGCCGCCCGCGGGCCACTGCGCTCCGGCGGGGAGTCGGCGGACGAAGCATGATCGACGTCGTCACCGGGGCGGCCGGACCGGGGGGCAGCGAAACGGCGTGTCTCGGCGCGAGGCGGTGCGGGCCAGCCACAGCCGGCGCACGAGATCACCACGCGAAGCGAAGCACGCCCGTCCGGTCGTTGAACTCGTCGATCGCGGCGTCCCACTTCGGCACGCAGGTCGAGCAGGTCGGTCCAGAACGCCTGCGACCGCCGGGCCTCGAAGTCGTCGAGCGGCGACGCCCTGCTGCTCGACCCAGGTGAAGTAGCCGAGGTTGAAGATGCCGGTTGCGGTCCTCGGTCGCGCACTCGAGCAGGTGGTCGTCGGTGATGCCCGCGAGGTGCTCGGCGAAGACCGCGGCCGGCGGCGCGATCGTCGAAGCCGTCCGGCCACAGCCGGGCCGATCGTCTTGCGCTCGCTCGATCCGTACAGCGCGCGCCGTCGGTCGCGACGGTGACGCATCAGGTCGCCCGGGCCCGAGCCGCCAGCCGCTTCGCGGCCTTGATCGAGGCGACGAGGTTGCAGATCGACGACAGGCCGAGGTGTCGAAGCGAGTCGATGACGTCGTCGGACGACGCCGCGGCGAGCGAGTCTCGCGCCGGCCTTCGGCGGTGTTGAACGAGCACGTCGAGCGCGTCGGTGGAGCGATCGAGACCGCCGTGACGACGTCGGTCGATCATGACGTTGTGGATGTAGCGGGATGTGCTTGTCGCCGATGCCCTGGATGTTGTGCTCGCCGAAGCCGTTGCGCAGCAGCGTCGGGGCACTCGAGCGCCTCGACGGCGACGGTCAGCGAGCCGTAGCTGCTCCTTCAGCGTGTCGCCGGCCGCGAGCGTGCCGGCCGAGCCCGACGGCCGACACGAAGCGCGCGCAGGCTGCGTCGCCGTGCGGCCGTCGCAGATCGCCTCGATCGCTCGACCGGTCGCCAAGCGAGTGCGCGAGGTGGTTGCCGAACTCGCAGAACTGGTTGAGGACGACGTTCGTCGGGATCGCGAGCCGAGCTGCGTCGCACGCGTCGTAGATCTCCTTGACGTTGCTCTCGGACCCCGGCGTGCGGATGATGTCGGCCGGATCGGTCACCCACGCGCTCGAGCCACTCGAACCGCTCACGGCTCATGTTCTCGGGCAGCACGGCCACGCCCCGGCAGCCCATGATGCGCGAGATCGCGACGCCGCCGCGCGCGTAGTTGCCGGTCGACGGCCAGATCGCGCGATGCGCAGTCGGGTCGAACTGGCCGGTGACCGACGCGCGGCGCGAGGCAGGCGTAGCGCGGCCTGCACCTTGTGCGCGCCGATCATCGGGAATCGGTTGCCGAACGCAAGCACGATCGTCGCGTCGACACCCGTGAGCGCGGGCGAGGCAGCGACGAGATGGCCCGGGCACGCTCGGCACGCGAGGTGCGGTCGAGCCCCGTTGAACCAGTGGACGCGGAACAGGTTCGCCGCGCCGGGACCGTCCGGCACCGATCCCGGCGAAGCCGGGCGGCAACCTGACGCTGGCGCGAGCGCCTGGGTCGGCGAGCTGCGCGAACGTCGGGAGCGCGATGCCTGCTGCATCGAAATCGCTCGACCGCACGATCGCGAGCGGCTGCGATCGACGACGTCGGTCTCGAGACCGAACGACGGTCATAGAGCCGATGCGGCCAGACTCGTCGACCAGCAGCGTCGGCGTCGTCGCGCACGTGCGACGCCGGGATGCTCATGTCGCGAGCGACGAGGCGCTTCACCATCTCGCGTCTTTGCCGCTCGCCCGCGGCGAGGAACATCACGTCGCGGGCCCGGTTCACCGCGGGGACGGTGAGGGTCATCCGAACGCGGCCGCGATAGGGCTGCGTGATCGCGACGTCGAGCGTCGCGCACGTTGATGACCGGATCGCCCGGGGGCCACGACGCGGTGTGCCCGTCGTCGCCGCAGGCCGAGGTGCACGACGTCGAGCACGCCGTCACCGGTGACGTCGCGATGCTCCTCCGCATACCGCCGGCATCGCCGCGGTGAGGTCGCGTCGCGGTGACATCCATGAGGATGGGGCACGACGGGCACGCGGTCGAGGAGGTTCGCCTTGCAGATCGCCGAGGTTGCGATCGGGATCGCCGTCGGGCGCTACTCGCTCGTCGACCTGGAACACGTGGACCTGCGCCCCACGGGCAGATCGAGCTCGGCGAGCGCCGCGAACATCGCCGCCGGCGTCGAGCCGCCGCTCACCGCGAGCGTGAACCGACCCGCGTTCGGCGATCGCGGGCTCGGCTCGGGCGGCGATCCAGCCCGCCGACTGCCCCAGGGCAGCTCCTTCGGGGAGATAGGTCTCGACGTCCATCACGCACCATCTCCCATCGAGGGCAGGGCACCGGCGACCGAGTCGCAGATGTCGTTCCACCGCAAGAACACCCGGGTCTCTCCGCTCGAAGCCGAGCACGGAGAGCGTCGCGGGCGACAACGCGAACAAGTCTGGCCCGCCGTCGGCTCAAGGTCGAGCCACCGGGCGCCGAGGACTCTCAGGAGATGCCCATGGGCGAACAGCAGCACGTCTCCAGGTCGGCCTCGAGCGCACGGGCGATCACCTCGTCGCGCGCGCCCCGACCTGGCTGCGCGGTCTCACCCCCGGGGACGCCGTCGGCCCAGAGCGTCCATCCCGGGACGGTCGATGCGGATGTCGGCGGTGCGCCGGCCCTCGTAGTCCCCGTAGTCCCACTTCGAGGAGATCGTCGGTCGGTCTCGGCACTGCGTCGGCGAACCCGGCGAGACCGGCAGGTCTCGGCTGGCTCGCGAGCGGGCTGGTGAGGACGAGCGCAGAGCTCGCGGCCCTGACCAGCCGGCGACCGGCGAGCTCGGCCTGGGCGCGGCCCTCTTCGGTCGAGTGGGATGTCGGTGCGGCCGGTGTGACGGCCGGAGCCTGGCCCACTCGGTCTCGACCATGGCGGACGAGAACGACCTCGTTGGAGGGCATGCCCGGAGCCTGCCACCGCGCGGGAAGACTCTCCTAGACTGCTCCCATGCGCATGAGGCGCGCTGTCGCGGCGGTCGCCGCCGTGATGGTCGTGGCGCTCGTCGGCCGCCCCCGCGCTGCGCAGCGACCGACCCTCCCGACCGGGCCCGTTGTCCGTCAATCCGACGTACGGGGCTCGCTGGACGTCGTTCACTGGCGTCGCAAGACATCTGACCCGCAAGGTTCTGCCCGCGTCTGGGTCGCGTCACGTTCGCTGGTGTCCTCGAGGGCTCCGACGGCGACTCGTCCGCATCGACCAGAACGCGTGAGCGCCGACAGGTACCGCGCCTGCAACGCCTGCGCCGGCGGTCTACGACGTCCTGTCGTTCTGCGGCGATGCGAGCAGCGGCACTGCAGCAGCAGGTCGGAGCGGCCAAGTTCCACCGGTGATCGCGCCCGACGCACGACCACGGCGCCCACGACCACGACCTCGACCACCACCACCACGATCGCCACCACGACGACGGCGTCGACGACCACAGCCGTAGCGACCACGACCACGGCGAAGCCGACGACCACGACGCGCAAGGCGACCACGACGACGGCCAAAGGCGACGACGACCGTACGCCAACGGCGCACGGCGCACGAGCACGACGATCGCCACGACGACGACCGCGACGACCACCACGACCACGACGACCGACGACCACCGCTCCCGCCGAGCACGACAGCGCCGACGAAGACGGCAGAGGTGCGCGACCTCGTGCTCGACAAGCCGTCGGTGACGCCGGGAGGCGACGTCGCTGGCGACCGGGCAGGGTTGCGATCCGGGTGCCACCGGTCACCCTCGAGATCTCGAGGTGCAGCCAGGTGCGGTGAGACGACCGCCGAGTCCGACGGCACCTTCTCGACGCCCGATCGAGGTGCCCTGACGTCGATCCCGGCCGGCTCGAGGTCGTCGGCACGGTGCGGTCCCGTGATCACGACGCACGCTCGACGTCGTGCTGGCATCGACGGTGACCGGCGAACAACTCGATCGATGCTCGTGCTCGCGTTCTTCGTGATGCGTGCTCGCAGCGCCTGCTCTGGTACGGCTGGCAGGCCCAGCGAGGCCTCTGACCGCATCAGTCCGGCCGGGTACAGTTCGGTCGTGGCGAGGACGACCGTGCCGATCCCGACCAGAGTCCTGGTCACCGGCATGCGCCACGACGACGGTGAGATCGTCGCCGCCGAGCTGTATGCGCGGTAGCCGAGGCGTGCGGGCAGTCGTCTGAGCAGGTCCGGTCGTGCCTGAGGCGGCTCGTGCAAAGAGAGGCCTCTACATCCAGCACGGCAAGGGTCGCAGCGCTCGCTACGAGGCGACCGAGGCGGGCATGGCGCAGCTTCCGAGACCGGCTGGGCCCGCACCCGCACCGCGTATCAGCAGGACGCTGCGGGCCGGGGCTGGGACCGCATGTGGCACCTCGTTGCGTTCGCCGTTCCCGAGGACCGCAGAGCGCGCACGCGACCAGCTCCGTGATCGGCATCGTCGCCCTCGGAGGCGCGGCGTCTGCAGGGGGGCGTCGTACGTGTCACCCCATCCGTGGCACGACGCCGTGCGGCAGGAAGCGAAGCGCCTCGGCGTCGAAGAGCACCTGTGGCTCGCGACGACCGACGAGCCTCGAGGTGCGGCGGCGTGCGCGACCTGCGGCAGCTCGCGCGGACGCTCTGGCCGATCGACCGACGTCGGCCGCATGCCGTACGAGGCGTTCATCGCAGCAGCACCGACACGTGCCCGAGCCAGCTCGAGGACATGCGTGCGAAGCAAGGAGCGGTTCAGCGACGACCACTTCCTGCCCGTTCGCGTTCGCGATGGCGGTGGCGATGTCCGAGTGCACGCCGCATCAACCCGCTGCTGCCGCCTGAGCTGCCCGCCCGGCCGTGGCCCGGGCGCAGCGCCCGTGACCTCGTGCTGCGCAGCCGGCGCGCTCGCGCTCATGGTCCGTGGAAGCGCACGACCGCCCTGCGCTCGTTCCACCTCTACGACTTGATGGTCGAAGGGCGCTGAGCTGACCTGACGGTCCAGCGATGGGCAGACGCGCGCGTTGTAGCGGGACGAGCCGCCACCTCCGAGGGTTCGGCGATCGCGTCGCCGGGACGAGCGCGAACTCGGTCATCGAGGGCGGTGTTCTGCGTGTAGCAGCTCGAAGCCGCCGACCATCCGGGCAGAGCACGAGCAGGCCCGAACGTGCGGCGCTCGATCACGCCGGCCGTGGCAGGCGATCGACGACGGTGCTGCTCAGCCGTGCGCCTGCGGCAACTGCGGCGCAACGGCGGCGCGTGACGCGGTCGTGGAACGTCGATCGACGTCTCACCGCCCGGCGACAGCGCTGTCGTCGGGTCGCCTTCGAAGTCGTCGTCAGCCGTACTTCGCGATCGCAGCCGTCGTACGGCCATGCCGTCCGGCCTCGCCTGGGTGGCGCTCGCAGCACGCTCTCGTCCTCGACGACCGGAGCCCGTCGAGGGCCGGGGCGATGATCTCGGCGGTCTCGCGGCGCGCGGCATGCGTGCTGGCGATCGAGCAGATCGCACCGGGTCGAGCTCGTGCGTCGAGGCCAGTCGGTCGCGAGCGCGGTCGCTTGGCGGCGCCTGAGGTCAGAGAGCCCGTTGCACGTCGCTCAGGCCGCCGACGAGGCCGTCGACGAACACCTGCGACTCGCCGTGGCGGATCAGGACGAGGCGGGTCACGCGCGGATGCTCAGGCGAGGTTCTCGACGAACCGCTCGAGCTGCCGCAGGTTGCGGCACTCGAAGACGCCGTCGCTGTGGATGCCGTACTCCCCGACGATCGAGTCGCCGGTGTCCCAGTACGAGCGGGGCTCGGGGTTGAGCCAGTACACGTGGCGGGCGCGGTGGCGCATCTCCTTGAGCACCCAGCGACTGCGCGGCGTGGTAGTTGTTCCGCGCGTCGCCGAGGAGGATCACCGTGGTCTTGGGCCCGACCTCCTGGCCCCACTTCTCCCAGAACACCTCGAGCGCGTGGCCGTAGTCGCTGTGACCGTCGACCCACACGACGTCGGCCTCGGTGTTCACGCGATGGACCGCCTCGGTGATGTCCTCGACGCCGTCGAAGTAGCTGGTGACCTCGTCGATGCCGTCGATGAACACGAACGCGCGCACCTTCGAGAACTGGCCGCTGATCGCGTAGACGAGGTGGAGCGTGAAGCCGGGCGAACGCCGCACCGAACCCGAGATGTCGGCGACGACCATGATCTCCGGCTTCGCCGGCCGCGGGTAGCGGAACTTCGGCTCGGCCGGCACGCCGCCGTAGGACAGCGAGTGGCGGACCGTGTTGCGGAAGTCGAGCGGGCCCTTGCGCCCGTGGCGACGCTTGCGGGCGAGGCGCACGGCGAGCTTGCGGGTCAGCGGGTAGAGCGCGCCGCAGCGCGGCCATCTCGTCGCGCGGCGTGCATGAAGTCGACGTCCTCGGGCAGCGGCTTGCGCAGCGTCTTGGCCATCGCCTCGACGCCGCGGTCGGCGACCAGGCCGCCTGCGGATCTCGGCCTCGATCTCCTTCTTCAGCTGCTCGATGCGTCTCGAACTCGTCGCGCTCGAGGCGCTCCTCGAGCGGCTGTCATGTCGCCGCCGACCTCCTGGCGAGCTGACTCCATCAGCCGCTCGAGCATGCCGTCGAGGTCGAGGTTCCGCAAGCGTGCGGTAGAGGTAGTAGGTGCCCGCCGACGGGACGGCCCGGGCTCCATCCCGGCGTAGCGGCTCACGGCTTGCCGGGCGAGCGCCCGCATCATCGCCTCGTCCGCGTTCGAGCAGCGCCCGGTACAGCATCTCGGCGAGCTCGCTCGGGCGTCAGCTGCTCCATGGCGCCGCCTGGCCCGCCCTGCTGCTGCTTCGCCCGGCTGCATCTCGCCCCACTGGTCGCCAGTCGCCGTTCACCGTCGACGCGCGAACCCGGGCCGCGCAGCGAGAAGTACACTCGAAGACGGTCTCGAAGCGCGCCAGTGCGCGTTGTTCTTCACGAGCGTGGCGGCGAGCGCGCACTTGAACGCGCGCGATCCTCGATCGGGATGTGCTTCACGGCCTCCATGGCGTCGAGGTTCTCGGTGAGCGAGACGGGCAGTCCCGCCGCCCGCAGCTCTTGGATGAACCCGCCGAGCAGGCTCGAGCACCGCGCTCAGCCTTGACCGCGGATGACCGGCATCGACGTCAGAGCGTGCCGTGTTCCAGTCATACATCGACCAACCGATCGCCCTGCTCCTGTGCGCCCCCGCACCATGCCCGGATCTCGTCGTCGGTCGCGGTGTCGGCGATGCCGCCGATCCGGATGCACGATCCGCTTGCGGGTTGTTGATGTGCTGGCGAAGCAAGCGTGATGTTGTCGACGGTGTAGCGATACCCGTCGTGATACCCGGACGCCTGCGTGCGGCCGGTCCAGTAGTTCATCGGCATCCACACGTTGTAGTAAGGCGCGAGCCTCGCCCACGGGAAGCCGGGCCAGAAGCTCACGTTGATGACGTCCATCACCACGGGCGGCACCACGATCGCGGACAGCACCGAAGCTGCCGGTCTGCGCCCGAAGTCGCTGCGACAGGCTCGACGAGACGCGCGTTGTTGCGATCGTTCACGTCGGCGAACGACGCGACTCGATGTCGACGCCGATGCCGTCGAGCGTCTGGCCGTTCACCTGGAAGTTGAACATCGCCATGAGGTGCTGGAGGTCACGGTCGGGGTTCGTCAGCGTGGAGCGGAGGTACCAGCCGACGACGCTCATGCCGTAGGCTGTGCGCAGTCGTGACCCACTGGCTGAGCAGGTTGGGGTCGATGAGGTCGCCGGGCGAGCGCGGGATCCTCCTTCGCCGACCTGCAGGTAGATCGGTCCTCACGCCCCTGTTGGGCCGCTGCTCGTCAGGACGTCGGTGTGCAGCGGAGCGGGCTTGCCCGTCGTCTGGTAGCCTGTCGACGTAGTCATGCGCGCCGACCCAGGTGCCTACGCCCTGGTACGGCAGGTAGTCGGGGTGCCACGTGCCGGTTGCGTCGGGCCGGATGCCCGGAGGCGGCAGGCACGCACTGACGAAGAGTGGCGACGCCGACGAGCGAGCGCGAGGAGGCCGAGACGCAGCCGGGTGCTGTGCCTCACCGGCCGTTCAGGCTCTTGCCCGCATCGACCGAGAGCTCCTTTGCCGCCTTCGCGATGTCTGTCTGGTACTTCAGCAGGATGTGCAGCGTCTCCTTCGCCATGCTGAGCGTCGATCGAGTCGATGCCGAGCAGCACGCAGGGTGCGAGCCCAGTCGAGGGTCTCGAGACGCGACGGCGCCTTCTTGCAGCTCGAGCTGGCGGATCGAGCGGACGATGCGGGCCACCTGGTCGGCCAGGTTCTCGGTGATGTCCGGCACCTTCGTGAGCACGATCTCCTTCTCGCGCTCGAGGTCGGGGTAGTCGACGTGGAGGTAGAGGCAGCGCCGCTTGAGCGCCTCGGACAGCTCACGGGTGTTGTTCGAGGTGAGGAACACGAGCGGGATCTGCGTCGCCTCGACCGTGCCGAGCTCGGGGATCGACACCTGGTAGTCGGACAGGATCTCGAGCAGCAGCGCCTCGGTCTCGACCTCGACCCGGTCGACCTCGTCGATCAGCAGCACGACCGGGCTCGCTCGGCGCGGATCGCCTCGAGCAGCGGGCCGGGTGAGCAGGAACTCCTCGCTGAAGATGTCGTCGTGGACCTCGGTCCAGCCGTCCGTCGTTGCGGTCGGCCTGGATGCGCAGCAGCTGCTTCTTGTAGTTCCACTCGTAGAGCGCCTTGCTCTCGTCGAGGCCCTCGTAGCACTGGAGGCGGATCAGCCGGGCGCCGGTGAACTCGGCGACCGACTTGGCGAGCTGGGTCTTGCCGGTGCCGGCCGGGCCCTCGATCAGGACGGGCTTCTGCAGCCGGTCGGCGAGGAACACGACGCCGGCGATGCCGTCGTCGGCCAGGTAGTGCACGTCGCGAAGGCCTCGGCGCACGCGTCAGGGACCGAGTCGAAGCGATAGTCGGAACCGGAAGACATCCCGGGAAGCGTACCGGGCCGCTTGACCGCAGGGTCAATCACCATGCCTGATCAGGCATGACCGTGCTCACAGGCTGCGCCAGCTCCAGGCGCGCGCTCGCTGTCGCTGTGTTCTTCGCGTAACGGGGCGCTTGTTCGCGAACGTGATCCCTCGGTATCCCGAGATCCGCAACGGCCTCGGTCTGAGCAACGCGGGGCTCGGGGTCGGCGCTCGCGGCCTTCCCGCTGGGTGCGCTCGTGGCGGGCGTGTTCAGCAGGCCCCTCATCCAGCGGTTCCTGGCTCGTGCGAGGTCGCGACCGTCGGGATCGTCGGCCTGGCCAGCGCCCTCGTGCTCGTGCGGCCTCGGCCCCGAGCCTGGGCTGTGCCTCGCGGCGATCCTGCTTCGTCGCCGGCGGGGATCGACTGCGGTCACCGACGTCGGGCAGAACGCCACGGGTTGCGTGCGCGCCGCTTCACGGCACGCTCGATCGTCAACCTCGTTCCACGGGATCTGGAGCATCGGCGCGGTGCCTCGGCGTGGCCCGATGGCAGCGGCGACGATCGCGCTCGACGTGTCGCGCTCGAGGACCGCGCTCGTCGCGGCGCCGCGTCTTCTCGCTGTCGTCGCGCTCGTCGCGCCACCGATTCATGCTCCGAGGGACCGGACGACACCGAGCGGGTCGACCGCACGTCTCGGTGAAGATCTCGGTCGTCGACGGTCCGCACGCTGCGCCGCACTCGGCGTGCTCGCCGCGTGCGGGCGCGGTCGTCGAAGACGCCGGGCGCGCTCATGGGGCGCGATCTACCTGAAGGACGACCTCCGGCACTGCGTCGCCGCGGTCGCCGGTCTCGCATTCGTCGCTTGCAGGACCGGCGATGACGGTCGGTCGGCCTCACCGGCGACCGCGCCGTCGACCGCTTCGGCCAGCGCAACGTCGTACGCGCCGGACGGAGGTCGTCAATGCCGTGGGCATGCCGGATTGCGCGTTGGCGGTGCCGTCACCCGCGGCGACGACGCTGGTCGGGCTTCGCGATCGCCGGGCTCGGGCGTGGCCACGCTCGTGCCTGCGAAGCGATGCACACGGGCGACGAGCCGGGGTTGCCAGCGGGAGTGGGGCTGACAGTCGTGAGCGTGCTGTTGCGGGTCGGGTTCCTCGCATCGCCGCCGCTCGTCGGTCTCACCGCCGATGCGCGTCAGCCTCGCGGTTCGGGCTCTCGGCGTCGTCCTATCGCCGGGCACCATCGTCGTGTTCTTCAGCCGAGTGCTGTTGCAGCACAACCCCGACGGGCGGCGGCGAGCAGCGGCCACCGACCCGGGCGTGACGCCGCGTCCCGGCCGAGCGTTCTAGGCCGCGGATGTGGCCCGTCGCCTCGATCACCCACTTGAGCGTCGTCAGGCTCTCGCGCAGGCCCATCGGTCCGCGAGCGCAGCTTCTGGGTCGAGATGCCGATCTCTCGCGGCACCGAGCCCGGAGCTCCTCGCCATCGACGAACCGGGTCGACGCGCTGCACGAGCACGGCAGCGGCGTCGACCTCACGGGTGAACTGCGACGCCGATCGACCGATCCGGTCAGGATCGCCTCGGAGTCGACCTGAGCCGAATCGCGCGATGTGGTCGATCGCCTCCGTCGACCGAGTCGACCACCTTGACCGCGGCAGCTTCAGCGCGAGGAACTCGGTCGCGTAGTCGTCATCGGTCGCGACACCGACTCGGTCGGCGCCGAGGATCTCACGGGCTGCTCGTCGTCGCCGACGAGCTCGACGTCTTCGAGCCCCCGGAAGGCTGCCGCCAGGAACGCAGGCGGCCGCTGCGCATGGCTCGATGCACGGAGCAGCGACTCGGCTGCGTTGCACACGCGACGGCCGCTGCACCTTCGCGTTGACGACGATCTCGGCGGCCGCGTGAGGTTCGCAGTGGCGTCGACGTAGACATGGCGTGTTGCCGTCGCCGTCGATCACGTACGGCACGGTCGCATGCTCCAGCACGCTCGCGATGAGCGACGGGCCCTCCTCGGGGATGAGGCAGTCGATGACGCCGCGCGAAGGCGCATGAACTCGACCGCAGCCTCATGAGCCGGTGTCTTCGACGAGGATGACGCTGTCGATCGGGCAGGCCCGCCTTCACGAAGCCGTCGTCGCAACGCCCGCGGCGGGCGATGTTCGACGAGATCGCTCCGATGACTCCTCGCAGGAACGCCGCGTTGCCTGACTTCGGCGCAGAGCCCCGCCGCGTCGCTCGTGACGTTCGGCCGGTTCTCGCATACGATCGCCGACGCCGAGCGGCACCCGTACCCTGTCGCACCCGCAGACCGTTCGACGCACCTATCCGTCGGCGATCTCGCCCACCGGATCGGGCAGACCGGCGACTTCCGCAGCCCCTCGCGCCAGCTCGGCTTCCGCGTGACGGGCTGAGCCGCAGCCGGTCGACGATCGCCGGCAACGCACCCGCTTCCTCGGCCCGGCGCGACGCCGGTCGTGCCGCGCCGACGCAGCTCGCGTCGGCGCTCGACGAGCGAGAGTCGGCCGCAGCATGCAGCCCGTAGTCCTCTCGCTCCGGTCGACGTGCCGGCGAGCACCCGCTGCCGCCGCACTCGCGCGAGGCCCAGATCGACGCATGGGTGACATCTCGTCGAAGGCTACCGGCAATAGGGTCGCTCCCGTGGCGCAAGCGGTGGTTCGCGCGCTCGGCGGCGAGTGCAGCGACGGCCTTCCCGCGCGTGTAGCGACGACGGCAGTCACGGGCTCGTCGAGCTCGGCGGAGGCGCACCCCCGCACGACACGAGGACGACCGCGCCGGTCGCAGGCTGAGCGCCGGCGCGGCGGCCACGACGCGCCGCACGTGGCGGTCGACCCGGTGACGGGCAACCCCGATCGACCCATGCTCGTTGCTGACCGCCGACGAGGTCGGGCGTGCGCGCTGCGGGTGCGCGGTCGGGCCCGCCGCCAGGCGGGCCCCCGAGAGCAACCTGCCCGAACCCGCTCGGCCAGCGCACCTGCACCTGGTCGACGGCCGAGTCACCGCCGTGCTCCGTCGCGGTGTCGGTCGTGACGACCGCAGAGCGCATCGCTCGGCGGCGGTCGGGCGGCGACTACACCGCTCGCGAAGCTCTTCGAGGACACAAAGCCGCTGGCCGAAGGGCTCCGAGCCGATCACCGGCCTCGGCGACGAGGCGTTCTTCGGTCGGCGCGTCGCAGGCATGCGGGTGTCGGTCGCTCGAGGGCGACGTGTACCTGCCGGTGACCGTCCGTTCGGGGACGACACCGAAGCGGACGCGACGGCCGTGCAGGCGCACCGCTGCGCCGTCGCGGCTGCCCTGGCCGCGTCAGGCCTGCCGATCAGCCCGACGTCGCCGTCGGCCCGCCGGTAGACGACCGGCGGCCTTGCCGGTCTGGGCGTTCGGAGAAGAAGAAGAACGAGTGGCCGAGCAGCTCCATCTGCGAGCGCGCCTCTGTCGGGAGGCATCGGCTTCATCGCGAACCGCTTCACCTTCACGATGCGCGAGTCGTCGACCTCGGTGTCGCATCGGCGAGTGCGGCGGTCTTCTGCCGTTGACGCGTCGGACGAGCGCCATGGCTGCGGCGAACGAGCTTCGTCTTCCAGCCGGACGCTGATGCTCGAGCTGGCGACGGCGACGTCGACTGCCGGCGAACTGATCGGGCGCAGCGACCTTGCGCCCAGCATGATGGCCAGGCCCTCGAGGGTCACTCTCTGCAGACCTCGCGAGCGGAGATGCGGGGTTGCGCTCCTCGCTGAAATGGATCCGGCGTGATCCATGCCCGTCGAGAGAACCGGTCGAGTCGCCCGATCTTCTCGTCGACTGCTTGACGCAACGGGCGAGACGTCGGCGTGACGACTGCTCACGGTGATGTCCACGGGCCGCCCCCGCTGCCGGGGAGAGGCCGAGTGTACGTGGCGTGGCCGCGGCGGCGACCCCGTGGGACGTGCGGACGCTGGCGCCGCGCAGCGCTGCCGCAGGCTGCACGACTGCCATCGTCGAGCCGGTGGTCACGACGTCATCGACGAGCAAGACGTCGCTGGCGTGGATAGGCGACGCCGGCGGCTTCGCAGTGGCGGGCCCACCTGGCGCTCGGGCAGCGAGGCTGCGGCCGGTCTGCGGCGGCCCGCGCCCTCACGGCGGAGGAGCCGGCAGCCGGGCACGGCCGCGCGGTAGCTCTCGCCGCGACCTGGCCCGCGCCATGCCAGCCTCGGCCTGGTCGAAGCCCCGCCTCGCGCGACCGGGCCGCCGCGGTGGGCACCCAGGTCACGAGCGTCGACACCGGGCGCGATGCCTGGCGCAGCCATCGCCGCCGCGAGCTGAGCTGAGCCCTGCCGAGCGTTCCGGCACCTGAGCCCTGCGACGATCTGGCGTGCTCCCCCTCGTACGCGACGGCCCGGCTTCAGGCTGTCGAGCGCCGGCGGGCACCAGGGCGGGCACGATCCGGCGGGTGCCCGCAGCCCGGCGGCGCAACGCGCACAGACGCCCTGATGGGGGGGCGTCTGCACACAGGGACAACGAGCGAGTGAGGAGCTCGCAGCGGCCGTTAACGGGCCGCCGTGACGGCTCAGGCTACCGACCAGGTGAGTGGTGTCGGTGGTGCTGATGCCGCACACCTGCGTGAGGTAGGCCTCGACGCGGGCGCTCGTCCTCGCTGGAGCTCTGGGTGTCGCAGCCGCTGCAGGCTTCGCCGAAATTTGCCGAGCGGCTCGGGATCCTGCGCGAGGCAGCCCGGGTGACGTCGCAGTCCAGCGACTGCGAACGCGAGATCGAGCAGGGTGAACGCCGCAGAGCGGTCGATACGGTCGTCGAGCGTCGGCCTTTGATCTCGTCGCGGGAGCTCGCCTGGCGAGGTACGCTTCGAGCGCGCTCTTGCGCCTTCCGTAGGCTCGGCTTCCAGCGCTGCCGGATCGGTGCTCTGACCGGAACGACTCGCTGGCGCCGAGCGCGCTCATCGAAGCCCTTCGCCTCGCGCGCAGAACGCCTCGCCACCCGGCTCCCGAGAGGTCCGGGACGCGCGGCCGTGGTACGGCCGAGCCGCCGTCGAGACCGGCGTCGGGGGCGCCGGGAGACTCCGCGGCCGGGCGCGTCGGAGCCGGAGGCTGCCCGGAGGTCGCCAGGCGGTCGGACGCTGCCGCTGTCGTCACTGCCGCGGGCGGCGAGGGTGAGCACGATGGCAGCGGCGAACAGGAGGGCGAGCGGAGCTTGCGAAGCTTGCTATGGGGGAGAACCCGATCGGGGCTTGTCCCAGTTGTCGATTCTGCGTCATTCGCCGAATCGGCCCGGGCCGAGGGTTCGGTGCCGGCGACGATGTCATCGGCCCGCTCCGAGATCGGCCTTGAGGAACTCGGGATGCGTGATGCACCCAGAAGCGGTCTTCGACCACGGCGTCGTGCACACATCCACCGCGACCTCGGCGGGGTCCATCGCGATGTCGAGCACTGCTTGAGGCGCTGCGTTCCGCGCGAGCGTCGCCAGCCGCACGATCTGGCGTTGCGGAGCGACTCCGGCCGGTTCCGCTGGCTCGAAGATGTTCGTCCGCACGTAGCCGGGGCAGAGCACCGACACCCCAACCTAAGCCGACACTGTCGAGAGCTCGCGCCTTGCGCAAGCGTCTCGCTGATCGCGACGACCGCCGAACTTGCTCGCGTTGTAGGGCCCGATGCCCGCGCCCGCAGGCGAGGCCACTGCGACCGAGTGCGGTGTTCACGACGTGACCGCCGCCTGGGGTTCTGCCAGCAGCATCGGCATGAACGAGTGCAGGCCGTAGCATCACGCCCCAGAGGTTCACGCCGAGCACCCACTGCCAGTCCGCGAGGGTCTGGTCGCACGATCAGGCCGCCGCCGCCGACACCGGCGTTGTTGCAGAGCACGATGCGCGGTGCCGAACCGCTCACGCACCTCGTGCCGGCGAGCGCCTGCACCGAGGCACGGTCGCTCACGTCGGTGCGCACCCCGACACGCCGAGCTCCGTCCGCAGTCGCGTCGGAGCTGCGCCCGCCTCGACGTCCGGCGATCACGACGTGCATGCCCGCATCGCGAATCGAGTCGCCAGAGGCCTTGCCGATGCCACTCGCCCGCCCGTGACGACCGGGCGACCTTTCCGCTCGGAAACGCGATCCAGCGGAGAGTAGTTTCTGCGCCTGGTGGGGGTGGGTGTCCCCCCTGGCGTTGGCCGGGGGCTTGGGAGATGGGCACACCGTCGCTCTGATGGTGGCTCGAGCACGACATTCACGCTTCTGGCCGCCCTGTCGCTGTGGAGCTGGCGCACCTTCGCGAGGCTCTGAGGGCTTCGCCGACGTCACGACCGACATGCTCAAAGGAGCCCGCCCTCGACGAGATCCTTGCTGAGCAGATCGTCACCGCTCGAAGCACAGCCCGAGAGGTGTTGGCGCGACGTCGGGGGCGGCCGCGGCTCTGCACTCGTCAGAGCTCGTGAAGTGACGTCATCGAGGTCGCCGCCGTTCCGAAGCCTCTTCCCGCGGCGGTGCTTTCGAGCTGCGCGCGCCGGTCGCCGCCGGACACAGAGGGAACGACGGCCTGAGCTCGGCGGCGCGCGCGCAGCTGATTCAAGACGAGCTTGCAGATCGTGAACCCGGGCCTCGCTGCGAGCATCCCCGACTCTGCGCTTGGCGATCGAGGAAGACGCTGTGCGCGGGAATCGCAGGGTGACCTTGTGCTGCGGATCTCCGGACCTGCGGGATGGATGATCATCCCCTTCGCTGTCGTCGCAACGGTCTGCTTCACGCTGAGTGTGCGGCGCTCGCCGCACCGGCGGCGCACCGTCGAGATGATCGGGCTGGCGCTTCTCATCATCGGGGTCAGCACCTTCATCGTGCTCCGGGGCACTCCTCCAGGTCGTCGTGCAGAGACATCGGCACGAAACCCCGTGCGGCGCACGGCGTTACGAGCAGTCTTCTGGAGCCTGATGCACGTGCTGAACGTGACGGCAAAGGCTCCTGATGATCGGCGGCGTCTCTCGCGCTTGCCGCTGCGGATCGCGGTACGGGCACGTTCGAGGAGCGAATGCGGGGCATGGCCGGCGCGGGGCGCGTCGTGCTTGCGCAGCCGGCGACGCAGGCCATGGCTGCCCTTGCAGCGGGTCGCCGCCGGCACTCGTCGGGTTGATCTGGCCGCTGGCCACCGCAGCGAGCGCTGCTCACTCGAGGTCGCGGCTGTCGGCCTCCTCTCTCACTACTGGAGCGGTGTGGATCTTCGACCTCGCGTGGTGCACGGCCGCCTGGGCGAACGGTGAGGGGAACGGTGCACCACCGATCGAGACGGGTCGCCCTGGCGATGGTCACGCGTCGCCGCCGTGGTCCCGCTTTCCTCGTCGTCGGCGGCATGGCCTTCGTACGCGCGGTGCGTCCTCCGACCTTACGCCCCAAGTGAACCTCGACCCCAGCAAGCTACGCAACGGGTCGCCGCCGATCCTGTGTGGCCGCCGAACCAGCGAGGTCGCGCTCGCGGCGACCCACAACTCGATGGCCGACGAGTGTCGAGCACTTCACCGGCGCACATCAGAGGCTCGGTCTTCTCGCTCGAGCTCAGCGGCGGAGTCTCCGCGTTCCTGATCGACCTGCACTACGGCGGCACGATTGGAACCGACCACCGTTACACACCGGTTTCAGCGGAGGCCGAGGCGAAGGCTGCATCAACCGGTACGACGACATCAGCGACCAAGCAAAGGCTGAAGTCTGCACGATCGGCTGAAGGGCTCGGTGGCTTCCCCCCCCGCACCACGATCTCGGTCTACCTCTCGCCACGAGTACTGCGAAGCGGGCGCCACCTGCGCCGACGGCGACCGGGGGGCTCAAAGTCTTCGCCCGCTGGCTGAAGCAGAACCCCAACCAGAGTCGTGATCCTGGTGCTCGAGGACCACGTGTGTCGGCTCAAGGCGCGGTCGCTGCCATCGAACGGAGCGGCCTCGCAAAGAGGGCTCTGCGTGTGGGACGAGGAGAGACGAGAAACCCCCGAGCCCAGGCGTAGCTGATCGGAGGCCTCCACCCCAGGACAGTCGTGATCATGGCGGAGAACCACGGAGGGGAGATTGCTCTCGCCGCTCTGTGGGCGCAGTCCGCGCATCACAGAGCGTCTTGCAGGACACGCCGTTTTGCGGCTTGATCGATCGGGGAGCTCAGAACTCCTGTCGTCGTAGCGCGCAGGACCGGGGAGAAGCCAGGATGCTTCGCACCGCTGCTCTCTGGTCAACCACTGTGGGTCGACACGGGCTACCCGGCACCACCGCGGTCTGCATGAGGCGAAGCGGAGACCGGCGCGATCAGGTTGGCGCAGCAGTGCGGGGCTTACGTGGCCCCGGAGGCCGGGTCCTGATCGCGAAGTCGACTTCTACAGCCAGGGCGAGCTGCCGCAGATCGTCGACGACATCGCGCGGCGTGGCGGCCCATCGAACAACGACGACGTCAGTCGCACCGTCGTGACGCGCGCGGCGTCAGTAGCGGTACTGCCCGGCGCCGTCGAGGCCGCCGGCAAGGCGGCCAGGCCTCGGCCTTCGCTCGTCGTCGAGCTTGGTGAGCCTCACGCCCAGCGCGTCGAGGTGCAGCCGAGCGACCTTTCTCGTCGAGCTGCTTCGGGCAGCACGTAGACGCCTGACCGGATAGCTCTCGGTGTGGTTGAAGAGCCTCGATCTGCGCGAGCACCTGGTTCGAGAACGAGCACGACATGACGAAGCTCGGGTGCCCGGTCGCACAGCCTAGGTTCACGAGACGACCCTTCGGCGAGCACGATGATCGAGTGGCCCGTCCGGGAACGTCCACAGGTCGACCTGCGGCTTGATCGTGCAGGCGCTCGACGCCGGCGATACCGGGCCAGGCCCGGCCATGTCGATCTCGTTGTCGAAGTGGCCGATGTTGCCGACGATCGCGTTGTGCTTCATGCGCGCCATGTGCGTCGACCGTGATGACGTCCATGTTGCCCGGTCGCCGTGACGAAGATGTCGGCGGTCGTCGACGACGTCGTCGAGCGTCGTGACCTGGTAGCCCTCCATCGCCGCCTGCAGCGCGCAGATCGGATCGATCTCGGTGATGATCACGCGCGCGCCCTGGCCGCGCAGCGACTGCGCGCAGCCCTTGCCGACGTCGCCGTAGCCGCACACGACCGCGACCTTGCCGCCGATCATCACGTCGGTGGCGCGCTTGATGCCGTCGATCAGCGAGTGGCGGCAGCCGTAGAGGTTGTCGAACTTCGACTTCGTGACCGAGTCGTTGACGTTGATCGCCGGGAACAGCAGCGTGCCCTGCTGCGTGCATCTGGTAGAGGCGGTGCACGCCGGTCGTGGTCTCCTCGGTGACGCCGCGGATGCCGCGCGGCCATCGCGCCCACTTCGTCGGTCTGCTCGGCAGGCGTCTGCGCAGCACGCTGAGAGCACGACGCCGAACTCGACCGATCGCTGCGTGCTCGGGATCGGGCACCTCGCCGAGCCTTCTCGAACTCGGCGCCCTTGTGGACGAGCAGCGTGGCGTCGCCGCCGTCGTCGAGGATCATGTTCGGGCCGTCGCCATCGGGCCACGAGAGAGCATCTGCTCGGTGCACCACCAGTACTCCTCGAGCGACTCGCCCTTCCAGGCGAAGACCGGGACGCCCTGCGGGTCGTCGGCGCGTGCCGTTCGGCCCGACGCGCCACCGCGGCGGCGGCGTGGTCCTGCGTCGAGAAGATGTTGCACGACGCCCACCGCACCTCGGCGCCCGAGCATCGACCAGCGTCTCGATGAGCACCGCGGTCTGGATGGTCATGTGCAGCGAGCCGGAGATGCGCGCGCCCGCGAGCGGCTTGCTCGAGGCCGAACTCGGCGCGCAGCGCACGACCGGGCATCTCGTGGCTCGGCGAGGTGGATCTCCTTGCGGGCCGAACGGGGCGAGTGAGATGTCGGCGACGCGCAGAGTCGCGCCGCGCGGGGTGCATCAGTCGTGGTCACGGCGCCGAAGTCTACGGGTGCGTCGAGGTCGGTTCGGGACCCCGCTGCATCGAGCCAGCCAGCGACTGCTGATGAACTCAGCGGCGACGGGTCCCGGTCGACACCCGCCTGCTCGGCCATCGCGATGCGACATGAGGTCGCCGTAGAGCACGAGGTCGAAGAGCTGGGCGAGCGGCCCTTCGCCCTCGCGCGCACCTCCTCGATGCCGCGCCGACGACCTCTTCCTCGAGTGAGCTCATCGAGCTCGAACCGGCGGGCGAGGTGGGGATGCTCGTGGTCGTGGCGGCAGGTTCACGATGGTGAACACCTGTGCGAGTCACGTCGCCGTGCTGGCCCCAGCCCGGCTGATCTCGTTGTGACAGAGCTCGGGGACGCGGTTGTAGAACGCGGGCGCCTTGGCGTTCTCGTTCACGTCGCACTTCCACCGCATCGCGGCAACCGCCGCCGATCGGGCCGGCGCCGTAGACGAGCGGCATGCGTGCGCCCGATGACGCGCGGCAGCGCCTCGGCGGCGTTGCCTGCGGCCGCGAGCTGGTCGCGCCGTCGCTCGAGCTGCTCTGATCGCGCCGCTGCACCCAGCCGCGCGCCCCGGGGAACAGCCCGATGTGCTCGAGAGCGAGCAGCGGTGGCGGCACCGCGAGTGCAATCCGCAGACCGGCGCGCGGCATCGGGATGCCGGGCGGGACGCTGCAGCACAGGGCGGCCCCACTGCCCGCCAGCCGGCGCGAGCTCGCCCCCGTTCGTCACCGGGACGACGTGACGCACCGAGCGCGCTCTGCCTCGGTCGCAGCCTCGACGGTCTCCTCGGAGTTGCCCGAGAACGAGATCGCGAAGACGAGCGTGCGCTCACCGACGAGCCCGGGAGCTCGTAGTCCTTCGAGATCGAGATCAGGCACCGGTACGAACGGACCCGCCACGACGGAGAGCAACGTCGCCCGCGATGCCGCTGCCGCCCATGCCGAGCGCGAGCACCTGACTCACCCGCTCGCGCTCGGGAAGCCCGTCGATGCCGTTGCTCGACCGATGCTGCGGCGCGTCAGGCCACCTGCTCTTGGGCAGCGCGAGCGCTGCCGCGCGCATGCCGAGCGAGTCGAGCGTCACTTGCGAACGTCGGCTCGAGCCTCGGAGGCAACCTTGGCCATCAGGCGATCGTGCTCGGCGTCGGTGACCGTCTCGGCCTCGTCGATCAGCATGATCGGGATGTCGTCGCGCACCGCGTAGCGGCGCTTCAGGCGCGGGTTGTAGAGCGCGTCCTCGTCCTCGAAGTAGTAGCAGCGGGCCCTTGTCCTCCGGGCACGCGAGGATCTCGAGCAGCAGCGGATCGAGGGCCATCGGCCCTGCAGTGTGTCAGCCGTCCGTGATGAGCGCCAGCACCTCGGCGACGTGCGTGTCGCACTCGTCGCGGTCGGCCGCTTCGAGGTTGAGACGCAGCAGCGGCTCGGTGTTCGATCGGCCGCAGGTTGAACCACCAGTCGCCGAGGTCGACGGTGAGGCCGTCGAGCCGGTCCTGCTCGGCGTCCGCGTAGTGCGCGGCGACCTGCTCGATCACGCGCGGGCGGATCGGCGACCGGGTGTTGATCTCGCCCGACGTCCGCGTAGCGCTCGAACGGCTTGCGCAGCTCGGACAGCGGCGATCCCGGCCTGCGACAGCTGCTCGAGCACGAGCAGCGGCGGCGATGATCCCCGAGTCGGCGCGGTAGTTGTCGCGGAAGTAGTAGTGCGCCGAGTGCTCGCCGCCGAAGACGGCGCCGGTCTCGGCCATCACCTGCTTGATGAACGAGTGCCCGACGCGGTGCGGATCGGCGTCGCCGCCGTGCTCGCGGACGACCTCGGGCACCGCCTTCGAGCAGATGCAGGTTGTAGATGATCGTGGCGCCCGGCTGCTTGGCGAGGATCGCCGACTGCGACGATGGCGGTGGTCGTCGAGCCCGACAGGCCCGGCTCTGTGTCGTCGACGAGGAACACGCGGTCGGCGTCGCCGTCGAACGCCAGGCCGACGTCGGCGCCGACGCGCGGCGACACGCTGCCGCTAAGGTCGCGCTGGTTCTCCGGCTGGATCGGGTCGGCGGGATGGTTCGGAAAGCGTGCCGTCGAGCCGGGGAACAGCAGATCGAGATCGACGGGCAGCTTCTCGAACACTCGCGGGACGATGAGGCCGCCCATCCCGTTGCGCGGTGTCGGCGACGACCTTCATCGGCCGGAGCGCGTCGATGTCGATGAACGAGTGGACGTGGGCGACGAAGTCGAAGTCGAGCAGGTCGACCCCGGTCGTCTCGGCGCCACGCGGCGGCTGCGCGTGTCGCCGTCGGCGCGCAAGCTCGGCGCGTCGGTCTGCCAGCGATCTCGAGGAGGCCGCTCTCGACGCCGACCGGACTGCGCCTCCTGGAGAGAGGCACAGCTTGATCCGCTGCGCACGCCGGGGTTGTGCGGTCGCGGTGGAGGGCATCGCTCTGGCGCATCGAGACCGTCCGGCGGCGTAGTAGTATCATGTCGGTCGAGCGCAGGCCGGTCTGGACGGCGTCGATGCCTGCTGCGTACGCACCTTCGGCGAACGCCGCCTGCGAGCTCGGGGCCCGGTCGCGCGCATGCCGTGCCGCGATCAGCACCAGCGGCGCTCGCGGCGAAGCCGCGCAGGCTTTGCAGTGCCCGATGGCTCGGACGGTCGTGGCGTCGAGCTGGTCGGGGACTCGTCTGCCCTGGGATGTCGTAGGGCCTTGAAGATGTCGGTACGCTCCGGGCGTCATCGCGGTTACGTGGATCGCGCCGTACCCGGCGCGCCACAGCGCCGTCGTCGTCGACCCAGGACGAGTCTCGCCCCAGGCGGAGGCGTCCGCGAGGCCCGGCCGCCGATTGCGGCTCGTAAGAACCCACGTGCTCCTCGGTCGGCGCTGTCGGGCTCCACCATCCGAGCCGTTCACTGCGTCGCAGGTGTCACTCGAACCGGCCGGCTCGGCTCGTCGTCGAGCGCCCTCTCCGGCTGCGGGGGCCGGGAGGCGAGCGGCGGACGCGCGAGCGAGCCAGACGACGCCGGCGATGCCGAGCAGCGTGAGGAGGATGGCGACGTGAGGTCGACGCGGCGCGTGCGGCCGTAGTGCAGCGAGACGATGCGTCGCTCGTCGGGACGCCGACCATCAGGCTGGGTGCGACTCGCCACGGGCCTTCCTGCGCCGGACGCCTGCCAGTTCGGGAAGTACGAGACGCCTTCACGAGCACGGGCACGCCGACCTTTGTCGACGTCGAGGCTGATGCGGTCGTCGCCGGTGGTGATGTTCCCGAGACCTGCCGCCGGCGGCACCGCCGTTCTGCGGAGGGTCACAGCAATACGTAACT
>ERZ1370068.8913-contig-773_pt1 | contig 25893 bp, 38 predicted proteins | sample MGYA00561227_ERZ1370068 | MGnify/ENA primary metagenome ERZ1370068 (study PRJEB38410, sample SAMEA6850437) | metagenome | study: Metagenomic assessment of the ecological functions of the soil: analysis of the soil microbiota associated with the...
GTCCCAACTCCGCCCGGAAGGTCCGGGCGCCCTTGTCCCCGGCATGATAAATGAATCGGAGTGGCTCAGCCGCGCGCGGCGGTGGAGTGGCGCCGCGGCAGGGATGGAATGCCGCGCCGACGAATGCCCTGCACCGGTACCCCTCAATAGGAAAACGGTGACCGCATGCCGCGCGCAGCGAAGCCAGCCGCTCGCGTTCGCTCAGCATGCCGAGCGTGTCGGACCACGCCACCCACAGGTCGGACAATTGCCTCCAGGCCTGCTGACCATGGTCTTTCGCTGCAACGCTGCGCCGCCGTGAGACACTCGGCGGACCTTTCGCAGTCCTCCGGACTCATCATCGCGTCTGCTCCCCGGCGAACGGCATCGATGAAGGTTTTAGTTCTCGATCCGACAAGAACGAAAAGTTGCCGGATTGGGTTTTCCACCGTCAAAGAGGCAGTTTTCCACAATCCTGGCCGCCGTTTTCCACAGGCTGACGGGGTCAGAGCGAGAGTTGAAGCTTCGTCGCTTCTCGGGCGGTCAGGAGTGACGCTGCCCCTCCCCGCTTCTTCACAAGGTCGGATCAGGAGTCGTTTCCGGCAAAGGGGGAGAGGCGAACGCGCGGCGGACGCGGAGGCATCAACCCTGCGGCGGGATGGCGCGCGGCCTGCCGGGTGATCAGCCCGTAGTGCTCGATGCGGCGGTGCTGGGCGAAGTTGAACATCGCCTCCTTTGTTGAACCGGCTGATGGCGAGGTCGCATCTTGCCGGTGAACACCTCGTCAGCCCTTGGTCGTCGCCTGCGCGACGATCTCGCCCGAGGGCGCCACGATGCAGCTGCCGGCGAGAAGTTCGCTCCCTCCTCGTTGCCGGCCTTGGCGATGCCGACAACCCAGGTGCTGTTCTGGTAGGCGCCGGCCTGCATGCACGAAGTGGTTGTGGAAGTCAGGCCAGGTGATCGTAGACCGGCACCCACGGCAGATGCGGTCGGCGTGTTGTAGCCGAGCAGGACGAGTTCGACGCTCTGCAGCCCCATGACGCGGTAGGTCTCCGGCCAGCGCCGATCGTTGCAGATGCACATGCCGACGTTGCCGCCGAAGGCGCGCCACACCGGAAAGCCCAGGTCGCCCGGGCTCGAAATAGCGCTTCTCCAGGTGCTGAAACGGATAGTGCGGCTCGGTCGTCGGCGTGGCCGGGCAGATGCACCTTGCGGTATTTGCCGACGATCGCCGCGTTCTTGTCGACCAGGATCGCGGTGTTGTAGCGGTGCGTCGCGCCGTTCTCCTGCGCCAGTTCGGCATAGCCGAGATAGAAGCCGATGCCGAGCGACTTGCGCGCGCTCGAACAGCGGCCGCGTCGCCGGGCTCGGCATTTCGCGCTCGAAGAAGCTGTCGATCTCCGGCCTCGTCCTCCATCCACCAGCGCGGAAAGAAGGTGGTCAGCGCGAGTTCCGGGAAGACCACGATGTTCGCTGCCGCGCGCCTTGGCCTCGCGCATCAGTTCGAGCAGCCGCGAAACCACCTGCTGCCGCGATCTCGTCGCGGGCGATCGGTCCCGGTCTGACCTCCGGCGACATTGATGAAGCGATCCATGGCGCGCCTCTCGGTTCGACGCGATCGACCTGACGTTCGCGCTCACCTGGGTCGACTGGTCGCGCCTTCGCCGGCACAAGCTCGGGCGTGCGGTGCTTGCTGATTCTTCATCCAGACGTGCTCGCCCGACGTGGTCCGCGCCGTAGCGCGGCGGGCCGGTCAGCGCCGGAGCAGGTCGGCAGGCATTCGATCACCGCGTCGTAGTTGGGCTGATGGAAAAACGCCATCGACAGCCGGCGGCTGCCTAGCGCCTTGTCGCGTGGCGGATTGATGACGCGGTGCAGGGTCGAAACCCAGCGATCGTTGGTCCACTCGGCCATAAGGTCGCCGAGGTTGACGACGAAGCGTTCCGGGCAGCGTCGGCACGTCGATCCAGGCGCCGTCCGTTCTGCACCTGCAGACCGCCCGGCGCGTTGTCCGGCTTCAGGATGGTCAGGCTGCCGTAGTCGGTGTGCGCGCCGGCGCGCAGCTGACCGGGCAGCGGCGGCTTTGGCTGCTCGGGATAGTGCAGCACGCTGAAGTTGGTGATGTGGCGATCGACCTTTGTCGTCGAAGTAGTGCTTGTCCATGCCGAGGCCGACGGCAAAGATGCGCATCAGCGTCGTCGCCACTCGTTCCATCTCGCGGTAATAGGCTCTCCAGACCGGCCGAAAGCCGGGCAGCGATTCAGGCCAGAGATTGGGGCGAAGAACTTTGCCCGGCGCGGCGGCACGGTGATAGGGTCGTCATCGGGAGGGTCGACCGGGCCGATCGAAAATGATTCTCTTGAAGTCCGGCGGCGATTCCGTCCAGCGAATAGGACAGCGCCTCGCTTCCGAAGTGCGATGTAACCGCGATAACGGTCCGGCCGGCATGCGCAGCTTGATCTTTCCTCCAGCGGCTGGTCGAAATAGGCAAGCGAGACTCCTGCGCATGTCATCGATCAGGCTGATCGGCCACGCCATGTCCCGACGATGATCAGGAAGCCGAGCCTGGAGCAGGCACTGTCGACTGCGACGCGCCGCGGCTGCCCGTCCCTTCGCGGCGCCATCCTGCGAACGGCGCGTCATCGACAGGAATGGTGTCCATCTCGCCTACCTGCTGCGGCCCATCCTTGATAACCCGAACCGCTTTAGCCCTCGCGCCGCGAGTACGGGATCGCTAGGCCGCATCGAGCGTCTCTGGCCGGCGTGAATTCTCGAGCAAAACTCCAGATCTCGGCATGCCAGCACAGCATTTCGCGGTCGCCCATCTTGTAGACGTGATCCTGTGCGTGCCGATGCTGCTCGACGTGGACATGTTGCCCGGAGCCACTTCGAATACATCGGTCTCGAGCGAGACCGGAGAAACTCGCTGGCGATGTACTTTGCCTTCGACGCGGTTGGCCATGTCCTGCTTGTCGCCGGTATTCATCAAGTCGGCGCGGACCGAGAACCACACGTCCTTGCCGATCGGCACGTGTTTGACGCTTGCCGGAACCTTTGACGTATAGCAATTGACCGAGCGATCTGACGAACACGATCGAGCCGCTGCGCGACCGGATGCGGCCCTGGAACAGATTGTTGTTGCCGATAAACTCCGCCACGAACTTTGTCCGCGGATTCTCCGTGCACCTCGCGCGACGTACCGATCTGCTGGATGACGGCGTCGCTCATGACGATGACCTTGTCGGCGAGCGACAGCGCTTCTTGCTGCGAATGCGTGACCATGACGAAGGTGATGTTCAGTTCACGTTGCACCTTTTTCAGTTCGATCATCATCGCCTGGCGCAGGTTGAAATCGCAGCGATCCGAGCGGCTCGTCGAGCAGGAGAACGGTCGGCCGGCTGATCAAAGCGCGCGCCAAGGCGACGCGCTGCTGCTGACCGCCCGACAGGTCGCTTGGCCGTCGGTGTGGCGAAGCCCGCAAGCCCCACCATCCCAAGCATCTCCCAGACGCGCCGGTCGCGCGGCGCTCTTTTCCATGCCCTTCATCTTCAGGCTGAACTCGACGTTCTGAAACACCGTGCGATGAGGAAACAGAGCGAAGCTCTGGAACATCATCGAGGTATCGCGCAGCGCCGGCGGTAGGTCGGTGACGTCCTTTCCGGCGATGAAGATCTTGCCTTCGGTCGCCTCTTCGAGGCCGCCGATCATGCGCAAGCGTCGTGCGTCTTGCCGCAGCCCGAAGGGCCGAGCATGGCGACGAATTCGCCGTGCCTCAGTTCGGCATTGAAATCGATGACGGCGCGGGCGCCGCCTGGATAGGTCTTGGTAACGCGCCTTCGAGGACGACGTCGAACTCGCTCATGGCCGTGCCGACTCAGCCCGCCGACTTGCGCGCACGGCGTTGATCATGTTCCACACCGAGTCGAAGCGGAACGCTCGTTGAGCGCGCCTTTCCTGATTGAACTCGGACAGCACCTTGACCGCCCGGCGCAAGTCCTCGTTCGTCGCCGGCGTGCTCCTCGAGCCGCGACAACGCCTCGGGGAACGGCACTTCCCGCGCCTTCTTGGTGCGCAGATGTTCCTGCACGAGCGCGTTGAGGATGCTCGTAGGTCTGCTTCAGCGAGCCGCCGTTGTACGGCCGGCCGAGCAGGCCCTGAGATGCCGTTGGCGCTCAGCCGCTGCCGCAGCCCTCGGGCAGCGACTGCGCGACGCCTTCGATGACCTCGCCGATGCCGAAGCCCTGGCGTGAACAGCCCGCGGATGGTGTCCATCGTGTTGTCCTGCCGCCGCCATACATGCGGATCTGCGCCTGCGACAGCGGCGCTGCCCATGGCCTTGGCCTGATCGATGTGAACGTCGCGCTCGGCCTCGATCCGCAGCCGGGCCAGCTCGAGGAAGCGTCGCTGCGTCGTTGTACTTCTTGAGCGCTTCGGCCTTCGCTTCGAGGCCGGCCGCGTTCGGCCTCCAGAGCTGACGCTGCGAGTTGGCGATGCGCAGCGTGCTCGACCTCCATCTCGGCGCGCCCTTTGCGCCCCGCCTCGCGCTCGATGCCTTCGGCGCCGATCTTCTGCGCCTCGGTCGAGGCACGGGCGCGCGATCAACGTCGCCTCCGGCTTCCAGTTGCGCCGCGGCCTTGCGCGCCTCCGACTGGCGTGATCGTGTGCATGCGCGTGACCGCGGCCTTGCTTTCCTCGTCGATGCGCGCGTACTCGGCGGCCTTCGCCGGCGATCGATGAGTTCGACTCTGGCGCGCGCGCGTTCAGCGTCCGCCACGATGCGCACGTGATTCGGCGCGTCATGCTCGGCGCTTCTGCGCTCCGCGGTCGCCGCCGAGGCGCTGACGTTCCGCGCGACTTCAAGCTCGCGGGTCTTGGCCGACAGAGCGCGATCTCACGGTCGCGCTCGGCCTGCTCGCGGGCGAGGAAACGCTCGATATCGGTGCGCTCGCGCTCGCCCTCCTTGCCGATGAGCGCGATGTCGCGGTTGAGTTCCTCGAGCTGGGTGGCCAACGCGCTGCGCACCTCGGCCTGCTGCAGCTCCGCATCCTTGGCGACGAGGGCGATCTGCCGCTCGCGGTCCTCCTGCTCGCGCGCCAGCACGCGGCGGATCTCGGCGCGCTCCAGCTCCTCGGCCTTGGCGACGAGCGCGATCTCGCGGTCGCGCTCCTCCTGCGAGCGGGCGAGCGCGCGGCGGATCTCCGCGGCCTCGCGGCGCTTCGCTTCCTCGATGATGGCGACGTCTTTCTGGATCTGCGCGGCTTCGAGCGCCTGCTGCTTGCGGATTTCCTTCCTGCTCGACCTCCCAGCGCCGGTCGAGCACGAAACGCTGCTGCTCGCTCAGGATGCGGGCGCGCTCGTCGGAAATCTCCTTCTCCTGCTTGGCGGCGCCGCGACCGCTTCGTCGCGATCGACATTGCAGGATGCCGAGGCGGGTCTCGAGGCGTGCGCTGGCGCACGGCGAGCGCGCGTTTCTTCGCTCGCCATGATGGCGCTGGTCGCGCGCCGCGCTCTTCGGCCGCGGCGACCGCGGTCGCAGCGCGCGATCTCGGCCTCCTGCCGCTCGCGCTCCTTGGCGGCGAGATCGATCGTCCTTGTCGCGTTGGGCGCGCTCGCGCGCGAGGCTGCGTTCGATCTCGGCGATTTCCGCCTCGCGCGCCTTGTCGATCAGCTCGATCTCGCGGTCCTTCTCCGCCTTCTCGATCGCCAGACTGCGCTGGATGCGCTCCTGCTCGAGCGCCAGCTCCTTCTGCACCTGCACGATCTCCCGGCGCTTGGCCTCGGCGGTGAACGGCGATGTCGCGCTCGGTGCGCAATTGCTCGAGCGTCTTCTCGTTCTCGAGTTCGCGCTGCTCGACGGCGAGGCGCTGATCGAGCACGAAGGTCTGCTTCTCGCGCAGCTGCTTGGCCTGCTCGTTGGCGACCTCCTTGTCCTGGCTGGCGCGCGCGACTGCTTCCTGGCGCTCGATCTCCAGCAATTCGAGCTGGGTGGTGAGATCCTTGCTGGCGGATCGCGACCGGTGGTCTGCTTCTCGGTGGTGTGGACCTTGCGCCGCGCCTCCGAGGTGATCTCGGTGATGACCTTGAGACCTTCGGCGTCGAACACGTTGTCGGAGCGGAAATATTCCTTGGTCGACTGCTCCAGCGCGACGATGGTCACCTCCTCGAGCATCAGAGCCGTTGGCGACGAAGCTTTCGCTGACACTGTCCTTGATCTCGCGGGCGAAGCCATCGCGGTTCTCATGCAGCTGTTTGAGCGTCTTGGTGGCGGCGAAGCTGCGCAAGCGCGCCGACCACCTTCGCTTCGAGCAGGTTGCGGACCTTTGTCGGCATCGAACGTCTTCTCGCCGAGCGTGCGGCTGGCGGTGAGGACCGCCGCCTCGGTGTGGCCGACATGCGCGTACAATTCGGCGTTCACGTCGATGCGGATGTTGTCGGACGGTCAAGTATCGCCTGTTCGCGCGCCCGGCTGACCGCGAGCTTGATCGTCTCCAGCGAGACCCAGGTGATATCGTGGAAGACCGGTAAGCACGATGGCGCCCTTGCCGAGGCACACTTTGGTGCCGAGGAAGCCCGGTGCGGATGAAGCCCATGTTGGAGGGCGCTCGCTTGTAGATCCAGATCGAGACGATGTAGAAGATCGCGACAAGGATCACCGCGATGACGAACAGAGTGATTATCGAGCTTCAAGCATCGTGCACTAGCCCCGTTTGTCGAAGTTCTTGCATTGCCAGCTGTCCGCATGGTCTCTCATCCAGCGTGAGCAGCGCGGGTCGTTGACGCGTTTGCCTCTGCGCTCGCCGAAATCGAACAGCTTCGGGGTCTTGCGATTGCGGCGTCATGCTGTCGCGCAGTTCCTCGGTGGCGCGGCGGTCGATGTCAAGACCCGCTGCCCGTGAGGACCACGCCATATTCCTCGCGCGCTTTCGTTTCAGCTCGTCAGCCTGGCGCGCGACATCGTCGCGGGTGCGCATCGATATCGCGCTCGAGCGGATCGCCCCAGCCGCCGCCGCCGGCAGTGCGGAAGATGACGCGATCGCCAGCGCGCACGCGCACATTGTCGACCTTGGACGGCAGCGGCTGGCGCGCTGCCGTCCTTGCGCACCAGCCATTTCTCCGGAGCATGCAGCCGGGCCGGCCGCCGAGAATGCCCCAGGGCTGCGACTGGTGCGCGGTCGTCGTGGATCGAGACGTCGCCTTCTTCGAGCAGCAGATAGACTTTTTCCACGCCGTTGCCGCCGCGGTGTTTGCCGGCGCCGCCGGTATCCATGATCGTGCTGTAGCCCTCGACCAGCATCGGGTAGTAGGTCTCGAGGTATTCGCTCGGAATGTTCTGGAACAACGGCCACCAGGAATGCCCGTCCATGCCGTCGCCGATCGGGCGCCCGGGAATGCCGCCATAGAGAATTTCCATGAGCTGAAACGGCCGGCCGGACTTGTCGACGCCGGAATAGAGGAAATGCGGGCTCGAGCCGTAGCCTGCCGCCGTCGCCATCTCCGGCGCGTTGTAGCTCAGCGCCCCGCCGAGCACGTCGAACTGCCGTGACAGCGCGTGGGTGCGGGAGCCTAGAGGGCGGCCGGAAAGTCGGGATGCAGCAGCGAGCCTTTGGGCAGGGTGACGTGAATGAGGTCGTAGAAGCCGTCGTTGAACAGGATCTGGGGTCGAACGACCATGATCATGTAGACCCCGATGAACATCTTGAACATGCCTTCGTGCAGATAGAAGTTGATCGGCCCCGGCGCCTGCGGCGAGGTGCCGGTCCAATCGAAGTAGGCGTTGGTCGCCTTCGCGCCAGACAGTGAGCTTCATCTTGAACGGGCCGTTGCCGCGGCCGTCGTCGTCGACGTAGTCCTCGAACGACTTCGGCTCCTCCGGCAGGTTCTGCACGATCAGTTTGCGCATGGCGCGGTTGGTGCGCTCGAGCAGCGCCTCGCAGGCCTGCTTGTAGGTGTCACGGCCGAAGCGGTCGCAGATCTCGATCACGCGCTTCTCACCGGCGCGGCAGCCGGCGATGATCGCCATGAGATCGCTGTAGTTCATCTCCGGCGTGCGCGTATTGTTCATGATGAGGTCGAGCACCGCCTTTGTTGAGCTCGCCGCGCTGGTAGAGCAGCAGCGGCGGAATGCGGATGACCCTCGCCGAAGATCGAGGTCGCGTCCGTCGGCATGCTGCCCGGCACCCAGCCGCCGACGTCCATCAGGTGGCCGAACATCGAGGCAAAGCCGACCAGCTCGCCCTCGTGGAACACCGGCACCAGCACCATCCAGTCGTTGATGTGGCTGATGGCGCCGCCGCACTTGTACGGATCGCTCTGCAGGATGACGTCGCCGGGCTCCAGATCGAACTTGTTGCTCAGCGAGCATCTCGTTCACGTAGGAGCCGAACTGGCCGACGATCATCCGCCCCTTCGGGATCGGTGATCATCGGGAACTCGTCGTGCTGTTCGCGGATCACCGGCGACATGGCTGAGCGGAACAGCACCGCATCCATCTCGTAGCGGGCATTGCGCAGCGCGTTCTCGATGAGATCGAGCGCGACCGTATCAAGCCGGCGGCTTTCGCCTTGGCGCCGAGGCAGCCGCCTGCGGGCGCGGGCGGCACCGCTCGGGCGCGCACCGGCGGGACGCCGCCAGCCGCGGCTGGCGCGCGCGCCTCGACCGCGGCCGCGTCGCCGAACATCTCGGCGCAGTTGCGCAGCGCCGCTTCGGTCGCGCGGCCGCAGTGCAGCGCCCTCGTCGCCATTCGCACGGCGCCGAGCCGAACTGCATCTTCGCGGCGCCGTCCACCGTGAGCTTGCACAGCACGGTCACCGCGCCGCGCTCGGCCTTGTGTTCGACGACTTCGGACGACCATCGCGAGCCGAAACGGCCGTTGAGCATCGCGTAGAGATCGGAAGCCTCGCCGCGCGGCTGCGAAGCCAGGCTCGCCGAGGTCCAGATCTGCGGCCGTGGGCGGGCGCGGTGCGTGAGCCGACCAGACCCAGTTCCTTCGTCTGCGCCGAAAAGATCGAGATCGAACTGCTTGTTTGTTGGCCTTGAGCAGGTCGTCGAACGTTACATTGGTGCTCAGCGGGCTTGAAGTTCGCCATCGGGTAGTCTCCCGCGTCCTTCAGGACGCCTTGTCGGGTTTGATCAGAATACTCAGGTACTCGTCGACTTCGCCGGTGTGGCTCGGATGGATCACGGTCGTCGCGTCCATCTGCGCGATGATGGCGGGGCCGCGGACGCGGTTGCCCGCCCGCAGCCGGGTGCGGTCGTAGACATTAACCGAAGTAAAGCTGCCGTCGAAGTAGGCGCGATGCTGCTCGACGACGGCGGCCGGCGGCATCGGCGCCTTCCTTCTCAAATTTCGGCAGATCTGATCTTTTGCACCGCCCCACGCCCGACCGCGCGTAGATTGACCAAGTTCTACCGGCTGGTCGAGCTTGAACCCGTAGATGCGCTCGTGCGCCGAAGCCGAAGCGGCCCGGCGAGATCGTTGAGCGCTGCCACTCCCCAGCCGGTCGGGATCGACCTCGAGCGAGAATTCGTAGCCCTGGCGAAAATAGCGGACGTCGGCCTCGTAGTTCAGGCGCTGTCGCCTCTCCTCGATCCCTTCTTCGCGCAGCCAAGCCCGCGCCGTCGCGTCCCAGCCTGCGTCAGGATGTCGCCGATCTGGCCGACGATCGGCGTCGTCGATCGTGCGCACGAATGTCTGGGCAAATTCGTTCTTCACGTCGGAATAGAGGAACCCCAGGGCCGACAGCACGCCCGGCGTCGGCGGCACGATCACCGGATAGCAGCCGGCGAGCATCGCCATCGCGTTGCCGTGGATCGGACCGGCGCCGCCGAAACGGTACCAGCGCAAAATCCCTGCGGATCGAGGCCCTTCTGCACGGTGACGAGCGCGCAACGCGCCGAACATGTTCTCGTTGACGATGTCGAGGATGCCTCTGCGCCGCCTGGTGCAAGATCGAGGCTGAGTGACGCGGCGCGATTTTCGCTACCGCTTCCTCGGCAGCCTTGGTGTCGAGGACCATCTTGCCGCCGAGAAGTTTCGGCGGCAGGCGGCCGAGCACCACGTTGGCATCGGTGACCGTCGGCCGCTCCCCGCCCTTGCCGTAGCAGGCCGGGCCCGGCACCGCGCCGGCGCTTTCCGGACCGACGCGCAGCGCGCCGGTCATCGGCACGTGCGGCTATCGAGCCGCCGCCAGCGCCGACGCTGTGCACGTCCACTGACGGAACCTTGATTGGGTAGTAGCCGATCGTCAAGTCTGCCGCGAGATCGTCGGCCGGCCGTCCTGGATCAAGCGAAACGTCGGTCGACGTGCCGCCCATATCGAAGCCAAGCGCCTCCGGGTAGCCGGCGAGCGACGCCATGAAAGCCGCGCCGGACACGCCGCCCGCGGGCCGCCGACATCATGGTGTGGACCGGCGATTGGCTGGCGCGCTCGACGCGCTCATCAGGCCGCCGTCGGAGCGCACGATGTTGACGCTGGACTGGAACTGGACGCGGTGCAGCTTTCTCCTCGAAGCCGCTCAGGTAGCGCCGCGTGCTCGGGCGGACGTAGCGCGTTCACTGACGCGTGACCAGCGTCCGCTCGTATTCGCGGGAATTCCGGGCAGGATTTCCGACGACAGCGACACCGGCATGCCCGGCGCCGATTTCCTCGACGATGGCTCTTGATCCGTCTGCTCGTGCTCTGGGTTGGCGTAGGAATGGCATCAACGACACGGTGATGGCTCTGGCGCCGAGATCGATCAGCTCGCGCACGGCTTTGCGCCGCGCCGATGCCTCGTCGAGCGGCGGTGACCACATCGCCGCGCGAATTGATGCGCTCGCGGATGCCGCGGGTCAGTTCGAGGTCGGCGAGCGGATCGGGCTTCTGCATGATAATCCAGCCGGCCAGCGGTCCGGGCGTCTGCGACCGCGCGAGATGCAGGACCTGCTCGAAGTTCTCCGTGACCAGCAGGCCGACTCTGGCGCCCTTGGCCTCCAACACGATGTTGGTCGACACGCGTCGGTGCCGTGAAGCAGGGCGTGGCTGACGTACGGCGGCGGCGACCGCCGGTTTCCGCGACCAGCTGCTGGATGCCGTTCGAGAATGCCCGACCGATTGGTCGCTGGGCGTCGACGGCGTCTTCAAGCAGACGCATCGCGCCCGAGCGCTCGTCGAACAGCAGCAGGTCCGGTAAATGTCCCGCCGACATCGATGCCGGAGCCGGCTACTCATATCATCCCCTGCGTTGGTCGCTTCGAGACCGCTTGTTCGCCCGAAGCCCGGACCAATCCTCCTCTTGTCGCCACTCCCACAGGGTCCGCGCCGTACGGCGCGCACTGCCAAGCGCATTTCCGCGCGCCATTTTGCAGCATTAGTCCCGGAGCGGCGCAATAGTCCTGGAGCAGGCGCCTCATTGTCAACTTGTTCTACTGCGCTGCCGCGATCGCTCAAAAGCAACCGCCAGCACGGGTTTTGACAACTACCGATGAACGATTTTACCATCTTGCTTAGGGCATCAACAACAAGACGGCGAATATGGCAGACGACACTACCCAAAGGCAACAGCAGTTCTGGATCTGGCGTCGTTGCCGTCGTCATCCTCCTTATCTTTCTCTATTTCTATCGCCCGTTCGAGACCTATCTCGTCGCGCACATCCCGTTCATTCACTTCAGCAACGTGGTGTTCTGGTTCGCGTCGCTGGTCGGGATCGTGGCTTACGCCTTCGCCCATTGGCAGTCGTTCCGCACCGAGATTTTCCGCAACGTCAGCGAACTGAACGTCGACAACGCTGGTATTCGACACCCTGCAGGCGGCGATCCTGGCGATCGGTGATCTTCTGCGCCGGCGCGACGCTGCAGGCGATCGAGACTTTGGGCGAGTATTTCGTCAACCGCGGTCCGATCTTCGACCCGCGTTCGGCGAGAAGCCTTCTGTCATATTCCTGCTGATCATCCTCGGCGGTGATCTTCTATCTGCTGCACTATGCCGTGCGCGCCCTGCGCACCGGCTGGCGCCCGCAAAGCGCACCCGCCGCGAGGCGCGCTGACTCGGCTGGCCACGACGCACCGCAAGCCGCGCTCAATGCCCGCTTCGCCGTCGCGTGCGCGCGCTGCCGAGTCCGCGCCGGCGCGAGGCCGCCGGCGACATTGACGAGATCGTTGAACACGGCAAGTGAGCGCTCGATGCGCCCGCGCTGCAGGCCGTGCACGATGAAGATGAGACGCGAGCGCCGAGTCGGCGTCGGGCCACTGTTCCAGGTGGCTCGGCGGATGGACGATGTGCTGAACGCCGTTGATCAGCACGGGGGTCGGCACGCCGGCGACGTTCAACAGACCCTTGAGGCGCAGCACGTCGGCGCCGTGTGCGGTGCAGCAGCATGCTCGCCCAGACGCCGAACGCCGTCCAATCCAGGGGCGGTCGAACGTGACCACGAAGGATTGCACCGCCTCGGTGTGATCGTGCGGCCCGTGCGCATGCTCGCCGATTTCCTCCGCGGTCCAGTGGCTCGCCTCGCGAAATTTGCCTTCGGCGTCGTAGATGTCGTCGGTGAGCAGACGATGAAGCGCGCCGCCGATTTCACTCGAATCAAGGATGTGTGCGGAAACGTTGAGCGCGCCGCAGCCGCTGCGCGCAGCCGCCACCAATTGTCCGTCGCACAAATCCGTCTTGGTCAGAACCAGCCGGTCGGCCATCGCTACTTGTTTGGCCGCCTCCGGAAAGCCGCCGATCTGGGCCGCGCCGTTGACGGCGTCAACCGTGGTGACGATGCCGGAGAGACGGAAATGGTGGCGCAGGACGGCCTCGGACAACAGCGTGTAGGCGATCGGCGCCGGATCCGCCAATCCGGAAGTCTCGATGACGACCCGGCGAAAATGCGGCACCTCGCCGCGCGTTCGCCGCGACAACTGCTCGCGCAGCGCCTCTCTGCAGATCGCCGCGCACCGCGCAGCAGAGGCAGCCGTTTTCCAGCAACAGCGTGCTTTCGGCGACGCCCTGCAGCAGATGATGGTCGAGGCCGATCTCGCCGAACTCGTTGACGAGGACGAGAACGTCGGACAGCTGCGGCGAGCGCAGCAGACGCTGCAGCAGCGTGGTCTTTGCCGCTGCCGAGAAAGCCGGTGATGATGTTGACCGCGGTAAGGTCGCCGTAGCTTGTCATCGTGCTTGCGTCGAGCCCGCGCCGTCGGCGAGCGTCGCCAAATAGCCCTCGTCGAGCGGATCGCAGAGTGCGTCCGCCGAGCCGTTCGCGCCGCGCTCCAGATTTCGCTGATTGTCTCGACAATCGCGGTGCGGCCGGTGAGGCTGGTCAGCAAATAGGCGTTGCCCGACCAATCGCTGACCACGACGCCGTAGTGCTTGAGGACAACGTTGAGCAGGCGTGCGCGCCTGGCGCTCGCGCAGCCTGGTCTGCGGCTCGGCCCGACCGGCAAAAGCCGCCGGGCGCGCTGGCGCTGTCGCTCCAATGCCCCTTGCCGCCGAGCACGCCGCACAGCGCGCACATGAAAGCGCCGCCCTCGTCGTTCAGCGCGCGCGCGCCGCTTCGGCGGCAGGCGCACTCTGCCGCGGGCAGCGGCGGCGGAAATCGTCGGCGATCTCGTCGAAGGTGCAGAACTTCACGCCGGCATGTTTGGAAATATAGTCGTACATCCGCTCCAGCATCAGCAGCACCTGCGGGCGCCCGGAAACGTCCGGGTGGATGGTCATCGTGAACACCGCGTAGTCGTACTCGCGATAGACCCAGTCGAACTGGTCGCACCACATCTCCTCGATGTCGCGCGGCTTGATGAAGCCGTGGCTGTTCGGGCGCGCTCTTGATGAACATCATCGGCGGCAGATCGTCGAGATACCAGCTGCCGGGTATGTCGATGAGGTCGGTCTCCTCGCCGCGCACCAGCGGCCGCATCCATTCGTCGGGATGCTTCGAGTAGTCGATCGGCGTCCAGCGTGTCGCCGACCCGCACGTAGAACGGGTGAAAGTCGTCGTTGCATCAGGCTGTGGTCGTATTTGATGCCCGTTCTCGAGCAGCAGCTCGTTGGTGACCGTGCGTGAACTCCCACCACGGCGCGACATAACCGGTCGGCCGCCGGCCGCTGAGGCGCCTCGATGAGCTCGATGCACTCGATCCATCACCGCCTCCTCCTGCTCGGGCGTCATCGCGATCGGGTTCTCGTGGGAATAGCCGTGCATGCCGATCTCGTGGCCGGCATCGACCACCATCTTGCTCTGCGTGGGGAAGGTCTCGATCGAGTGGCCGGGAATGAACCAGCTGGTGCTTGAATGCCGAGGCGGTCGAACAGCTTGAGCGAGCCGCGGCACGCCGATTTCGCCGGCAAAGAGGCCGCGCGAGATGTCGTCCGGGCGAGTTCTCGCCCCGTACGAGCCGAGCCAGCCGGCGACGGCGTCGACGTCGACGCCGATGGCGCAAAATATCTCCTTCTGCCGCCACCGCCCGTTCGTGGCGACGAGCGCGCGCTGCGTACCGATTGCGCCGTGCGCGACGGCACCAGCGAGCGTGGTTGATAGCGCGGCGCGTAGCTGGCTCTTGCGGCCCGGGAGGGCGGACGGGTGCGGTTATCGTCGGTCATGATGGTGCTCGGCCGCGCTGGATGAAACACGCGAGGAAACAGAAAAACAATCCGCTCGGCGGCGATCGAACGGACGCTTGCAACGCAACAGTCCCACGTTGCATTCGCACCGGCAAGAGGTAGCGCCGACGGCTTTCCCGATGCGACCAGGTGCCCGCTGCTGGCCGGAGACCGTTGACAAGCGGGCGCCGGCGACGCCATCCTTGGTCATCCTCATCGGCGTGGTGGAAGAAAGTCATGAACGACTGGCAAAAGGGCACGCGGGCGGACTACGAGCGCAAGGGCTTTTGCCGGCCGATCCGGCTACGGCAAGAGCCCGGTCCTGCTCGTGGTCGATTTCATCAACGGCTTCACCGACCCCTCGACGCCGCTCGGTGGCAACTTCGCGTGGGAGATCAACGCCACGCGCCAGCTGCAGGAGGCGTTCCGTCGCGGAACAGCTGCCGATCGTCTACACGACGATCGCCTATGCGCCGGACTTGCGCGACGGCGGCATTTTCGTGAAGAAAGTGCCCTCGCTCGCCATCCTGCAGAAAGGTTCGCCGCTCGTCGAGGTCGATCAGAGAATACGCCCGGCGCCCGGCGAGCGCGTCATCGAGAAGAAGTACGCCAGCTCCTTCTTCGGTACCGATCTCGATATGCACCTGCGCTCGCGCGGCATCGACACCATCATCATGGCGGGCTGCACCACCAGCGGCTGCATCCGCGCCTCGGCGATCGATTCCTCGCAATACGGGTACCACACCATCGTCGTGCGCGAGGCCGTGGGCGATCGCGCCGCGGAGCCGCACGAGGCGAACCTCTTCGACATCGACGCCAAATACGCCGACGTCGTGCCGCTTGCGGAGGCCCTCGAGTATCTCGGCGCCTTCGCCGCGAGCGTGGATTTCGCGGCCAAGGCGCAGGACGATTTCGACCGCTGGTGGCCCCGCGCCCAGCGCTTGGGCTGAGTGTCGCGCATGGCAGAGACGCGACGCCCGGAGCACTCGTCGGTCTTCGACGACATGCTGGCGCAGACCAAAAAGCAGTTCGACGACCTCTATCGCGGCTCCACGCCGCGCCGGCGAACGCGCGGCGAGCATTGAGTCGCCGACGGCGACCGATCGCGATTCCGGCGCACGCACGGCGAAACCCTCCGGCCGGCTCGACGCCAGTTCGTCTCCCGCCGTGCGCCTGATGAACGAGCGTTTCGGCAACGATTGGCGCTACGAGATCAGCGAGCAGCGGCGCGAGGCCGGCGAGGCGATCGTGTTGTGCAGGCTCACCCTTCGGCAAGGACGGCGCGGTGCGGACGCAATTCTGGCCGCGCCGCGCTCCTTCGGGCCCGGTGATCGGCGCCAGTGACGGTGTGCGTTTCAGGTCCGAGACCGGCTTCTGGGACGTGACGAACGCGCCGTCTTCCGCCGCGCCGCCGAGGCGGCGCTGATGAACTGCATCGAGCTTATTTAGGTTTTTTCCGTCTCATTCCCGCGCAAGCGGCAATCCAGGGATTTCGTTGTCGCCACGCATGCTGGGTCCCGCGTCCGCGGGGACGAGCGGATCAGCTTTGATCCGAGCCGATTGACCTCAGTGGGAAGGCGCGACGCGCGAGATCGGCCACGACACCTCGGCCTTGTCGGTGAACTCGCCGCACCAATCGCTGCCGAAGGTTATCGGCCAGGCGCCGACGCCGTTCCCGCGCCGCGCCGGCGGAAAGCGCCGGCAGTATCCGACCGCCTGTTCCGAGCCCGGCTCGGCGCCTTCGGTCGGGTGATAATGCCACCACCACCTGCAGCCGGCGCAGCACGAATTTACCAGTCGCCGCCATCGCTCGCGTTCCTTTCTGCCCTCAACGGCATTCAACCACTATTTGGTCGCAGCGCTCAACCTTGCTGAGGCGACGCCGCTCGGGCACCGCTCCGCACCGGCGGACTGTTCCCGTGGCGTCGGCGCCTGGCGATGCTCTCCCGGGCCGCATGTGCGGGGTTGCACGGGCGTACCAATGCTGACAATGTTTCCTCGGCGATCAGTCGATAGCAGAAGGCGTTGTGCACCCGGGTCTGGCAACGGCGGCGGCGCGGGACGATTCAGGCGATCCATGGCGCGCGTAGGCGTCGATGTCGGCGGGACCAACACCGACCTCGTTCTCGAGGCGGACCACGGCGTCTTTGTCCACAAGGTCGCCAGCACCCCGCATGACCAGTCCGAGCGGCGTGCTCAAGGGCTGCGCGAGCTGTGCGCGATCTCCGGCGTCCGTCCCGATGACGTGTCGCTGATCGTGCACGGTACGACGATCGCCACCAACATCAGCGATCGAGCACAACGGCGCCGAAGTCGGGATGCTGACGTCGCGAAACTTCCGCGACATCCTGCACATCGGCCGGCACAAGCGGCCCGTATAATTTCTCGCTGCATTTCGAGGTGCCTGGCAGCAGCGGCCGCTGGTCAAGCGGCGCAACCGCATCGCGGTGACCGAACGCATCGTGCCGCCCGACGGCAAGGTCGAGACGCCGCTCGACGAGAGCGAAGTCGCCGAGGCCATAAAGCTGTTCAAGCGCCGCGGCATCAAGTCGGTGGTCATCGGCTTCCTGTTTTCCTTCCTCAACGACGCCCACGAACGGCGCGCCGCCGAACTGGTGCGCGCCGAGATGCCGGACGCCTATATCTGCACCTCGTCCGAGGTCGCCAACGTCATTCGCGAGTACGAGCGCTTTTCGACCGCGGCGATGAACGCCTTCGTCGGGCCGAAGACCTCGCTCTATCTCAACAACCTGCAGAGCAAGCTCAGCGACAGCGGCTTTCGCGCCAATCTGCGCGTCATCCAATCGAACGGCGGCATCGCCACCGTCGAGACGTGCGCGCAGAAAGCGGTCGGCATCCTGATGTCGGCCCCGCCGGCGGCGTGATCGGCGGCCGCGCCGAGGGCATGCTCTGCGGCCGCCGGTCGAACCTCATCACCGTCGACATCGGCGGCACTTCGGCGGACATCGAGCAACCATCCCCGACGGGCGCATCAAGATCATGAATGCGCGCGACTTCCTACGTGAACGGCCATCCCGATTCTGGTGCCGATGATCGATCTTCGTCCTCGATCCGGTGCCGGCGGCGGCTCGATCGCCTATATCGATCCTGCCGGCGGCTTTCACGTCGGGCCGCGCCCGGCCGGCGCCGAACCCGGCCCTCGGCGTGCTACGGCAAAGGCGGCGAGGAGCCGACCGTCACTGACGCGCAGGTCGTTCTCGGCCGCCTCGACGCCGACAAGATGCTCGGCGGCGACCTGCCGCTCGATCCCGACCTCGCGCACAAGGCCGTCGAAGCGAAGGTGGCGAAGCCGCTCGGCCTGTCGGTCAAGGACGCCGCGCTCGGCATCATCAAGGTCATCAACTCGAACATGGCGCTGGCCATCCGCTCGGACTCGGTGGCGCGCGGCATCGATCCGCGGGAATTCGCGCTCGTTCCCTCGGCGGCGCCGCCTGTTAGCACTGGCGTCGCGCGCTCGCCGAGGCGATCGCGGCGAAGGAGATCATCGTGCCGGTGGCCCCGGCATCACCGCGGCGATGGGACTGTTGCAGACCGACATGCAGTACGAGCGATGCGCGCTCGCTCATCGTGTCGCTCAAGCACGTGGATCAGGCCGCCACGCCCGATCGGCACTGCGGTGATCGACGAACTGGTCAGAACGCTGCCGGCGTGATCTGGAAAAAGGACGGGGTGAAGCCCGAGCGGCAGAAATTCCAAAAGCTCGCGGAATGCCGCTATCACGGACAAGATTCTGAGCTGCGGGCAAGTCTTCCGACGGCAAGGTCACCACGGCGAATCTGGGCACGACGTGGTTGCGGGCTTTCACCAGCAGCACCGCCTCGACTACGGCTACCATTTCGACGACGGCAGGTCGGCTGATCACGATCCGCGTGATCGGGCGCGAGGACGTGTGCCGCTCAAGGTGGCGCGGATCGACAAGGCCAACGGCCAGGCCATAGCCGACGCGGTGCTCTACAGCCGTCCGACCACATTCGACGACGGAGCGACCGTCGAGACGCCGCGCTATGACCGCGGCGGCAAGTCGGCCACCGCATCGCCGGACCGGCGATCCTGATCCAGCACAACTCGACAACGCTGCTGCCGCCGCGGCTATGCCGCCGAGGTCGCGGAATTCGGCAACCGCACGTCCGTCGCACCGGCTGGAGGCGATAGAGGCGCAAGAGAAGCGATCGAGCATGTCCCACGAAGCCATCGACCCCATCACGCTCCAGGTGATCAACGGCGCCCTGCAGACCATCGCCGAGGAGATGGGCCGAGTCCTCTACCGTGCATGTCGTTCTCCTCGATCATCCGTGAATCGCAGGACCCTCGGCGCCGGCTTGTTCGACACCGATTTCAACACGCCGTGCGACCGAATCGACGCCGCTGCACATCGGTTCGCTGCCCGGCTACTCTCGCCGGCATCCGCGACACGCTGCAGGGCGGCGAGATGGCACAGGGCGATCTCGTCATTCACAATCATCCCTATCACGGCTCGAGCCATTCGCCGGACATCGCGGTCGTCGTGCCGGTCTTCCACGAAGGGACGCTGGTCGGATTCTCCGCCAACACCGCGCACCACCTCGACATCGGCGCGGCGACGCCGGGACTGATCATCGACATTCCCGACGTCTTCGCCGAGGGCATGCTGTTTGCCGGCACCAAGCTTTTACGAGCGCGGCAAGCGCAACGAGGCGCTGTGGGACTATATCGGCCGCAACAGCCGCGCCGCGCGCCAGCTGCAGGACGACCTCGACGCGCAGATCGCCTCGGCGCGGCTCGGCGCCAAGCGCTTCGTCGAGCTGATGGAACGCTACGGGCGGCGGACCGTGTTCGACGCGACGGCAGCTGATGGACTACACCGAGCGCGTGCTGCGCCAGCGCATCGCCGCCATTCCCGACGGCGAATACCGCGCCGAAAGGCTTTTTGGACGATGACGGCAAGAACCGCGACGCGTGCGGCTGCCGATCAGCGGTGTGCGTCCGCGTCCGGGCGACGGCATCGAGATCGATCTCACCGGCTCGTCCAAACCAGGTCGAGACCGCCTTCAATGTGCCGCCCTTTCGAGGGTTCGACCAAGGTCGCCTGCTTCTGCGCCATCCGCTCGCCCTTCTTCGATGCGGTCACCTCGGATGTGAAAGCGCCACTCCAATCAGGGGATCGTTCCCGGCCGGTAAAGGTGCACCGCGCCGAAGGGCTCGATCTGGCAACCCGATCTTTTCCGCCGCCGCCGGGAGGCGCAGTCTGCCCAGATCAACCGCGTGATCGAGCGCGCTGGATCTACAAGCGCGCTGGCGCCGGTTCTGCCTTAATGACACTGGTCGCCGGCAGCTCGGCGAGCCTGTCGAATTCTGCTCCTACGCCGGCGTCCGCCCGACGGCGACTACTGAGTTTTCCTCGAGGTCAACGAGGCTCGTATGGCGGCCGCCCGCGCAGCATGGCCCCGACAGCATCGACAGTCTGATGGCCAATACGCGGAACAACCCGCTCGAAGACCTGGCGTGCATCTGCCCATGATCTGCGACTGCGCTACGAGCTGCGCGACGACGTCATGCCCGGCGCCGGCGTTCCCGCGGCGGCATCGGCGTGGTCAAGGCGCAGCGGGTCCTACCGACGCCTTCATCACCCCATGAGAACGAGCGCCACCACGACGTGCCCTGGGGGTGTTCGGCAGCGGTCCGGGGCCGTCGGCAAGGTCGACATCTACAACGTGGCGCGGCCGGGCGACGTGAAGCACATGCCGGCGAAGTTTTCCGGCCTGCGCGTCGCCGCCGGCGACGTGCGTATTTTACGGCCCTGCGGCGGCGGCTTCGGCGACCCGCTGGAACGGCCGGCGGAAAAGGTCCTCGACGACGTGCTCGACGGGTTTCACCGTCGAGCATGCCCGCGCCGCCTATGGCGTCGTTCTCGATCCGGTTGCCGAGACGGTGGACGCGGCGGCGACCGCGGCGCTTCGCGAACGTATGCGATCAGCGCCGCAGCTCCCGGCCGCCGCGGCCGAGGAGCCGCGCGCAACGCCGCGACCGCGAGGCCCGCCGGCCTGCGCGGTTGCCCGGACCGCCCCGCCCGGTCCGCCCGCCGCCACGCCCGCGGGCGGCGCCAGCCGGCAATCGCCGCGCGCGGCGAGCACCCGCTCGCGGAGGTGCTGCGCGGCTTGCGCAAGCCCACGGCGACGCTGCGAGCTTCGAGATCGTGCGCCACAGCGCCTACGGCAACACGATCGAGGTCGTCGGGGAGCTGCGCGCCAATGGCTCGACCGTGCGTGAAAGCGCGGCGGCGGCGAGCGGCCCGGGCGCTCGCTCGGCGAGCTGCTGGAGCGCGCGGCGAATGACAGCCTGCAGAAGTGCGTTGACGCTCCTGCAGCACAGGCGGTAGCAATCCGTCGAGGGCTTAGCGAAAGGTCAGGACGTCCCTTGGAACAAAGAGCGACAATCTTCGTCGAGGCCATGGTCGTTGTCGCCATCATCGGCGTACTGGCCTTCCTGATCGCATGGCTGGTGCGCTCGGCGCGAACGCCGCAAAGCGGCGGGGGCGCCGCCGGCGCGCCGGTGCAATCGCCGCGGTGGTACGAATTCACGCTGGCCTTGCTGCTCCTTGCCGCGATCGCGGCGTTCGCTCATCTGGCTGATTTCCAGCGGCCGGCAATGGGCGTGGGGCGAGACGTTCGAAGATTGGCGCTCGGATACGCGTGCGATCATCTTCGCCGCCGTGATGGTCGCTCTCGGCGTCATCGGGCTCGTCGTCTCCTTCGCCTACACGCTGGCGCAGTCGACGCGGCACCGCCGTAGACGCCGCGGCCGGCCGGGTCAGCCGTGGAGAAAGCGCCCACGACCGCGCCGGCGGCCGCCGCGACGCCGGCGGCACCGCGGATCCTCGGCTCTCATCGGCCTCGCGGTCGCGGTCGTGCTGCTGTGCTGGATCGGGCTCGCGCCGACCGACCAGCACGCCGTTGATCGCGCAGCTCCTCTATCCCGCGAGCTCTCGGCGTGGCGCTGGTGCTCGTCGTCGACAAGGCGACGCGCGCCTGGGGCGAGAAGAGCGCGGCCGAGGCGACGCGCGAATGGGCTGCTGTGCGACCTGCTGGTGTTTCTGCTGCTGCTCGCGTTCCTCAACCTGCGGGCCTCCGGCCAAGCCCGAGGCCTATGCCTCGAGTTTCTGGGACATCCTCAACCTGGTCCTGTTCTTTGCCGCGTTCTGCCGGTCATCGACCGTACCGCCTCGCGCAGCCAGCTTTCTCATCGGCTACGGATACCTCGTCGTCCTTCCTTGCTGCTCTTGATCTGGACGACCCTTGCAGGGCGTCGCGGCGCCGGCTTCGTGGTGGGGCACGATGTGGCCGTTTCTCATCGTCGCGGTCGTATTCTTCGTTCTCGAAGTCGTCACGCTGGTGTCGTCAACGGGCGAACGGCGCAGGTTCCGCCGGCGTTGAAGGACGCCGTCTTCGTGGTGATCTACGTGGTCCTGCTCATCGTCGCCGTGAGGTCCAGTGCCTGAAGGCGCCGGCGCGCGGGCGCCGTGCCGCCGCCCCCCCTGCCGTTGGCAACGTGACGTGCTCCAACTAGCGCCGCACACGCGGCCGGGTTAATCCGCAAAGCACTCGGGGCTCAGTCGGAAATGGCGGGATGGCGGCTGTTTTGGGCGCTGGTTGGGCTATGTGGCCTTCATCGTCATTCTCATCTTTCTTTTATTTCTACAAGCCGTTCGAAGACTCTCTTCACGCTGGTCATCAACGGGCTCGGCTACGACAACGCGATGTTCTGGGTGATGCTGATCGCGGGCATCGTCGGCTTCTGCGCCTATCATTGGCGCGCCTACCGGCTCTACATCGTGCAGCGACGCAGCGTCGACGGCATGGTGCTCGCCTCGCTGCGCGGGTCCGCCTTCATTGCGATCCTGTTCTGCGCCGGCGCCGCGGCGCAATCGATGCTGATCCTGCTGCGTCTATCTGCTGCGGGGCGGTTACACGCTCGGCGCCGAGTTCGGCGCGCGGCTGGGCGCCGTCGTCGCCATGGCGATCCTCACCGTGATCTTCTGCCTGATCTACTGGCTGCTCAAGGTGGTGCGGCGGAGAGCTCCGCTTCTAGCGCGAGCGCCGATACAGGATCGTATAAATTACAATAAACGGGCCGATCATCAGCAGCGAGAATGATGGTCGAGGCGGTGCCGAGCGCGAACTAGCAGTCGGCTGCACGCGCTGCGTCAGCGCGACGCGCGTTGATGTCGAGCGGCAGCGTGTTCTGCGCGCCGGACAACAGCGTCGTGCGGGCGAAATCAGCCGCAGGAGAGAGTGAAGCTGAACAGGCCCGCCGCCACGATGCCGGGCGGTGATCAGGGCGCAGGGTCACTTCCCTTGAATACTGTCCACCGTCGGTCGGCGCCCATGTCGCGCGCCGCCTCCCGAGGCGGGTGTCGCGGCTGGTTGACCGCCATCCATCACCAGGAAGCCGAACGGCACGCGTCCACACGACGTGGACGCCGAGGCCCGAATACCACCAGTTCGGCGGAATGCCGAGCCTGGCGCAGCAGCGAAGCGAGCCCGAGGCTGAGCAGGACGCCGGGGACCATCAATCCGCCATCACCGCGTAGAACAGCGCGCCCGACCCGCGCGAAGCGCTTGCGAGCCATGGCCAGCATGGTCGAGAAAATCGGCGGTGATGATCATCACCGCGACGGCAAGAATGAGCGAACGCACCAGCGAAACTCTGGAGATCGCCGACCGCCGACGGACCGGTCAGCTTCGCCCACCAGTGGTGAGCCAGACGCGCATCGGGAAGGTCACGCCGCCGCGCGAGTGTCCCTGAAAAGACAGCGTGAACATCGCGAGACATCGGCCCGTACACGAAGATCAGGAAGATCGCGTAGACGCCGAAGCCCGCCTTGACGCGACTTGCGGCGCTGTTCCGGAGTCGACGCGCCATCGCCAGAAGTCCTTTGCGGATGTCCACCACTACCGCGGGATGACCACGACCCTGATCATCATCGCCACCATCAGCATGAAGGCGCTGACCGCGGCAAACGGATAGTTGGCGATGGGAAGTAGTTGAGGATCACGGTGCCCGTGGTCGATGAGTCTTGCCGCCGAGCACGACCACGGCGGTGGCGAACTCGCCCATCAGCATGACGAAGATGAAGATCATGCCGATGGCGACGCCCGGCAGCGACAAAAGCGGCGCGATGATCTCGCGGAAGATCTGGAACGGCGTCGCGCCCATGTCGCGCGCCGCCTCAAGCAGCGTGCGATCGATCTTGGCGAGGGAGAAGAAGATCGGCCCGACCGCCAGCACCACACGTAGAGCTGCACCAGCGCCATCGTGTAGCTGAACTCGAATAGAGGAAGAAGCTGACCGGCTCGTCGATGGCGCCGAGCGACATCAGGAAGTCGTTGATCAGCCCGTGGCGGCCGAGCATCGGCAGCCAGGCGACCGCGCGAATGAGATAGCTGGTCCAGAACGGACCATGACCAGAGAAACAACGCGAGCTGCCAGTTTGAAATCTCTCACTCCTGCATGAGAGGAAGTAGGCCATGGGATAGGCGAGATCAGGCAGATCGCCATCACTGTGATGGTGAAGCGAAACGTGGTCCACAGCGTGCGGATGAAGACCGAGGGGGTCAGGAAATCGGCGTGACTGCGGATCGAAGAAGCCTTCCGTCACGAAGAAGGCGCGGTAGTTGTCCAGCGTGAAAGCCGGCGTCATGCCGTGCCCGCTCGATTTCCAGAACGTGAAGATGAAGATCGAAATCAGCGGCAGGAACAGGAAGACGCGACGGAGCCACAGCGTGGCCGGCGCGACCAATATCGGCAGCGCAGGAAGCCGGGCTCGCGGCGGTACTTTGCGCTGCAGTCCTCGCTTCCGGATGGCTGCCGGCGCGCCGCCGATCAGCCCGCGCGGCGCCGTTTCGGCCGTGCGTCAATCTGGAGGCAGGTCTCGACCGTCGTCAGCAGGTCAACCACACACGAAAACGTTGCCGGTTGAAGCCGACGGCGTCAGCTCACAAGACTGTTCCTGAAGCGGCCACCGGCTCAGGCGGTGAGGAACCTCGTCCACCGCTTCACCAGGTAGTCGTTCTCGTCCATCAGCGAATTCCACACCGCGATCTTCGGAGTAGCGGTTCCAATAAGAGCCGCCGGTGCGGACGTCGCCCTTCTTGATGATGATGGTGCCGAACGGGTCAGCCAGATCACTTCGGCCGCAGGCTTGCCGTCGTACCAGTAGTCCCATTCCTCGGCCGCCAGAATTTCTTCGCGTTCTCAGGGGATCGAATGATGAGTAGCCCTGGCGCGCGACACGAACGCTAGCCGGCCAACCGGCGAGCCACCAGTTGATGTACTCGTAGGCCTGGTCGAGCTGCTTGCCCTGACCTTCGCGAGATGGCAGAGACCGCCGTGCCAACCGCGCATGCCTTCCTTCGGGAACGCGTAGACGCACGGGCACGCCCTCGGCTCTGGATCGCGGCGACGGCCGGCGACCACATGCTCTCGAGCGCCACTTCGCCGTTGACCATGCGAGGTTGACCGACTGGCCGAAGTTTTCCCAGAAGGCGCGGAAGTGCCCGGCCTTCTTCAGCGGGATCAGGTAGTCGATCAGGAAGTCGATTTCGGGCTCGGTCATGTTGCCCCTTGTCGCCGAACTTTCTTCAGGCCGAGCGCCTCGATCGCCATCGCCGCGTCCATCACGCCGATCTGCGGTACGTTGAGCAGCGCCACCTTGCCCTGTACTCTTTGTTGAGGAGTTCGCCCCAGCTTTCGATACGTCTGGCCCGTCGCTTTCGGGTTGTAGCCGATGGAGTCGCAGCATTGTGGAACGCCGGGCAACATGCTGATGTACTCGCGAAGGACCCTTCACCTTGGCGCGTCGCTCGTCGACCCACAGGAACAGGTAGGGCGCGTCGCCCTGGCCGATGCTCGATCTCGGGCGTCAGCCTGCCGGTCTTGGTGAGGTTGGTGACCTTGTCCCAGTCCTTGATGCTTCTGAGTGTCGATCGGCTGCCACACCTTGGCGGGCAGCATCACGTCCATGTCGTTGTAGTAACCTTCGGCGATCTCGTACTGGTCTGTTCTGGTTCAGCATCTTGCTGAACATGTCGCCGTAACCCATCGCCTGGCCGCTGACCGAGAAGCCGAGTTCCTTCGTACGCCTTGTCCTGGATCTCGTTGATCTCGCTGACGCCAAGGCCGATGCTGCGCAGTCCGTCCGCGGCTTCCGCTATCCGTGCGAAGTTGCCGACCACGCCTGCGGCTGCGACGCCAGCCGCCGTGGTCTTCAAGAACGATCTGCGCGACCACTTTTCCTTGCTGTACGCGCATGCATGTCTCCCTGGTTGGAACTAGCCAATTAGCAATACGTAA
>ERZ1370068.1210-contig-11103_pt1 | contig 25889 bp, 33 predicted proteins | sample MGYA00561227_ERZ1370068 | MGnify/ENA primary metagenome ERZ1370068 (study PRJEB38410, sample SAMEA6850437) | metagenome | study: Metagenomic assessment of the ecological functions of the soil: analysis of the soil microbiota associated with the...
GTTATTACTTCGTTCAGTTACGTATTGCTCAAGCCGGCAGAGAAGAGGCGGCGCGGGGTCGTACTCGATCGACGAGCTGGATGCGCTGCGCCGTCTCGGCACCCGCCACCTCGGCGGCGACGGTGAGCGCAAAGTCGATGCCGGCCGTCACCCCGCCGCCGGTGAAGACGTTGCCGTCGCGCACGACGCGGGCCTTCTCGTAGGTCGCGCCCACCATGCGGCAGGAGACTCCGTGTAGGCCCAGTGCGTGGTGGCGCGGCGGCCCTTCAGCAGGCCGGCGACGCCGAGCACGAAGGCGCCCGTGCACACCGAGGTGACGTATTTTGCCCGCGCGCCCTGGCGGCGCACGAAGTCGATGGTCGCCGCATCGGCGATGGCGCCCGACACGCCGAAGCCGCCCGGCACGCAGATGAGATCGAGCTGGCACGCAGTCGGCGAACGTCGCCGTCGGCACCAGGCTCAGGCCGCAGTCGCTGGGCACGGGATCGCGCGTCTTGGCGACGATGTGCGTCTCTGGAGTCGGGCAGGCGGTGCAGCACCTGCAGCGGACCGGTGAAGTCGAGCTGGCGTCAGGTCGGGGAAGAGCACGAAGCCGATGTTGAGACGAGCCATCTGCCGGTCCCGCGTGTGCCTCGCTGCCGTTGACCGCGTCCCGCGCACCCTCCCGGCGCGAACGGGGAGAGGGGCTCTTGGTGATGTCCTACCGCGACGGCGACCGGGGCGACGGTCGAGCCGGTGCCGCCCTGGATCTTCAGCGGCTGCATCATGAAGGCGAACTCGTAGACCTGCTTCGGCCGCCAGCTCGTCGAGCTTGAGGTTCTCGAGGAGGTGCACGCCGTTCACCACCAGCGCGAGCTGGTGGACGGGCAGCGAGAGCTGCGGGTCCGGATTGGGCGCGACCTCGACCGGCCAGTTGTCGGCGCCGAGCAGCATCGGGTCCTTGGCGATCAGCCATTGCGCCGCCTTCACGCCGATGCCGGGGCAGGACTTGCACGTAGCGCGCGTTGTCCTTGCCGCAGAGCTTGCCCCAGCCGGTGTTGATGAGGACGGCGTCGCCCGGCTGCAGCGTCGTGTTCTGCTTCTTGAGCGCGCCCTTCGAGGTCCTCGACCGTGATCTCGTAGGTGTCGCCGCAGCATCTCGACGCCCTTGAAGCCGGCGACGTCGATCAGCACGCCGCGCGTGAAGAGCGTGCCGACCTTCTGGATGCCGAGCTTGGTGAAGCCGCCGCGCGCCGAGATCTCGTCGGTCTTGAAGCAATTGTAGTGGCTGTTCTCGTGGCGTCTGGTGGGCGAAGCCGTCGAACTGGGTGCCGACCTGGCCGATCTCGGAGACCACCAGCTCCTCGTTGCTGCCGCGCCGGTTGGAGACGGCGTTCATGAAGGTGCGCTTGACGTGCACGTCGAAGCGGCGCGTGCCGAAGAAGGGCATCTTGTCGTTGAGCACGTGCGCCGAGCTCGATCACCTCGCCGGTCTTGATGAGGCTCACGGCCTTCATGACGGCCGCCGGCTTCTGGTGGTTGCCCGACGCCGCGCTCATCGCCGGCGCCCCATTTCGACGGGCAGCGGTCCTTCTCGGCGGGCAGCGTCCAGCTCGGCGGGGCCTGCGCGAATACCGACGGCGCTGACCGCTACGGCACCGGCAAGGCCGAGGGCGATGGCAGATTTCTTCATGGGCGTCCTCCTATGGGTGTTTTTGACTTTGCGTCCGTTCTCGATTGCAAGCACGCGCGCGGTGACGGGACAAGCGTCTCGGACGGTCAGTTTGTCTTGCCTCCTGGCCCTGGCTTGCCCTTCAGCGCCTCGCGCTCGGCGATGCGGGAGATGTGGAAGCGCTGGAAGTTCTTGTCGCGCTCGTAGAGCTTGTGGCGCACCCACACGAACAGGTCGTAGAAGGTGTCGCGGCCGTAGCTCAGCGGCAGGCGCTCGATGGCTTCCAGCTCGCGCCCCCACTTGCCGTCGAGGCCCGTGAGGTCGTCCTTGAAGAACACGACGGTGGGCGTGAAGATCACGCCCCAGCGCTCGGCCAGCGCCCGCTCCGGCAGGACCGTGCCGTCGAAGTCGGTGACCTCGCGGGCGCCCCACAGAGTCGAGCTGCAGGATCGTGAAGTTCTCGCGCAGGTAGTCGTTGATGTAGCTGCTGCGCCAGCACCTCGGTGTGCATCTTGGCGCAGTAGGGGCAGCCGCGCTGCTCGAAGATGACGGCGAAGCGCTTGCCGGCGGCCTTGGCCTCCGCGAAGTCCTCGCTTGAGGTTGAGGAAGGAGAGCTGGAACCAGCTCTGGTGATAGAGACCCGTCCTCCTCCTTGGTCGGGCTCGACGCGCGGGCGCCACCGGAGCCGACAGGCGGCGGCAGCGGCCGGGATCGGCGGCCGTGCGCGCCGAGGCTGGTGACGCAGCAGGCCAGCGCCAGAAGCAGGGCCGCCAGCCGGTGCGCTTGTGTTTGGTCGATCGCGCATGGCGCAGTCTAGCGCAACCGAGGTCGCCGTCTGACGATGCGTCGACCGGGCCAGATCCGCCGCGCATCGAGCCAGCTGCGTCTGCGCGAGGCTTATTCCGCCGCCGCCAGCGCCGCGGCGTCGCTCGCCTTCGGCGATGCGGATCGCCTCCAGGAGCACGCTCGATGCCCGCGCCGCCCCGCGGCGCCAGCTCGGACAGATGGCGGCGGAAGGCGCGCGCCCGCGGCCGGCCGTGGTAGAGGCCGAGGATGTGCCGCGCGATATTGTTGAGCCGGCCGCCGTTGCGGCAGATGCCGCTCGGCGTAGGCGACGAGCTGCTCCAGCACGGCGCGGCGCGTGGGGCGGCGGCGCCGCATCCGCCGAACAGGCGGCCGATCGACCTCGGCCAGCAGATAGGGGTTCTGATAGGCGGCGCGGCCCAGCGCCACGCCGTCGACGTGCGCCAGGTGCGCCTCGGCCTCCGCGAGCGAGTCGATGCCGCCGTTGATGACGATCTCGAGCTCGGGATGCGCCGCCTTCAGGCGGTAGACGCGGCCGTAGTCGAGCGGCGGCACCTCGCGGTTCTCCTTGGGCGACAGGCCCTGCAGCCAGGCCTTGCGCGCGTGCACGATGAAGGTGCGGCAGCCGGCGCCGGCCACCGCGGCGATGAACCGCTCCAGGTCCGCCTCGCTGTCCTGGTCGTCGATGCCGATGCGGCACTTGACGGTGACCGGAACGCGCACGCGCGCCTGCATGGCGGCGACGCAGCGCGCCACGAGCGTCGGGCTCCGCCATCAGGCAGGCGCCGAAGCGGCCCTCCTGCACCCGGTCCGACGGGCAGCCGACGTTGAGATTGATCTCGTCGTAGCCGAAGCCTCGCCGATGGCCGCGGCCTCGGCGAGCCTGGCCGGATCCGAGCCGCCGAGCTGCAGCGCGACCGGGTGCTCCTCCGGGCTGAAGCCGCAGCAGCGCGCTCGCGGTTGCCGTGCAGGACCGCCTCCGCCGTCACCATCTCCGTGTACAGCAGCGCCCGCCGCGTCAGCAGCCGATGGAAGAACCGGCAATGCCGATCCGTCCAATCCATCATCGGGAGCGACACAGAATCTATGTTGTTGAAATTGCACTAGAGTCCCACTGCATTTTCAGCACGCTAAAACCAGAACATGCACACTTCCCCTGGGATGCGCGGCGCGGACCTGTGACCGCCGCGCCTTCGAGGGGCTTCCATATCCTGCATGGCACACCTGCCTCAGCGACCCAGCAGCCGGCGGATCAAGCCCCGCTTCCGCGCCTTGCTCGGGCGCGGTGCGCTTCCAGCCGAGGCGTAAACAATCGGCTGCCTCAGCGCCGTTGACGACAGCGCGTGGCCAGGTCAGGGGTACGGGTTTCCGGCCTGGATAAGGGGACACCATCTGCGCGAAACTGAAGAAGTTCTGCGGGTCGTACTTCGCCTTGACGGCGATCAGCGCGTCGAGGGCGGGGGCCCCCAGTAGGCCGCGCGATAGTCCGGGACGGCCAGGCTCGGATAGTTCTGGTAGACGCGCTTGTTCGACAGCGGCGTCATCAGGTCGACCCATTGGGAGAGAAATTGCTCCGCGGCCGGGCGCTGGGCTTCCGACTGCCAGAACACGTCGGGAGCGGGCGCTGAACGCCACGTCCCGGTGGATGAACGCGCTGTCCTCGACCGGATAGGCGTTGATCGCGCCGCCGTAGACCTCGAAGTAGGCGTAGGACCAGGTGTCCGGCGCGCGGTCACGAACCAGTCGAGGATCGATCCGGTACTCCGACAGCGTAAAGGTTGCGGGCGATATAGAAGGCCTGCTTGTCCTCGTTCGGCATCGGGTTGGGGATTATAGGAACCGGGTACGGCTTCGACAGGAGGACGTTGTCGTTGAGGTTCCTGAAGGTGTCGCCGAAGATACCGTACTGGAACACTGCGCCGGGGAGGTTGATCAGCGGCTGGATCACACTCCTTGGGCTGGTTCGCGTTGCCGCCGTAGGCGCCACGCACGAGGAGCCATGGGGTCAGCGGGCCGCCGCCGCCGTATGGATCGCTGGGCTGGAAGCAGAAGCTGACCTGGGAGCTGAACCCGGCCGGTGCGGTGCGCATGAAGTTCTGCTGGAAGAACAGGAGGGCATTGGCGGCGTTGGCGCGGTCCGTCTCCGTCGCAAGCGGCCAGGCGACGGACCAGCCGTAGAAGTTGCCGACACTCACGAGATTGTAGGTCACCGACAGGACGATGCCGAAGTTTCCGCCGGTCCCACCGCGCACGGCCCAGAACAGGTCGGAGTTCGTCTCGCGATTGGCGGTCACGATGACGCCATTGCCGAGCGCCACTTCGACCGAGCGGTTATTGTCGCTGTTCATGCCGTAAATGCAGGAGAGTGAAGCCGTAGCCGCCGCCCTGCATGAAGCCCCGACGCAGACGTTGTCTGCATTCGCCGACCGGCACGTGGACGCCATCGTAGGCCCATCTCCCTGATGAACGCCACCATCTCGCAGCCGCAGCCGACAGTCGCCGTCATGTCGTTGAAGTTGAACGTCACGCTGTCGAAGTTGCTTGACGTCGATCAGAAAACTGCTGCCGGCGGAGAAACCCGCCGTGCAATGGCCGCCGGAGCGGACCGTGAACGGCCTGGGTATGCCCCGAAGTCGTTGCTCTTCACGATCGTCTGCGCATCGGCTCGGGTCTTGCTAGATGAAGATCACCGGGGGAACGGGTCGAAGACCGGATTGTAGGAACCTGCGCTCCGCGTTGTACTGCGGACTCAGGGCATGATGATCTCGCCGTGGAAGTCGGTCAGCAGCTCCTCGAGCTCTGCCCGGAAATCCCGACCTTGGCAAACTGCGCGTCGTCGTGGGTGCGCCACTCGGCGATGAGTTCCGCATCGCGGACCGCCTTCTTGCTCATATGATAGGCCATCGCGTCGCGTATCCCTGCCGTTCCTGACGTTGCCGGGTGGTGTACGTCCTGCAGAGGCCGCTGGACTTGGCGGCTGATTCAGTGGCTGTGCCGAGCGTAAGCCGGGCATATACGTCTTGTCTCGCTATCTTCGTCACTTCGGCAAGTCCGTGACGATTACTGCAGCTGACGCGTCTCCGCCTCGGCCTGCTCCGAGCCGGTACGTCATGCCCATGTCGCGGTACATCGTCGTCGCCGTCGCGAGGTGCTCCTGCGCCTGCTCGCGCTTGCCGGTGCGCCGGTAGAGCTTGCCGAGGCCGAGGTGGCAGTGGGCGACGAGGGGCGCATGCCGCGCGGCTCGGCGAGCGCCAGCGCCTGGCGGTAGTGAGCCTCGCCGCCTCGGCGTCGAACCGGTCGGGATCGGTGCGCGATGTCGCCGAGCAGGTGCAGCGCATGGGCCGCGAACCCGGGCTCGACACGGAGAGGCTTCGACCGCGCGGTCGCCCAGGCGCCGCGCCTCATCGAGCCGGCCGAGCAGCAGACCGGCGCGACCCAGCGCGTGGTAGGCCCAGCCGCGATGCGCGACGATTCCCCTCGCCGCCTGACGCTCGAGGAGCTGCTCGCCTTCCCGGAGCCGGTTCAGCGCCTCGCTCGCCTCGCCGAGCTGCGCCAGTGCCCAGGCGGAGGAGGCGACCGCCCAGGGAAGGTGGAGGATGAGGTGTCCCTGTCCGGGCCACCGCGACCCAGCGCTCGATCAGTGAGCGCGCCTGGACCCAGTCGCCCTTGAGGAGATGGAGCATGCCCGCCGCGAAGTGGGCCATGCCGATGGTGAACGGCATGCTGGGTCGGCTCGGCGAGGCGGATCGCCTCGGCTTCGTACTCGGCCGCTTCGGCAGAATCGGCCGAGCTCGGCGAGGCTCATGACCAGCCAAGCCCGATCCCAGACCGACGGCGGTCCAACATGATCCGAAATTCTCGTAGACCCGATTCGGCGGGCACCGCGGCGAGGTTGCCGGTGGCCAGTTCAACCACCCGATCATACTCACCCCGGGTGTAATGCGCCACCTCGAGAAAGCCCGTGGCGAGGATGCGAAGTCCCAAGTCCCCGAGGCGCTCGGCTGATCTCCAACGCGCGGGAGCCAGCTCACGAGCGCCTCGTCCAGCTCGCCGACATTCGATTGGTTCATCGTCATGAACGCATAGACCCGGCAACGGCGGCGGTCGTCGTTCAGCCGCTCAGCGAGGGCCTCTGCCTCGCGCAGGCACTCCAACATCCGCTGGCCTTCGCCGAGCTGGGCCAGCACCGAACGCAGCTCGAGGCGCAGATCGCAGCCTTGCTCCAGCGTGGACTGGCTCTCCGGCAGCGCCTCGAGGACATGCAGCGCCTGCTCGAAGGATGTGACAGCCTCGCGGTTGGCCGATCGCGCGCTGCGCAAGCCGACCCGCCTTGAGCCAATAGCCGATCGCCTCGCTCGCAAGCCCGGCCTCGGTGAAATGCTGGGCGACGACCTCGGGCAGGCTTTCGGCCATCGCCGGGAACCGCTCGACCAGCGCTTTGGCGATGCTCGCATGCAACTGCCGCCGCCGGCTCTTGAGCAAGGTGGCGTAGGCGGCGTCCTGCACCAGCGCGTGCTTGAACGAGTAGGTCGCGTCCGGCGGCGTTCCGCGCCGGGAGATGAGGCCGGAGGCCGTCAGCCGCTCGAGCGCCGCGTCGAGGTCCATCGGGGCCAAGGCCGCCACCGCGGCAATCAGCTCGTGGGAGAACTCTCGTCCGATCGCGGCGCCGATCTGCGCCACATCCTTGACCGAGCCAAGCCGGTCGAGGCGAGCCACCAGCGAGGCCTGCAGCGTCGTCGGTATGGCGAGCGGCGGCAGCGGTCCGTCGAGCACGTAGCGGTCCGGCGTCTCACGCAACAGCCCGCTCTCGAGCAGCGTGCTCGTCAGCTCCTCGATGAACAGCGGCACGCCATCTGTGTGCGCAAGGACCTGCTCGACGACGGCGTCGGGCAGCGCCTTGTCCCTGGTGACGCCGGCAATGATGCCGGCGCTGTCGCGACGGCCAAGGCGGCTCAAGGGCAGCATCGTCACATGCGGCTGGCCGACCCAGGTTGGCTGGAGCTCCGGCCGGACCGTGACGACCAGCAGCACCGGCAGGTCGGCGACGCGGGCAACCGTTCGATCGAGCAGATCGAGCGATGTCGGATCGATCCAGTGGGCGTCCTCGAACACGATCAGGACGGGGCTCTGCGCCGCTACGCCGTCGAGCTGGTCGAGAAGCGCCGTGAGAGTCATCTCTCGCTTCTGCTGCGGGCTGACCGCCAACGCCGGGTAGCGCCCGTCCGCCGGCACCGCCAACAGCTCGGCGATGAGCGCCACGTCGCGTGGCACATTCTTCGCCGTCGGCTTGAGCAGGGCCTCCAGCTTGTCGAGCTTTGCGCTGGCGCTGCTGCCCGGCTCGAAGCTCGCAGCCCGCTCGAGCTGCGCAATGAACGGGTAGAGCGCGCTGTGCGTATGGTGCGGAGAGCAGAAATAGCGCAGGCGAGCATGCGGCTCGCCCTCGAGCCTCGACCAGCAGGCTTTCAGCGATGCGCGACTTGCCGATGCCGGGCTCGCCCGAGAGCAGCACGACCCGACCCTCGCCGAGCTTGGCCTGATCCCAACGGCGCAGCAGCAGCTCGATCTCCTCCTGCCGGCCAACGAGCGGGGACAGCGCGCCCGCGCGCCGCGCCTCGAACCGGCTGACGCCGGCCGTCTCGCCGCGCACCTGCCACGCCTCCACCGATGGCGGCAGTCCCTTCACCTCGTTGGCACCGAGCGCGCGGCAGTCGAACATCCGCCCCACCAGCCGCCGCGTGCTGGCCGCGATCACGACCTCGCCGGGCGCTGCCGCGGCCTGCAGCCGCGCCGCCAGGTTTGGCGTCTCGCCGATCGCAACACGCTGCCGTGTGTCGCCGGTCCCAGGCTGCTCGCCGACGACAACCAGCCCGGTGGCGATGCCGACGCGCGCCTGAAGGGTCACGTCGGAAGCGGCCTTCAGCGTGCCGACCGCGTCGAGGATGGCAAGGCCGGCGCGCACGGCCTGCTCGGCGTCATGCTCATGCGCTGCGGGGTAGCCGAAATAGACGTGCACGCCATCGCCCAGGTACTGGGCGACAAATCCATCAAATCGCGCCACCACATCGGCGACCGCTTTGTGGAAGGCGGCGATCCGATCGCGCATGTCCTCGGGGTCGAGACGTGCCGAAAGCGGCACTGAGCCGACCATATTGCAAACCATGATCGTCAGCTGTCGCCGCTCCGGGCTGGCGGAGCGGGCCGCCACCGCAGGCGATGCCGCATCGCCCGCGCTGCGCGTTCTCGGCGTTGACCTCCTGCTCAGGGTCCCTCTCGCATTGGCAATGGGCGGCACGCATCCGGCCGCTCGTGGCTGCGGCAGCGCGGGCTTGGCGATCTCCTGACAGCGGGCGATCTGCTCGGCGGCTGCGTGCTGCGCAGCTCGGCTGACGAGCGACCTGGTTGCCGCATCGGGCTCCGTGTTCAGCTCGCGCTTGAGCAGCGCAACGAGGTCTTGGTAGTGCTTGAGCGCTTCGGCCTTGCGTCCCGTGGCGGCCAGCGCCTGTACGATCAGCCGATGGGCGTCCTCGCGCATGTTGTTGAGCGCGACGGCGCGCTGGCCGGCCTTCAGAGCGTGTTCGGCGCGGCCGGCGGCCAGCTCCTGCTCGCCGAGCCCCATCATGGCGCCAAGGGCGAGTTCCAGCAACCTCTCGCGCTCACCTGTCAGCCATTCGTTCCAGCCCTCTTCGCTGACGGCAACGTCGTCGATCGAGCCGGCCCCGGTAGAGATCGGCTGCCGCACTCAACGCATCGCGGCTGCCCTCACGAACCAGGGCCTCGAACCGGCCGACATCGCATAGGACGGCCGCCGCATTGAGCGATACGACCTCGCCGTCGCTCTCGAGAGCGTCCTGGCCGAGCACCTTGCGCAGCCGGTAGAGGGCCTGGCGCAGGTTCTGCTTGGCCTGCGCGTCGAAGTGGGAGCCCCACAGCAGGGCCGACAGCCTCTCACGCGGCTGCGGCTGGGGCGCCGTACAGGCCAGATAGGCCAGCAAGCCCGCAAGCTTCTTGCTCGGCAAGTCGACAACGCCATCCGGTCCGGTCAGCTCGAAGCTGCCCAGCAATGCAAGACGCAAATTGTGGGGACAGGCGCGCCCTCCATGATTGCGCTCGCGGGATTCGCCTCGTGACGCCCTTCCAGAAGCACATTTTGCAATTTTCACGGCCCTTCTGAGCAAATTTTACGCCTTTGTGACGCTGGACTGACGGGGGCGATGACGGTGGCAGGCTTCAATAGCTCTCACGCGAGCGACGGGCCGGACATTCCGGAGAGGCTCGCAACCTGAAGCTGCCAAGTGCCGCACGGCACGCAAAGGAGGAACTCATGACCAAGCATCGTCCCGCCACCGCCCTCTGCTGCCTTCTCCTACTCGCGGCCTCCGCCGGTTCGAGCGCGGCTCAGCAAAGCCCATCGGACTTCCACGCCGGCATGCAATGCGGCGGGCAGTACGAATGCATCGAAGATCGGCCGCTGACGCCGGCTGAAGCGCGCGCGAGCCTCGGGTACCCGCAAGTCGCTCAACCGCAAGAACGGGCAGTGGAACCCGCGCAAGTCGCCGCGACCATATCCACGACAACGAAGTGAACAGCGGACGCACGGCGCAAGGCGATCGATAGGCCGTCGCGCCGTCCGCCACGCATTCTCGCAAGAACGCTCCAGAGGATCATCATCATGGCTATCTCCGAACACTTCTCTGACGTCGACGCCGTATCGCCCACCGAGACGACCGCTTCGCTCTCGAGCTCGATCAAGTCACTCGCTCGGTTCCTCGTGACGTGGGCGAACAGCTGCGCCGACTACTACGCCGCCGCGTCTATGTACGAACAGCTCAGCAGGCTTTCCAACGCCGAGCTCCACAAGCGGGGGCTGTCGCGCGACACGCTTGCCCGGGATCTCTGCCAATCCTGCGACAGGACAGCTGGCCTGTTGAGCTGGAGCGAGACCGCCGCGATTTCAGTGCGCGTTCCAGGGCATACGGTAAGCTGCGACCCACCGTGCGCTTTTGGTCGGAGAGTTGGTCATGTCCGCTTTGGCCACATCGGCACTTGGCCGCAAGATCTGCCTTGCCACTCTTTTCCTGATGGCCAGTACGATTGTGGGGCCGGGGGCTGGCATTTCGGCTGGTTACGATACGGCCTCGCCGATCTGGCGCACGAGACCCCATTGTGGGTCGCCGTATCGATCGTGATCTTCGTAGCAGCCAGTCTTTCGAGCACTGTCGGCTTTGCCTTCTCGGCCATCGCCGCGGCGATGATTTTCCATCTCGTGTCCGACACCGTTGAGGCTGTGCAAATCATGATGGTGGCCTCAATTGCAATCCAGGCCTACAGCGTCGCGGGCATGTGGCGCACGATCTCATTGCGCGCATGCTGCGCCTTTCCTGATTGGAGGCATCGCGACGATGCCGGCGGGGATCTATCTGCTTCTCAGCTTTCGCCCACAGGCTTACGTCTTCAGCATGGGGTTGGCGCTCGCCCTCTATGGCGCCTACATGCTCTTCAGGCAGCCGCCATCGATAAAGACGGGCGGAGTCTCAGCGGACATGGCTGTTGGGGCGCTGGGCGGAATAACCGGACCTTTGGCGGCTTTCCCTGGTGCATTCGTCACCATCTGGTGCGGCATGCGAGGGTGGGACAAGGTGGCCCAGCGCTCCGTCTACCAGCCCTACATCCTCGTTCTGCAGGTCCTGACGCTGGGTGGATTGAGCGTGGTTAGCGGGCGCAGCGTCCTTGATGGACATCTCATTGCCTATGCGCTGCCCGGCGTCGCGGGTGCCTACCTGGGCCTGCGGGTGTTCCAAAAGCTGAACGACGAGCAGTTCCGGAGGCTCGTCAATCTGGCCCTGATCGTCTCGGGCATTGCTCTGGCATTGAAGTAGGTATGTCTCCTAAGGAGGACTCATACGATGACCAGTGCGCAGCAGGTCCTTTCGTTTATGCTCGGCAGTCTCTTCGCCCGTTTGGGTTCGCTGTCGCATTCCAATCAACAGACGGCTTACGAGCGAGAGCTCGATCGCCTTCTGAGCGCATGCGAAGATGAGCCGCCCGGTGTGAGGCGGCATGTCGGAATACTCAGGAAAAGAGCCTGGTGGGTTTGACCAGTCCCGCGGCCGCAAGAAAGCCGCCTGCATAGTCCAGGTGATCGACTTTGGTCACTGCTATCTGCAGGCTCCATCGCCTGCATCGTCCTCGCCGCCGGGCGGTCGACGCGGATGGGGGCGGAGAACAAGCTGCTCGCCGACATCGGCGGCAAGGCGATGGTGCGGGGCGTGGTGGAGGCGGCGTTGGCAAGCCGGGCGCGGCCGGTCCTGGTCGTCACGGGGCATCAGGCCGCGGGGATCGAGGCGGCGCTGGGCGGTTGCGAAGTGGCGCTTGTCGACAATCCCGATTATGCCGTTGGGCTTCAGCAGCTCGCTGAAGGCGGGGATCGGGGCGGTGCCGGCCGGTTGCGACGGGGCGCTCGTGCTGCTGGGCGACATGCCGCAGATCACGGGCGTGCACCTCGACCGCCTGATCGCGGCCTTCGCCGCGGAGCCGGGCGCCGCCATCGTCGTGCCGACCCGCGAGGGCCGCCGCGGCAACCCCGATGCTGTGGCCGCGCGCCCGCTTCGCGGAGATGCTGCAACTCGAGGGCGACGCCGGCGCCAAGCGTTTGATGGCCGCGCACGCGCGCCGACGTGCGCGAGATCGATCTCGGCACTGACGCGATTTTCGCCGATGTCGATACGCCGGAGGCGCTGGCTGAACTCCGGGAGCGCCGTTAGCCGCACCTGTCATCCCGGCCAGGGCGCGAACGCGCTGAGCCGGGACCCAGGGCCGCAGCGACCGTCGCTTTCCACCGCTCTGGTCCGGATATTTCGCGAACGCGAAATTCCGGAATGACAGCCGCTACTTGTTCAGCCGCGCGATCAGGCTCGACGTGTCCCAGCGGTTGCCGCCCATCTTCTGCACGTCGGCGTAGTAGGTGTCGATCGAGCGCCGCCACGTCCATCTTGGCGCCGTTGCGCTTGGCCTCGTCGAGGCATGATGCCGAGGTCCTTGCGCATCCAGTCGACCGCGAAGCCGAAGTCGAACTTGCCCTCGTTCATGGTCTTCCAGCGGTTGTCCATCTGCCAGGACTGCGCCGCGCCCTTGGAGATGGTCTCCATCACCTTGCGGATGTCGAGGCCGGCCTTCTGCGCGAAGGCGAGGCCCTCGGAGACGCCCTGCACGGTGACGGCGACGCATGATCTGGTTGACCATCTTGGTGAGCTGGCCGGCGCCCGAGGCGCCGATCAGCGTGCACCATGCGGGCGTAGTTGTCGATCACCGGCTTGGCGCTTGTCGAAGGGCGCCTGGTCGCCGCCGACCATCACGGTCAGCGCGCCGTTCTCGGCGCCGGCCTGGCCGCCGGAGACGGGCGCATCGAGGAAATCGAAGCCCTTGGCCTTGGCCGCGGCGTAGAGCTCGCGGGCGATGTTGGCCGAGGCGGTGGTGTTGTCGATGAAGACCGCGCCCTTCCTGACGGCACTGGAAGGCGCCCTTGGCCCCGAGCGTGACCTCGCGCAGGTCGTTGTCGTTGCCGACGCAGCAGAAGACGAAGTCCTGGTCCTTGGCGGCGTCGGCCGGCGTCGGCGCGGTCTTGCCGCCGTACTCGCTGGCCCAGGCCTCGGCCTTGGCGCCGTTGCGGTTGTAGACGGTGAGGTCGTGCCCGCCCTTCTTGCGGATATGCCCCGCCATCGGGTAGCCCATGACGCCCAAGCCGATCCACGCCACTTTGCCATGTCGTCTCCTCATGTCAGGTCGACTCCTCGCGCAGCCGATACGACGGCCGAGGCGGGGTCGACTTCAGGCCAGGCGACTAATATCGAATGCTCGGGCGGTTGTCAGGCGCTAATGGCGCGGCGCGGCCGGCTCTAGCCGACGCGCACGCCGATCTGCGCGGGCTCGCTGGTCTTGTCGGCGGTCGAGGGCACGCCGATGATGGCGGCGCCGATGCATGGCAGCCGCGGCCGCGACGTGCGAGCAGGGCAGTCTTGAGGGTCACAGCGCGTCTCCTGAGCCGCGTGGGCCGCTAGTGCATGCAAGGCATGTGCCGACGCCTCGAACCTGCGAGCAAATTACTCTGTCGAGCCCATTGAGCGCTCGCTGAACGCCCTGTTTAGCTGGCATTCAGTCTTAGCTGGTCGTTCCACGGTTTGATGTTCAAGGTGCGTGGTCGTTTCGGGCTGGTCTGCTGGGCGACGCATCGCCGGCCGGCGAGAATGGCCACGACAGGCGAGGGCCGCGCTCGCCTAGATTGGCGCCGGATTTGCACGAGAAGATGATCATGGCGAGCACGCAAAGCGGTCAGCCGTCGGCGGCGCATCGGCGGCAGCACGAGCGCCGGTCACGCTCGACGATGTCGAGGCGGCGCGCGGGCGGCTGACCGGTGCGCTGGTCGATACCGATTGCGACTGGAGCCGCACGCTCTCCGAGCATCCTCGGCTGCAAGGTCTGGCTCAAGTTCGAGAACCAGCAGTTCACCGCCTCGTTCAAGGAGCGCGGCGCGCTCAACCGCCTCTCCACGTCTGTCGGCCGAGCGAGAAGAAGCGCGGCGTGATCGCCATGTCGGCCGGCAACCACGCGCAGGGCGTCGCCTATCACGCGCATCGGCTGGCCATCCCCGCGACCATCGTCATGCCCGTCAACACGCCGACGGTGAAGGTGGTGAACACGCGGCGGCACGGCGCCGAGGTGATCCTGACGGGCGAGACGGTGGAGGAGGCCGCCGCCTTCGCGCTGAGCGCACGGCGCGCGAGCAAGGGGCTCACCTTCATCCACCCCTACGACGACCCGCTGGTGATCGCGGGCCAGGGCACGCTGGCGCTGGAGATGCTGGGCGCTGCGCCCGAGATCGACACGCTGGTCGTGCCGATCGGCGGCGGCGGGCTGATCTCCGGCATGGCCGTTGCCGCCAAGGCGCTGAAGCCCGAGCATCCGCCTGATCGGCGTGCAGGCGGCGCTCTATCCCTCGATGTACAACGCCATCAAGGGCGAGCACCTGCCGATGCGCGGCGACACGCTGGCCGAGGGCATCGCCGTCAAGGCGCCGGGCCGCATCACCCAGGCGATCGTGCGCGAGCTGGTCGACGACATCATCCTGGTGTCCGAGCAGGAGATCGAGCACGCCGTCAGCCTGTTGATCAACATCGAGAAGACGGTGGTCGAGGGCGCGGGCGCGGCCGGCCTCGCCGCGCGTGCTGAACGAGCCCGAGCCGCTTCAAGGGCCGCAGCGCTCGGCCTCGTGCTGTGCGGCGGCAACATCGACACGCGGCTGCTGGCCAGCGTGCTGACGCGCGAGCTGGCCCGCGAGGGCCGCCTCACGCAGCTCGCCATCGACCTCGTCGACCGGCCGGGTGCAGCTGGCCAAGGTCGCCAACATGCTGGGCGAGGCCGGCGCCAACATCGTCGAGGTCTACCACCAGCGCATCTTCTCCGACCTGCCGGCCAAGGCGGCGCTGCTCGAGGTCGTGATCGAGACGCGCGACCGCGACCACCTGAACGAGACGGTGGCGCGCCTCAAGGCCGCCGGTTTCGAGGTGGAGGTGCGCAGCAATCCCGGAGGAACGCGCTGATGGAGGCGCGCCGCGAACCTCCGAAGAGGCCGACTGGCGCCGGCTCAATCGCGCCAACTGGGACGAGCGCGTGCCGATCCACGTTCGCTCGAAGACTTACGCGCGCGACCAACTGCTCACGGGATGCGGCCGGCTCAACGCGTCATCGAGGAGGCCGAGCTCGGGCCCGTAGCGGGGCTGCGAGTGCTGCACCTGCAGTGTCACTTCGGCATGGACACTCTGACGCTGGCCAGCGCGGCGCCGATGGTCGTGGGCCCGATTTTTCCGCTCCCGCCATAGACGCGGCGCGGGAGCTGGCGAAGGAGCTCGGCTTGCAGGCCCGGGCGCGCTTCGTCGCTGCCGATGTCTATGATGCTCCTGCCGCGATTGCCGAGCCCCAGTCGTTCGACCTCGTCTACGTAACCTGGGGCGCGCTTTGTTGGTTGCCCGACGTGCGGCGCTGGGCGCAGGTCGTCGCCCACTTCCTCAAGCCGAACGGCCGACTGTATCTGGCAGACGGCCATCCGGCCGCGTACGTCTTCGACGATGACGCCCAGCTTCCAGATGGGATGCCCGGATTGTTCGTGCCCTACTTCCAGCGCGAGCCGCTCGGTCCTGGACGACGCGCGAGACTACGCCGACGAGAACGCTCGGCTGCAGAACGCGAGAACGGTCCAGTGGGTCCACCCGCTGGGCGAGACGATCAACAGCGTCATGGCGGCGGGCATGCGCCTCGACTGGCTGCATGAGCATGACAGCGTGCCCTGGCGCATGTTCCGCTGCTTGCAACCGACCGACGGTGGTGCATATCGCTGGCCGGGCGAGCCCTGGCTGCCGCTTGCCTTTTCGCTGATGGCCACACGTTCCGAACACACGAGGCGCTTGATGGAAGGTGCGCGCATGGTGCCGCGGCCGGCGGCCACGACGCTGGAGATGCTGCGCCAGCTCGAGCGCAAGGTGCTCTGGCTGTCGTCCTACATGATCCACCACGCCAACCACGAGGTCGACCGCGGCGACGGCCTGAAGGTGGGCGGGCACCAGGCCTCGTCGGCCTCGCTCGTCACGCTGATGACGGCGCTCTATTTCCATGTCCTGCGGCCCGAGGACCGGGTGGCCGGTCAAGCCGCACGCCAGCCCGGTGTTCCACGCCATCCAGTACCTGCTCGGCAACCAGACGCCTCGACAAGCTGCAGAACTTCCGCGCGTTCGGCGGCGCGCAGTCCTACCCCTCGCGCACCAAGGACAAGGCCGACGTCGACTTCTCGACCGGCTCGGTCGGCCTGGGCATTGCCGAGACCGGCTTTGCCAGCCTGGTGCAGGACTACGTGCACGCCAAGGGCTGGAGCCCCGACTGGCCCAAGGGCCGCATGATCGGCATCATGGGCGATGCCGAGATCGACGAAGGCAACGTGCACGAGGCGCTGCTGGAATACTGGAAGCACGGCCTCGAGAACTGCTGGTGGATCATCGACTACAACCGCCAGAGCCTCGACTCGGTGGTCTCCGACCGCCTGTTCATGAAGATGGCCAGCGCTGTTCGAGAACCTCGGCTGGAAGGTCGTGCTGCATCAAGTACGGCAAGCTGCTGCAGCGGGCCTTCGCCGAGCCCGGCGGCCAGCGCCTCAAGCAGTGGATCGACGACTGCCCCAACATGCTCTACTCGGCGCTGGTGTTCCAGGGCGGCGCGGCCTGGCGGCGGCAGCTGGAGGACGACCTCGCCATCCATCCCGACACGCTGGCGCATCGTGCGCCGGCACGACGATGCCGCGCTGGCGCGCCTCATGACCAACCTCGGCGGCCACGACCTGCAGGCGATCCTGGAGGCCTTCGACGAGCGCGCCGACCGACCAGCCGGTCTGCTTCATCGCCTACACCATCAAGGGCTACGGCCTGCCGTTCCAGGGCCACAAGGACAACCATTCCGGGCTGATGACCAAGGCGCAGATGGACGAGCTGCGCGCGCGCGAGGGCATCAACCAGGGCGAGGAATGGGACAAGTTCGCCGGGCTCGACGCTGCCGGCCGCCGAGGTCGAGGCATTTCTCGCGCGGGTGCCGTTCGTGGCCAAGGGCACGCGGCGGCTGAAGGCGGCACGGGTGCCCGTCGACGCCTTCCCCAAGATCGAGGCGAAGGGCCAGGTGTCGACGCAGGCCGGCTTCGGCCGCGTGCTCGACGAGATCGCGCGCGCCAGCGGGCCGCTGGCCGAGCGCATCGTCACGACCTCGCCCGACGTGACCGTCTCGACCAACCTCGGGCCGTGGGTCAACCGGCGCGGGCTCTTCTCGATGGCGAGCCACGAGGACGTGTTCAAGCAGCGCGGGCTGCTGTCGCCGCAGAAGTGGGAGATGAGCCCGCAAGGGCCAGCACTTCGAGCTCGGCATCGCCGAGATGAACCTGTTCCTGATGCTGTCCGCGCTCGGGCTGTCGCACTCGCTGTTCGGCGAGCGCCTGCTGCCGGTGGGCACGCTCTACGATCCCGTTCATCTGCCGCGGCCTCGATGCGCTGAACTACGCCTGCTACCAGGACGCGCGCTTCATCGTCGCCGGCACGCCGTCGGGCATCACGCTGGCGCCGGAGGGCGGCGCGCACCAGTCGATCGGCACGCCGCTGATCGGCATGGCGCAGGACGGGCTTGCCACCTTCGAGCCGGCCTACGTCGACGAGCTGGCCGCGATCATGGAGTGGGCCTTCGACTATATGCAACGCGAGGGCCAGGAGGACGGCGAGGCAGCGCTGGCATCCGCGACGAGAAGGGCGGCTCGGTCTATCTGCGGCTCTCGACGCGGCCGCTCGACCAGCTGGCGACGGCCGATGACGCGCGAGCTGCGCCAGGCCATCATCGACGGCGGCTACTGGCTGCGCCGGCCGAGCCCGGCAGCGAGCTCGCCATCGTCTACACGGGCGCGGTGGCGCCCGAGGCGATCGAGGCGGCGGGCCTGCTGGCGCGAGGACCGGCGCGGCGTCGGCGTGCTGGCGGTGACGTCGGCCGATCGCCTGTCGGCCGGCTGGCACGCGGCCCAGCGCGCCGCGCGAGCAGGGCGACCGCGAGGCGCGCGCGCACATCGAGGCGCCTGCTGGCGGCGCTGCCGCGCGATGCGGCCATCGTCACGGTGACGGACGCCTATCCCGAGGCGCTGTCATGGCTCGGCGGCGTCTGCGGCCACCGCGTGCGCGCGCTCGGCGTGGAGCACTTCGGCCAGTCCGGCTCGCTCGCCGAGCTCTACGGCCACTACGGCCTCGACGTGAACGCCATCCTCGACGGCCGCCGAGGGCATCAGCGGGCGGCCGGTGCGGTATCGGTTCTTGCAGAAGTGGAAGGGGGTCCGACCCTCGCGTCAGACGCTAGTGCAGACGAGATCGGCTGGAGGCGAGGGTCTGACCCGTACGAGCAAATGCCTCGAAACTGCGGATCGACGGCGAAGGTGCTGTGGCACCACGTCGCTGAACCGAGCGATCGACCGCGCGCGCATCTTCGACGATACGACACGCGGACTCTTTCTGATGAGCTGCGCGACGCTTGCAGTCGTATGAGCATCGAGGTTCACGCCTACTGCATCGCTTCAAACCACTATCACCTGCTCGTGCACGCCTGAAGCCGGCTTTCAGAGGCGATGCAACGGCTATCGCAGTCGCTTCTCCAGGCCGTCAATCGGCTGCGCGAGCGCGACGGCCGTTGTTCAAGGGCGCTTCCGCTCGATAGCCGTGAAGGATGATGCCGCATCGCGTGCAGTCAGCCGCTCATTCACTCGAATCCGGTGGAAGCCGGCTTGACTGCGGCGGCGGACGGGTGGTCGATGGTCGAGTGCTGCTGCCATCTCGGCCTTGCCGACAAAGCGCAGAGTGGTCTGCATATCAGCGCGCTGCTTGAAATGTTCGCAACCGCAATCCGCGGTGACTTATGCCGATTCTGCACGACAGCGACGTCGGGGTCAGACCCTCGCACAGGCGGTGCATTCAAATAGAACGGTCAAGGCGAGGGGTCGACCCCTTCAGGCCACGATCGGCCGATCCGGAAACGCCAGCTGCTCCCTCGCGCGCCACTCGTTGGTGACGTAGTTGATGATCACCGACTTGCGCACGCCTTCGATCTTGCGCGCCTCGAAGCCGTGGTAGGTGATGCCGGACGGCACGAACACCATGGCGGCGTTGGGCGCGAAGGGCGAGGAGCCCACGTGCTTCTTGTCGGCTAGTCGTAGATGTCGGTGCCGAGCGATGCTGTGCTGCGGCGTCCTTCGACATGTAGAGCAGCATGGTGAACATCTTGACGCCGAGGTCGGTGTGCGGCTCGAGCCAGAAGCCGTCGGTGTCCTGGCCGTATTCGACGCGCGAGATACGTGCCGCTGAGCTTGGAGCCGAAGTGGCTCGCGATCTTGTCGGTGACGCGCTTGTCCTGGAAGGCCTGGCAGAAGCCTTCGCAGACCGGAAACTTCGGCGCGGTTTTCGACGTCGAAGTACTTGCGCGGTGGCGTTGTGCAGCTCGCGCTTGCCCGATACGCCGCCGAGATCCGGGGCCGGGAAGGGCAGCTCCAGGATCGGGTCGACCGCGTCCGCCGGCAGGCAGCGCTGCAGGAACCAGTGGCGATAGGGCTGCTCCACCCGCCGCGACGCCGTCGATGCTCTCGAGCAGCGCCGCGACGAATGCATCCTTGGTGATCGCCATTGAATTCCTCGTGGTGGCAGGGTCAGACCCTGCCGTCTGAAGGGTCAGACCCTCGCCTCAACGCTACTGTCAGAAATGCTACGTCAGCAGCGAGGGTCTGACCCCCGCAACGTTGGCTATCAGATGCGAGGCTGGAAGCGTGGGGTCTGACCCCCTCAAGCCCTGCGGGCATAGGTGGGGGCAAGGCCGTCCGGTCAGGTCCGCCGCTCCCCTTGGGGAGCTCTCGGCTAGGAGGCTAGGTGGCCTAAGCTCCAGCGAGCGGCGCGCCGGTACGGAGCAAGGACCCGTCCGGCCCTGCCCCAACACCATGCCGGCAAGCGTTTCGTGACATTGGGGCGAAACTTGGGGCTTGCCGGGGCGGCCAGTGGATAAGGCTGGCCGGCTCCCCGCGTTTTCGTTGCCGGAGCCGTCGCGTCTATCGTCTAACCTTGCACGCCTGCCCTTCCCAGCCGCCTGCCCACTCGCGCTCAGGAACCCCGATGATCGATCTTTACACGTGGTCGACGCCCAACGGCCGCAAGGTGTCCATCATGCTCGAGGAATGCGGCCTGGACATACGCCGCTCATCCCATCGACATCTCCAAGGACGAGCAGTTCAAGCCGATTTCCTCAAGATCAGCCCGAACAACCGCATCCCCGCGATCATCGACCGCGACAACGGCCGCTCGCTGTTCGAGTCCGGCGCGATCCTGATGTACCTCGCCGAGAAGACCGGCAAGTTCTGGCCCAAGGACGCCGACGGCGCACTGGCGCACGATGGAATGGCTGATGTGGCAGATGGGCGGCGTCGGCCCGATGATCGGCCAGGTGCATCATTTCGTGAAGCAACGCCAAGGGCAAGGCGCCCGTACGCCGAGGAGCGCTACCTCAAGGAGGCGCACCGGCTCTACGGCGTGCTCGACCGGCGGCTGGCGCGAGGCGGAGTACGTGGCCGGCGACCTACTCGATCGCCGACATGGCGACCTGGCCCTGGATCTCGCGCTTCGAGTGGCACACCGTCGACCTCGAACAAGTATCCCGAACGTGCTGCGCTGGTACAAGGCGATCGCGGCGCGCCCGGCGGTGGTGAAGGGCTATCACGTGCCGGTCAAGCAGCCCGGCATCCCCATGCCGGCTTGAGGCATCGCAGCGCAACAGACCTACGCGAGGGCACAACACATGCAGAAGAAAGCGCAATTTCTCGGGCGTCATCGCCCCGGTGCTCACCCCCTTCGGCGAGGACGGCGGGCCCGGATGCCGAGCGCTTCGTCGAGCATTGCCAGTGGCTGATGGCGGAGGGCTGCACGGGCCTGGCGCCGTTCGGCACCACCAGCGAAGGCAACTCGCTCGGGCTCGATGAGCGCATGGAGCTGCTGGAGGAGCTGGTCGACGACGGCGATCGGACCCGGCCAAGCTCGATGCCCGGCACCGGCACCTGCTCGCTCGCCGACGCCATCGTGCTGACGCAAGCACGCCGTCGGACTCGGCTGCGGCGGCGTGCTGATGCTGCCGCCCTTCTACTACAAGGCGCCGAGCGAGGACGGGCTCTTCCGCTTCTTCGCCGAGGCGATCGAGGAGGTCGGCGACGACCGGCTCAAGGTCTATCTCTATCACATCCCGCCGGTGGCGCAGGTCGGCTTCTCGCTCCCGCTCATCGGCCGCCTGATCAAGGAGTTCCCCGACACCGTCGTCGGCCTCAAGGACTCCTCGGGCGACTGGAGCAACACGGCGGCGATCCTCGCCAGCCTATCCGGGCTTCGAGGTGTTCCCGGGCTCCGAGGTCTTCCTGCTCGATGGTCTGCAGGAAGGGCGCGGCAGGCTGCATCTCGGCCACCTGCAACGTCAGCGCCGCTGCCATCCGCAACGTCTACGACAACTGGCAGGGCGCCGACGCCGACAAGCTGCAGGCCGGCATCACGGCGCTGCGCAAGGCGATCCAGGCGTTTCCGATGATCCCGGCGCTCAAGGCGCTGATCGCGCACTACCGGCAGGATCCCGGCTGGGCCAAGCTGCGCCCGCCGTTCACGGCGCTGCCCGCCGCCGAGGCCGACACAGCAGTCATCCGCACGCTTGCCGACGCGCACGGCTTCAAGCTCGAGTTCGACAAGGCGGCAGTGAGTGGGGTCAGACACCTCGCCTCCGGGCTTCCTGTAATCCACCGTCGTTTAGGCGAGGGGTCTGACCCCGGGACCTGCGAGGCGAGGAACCCTTCTCCGTGGGCGGCAGAAGGGGGTCTTGGGAGCGCGTCGAGTGTGAATCCGGGCCTCGATGCGATCAGCGGCCCTGCAAGACCGAGCCGGTGGTCATCCGGCCATCGCTCCCAACCTCGGCCGGCTGCGGCATCAGCAGCGAGGCGGCAGGAGAGCGCAGCCACCGGACAAAGCACAGCAGCGCGCCAAGCTTGGCCCTTGTTCCACCGCTCGCCAGTCGAGCTGCTCGGTCTGCGAGCAGGTCCATGAGCCGTCACGAAAGCAGGAGAGATTCTCTGATCGTTCGAGTTCGCGATGTGTAATGCATAACGCGGTGTTAGTCTATTCTTTGGTTGCGTCATGTTTAACTCGAGGCCTGAATAGAGTAACAGAGTGTGCCAAATAATTCCCAATATAATCTTCTATTAACCGCGTCGATTTCTGGCGGGTCGGCACTGAGCGCTCGGCGCTCGGCGGTGCGCTGCGGCCAAGCGTGCAGCAAGGCAGCCCGACCGGATATGGACTGTCGATCGGAGCTGCTCTTTGGGCGCGCTCCTCGTATGCGCCGGAAGCAGCGCCACCCCGAACCTGAGCGTGTTTTCTGACGGCAGCCTGACACGGCAAGCGACCAGCGCTTGATGGGGGCCGGGACCGCGCTCATGAAGGATGCTCGGGGCTCGACGCATGTCAGCCTCCCTTTCCTCCCTAGGACTAAACTGGTCTCGGTCGGCTGGTGCGGCCGGCCGGGGCCGCTTTTTTCCGAGGCGCCGGCTCACCGGCCTGGGCTCCGCCGCGCCGGATCTGGGACAAGCGTCTGGCGCGCGGTCATCGCCTCCAGGGTCGAGCTTGAGCTCGATCACGGACGGCTTGCTGCTGCCGCAAGCGCCTGCGCGGAAGGCGGGCGCAAAGTCCTGGTCGTCGCTCGATCGGTGTAGCCTTCGGCGCCGAAGCTGCGGGCGTAGGCGGCAAAATCGGGATTGATCAGCGTCGTGCCGATGACGCGGCGGGGATACTCGCGCCCTGATGCATGCGGATCGTGCCGTACATGCCGTTGTTGGCGATGATGGTGACGATCGGCAGCGCGTACTGCACGCGCGGTCGCGAGCTCCTGGCCGGTCATGAGGAAATCGCCGTCGCCCTGCGACGTTGACCACGGGCGCGCGTCGGGTGCGCGAGCTTGGCGGCGATCGCCGCCGGCAGTGCCGTAGCCCATCGAGCCGGAGGTCGGCGCAAGGCAGCGTGCGGTAGCCCTTGTACTCGAAGTAGCGGTGCACGAAGGCGGCGAAGTTGCCGGCGCCGTTGGTGACGATGCCGTTCTCGGGCAGCAGCTCGGAGACCGTGCGCATGACGTCGGCCATCTTGACGCGCACCGGGCAGCGCGATCGGCTTCAGGCTCTGCTCGTAGGCCGCGCGCAGCTCGGCCGCGCCGGCCGCTCCAGGCGATCTTGCCGGCGGCTCGAGTCGGCCAAGCGCCTCGCGCGAAGGCTGCGCGCGGTCGCGGCGATCGGCAGGTCGGGCCGATAGACCGAGCCCAGCTCGTCGGGCGAGGGATGCATGTGCACGAGGAACTGCGCGGGGTCGGGAATGTCGATGAGCGTGTAGCCGGCTGGTCGTCATCTCGCCGAGGCGCGCGCCGACCACGATCAGCAGGTCGGCGTCGCTGATGGCGGCGCGCGAGCTTGGGATCGATGCCGATGCCGGCGCAGCCGACGTAGCAGCGGTGCCGGTTGTCGAAGTAGTCCTGGTAGCGGAAGGCGGCGGCGACCGGCAGATCGAAGCGCGTCGGCGAAGGCCTCCATCGCCTTCTGGGCGGCCGCGCTCCAGCCGGGCCCGCCGACGATCATGAGCGGCGCGCTGGCGCTCGCCGAGCTTCTCTTGCAGCAGCGTCGAGTCCGCGGCGCCGGGATGCGCCTCGGCGATGCGGGCGGGCTTGGCGTCCGGCGGCCTCGCACTCGGCCGCCAGCATGTCCTCCGGCAGGCCGAGCACGACCGGGCCCGGGCGGCCGGAGCGGGCGACGTGGAAGGCGTGGCTCACGTACTCGGGGATGCGCTCGGTCTGGCGGATCACGGCCGCCCACTTCACGAACGAGGAGAACAGCTGCTTGATCTCGATCTCCTGGAACGCCTCGCGGTCCTCGTGCCCGCGCTGCGGGCATGCCGACGAAGGTGACCATCGGCGTGGAGTCCTGCTGCGCGACGTGCAGCCCGCTCATGGCGTTGGCGGCGCCGGGCCCGCGCGTGACGAAGCAGATGCCGGGCTCGCCGGTGATCTTGCCCCAGGCCTCCGCCATCATCGAGGCGCCGCCCTCCTGGCGGCAGATGATGGTCTTGATGCGGTTGGAGTCGTGCAGGCCGTCCAGCGCGGCAAGGAAGCTCTCGCCCGGCACCGTGAAGGCGGTGGTGGCGCCCTGCGCCTCGAGCTGATCGATCAGGATCTTGCCGCCGTGCCGCATGCAATGTCTCCTCGAGCATGGGGTCAGACCTCGGCGCGGACGGTGATCCGTGAAATGTCGACGCAATAGGGTCTGACCACTGCGCACCATAACGATAGCGGTGTTCGGGCGGCTTGCATGCTTCCTGTCGCCGTGGTTTGTCAGACCCCTCGCGCCGACGGTCTTGCTACTACAGCACTGCGCGGAGGAGGGTCGACCCCTTCGCAGCCAACGCCATTGCCTCACTGGCGGCCATTCCGCTCGAGGGGGTTGGGGAAGAGCAGGGCGCTCGAGGCATGCGCCCCGAAGACCACGTGATCACACCGGGGACTGGGCGCAAGAGCGCCCTGCTCGGTCGCGTCCGCACCTGCCAGGGCGCTTGTTTGGTCAGTTCACCGACCACTGGCCGTCCGCGGACTTCGGCTCCGCGCATCCGAGGCCCGCGTTGGTAGCGCCCGGGCTGGTCGGGCCGCCATGGGAGGCGAGGATTTCCGAGACGGCCCCCGGCTCCTGTGCTGAGAGGCGGGCTGCAGATCACCGCGCATCTCATCTCCGAGCACGCGCAGAAAACCTTGCATCGCAGCGCCCGTCATGCTCCGCATGCCCATTATCAACCCAAAAAACTTATCCCCCCGCCAGCCGTGCTGTGCGTGGAGCGCTCCGGCCTTACCCACAGAGCCGCCACACTCGTTTGGATCTATGCAAACCAACAGCGCCACCATCATCCTCGGACTTGTTCGAGGATCCATCACGCCGTTTACTCCCTACATTCTGAGGTGCGGTGTCATGCGCAGCTACTGGACCCATCCTCGGCAGCACGCTGCTCGGTGTTGCGCCTGTTTGTCGGCTTTTCTCCTGCGGAGCTCTGGTCCTCGGACCAAGTCCGGAGATGACAGTTGAGTGCGCGGCTAGTTGCAGCAGGTGCCGGCGCGGTTCTCGCGCGGCATCTGGTCCACCAGATCGATGAGCCGACGGGCAGCTGGTTGGCGTCGCGCACGATGTAGTCGCTGGCGGCGTTGGACTTTGGCGTGGTGCGTCGCCGGTTGGCGCACCTGCGCCTTGGCGTGCTTGTGCCGTTTCTTGGCATGACCCTGCGCGCCGGCATCGCCCGCCGCGCCGGCAATCAGAGCTAGAGTTGCGAGCGCTGCCACCACGATGCGCATGGTCGTCTCCACACGGCCTGAGCTGGCAGGGTATTGTAGAGCGGCGCCGCCGCTGGCGAGAATCACGTGTGCGGCATCGACTAGGCGGGCCGATGCGGCTCGCGTCAGATCGCCGGCGGCAGGAAGATGCAGATGCAGGCGCATGCCGCCGCCCTGACCCGGGCGCATGCAGACGTGCATGCGGTGGTCCTTGGATCTAGCGTCTGGGGAAGTTGGCGGGCACCACCACGCTGCCATGCTTGGTCGTGACCAGCATTTCGCCGAGGGAGGCCTGGGCCGGAGTGCTGAGCAGGCTCGCCATCCCGGGCCTGGGATCATCTCGACCTTCTCGACGGGCGCGCAATCCATGCCGTGGCAGCACTCCATTGGATACCAATCGTGCGCGGCTGCCGGCGTTGCCGCCGCGAGTAGAGCAATACGTAACTGAACGAAGTAATAC